>Ga0247779_1000793_pt1 | contig 17119 bp, 24 predicted proteins | sample UWRJL221509R5_FD_179925 | JGI IMG/M metagenome (GOLD analysis project Ga0247779, IMG submission 179925) | Plant litter microbial communities from Arlington Agricultural Research Station in Wisconsin, United States - UWRJ-L221-509R-5 | ecosystem: Environmental > Terrestrial > Plant litter >... | reverse complement strand
AGAACGGTCACCTCCTTCAGAGCCATTCAGTGTCAAGGAGCGAGCTGCCCGTGGCAATTTTCCAGGAGACCTCATTGACTCGATGATTGAAAATCGCATCGTGCTTGAAAAAGTCGAGGTTCTCGAGAGTAAAATGCGCTACCAAATCGAGAAGCTCGTAAGACTGTCCGACGAGACAGCGCAAAAAGTGGATAAAGCAGTCACAGACGGTGCGCTTTTTGGGCTTGTGTGTTTGGAAAGCATGAGACTTACTCGCAGATTATTTCAGATCCTCTGGCCTTTAAGCCGAATCCCATGTCACTCATGCAAAGCAATGACGAACCTCCTACTGGGGAAGGAGGATACCAAAAGTACGACCCAACAGAAGGCGATGGAATTTACCGTCCTCCACGGTTGGCTCCCATGCCCTACGTCGAGAAGTCAAAAAACAAATCTCGTCGGGAGCGACCTCCCGTGCCTTCTGCACTCTCCAATCTTGCTGCCGATCCTTCTCGGCCATACGTGGAATCGACGAGTGGTCTGGGTGGAACTCCCGGATTAGCGTCTGGTCGTGCTCAATATCTCAAACGTGTCAAGGAGTTCGAAGAAGAAAACTTCACGCGTATTGTCATGAAAAAGAGTGAAGCAAGACAGCGTGCGAGGGATGAAGAAGATCTCGCGTTGGGCGGTGATCTCGGTGGCGGCACATCCTCCAGAGGCAGAAGAAGGGCTGGTGGCCTCGAGGATGAATTCGGCGATGTCCTTAAAAGTGTCAGCAGAGTCACAGGAGGTCGCAGCCAGGGAGATGGGTACGAAGAACTTCGTCAACGCGGGAAGAAGATGGATGTTCTTTCAAGAAGTCGCGGCGAGTCAAGGAAACGTGACGCAGAAGCAGACGATGTAATCATAGATGCTCCTAGGATGAAGAAGCGGAGTCGCTTCGAGTTGGAAACAAAAGTAGCGAAGAAAAAATTGGCAAAACGACGACCAGGAAATTAGGTCTGGTCAATATTTTGTATGGTGCATTTAGTGTCGTAGTCATAAGGTATTACAAACCTGTAATCGAAGGAAAATTATTTGTAAAGACTGATAATAATAATGCCATAGAACAATATCAATCCATGTTATCAATCCTAACGATATAGATGCAAAAGATAAATTACCACAAGTGTGTACATAAATGATGTCAGAAACAACTTATCTCTTAGACTACATCGCAGGGTCAGACCCAGTTGCTAAAACATGCGTTGAATCTCTTAATGTTTGAGTCCGAACACCAGTCCTAACACCAATGCAAGGATGCATATCACTGCAAGGAATATGAAAAAACATATCCATCGACCTCTGCGGTAGGATCTCGCTGGAGGCATAACTTTAGTTGGATGACGAGAGGAATGCAGAAAAATTAGTTACCATGTTTAACTGCGATTTCAGTGTGTCCCAAGCTGATAATTAAAGAAAGATATAAGTAGGAATGAGATAAATCTCTTATGTATACGTACGCATTTTGCGTGTCGTGGGTGACGCCCTGAGCAGTCTGCTCCACATTATTGATGACCGCTTCCTGTTGTTCGATCATGACCGCCATCTAGCGACAACATGCGAGTTTAGACATAGGAGATCACGATTCAGGATCCATCGCAAAGGAGAAACATACATCTGAAAACAACTGGGCCAGCTCCGCCAATGTACGCTCAACTCTCTTCAGGTCTTCTTGCCTTTCTTGAACTTCCCTGTAAGCAGCCCGAGATTCTCCATAACGATGAGAAGAAGTTAGCTTTCGCATTTAAGTCAGAGTTTGCGTAATTAATGACTGTTGGCGGTGCATACAGCTTGAGCAAATATTTGCTGTCCACCGCCCTCCACCGCAGCAGCGATTTCTTCGCGTGTTGCGTCCGGTTTAACTGAAGTCTCTTAAGCGACGGACAGGATAATGAGTCCTCCATGTAACGAACCAATTAACAACTGTCTCTCTACTCTCTGCTTAGCTTTGGTCCGGTTCTCTTGCTCCTCCCGTTGGTAGTCCTGAATAGCCTCCATAAATTTCGTACGCAGAACAGTCAACTAGTGACGACACCACAGCCTCCTTAAGTATACTTGACTTTTGCGAGTGAATGCGGGACTCACTCGATTATTTCGGAGTTGAGCATCCTGTCTAGAGGGTGTATTCTCCATGGCCCGAATGCGCTCTTTCAGATCCTGCAACAGGGCACGCGTCTCTGTCGTAAGTTCATCGATCCTGTTTGCCTCCGCAGCAGTATTTGAGTCATCGATGGCATTCAGAGTTTGTGTCCTCAAAGCAGCTATTTGAGTGACGTTCCCCCGGACCCGTTGAATACCTTCTTGTATAGAGGCATCCTAAAGATAGATAGACACAAGCTTCAGAAACTTGAGTAAAAGGAACCAGATTTGCTCCGGACAAACTTCAGCTAGGAATGCTGCGAGATCTGAGAGACCTTCCGGTGGGATTGGGGCATGGTTGACGCTGGAATCGGGGCCTCTTGCGAAGCTGGACAATTCAACAGGCTGTTCTTCTCGCCGCGCCTTTTAATGTATGATAAACGACGTCATAAGTACGCGATGCAGGGTTGACTCACCCTGGAAGCTGCCAGACGATCTTTTGGGTAGGACATGAGAGGAGAAGAGAAACTCCCCCAATGAGTCGGCTCTCCTGTGTGAGAAAGGCCGGGAATAGACACTGCGCTCAGCAAGCGGATTACATCACACTCTCCGAACGAGTTTGAAGCGTGGGAATGACAGCCCTCCTAGGGATTGACGCCCAAGCAAAGGCTGTGTAGCTGATTGCCGCTCTTCTTGTTCTTATCATCGCGACCACGTAGGAAATGACAAATGCCCCCTTGTTTTCTGACAGCTTAGTAACTACCGGATAGCTATTTAACAGTTCTGATCTTCATCCGCTCATTCCCCCGCACCACCACAGCCTTGATAATCTATTCCAGGCCGTCTTTCCATTTCATACACCGAGCGCGACGTCTGAATCAGTCCAATAAGGCATCAGCGAGTCATCGGGAGAATATAAAAAGGAAGTGCGCCCACTGTGCTGTAGCTATTGCACGCCATGAGTGGTCCCTACGTTTACCAACCTCCTACTCCTACTCCGACAGTCGAATATCACAACAGCCCTTATCTCGCACCTTTCTATACCCAGCCATACTCTCCTTTTATACCTGATCTATCCCTCAGTGGATCACCGTATCATGCAGTAGGATCACTTCCTCCTTCACCCAACCCTGGAACGTCGCCTCTTCCCGGCACCGCGCCTTTCATTCCAGTCCCTTTTCCAAGCTCGTCCGATTCACTTTCACCCGATCCTTGGCAAAGAGTGCGTCGATCGTCTTGGAATGGTGGTACAATCCCTCCAACGCCTACCTTCAATACAACTTTACTTCAGGCTCCTAGACAGTACCACCACAGAACGCGATCGGATTCAGGTTACTCTCCATTCAGCGCACCGGCCACTATTTGGCCAGAAAGTCCATATGCCATTACGACCCCAGAACCTGTCTTCTACATCCACGATTTTTTGAATGGCGAAAATCCCCGGAGAGATATCGTTTTTGACCTTTCTGCACCGAATTTTTGCCCGATGAGGTATTTCAGCGAAAATATGACCTTGCCCATTTCATCGGAAGATCTCAACCAAGTCGCAACTCATCCCCCCATATACAACATGCAAATCGTCTGCGACCGCATTCCTCAATGGCCCATCACCATATCATGGACACAAAGGGCAGGCTATTCAGCGGAACCACAGCCAATTAAAGTCGGCGATATCTTGGTTGCAATTTGGCAGTCCCTGCAGAGGCGGATTTCACAGAGTTATTGGTCCACGTTAGATCCGCGACAAGAATACGCCGTCTCAAAGGCATATACGAGGAGATGCAAAGCCAATCCTTGGATGGAATTGACTATGCTGAACCAAGGAGTTAAACAAATCGACTTCTTGCATGGAAAGGTGTACTTCAAAGGACTCGTGAGGGCAGGAAATAACGGGTTTGGAACCGTGAAGTTGATCACTGCATGATCTTTTGATGTTTTTCTGTCCTCTTTTTTTGGGCTTCTCTTTACCCCCTAATATACCCCTACACGCCGATTACTTTAACGACGAGATTTTCAGTTTCTATATATCCAAGTATTGATAATGATGTAATAGTTCGTCTTGTAAGGACGTAAGTACTGTAACTTTAAGTAGAACGAAGGAAAAAAGTAGAAGTCACGGATCAGGAACGGGTCTAGGAAGATTGACCGACAGTCCGTTATCTCTTTTTACCGCCGATCGCATCTTATCGTCCGACGGACGAGTCATGTTGCAGACAATTTACATAAAGCTCTTAGCTCTGGAAAAACTTTGCTATTTTATTTCCCCAATCCTCTCCTAGTCCTTAATCATCTTTTTTTCGTGTATAAGATGTGTGGAATATTCGCTGTGCACGGTCTTGATAAACCCGCCAACGACCGTGTTCGGTTTATTGCTTGTTCAAAGAAGCAAAGACATCGTGGTCCCGATTGGTCGGGATGCTATGTTGGTGAAAGCTCTGTACTTGTCCATGAACGACTGGCCATCGTTGGTGTTGGTGAGTATACCGCACTTCGTCAAATCAAGCTGGTCTCATGTTGTAAATAGAATCCGGCGCGCAACCTTTGGTCAGCGAAGACGGAAAAGTCATCCTTGCCGTTAACGGTGAAATCTACAACCACATTGCTCTTCGCTCCAGCGTTGGACCAGACGTGAAGTTCAAAACACATTCAGATTGTGAAGTTATCATCCCATTGGTAATGAACAGCTTGCTATACATGTGGTCTCTGTACTGAAAATACGGCGTCCAGTACCGAAAACATGATAAAGACCTATGCAACCTCCTAGATGGCATGTTCTCCTTCGTTCTCCTCGACGAGTCGGTGTCACCATCACGAATTATTGCTGCACGCGACCCCATTGGCATCACCACGCTCTACCAAGGCTGGAGCTCAAAGCGTCCAGGCGCGGTCTTTTTTTCTTCCGAGCTGAAAGCCTTGGTGGAAGAATGCGATAAAATTATCTCATTCCCCCCTGGCCACGTCTACGACAGCAAGGATGACTCCACGACACGATACTACAACCCTACGTGGTGGAACGGCGACGTGGAAGGTCCTAGCGGCACGATACCCACATCGCCAGCCGATCTTACATTGATTCGCACAACCCTGGAAGCTGCCGTACGCAAACGACTCATGTCAGAAGTGCCTTACGGTGTCCTTCTTAGCGGTGGATTGGACAGCAGTCTGATTGCTGCTATCGCGGCCCGGGAAACAGAGAAAGTCCAGCAGGCACAATATGAGCTTCGAAAGAGGAAACTACAGGAGTCTATCAGTGGGCCCGCTTCACCTGCAGGAGGTTTAATCGACGAGGATGGTATGAGCGCGGACATAATCTTCGCTTTGCATTATTTTTATTCATTGTCTCGCTTCTAGCTACCCTGGCTGCCTGGCCTCGACTACACTCATTCTCGATTGGTCTGGAGAACTCCCCAGATCTTCTTGCTGCTAGAAAGGCGGCTCACTACCTTGGAACTGTTCACCACGAATACGTCTTCACGGTGCAAGAAGGTCTCGACGCCATTCCTGAAGTTATTCATCATCTCGAAACCTACGATGTCACCACTGTCCGCGCAAGTACTCCTATGTATCTACTGAGCCGGAAAATCAAGGCCATGGGTGTGAAAATGGTTCTTAGCGGTGAAGGAAGTGACGAGATATTTGGAGGTCGGTTACATCCTTATCTTTACGCAGGCCACGGGTCTGTCTAATTATTGGAATTCTAACAACGAATATCCGATGTTTTACAGGTTATCTATACTTCCACGCTGCTCCTGACCCTACATCTTTCCACCAAGAATGCGTGCGCCGAGTGAAGAACCTACATACTGCCGACTGCCTTCGTGCGAACAAGTGAGTCGTAACAAAGCTCGCAGGTTATTGATAATTCTCAACGATGCTATAGATCGACAATGGCATGGGGCCTGGAAGCCCGAGTCCCTTTCCTCGATAAGACCTTTTTGGAGGTCGCCATGAACGTCGACCCCAAGGACAAGACCTTTAGCAAAGGTTCTGGTCAGGAAGTTGACGAGGATGGATGTCCAAAGATGGAAAAGGTACTTTCAATCCAAACCTAGGTTCTCAGCGTCTAACAAAACATACCCACAGTATATTCTGCGTAAAGCATTTGACTGTTCTCCTGGTGGAAAGGTAAGCTGAAGAAGTCTTTTCAAAATGCAAATACTTATATTGATTGAAATAGCCTTATCTTCCACGCTCTATCCTATGGCGCCAAAAGGAACAATTTTCAGATGGTGTCGGTTACTCATGGATCGATGGGTGTGTCGTCAAGAACAACTTGCACTTTACATCTACTAACCATATAACAGAATCAAAGACCATGCTGCCCAGGCTGTATCCGACGAAGACTTCGCCAAACGGGCGGAACGCTGGTCTTTCGATGTGCCAGACACCAAAGAGGCCTACCTGATTCGCGACATTTTCGACTCACTGTTCCCTTCAGAAACCGCTGCCAGGACTGCTGTTCGGTACGCCAATCTACTCCATTCTTTCCTTATTTTATTTACTCATCGCGGTTGGTTTAGATGGATACCCCGAGGAGACTGGGGTTGTGCTGCAGATCCTTCGGGACGCAGTGTCAGCATTCACAACGCAGCATACGACGGCACGGATTAAATTGCAACTTCAGAACAAAGGAATGTGATGATAATAATAAGTACAGTTGAATCTAGTTGGAATCGTAAATACTGAGAATGCAATATGTATGGTAAAGATGATTTTGATGTGTGGTGTGAATGTAAAAAAGCAATTCCAAAGTAATAGGGAAGGAATAAACGAGTGGAAACGTCTGACGCTTTGGGCATCGTGATCATAAAAATAAGCCATGTAAAAAATAAGAAGTGAATGCAACGATGAGGGGAATAGGGGTAATGAAACTACGGTATACTGGTAAGGATATATTCGAGACGGAGGTGTGGCAGAAAAGGTCCTTGAAACTCGCTTCAAGAACTATTATTGAATGAAGGGTCATTAGCGAGCATTTGTCGGTACAACCCAACCCCAGAGTCTTCAGAAGGGGCTGGAGACGCGATCGGACTTTTTGGAGCGGTCAAAGGTGTTCGAGTTGCTGGACTAGCTTGTGATGGATTTCGTGTACGTTTAGCGGGATTAGCAGGGATAGGGGTGCGAGTGCTTGTGTCCCAAGCAGGTCGCGTGATAGTTGCTCTGGCATAATTAGGGCCTTCATCAGAGGGTGCTGGTCGACGAGAGACAGGAGTTGCAACTTGTGTTCGCCGGCTTGCAGGTCGAGCACTCGACGAACCGTCAGACACAAGACGAGTGCCGAACTTGGCGTTTGCGGACGATTCTCGTCCATACGATGCTACATGTACGGCGCCTCCTCTTCTTGGACTTATACTTGTACGTGTCTTGTTAAGGACAGGCTTCTGGACAGTCACTTTATCTGCTCCCCAATAAGAGAAACTCATCTTGCTTTTCTTATCGGAATCATCCGAGTCGTCGTCATTTTCGCGTTCATCATCATCTGGCAAAGGTACAATCCGAGGCTGACTTGATAGTGCTTGCGCACGAGAAGTTGCCATACTGTTGAGTATTATTATAAGTATGTCGACATCATTAAACTGAGCAATGAATGACTTACTCCTCTTTAGAAACAACACCTGCTTGTGGTTGCAAAACGTCGCCAATTGCCCAAGTCTCGATCTGGAAAATAGTGAGAATAATGCCTGACAAGAGAAATCGGATTGATAATTACCTTGATGAATTTATACAAGTTCCGCGGCTTGGTTGTCGAGTTTCTACGACCCGTAGTGGCGTATTTCGCCTTTCCTTGTAGTTCGGGAAGAGAGTTGACTCTTGAGGTAGTGGAAGAAACCAAAGGTAGTGATGTCGTTCCCGTTCGCTGACACTGGAGAACAACATCATTGAAAACTACAAACCAAAGATCTTTCTTTCCACCGACTCCATTCGAAGTAAGCACATCACTCAGACGCTTGAAGGATGACTTTCCTCGGACACCTTTTCCACTGCCATTGACGACTGGCGGAGGCGAGGAGGACTTTGAAGCACTTAGTGGACTCATACCCAGAGTACATGATCGTTCTTCGAGGAGAACTCGAGAGGGTTTGGGTAGAGCAAGTTGCCGAACTTTATCCAAGCCTTCAATACGAGCAAAGACATCACGAGTTTTGTCGCGTTCCTCTTTTTGAATCTTTTCGTCCTCGATACTACGTACGATGTTCTCCACTTCGGCTACCATTTGCAGAGTACTTTCGTATTCGAACGTACTCGGGTCTGTATGGAAAAGAAGGTTCTGGAAGAGGAGAGGGTATTTGAGAAGTCGCTGGAAAGGTTTTGACAGCGTAATAGCCAAGCCAGTCTCGCCTTTATCGGCAGCAGTTTCTTCCAGTTTCTGGAGGAATTTACAAACTTTTTGCCATTCACCAGCATCCTGTTTTTTAGGTTTCTTAGTAGAATGGTTAGAGAGTGCAGCATCAACTTGTTCCAAGGCCCGTTCCAAATGGAGAACATAAGTAGCATAACCATGGAAGATGTCAGACTAAGAAAAAACGAGAAGTTAGCATATTTTTAGTTTCCAGCTTGAACGTACTTACATTTGACACAAAAACGTCTGCCAATGATCGAACTAACGGGAATTGATCGTCATACCGCTTTTTTAACGCTTCGGACAATCTCTTATGTCCATCAAAAACACCATTATCGATGACCTCCAGGCAAATCCGCAAGTCTTCTGGTAATTGATGTGGTGCAATAGTATTGCCTAGAATTCCTTCGGTGGCAGTTTGGCTTCGTCTAAACTTCCGAAGCATACCCTTAGGCGAGTCGCCTTGACCTTGACTGAATTTACGGTCACGGTCGATGATAACAGACTGCCGTCCAAGAGAGTGCGTGGATGCTGTCGGCACATTACGAGGTGCGGGGGGTAGCGATTGATGCGACCGAGATGGGAAAGGAACAGATGTACCACTTGCACGCCCCGTTGATCGCGTCGCAGTAATACGATAGGGTGATCGCGGATGGTCACTACGAGAGGTATTGCTTGTACCCGGTCTCCTAGAAGCATCGTATAATCTACCCGCCCTGTCAGTAGCCTCCTCTTCTTCATCTGAGTCAGGTGATTCATTATCAATCTGTGGGGCGTCTTTGGGACGAGGAGAGGCCGAGCTTCGTGGTGGGTTCATAGAAGGTGTCGGAGACATGAAACGTGCAGCAATGGGAGGAAGGTCGTCTGTTGATTCAAAGGGGGATTCTGAACGGTAATAATCATAATCCAAATTGGGAGTCGAAGCCATAGCGGAGGCCGTAGAATAAGGATGAAGACACGGGTCTATAAAAGTATCTTTCATTTTTAAGAGCTCTTGCACATATCTTCATTGGAATGATGAATGGGCACGGTTCATAACGCATGTATACAATGTAGCAACGTACCTCTCTTCACTCGAGATAATTTCAAACAAAACTTCTTGTCGTGTGCGTTCCCGCATACCAAGGTTGGAAACAAGGTCATCTTCGGTGACTTCGCTCCATGATGTCGCGGCTAGGATTCTGCTCCCGCTGGTATTATTATTCGACAATTGTGAGTAAGGTGTACCGGAACGAAGTGACTGAGCAGATTCTACTGATTTCTGGAGGTAAGGTGAAGCGGTGCGAGTTGAAGTTGCCTTGGTAGTAGTCGACTTGGTTGTAGTTGCAACGTCGACCTTTGAGGAAGAAGCGGCCGATGAGACTGAAGTCCGGGGTTCTTTCCCGTACACTGCCTGAAAGCGTGATACAGTAGTCTTCAGAGGGATTGAAGTAGGGTCTTTCACAACGGAACCAGCTGGCTCAGGAAGGTCTCTCTCGAATTCTACTGGTGACTGAGGAGGTGATATGAAGGCAACTTTCTTTTGCACATCCGTCAAGGCACTCGCATTTGTAGAACCGTTTGTTTTACGAGAGCTTCTTCCTGTTGATTCTGCATTATGCGCCGAAGATTCCTGTGATATTTCGTCGGAAGGAAGATTGGAGAGAGCCTGGGTAGGAGTTGAGGCACTAGCATTTGACTGAAGATCAGGCTGAGATGGCGACGGCGACGAGGCGATGGGCGGGAGTGGGCGTGAGGACAGTTGGGACGATAGCTGAGCTGGAGAAACGTCTGGAAGGGGTTTGAAGGAAGCTATCGAGACTGGCGTTGTCGCTGCCGAAACAGGCCTCGGCGAGTCTTGAGGAGGTGGCCAGGAGGGCAAAGGGGGAAATTTCTCCTTAGCAAGACTTGCATCACGATCCTTGTCCTTTGCTCCACCACCAATATGCAGACGATGAAAAAAAGCCTTCATGACGACTTGAGAAAAAAGGACCGTTGGGGACGGCCTTGACGGCGAGGAGCGCGAGGAGGAGGCTGACGAGGACGACGATAAGCCAAAGGATGATTTACTGTTTAGTCTCTGACGATGTTGCGCGAGGATACCACGAGGCGGTTACCCGTTCAACATCATGTAATCCAAACAAGTCCCAATTTGGAAGGCGAATGGTTGGCATGTCCTCACAACCAGCACATCTCACAAAGCACATTTCTCTTCTTTCCTATCCCTTCGCCTCTTCTATCTTCGCTCTATCTCAGCTCGACAATGGTCATTCAAATGGAACTGCTCTTTGGCTAGGTGGCCAATGTCTGTCCATGTATCTCGCACAGATGCATTCAAAGTTCAAGCCTCTAAATCGTTCTCGTCCACCCCGAGCTATCGAACTAGGAAGTGGCATTGGTTTGACTGCGTACGTTCGTCTGACATCCAAGTCATTTCTAGTGCTCATGTCCTTCTTCAAGGCTCTCTCTAAGCTCGCTAGGTTGGGACGTACTTGCTACAGATATTCCACATGTAATATCATCTGTTCTCGAGAAGAACATCAGAAACAACCTTTCCGCTCTTCCCATTGGTTCTGGAACTATCCAAATCAAAGAACTTGACTGGCTCGTTCCTCCACAGGAATGGGTATGGGACCATGAATCTATTATCGCGTCTCCTGGCCTCCTTACATCCGAGGGTGAAGCTTCGACGTCGGTTCAACCGCAGTTTGATCTGATAATTTCAGCGGACACAGTTTACGCGACTGAACTCGTGGAACCAATCCTGCGCACCCTTCACCATCTGAGTACAATATCAAGTTCGAGCTCCACACTTCATGCTCCCCCGATCTTGCTTTGTATCGAGCGTCGCGATCCGATGTTAGTTGACCATCTTCTCGCGAGTGCCAAGGAAAATTGGGGGTTCTCTGTTGAGCAGATTCCCCGCAGGAAATTGGTCAAAGCAGTAGAGAAGAGTTCTCAGTGGGCTAAATCAGAATGGGATGACGTTGAATTGTGGAAGTTAAGATTAAAGTAATCCAGGTTGGAGGACTGGGTTAGGTGTATCTTCCCATTATTTGATTGCCATTCCATTTTCTCTATGAAAGCGATCATCTTTTCAAAATTATCCTGCGATAAAATGCTACTTTGATAGTCACGTTGACTTTGTAATGTTTAGAGATTCATCAAAGCCATGTTTTTTCTGGAAAACTTGATTAATATCGATCAATCTATGAGACGCGCATATCTCACCAGATCCTTCCAAGTTTCTGATTCTTCGTTTTCGGTTTGAAGCTGGTATAGCTGTAAAAATCCCATGAATCTGTTGAATAAAAAACAAGTAAGAGAAGATATTGGTCAGAAACAAGGTCCCTACGTGAGATTGCCATCGTCTGTAACATCAAAAGACTCGACCACTTCTTCCTTGGTTTCTTCTGAAAATGGCTCTCCGTTGGTATCCTTGGCCCACTTCTGCAGTCCTTCTTCTGAAAGATACGCGTTTTTATCTGGTACGAGTAAGCCGTTTGAGTTTGTGGCAGTCACAGCAGGGATGCAATATTTGGCAAATATGTGCTTCAAGCAATTCTCCAACTAATACATCATCAGCAAATGTTCTGTGGCAGACACTTCAAATCAAACCACACTACCTGATCTGTAATACTGCCTTCATCGTCCAGGAGTAGAGATGTTTTACTGTTTGACATGGCGATATATGTAGTAGGACAGTTTCAAACCTCTTTCGAGTATAAACACAAAGCAGAAATTGTATCCCAGAAAGGAAGGTGAGGGAAGCCATCGCTCCCGATCCGGCCACATGCTTAGCAGCTCTCTACTCTTCAACAGCAACTCTCGCCTACATAATGGACGGGCATCGTTCCGAGCCACTGTCAATCGAAAACCTTCTCCAAAAGCAGAGAGAAGAGAAAGAAGCTGCCTCCAAGGTATTGTTGCAAGATCCCTATTTTCATTAAACTGGCTAATTTCATTCATATCCTTACAGCCCAGATTTCTGTCCAAGGAAGAACGTGCCAAAATTGCTATAGCCAAACGCGCAGAAGAAATCAGACTAGAGAAAGAAAAATCCGAAGCTGCTCGTAAAGACCGGGAACAACTCGAGCGCGAAGCAGAGGAACTTGCTCAACGAGACAGAAACCGATATGGTGGTGGTGGAAGCCGATGTTGGTGTTTTTAGTTTCTTCCAGTGGGTTTCCATTCTTATTGACAATGTCTATTTTTCTTTTCTCAAACCGCAGATCAAGACCGCTACTCAGACCGCGACTGTGATTGGGATAGAGATCGTGGAGACCGTAACGGCAGAAGGGATCGTGGAGGTCGTCAGGCGCCTCCTCCTCCATCATCGTCTGCACAGGACGACAGGCGCTCTCGAGATGGATACCAAAATGTTCCTACTGGACCTCGCGCAGAACGCAGCCATAAATCATCCAACTCCCAAGACGTTACAATGTCGTCAGCTTCAATGCCTCCTCCTCCAGTACCTGCCTCAGCGCTTGCAAATGACTCGGAGTCGTATGTACCTCCCATGACAGACAATGACCTGTCGGCTATTCGCTCCAGATACCTCGGAGTTGACAAGAAGAAACGTAAAATTCGCAAAATGAACGACAGGAAGTTTGTCTTTGACTGGGATGCGCAAGACGACACTTTTGCTGAGGATTCGCCGGTCGCTGTCGGCAGCAATAGACAAGGTGCTCAAGTTATGTTTGGTCGTGGGAGGTTAGCTGGAATGGACGATGGTGGAGGTAGTGGACCCCGCAAGAACAGCGCCACAGGACCTGGAGGTGTTCAACTTGCAGATGCCATGGAACGACGAAATGCTGCCAAAGCAGGTTACGACGACAGGCATTGGACCGAAAAACCGCTAGAAGAAATGAAGGAGCGCGATTGGCGTATCTTTAGAGAAGATTTCAGCATTTCAGCGAGAGGTTTTATCCCTTTGTTACCTTTTTTTCCCCCGATGCTGACGTTCTAATGTAGGTGGCTCTATTCCACATCCACTTCGTTCGTGGAGGGAATCGACTATTCCAGAACAAATATTAGAATGTATTGACGCTATAGGGTACAAAGAGCCATCTCCTATCCAGCGTCAGGCTATCCCAATTGGTTTGCAAAACCGTGATATCATCGGTATTGCGGAGACAGGTCAGTTGGGATAGGCGCCTTTGTTTGAGTCGGAAACTGACAACTATTGCGCAGGTTCCGGTAAAACTGCAGCGTTTGTCATCCCGATGTTGGCATTTATTTCCAACCTGCCTCCCTTCACGGACGATAATCGACATCTTGGTCCATATGCACTCATCATGGCTCCCACTCGTGAATTGGCGCAACAGATTGAAAGTGAAGCACGTAAATTTGCATCGCCTCTCGGATTCAAGTGTGTTTCTATTGTTGGAGGAGTAAGTTCTTTTTTTGCGAATTTTGACACCGCGCGCTAATTGATAACTGTAGCGTGCAGTGGAAGAACAGCAATTCAATCTAAGAGAGGGAGCTGAGATTATCATTGCTACCCCTGGTCGTCTCAAAGATGTTATCGAACGACGTGTCCTTGTCCTTTCTCAATGTCGATACGTGGTCATGGATGAAGCTGACCGTATGGTTCATCTTGGTTTCGAAAACGACCTGACATTCATCCTGGACGCCCTTCCGACTGAGACTATGCAGGGAGAAGACCAAGGCGAACAAATGGACGTTGACGGAGAAACGATGATCAAGAAAGGTCGTACTCGTGTCACCACGCTTTTCTCTGCGACTATGCCTCCCGCCGTTGAGCGCCTTGCACGCAAGTATCTACGCAAACCGGCTGTAATTACCATTGGTGAAGCTGGTCGCGCTGTCGATACCGTTGAACAACGTGTTGAATTTGTCAATGGAGATGAAAAGAAAAAGTCTGTTATCATCATAATCAACTTTAGTCATATGCTCAATTTTTTTCTAGGCAAAAATTACTCGAAATTCTCAACAGCGGACAATTCCCATCACCTATTATCGTCTTTGTCAACCAAAAGAAGACTGCAGATATGGTTGCGAAAGACTTGGGTCGTGCAGGCGTATGTCTCTAAACCCGCTTTTATTCATTTCCTGTATAACTAACGGACACGATTCGCAGTGGAAGGCCGCGACTCTGCATTCCGGAAAGAATCAAGAACAGCGAGAAGCATCCTTGCAATCCTTGCGCAGTGGGGAGTCGGACGTGCTTGTTGCGACAGATTTGGCTGGACGTGGTATTGATGTGCAGGACGTCAGTCTTGTTATTAATTTCCAGATGGCAAATACTATCGAGGCATATGTCCATCGTATCGGTATGTACTCGCTCCTCTTCCCTTGTAATATTCGCAACGGAATACTGAGCTTACCGTCGGATTTTGATAGGTCGTACTGGTCGAGCCGGAAAGATGGGTGTGGCTATTACATTCCTCACGAACGATGACGATGAAGTCATGTGCGTATTCTATTTCATGTGTTTTCGTCTCAAAAAACTAACCTGGGTAACCCTTCCTTTTCCCTTGCAGGTACGATTTGAAGCAAGGCATGTCACTGATTATCCTTGGCTTCGTTTCTTTGCTTATCGTCTTTTTACAGAAATATCAAAGAGCCCTGTATCAAAAGTACCTCCAGAGCTGGCCAAACACGAAGCAGCGCAGCACAAAGTGTCGCGAGAAATGAAACGGAAGCGCGATGCGGACGATCTCGGTTAAATAGGACATCCTTTCCTTTGACTATGTACAATATTCGGTTGACTCTAAATTTTCGTTCTTTTCTGCTTCTTGTCTCATGGCATGGTGTGTTTCTGGAACGGAAACTTGGTTTCTAATTGAATTTGATTGCTAAAGCGGTGATGTGCTGTAATTGACATCAGACGCCAACGAAAATCCCTCAATGTGTTACTACCAAACTCCGCGCTACAACACACAACATCGCAAAAGCGAGGAGATATGATTACAAAACAACCCTCTTTTTGACTCTATGATTAATGTAATGTTACGTCGTTGTTTGTATATACATGCTGCGCGGATGCATGATGTCCCTTTCAACGAGGCGTACTACTACTAATTGTTATCAATGCGTGGTGCGCAATGAGTCGGGCTTTCATTTCTAAAACAGATCGTCCTATAGTACATTCCTTTCGGTCTTTCGGTTTTCGGAAGTGTTTCATTGGCTCGCCTCGTTGGATTTATGTCGTTTTTTTTTTCAATGTTTGTTCTGTAGAATTTATCGGACCGAGGGTCCGTACGACTATCGTTGTGATTTTACCTCTGGCGCATGTAGCTAAGCTATATGCTATCTAATCGGTAGTCCTCGTTTTCTTCTTGTAATAACTGTTTTCTGATGGATCGCAGGGTGTGTGGCTGCTCTGATTTAATTGTTTGAAAGAAGCCCGAATACGCATAGTACGGTTGTTTAATAGGGACCCTTTTTTTGCTCAACGCTGAATGAATGAACTCTGAAATGAAGACTGTGCCGCGGCGCGTGCCGTCGCAGGGAGCGTCGGGCGAATCCTCCGGAGTGGATAACGCGATAAGTATAGAGAGAGTCCGATGCGGCACGAATGTAAGCGAGACTTTTTGGTGTCCATTTCTTACTATAAATAGCTCAAGGGCGGGACCTGGCCGCTCAACGAATTTGCAATGATGCGCAGTCCATGGACTGTATATATCTCATCTGATTCTCTTGCTAGGGACGCACGCGGGGGAACAGATGTGCGGGGCAAAAAAACGCAAACTTGTGAAAAGGCACGGAGGGAATATATTATACTTATGATGATATATATGATGATGGTGGTGGTTATTATTATCATGATTGTTTACCGTCTCACACCCCACATGCGAGAAATGTAGTAGGAATTACAGAGGCGATATTAGTTGAACTTTATCGTGACAGTGTCCATGTGCATTATAAATCTCTTACAAGTTACTGATACATTTTGTAGAGTGCTGTGTATAAATAGAGGATTTCCGTTTCCGAGTCTTACTCTGTAAAAAGAACCTCCGAGCCGTCGTCGTTGTATCTGCGGTGAATTTGGTATGAAGATACCGACGAACGTTGTTTCATGTCTTCTGTTTCCCTCGGAATCGTATATGATGAACGTTGTATGTGATTTTTACGAGGAAAGATACTCAAGGGGAAGAGGAATCAGCAGCTGATCATGATCATGCATAGATATAACCGCCTTTATTGCTGGTTATGTTCAGGTACACAGTATATATCTGACCTCATCAGACTGACGAGACGGATTGGGGATGGGATGGAGAGAAATTTGGACTGAGGGGCCTGATAAGTAGTGCAGATATCGCTTCCGGTTTAGAAGAAGAGTTAGTAGTGACGTAGGCAACACTACGGGGCAGAGTAGTTGCAGGTAGAGAGGTTGACAAAGTAGGGACTAGTATCAGTCTTATTTTTAGTGGCCGCCGGTCGCTACAGCTCGGCGCGCCCTTGCTGCGATTGGTGCTGGTCTATGTTTAGATTGAGGCGCATTCTGCGCCGACACGGCATGGGACCGTTGTGAGAGTAACATTTACATTTTACCTGGGTTTAATAGCAAATGAAGACCCTGGAAAGGGTAGAAACTAAAGATAGATAGTTGGCGCTTGGTGTATATACGCATTACGGAACGGAGAGTGCCGGAGGCAGGGGTGACCGCATGGCTGACAGGATTTGACGGACGAGATTTGTCGGTTGTCCGATTTGTCGTCACATCTCTCCGAC
>Ga0247779_1000792_pt1 | contig 17144 bp, 19 predicted proteins | sample UWRJL221509R5_FD_179925 | JGI IMG/M metagenome (GOLD analysis project Ga0247779, IMG submission 179925) | Plant litter microbial communities from Arlington Agricultural Research Station in Wisconsin, United States - UWRJ-L221-509R-5 | ecosystem: Environmental > Terrestrial > Plant litter >... | reverse complement strand
CTTATTGTTCGTGTCACTGTCAGATGTTATTGTTCTTCCGTTCTGAGGAATTTTCTCTACAAAATGGAGTGACTCTCCCATTTTCCAAGTGTAACCACCATGGCAGGTTGTGATGGTGAACCTTCAGCAGCAACAGGCACATACAAAACGGATATCATGCCCTCCTCGCTGCAGAGCATTCTCGACCAAATGGACGAAAACAACGAGTCTTTGACGCGGCGCATTGAAGATCTCACCACCACCGCCAACGCAGCTGCAGCCAGGATTCTTGAGCTCAAAGGTCGTGTCGCAGAAGAGAATGAATACATTCAGTCTCTGTTTAAGACCTTAACTGATATACTGGGACCAAAAACCACTGAGTTGACTGAAGAAGATATAGAGCGTCTGGGGCGTGCGTTGCAAAAAGAATCATTCAGTATAGGCTACAAAAGGTAAGCTCATTGTGCCTCTATAATGTATGATGGATTGACTCTGTGATGCTTAGAAGAAGAAACGATGATAACACCCACCAAAGCAAAAGGCAGCGCAATAAAAACCAGAAGAATGCCTGCAGCGAAGAAAACGATAAAAATAATTCTAGCAACGATTCCGATATTTCTGATTCCCAGTGCTCTCCAAAAACGGCACATCTTACCGACTATCCATCGTCTGACGAGGAAGTATTATCATCCGCTGACGTATACCCACATCTGGCAGCTCCCCCACGTCCACCTCGTATGCTCCGTAGGGATTACTCCCGATTCTTCCCACTTGGAAATGGAGAATCCTCTTATGTGAAGGATTATAGAGCGACAAAAAAGTACATAGAAAAGACCGAGAGGGAGAAAGAAAACGGCTGGAAACTTCGCGGATCGTTGGGGACCGACCTTGAACGCATCGCAGCAATAGTAGATGTAGCATACGAGTTCGAAACACCGTATGCTTATTTCGACGTTACACGCCCAGCCGATGGGAGAATCATCATGAAAGGTGATCCCGAATGGCCGGCGGCATCTCGTACTGCTGCGCGTTAGGAAGCGTTGTAGTCATAAAAAGTTATTTCTTGACTTTTCACAATTCGGTTTTCATATATTAGTTGCAATTATGGTCGATATTTTCCTTCTTAGATTTCTAGATAATATTAAAGCTACAGCAGCAATTATCAGCTCATTGTGTTGTGTCGTATTAAGATGCCCAAAAATGGCTGATTCTCTCTGTCTGATCGATCAGATTCTGCATGTTGCAAAGACCGGTCTCAATTATATAAGGCTCAAGCTTTCTATTGTTCGCTTTTTCAATCAATTAACTCTCATTGTTCGACCTTTCAGCATAATGGTCGTCAAGAGACGTCCAAGAAAATACCCACCCAAACTGGCAGGGGCCGCAGAATAACATCTCTTTACTTCTAACCATCATCTAACGTAACTTCAACTTCCCCCTCTATCGCCAATAGCTTCAGAATTTAGCTCTCAATCAACATGGCCCACAAAAAGCGTACCGGCTCACGAAAACACCAAAAGGAGGACTCCGTCCCATACGAGGGATCGTCCGGGGAGGCCGGGGAAGATGAAATCATGGCATCCTTGCAAAGAATTTGCAGCGAGATACAAGAAAGCAACAATTTATTGCATTCGCTTACCACGGAGCTCCTCAAAGCGACAAACGATGCCGTTGCAGAAGTGTCAGCTATACAGAAGCACCTTGTCGAAGGGGAACAACACGTCAAGTCTTTATTTGACGCTTTCTCGTCTATCATTGGAAAGGGATCTGCGCAGGAGGCCGATCAAGATATTAATGAGGTACAGCCCAGAGGAGTGGCAACGATGCCAGAAAAGCCTTCTGACCAGGGGAACAGAAATAGTGCGGACTCCAGGTTCTGTTGATTAGATTCTATAATTATGGAATTTTCGACTAATTTTTTTTTATATCGTCAAGTCCACGGAGAAAAGGAAAAAGAAAAGCAGAAGATGACGAAGGCAATGAGAACAGCGGTCGTGGGAAGAAGAAACGTCGACAAGATTTGCTTAGTCCGAGTGGATCAGGAAGGACTAACCCTAGTATATCGCAACAGGGTGATATCTTCCATGAGCCAGTGAGGCCAATCGGAAATCAGAACACCATTGACATATTCACCAGCGACGGTGACGAAAGTGATGACAGTTACTATCCATCTAGCTCTGGCGAGAGCGACTCAACGACCTTTTCTGATGTATCGTCTTCGTCAAGCGTTCTATCGGACTATTCCTCATCGGACAGTGACGGAGACCAGCCTACACACCCTGGCTCATATTTTCCCAGTATTAAAATGCCATCGCGTCCATTACCAGACCCAAGATCCAAATCACTACGTCGAGATTATGAAACCCTCTTCGATTTGGGAGGCGGATCTGTGGTGGTTTTCCGCGATAGGATAGCAGAGTCTTGGTGGAGTGCCGCCCCATATCAAAGACATACCTCTCGTGAAGAAGATTTCGAACTAATCACAGAAGGTTCGAATGCCCCATTCGAATTCAGCCTTGGCAGGCCCTGAATTATAGCAGGACTATAGAAACAGAGCGATAGAACAGTAATAAAAGATAGTATTTTACTAGGTCGCAATTATAATTTATTTTGGCGAGACCAGTATCTCAGAAGTGGACTCGCAGTATCGTGAGATAGCCTTTCTATGCCTGAGAGCAACAACACTGCTCTGAAGACGGAATCAACAGGCGAGCAAAGCCAACTGTTTGAGGCAGTATTTATTCCAATCACTGACTCTCACGTCCTTCACTGTAGTAATACATTTTATTAGACGCCCATCACTGAGTCCAAGCCTTGAAGCTTGAAGCATGGGCGCTTGAGAGTCATATCGCACTTAAAATAGGTACACACCATAAATAGCGAGTCGGAATGACCTATTTCTCACACGACCAGTTTTAAACTTGAAAGTGGATATAAATATTGTGTTAAGCCAGATTAACGAGGCGACATAAATGAGGTATTATACATGAAATGTTATTGACTAGGATGAATCTTCAGCCGAAACTCTCTCAAGCCAGGGAACTGGCTTAAGACGTGCGCCACCTCTTTTGGGGGCTAGCCAATGTTTTGGTCAGTTAATCGAATAATGTAGAAACGTTGTCTACTCACCAAAGGGGTCGAGTTTTGTTTTTCGAAATATACCTCGAATGTGTGGATGTTGTGCTGATTCACCAGTGCGGAGATTGCATCCACCTGTGTCCGTAATTCGAGACCGTCCGTCGCATCATGCATAAAGATCTGAACTGTATCAATATTGCAGACATCGATACATGGCTGTTCTGTTAGAAGAGCACGATTCATCGAGCTGATTACGGAGGAATACGATGATATCGTTGTAGTTTGCTCATAGAAAGAGGGATAAATAGAGAGGGCCTGCGACGTGGTTTCACTGGCGGGATAAACTTCGCTGAGTATGAAGATCGTAGGTAACGTAGTCACAGGCGGAATTAGACGTTTGACTTGCTGCAGGTTGTTAATAATGGCGGTTGTACAGCCATAGGCGCCCATGTTGTATATGCCCAATATAGCGAGGTTTCTCCTTGCTTGAACTACCTTATTATAATTTAAATATCCATCGCAATAGAGTACCTTCAAACGAGGCAATTTGTTCCCGCTTCAACTACTAATTAGAGACCTCATAATATTTCGAAGTCATGGACCGACTTACCATAGTATATCCTCCAGCTTTCCAAGTGCACCCACCCATTCTTCTTCATTCTCCGCGTAAATACGGGCGTTGAGCTCGGAAAGGAAAGGCAAATGCATCAACACTTGGAATATACTTTCTACAGCATTCCACTTTCTTTTTCTTGACTTCCCCTCCCTGGTGCACTCTATGTAGAGATTACGCACTAGTGACGCTTTACTGGGGTTTTCGAGAAGTGTTTGAATGCATTTTTTGTCCGAGCCCAAGATGCGCCGGGGACCCACTGAAACGAGAGCCACGTCTCGGTAAAGTTCTCTTTCTGCCTCTGTTTTGAATGAACTATGGCAGAGAGCCAATGCCGCTAATGTCGAAGACGAGCAAAATCCTGCTATGTTGGATTTGAGCTCGGCAGGTAAATGAAGCTGATTAACCAAAAGTCAGATCAATCAAAAGATATTGCAGTAAAAGGTAGGAAAGACGAACTATGCTTGTGTTATTCCCGAGTGGCATGGGGTCTTGTATCGGGGTTTGGGTGCGACGCTGTGCGTTATAAAGGTTTGGTACTCAACGGTACCTTTCACTTATGCCAATTCGTACAACTGAAAACATATTCCTAATTCCGGTATTAATCGTCATCAACGCATCGGTCGCGAGATAAATACGGACGCGTAGTAGCCACTGGTCGACTTGATTTATACAATGCGCAGGAAATTGAATGTAATGTGGCCCTTTGTATGCAAAATTACAATCAAATCCTTCATGCGCATTGAAAAAAGACAACGCGCGCCATCTTTGAAAAGGGAGAAGGAAAATAGCAACAGACTGGCGACATGCAGAGATATGTTCTCAGCGACCAGTGAAAGAAGTCGGTCGAACAAGAATTTTCATGCAGAAATTGCCCTTGGAAAGGAGCATCCAAAAAGATCGGCGTGACGTGTCCTAATTATATTATCGCCATTTGCTATATACATTTAATGAACAAGCATCTTGACTAGTGCAGAGCAGGCTCATGGCTCCGTCTCTTCGACAGTAGCACCAATGACCTCCTTGTCAGTGCTGGTTTCATAGTACATGAAATACCACCACGAGCCATGAGGAGCATCGAGAGGAGGTAAGGGCGGGATTCCCAGCTTTAACCGGACATCTTCGCTCAGGTCTTTATCCCGTCGTTGTAAGTATAACCTTAAAACCGACGTGAACTCGAGCATAGCAGGGAGATCGTATGCGCCAGACCAAGTGCTTGCGCCGTAATATGCAGCGGTGAAGAATAAGATGTCCGAACGCAAGCCGAGGCTGTCGGGAAAAGGAATGGCAAGATATAGAGATAAATGAGTAGATAGGGTGTTCAGAATGGACGGGATCTCGTCAACGGACTGGACACAGGCGGCTTGCCCTAATATTGAGGGAAGGTCGACAAGGAAAGACCCCATAAGAACATCTTTGTCGATGCGTAAATCTGTGATATGGTTGAAGTAAGATCTGATGACGTTCGAGTACTGGGTGCGTATTAGCTCTGTGTAGGGCACCACGCCAATAGCGTAAGTCAGAAGGAGAAACTGGCCGCAGTGATTGAGCACCTTGAATCAACATGGACATACCTTGAGAAGTTATTAGTGAGGGAGAATGAGGGTCATCCGAGTTGGTTTGAACATAAATAGGAAGTAAAGCAGGTACGCTGCAGTTGAGCGGGATCTTGTGCATTCTAACAAATGAGTAGTTAAGAATCCGGGCACGTAGCTCTAGTAGGTGGTCCATGAGAATTCCAGAAGGAAGAGACTGAAATTTAGAAAGGAAAATCATCAGCAATTCCTCTCGTCGCAAATCCGTAGGACTGGAATCATTATATGAAAGCGAGTGAAGTTCCTTTCGTAAGTCTTCAGGAGAATATAGTATCTGCTGTAATATAGAGGTGTCAGAAACGTGGAAAGTCTCGAGAAAATGTTCTTGAATATCGTCGACTATGTGGTATAAGGCAAGAATTTTCTGGGTTGGATCTTTGAACCCGACGCGACAAAGTCGTTCCTGGATTTCCATCACTGCATGCGTGCAGTCATACAGCGCACCACGATATCCAAGATAGACCCAGTGCACCATTCCGAGTGTTTCAACAGAAACCATGTACGCGCTGCGGAACTGCATCCACTTGTCATCGAAGGAAAACCAAGATTCAGCTTTCCAAAAATGGCATAGCGTCTTGTACGCTCGTTGATAGCAATTATCATTGCTTTGTTGGACGAAGAAAGGAAAACCTCGGAAGGCCTTGTTACTTGCTTTTGAGAAGGGTGGCCTGTGGATGAAATATTGAGGAAGAGACCATAAGATCATAAGCGGTGTAAGTGATATAAGGAATGCTATGGGAGAAAATGTCAGGATACGATGAAGGACCCGAGACTGCGTAGATTTGTATGGACATTGGCTAGGCATATTGGCCGTTGCACGGAGCGTCGAAAAGCTTACAATTAGTAGCTGAAGCGACGGTAAAGAGGTCGTCAAAGCAATGAAAACGAGTGGAATGCATATCACGACAATCACTGGAATGGCAACAGCCTTCACAAATCCCGCTGCAAAATCGATGAGCCCCACCAAAAAGAGAACCAAAGCTAACAGAAGTAGAAGCGGCACCGAGGATAGTATCTCGGGAACGTGCCATTTTGCTAATCCTTCTTGGCGCATATGAAAAAGCGAGAACTTTTCCATGGTCGGCATGGTGGTTGGATACCGTTGGTGTTCTGTGAGCCACTGGGATGCAACGATGGCAATGAGTACGGTGGTAAGACTGAGGACAAGGCTGATAAGCCATAGTACGTTGATTCGAACAGAGCTAGCGTCTGGCATAAACTCAGTAGGACTTGAAAGGGTTGAAGTATTGGATGGCTGCGAATTGATGTTACTGGCAATCTGGGAAAGCAGGAATATCATATGTTCGCTTGGGTCCGGTTGGAGAGTTTGATATGTCTGCACAACAAATGCAGAAAGAACACTGGAAAAAAGACCAGCCTGTACGGTCGACGCATGTTAATTCGGCGTAAAGTACAGATCTATGGCACTCACAAAAATGACCAAATTTTGCAATTCCTCCTTCCATGCAGCGCATTGAGCCTTGTCCTTTTCCAAGAGGGGTTCTAGAATGGCTTCCCAGTGTTTGCCATCTGAAGGTGGACGATATTTAAACGAGTCTCCTGGCTGCCATGTCTTTCAAAAGTGGTGAACATAGTTAGGAGGACGCGAGAACCTGAGTTAACAAAAGTGGCCATTTAGAGCGATAATTTTTTTATTGTGATCATACCTCATCGTCTGGAAGGGCGCAGTATCCTGTTTGACCTTCAGCCATAGCCTCCTTGTAGCTTCTATCCAAGAAGAAGACCAACAAATTTGGGTAGAGAACAGAGACGCGTCGAATGTGTGCACAACACGGGATACTAGCCCTATATATCACTTATCTCCGCCCCATTCCACAGCGAATTCGGATAAGTACTTAGACTCTAGAGGTCATCGATAGAGTGAAATAAGGTGATTTATTCTTCCATGATTTACAACGATATTTCTGACTCTGCACGTTGTGATATCGCATATTGGGCCATGAGTGAACAATGTAGAAACTTAATGTTTATAGTTTTATCGCCGAACATAAGGTTGAGGTCTGATTGAGGCGGAGTACGAAACAAGTTCACCGCAAATTTACATGCAAGCTCGAGTGGCAACAGTAAATAGTTGTATTTCTGGTTTTGATTATTTTGTACCACACTCAAGTATGCCATCCTATTCCTGCAATTTAGTAGCTTCCAGAGTTGTGGTCACCTCTCTTCCATGGTACATGAAAAACCACCAAGAACCAAATGGTGGATCAGAAACCTCCAAAGGCGGAATCCCAAGTTTGATCCTGACATTTTGGCTCAGGTTACTTCCCCTATGTTGCGCGTAGGCCCTTAATGCCGAGGTAAATCTAAGCATGGCAGGATGGTCATGCTGTGAATGCCATGTCTCTGCGCCGTAGAATGCAGAGGTCAGAAACAATATGTCAGAACATATATCAAGGTCTTCTGATGTCGACTCGGAAAGGTAAAGTGATAATTTAGTTGATAGGGTGTCCAAGATGACCGGCAACTCCTCGCGAGACTGCAGACGGGCCGCGTGCCCTATAACTGAGGGAAGGTCGACAATGAAAGAGTTGATGAGGGTATCATTGTCGATTCGTGAATCCATGATGTGCGCAAAGTATAACTTGATTAAGTTGGAGTATTGAGTGCGTAATAGGTCTACACGCAAGAAAAGAGTGTTTTGGTCAGAGGAAGGTAATCAAGGAGGTGGTTAATATTATAAACCCTACCTGTGTTGGTAAATGTTAAACTAAGAGATGCGGATAGCTCTCCCAGATTTTTATGGAAGTATGCAGGAAGCTGAGCGGGTATAACGGTGTTGCTGTTAAAGGGCACATTATGAAATCTGCTAAAGCAGTAGTTTAAAAGTCGAAGGTGTAGCTCAAGAAAGTGGTCAGAAATAAGGCCGGCAGGAAGGTATGTAAACTTCGAAAGGAAAATGAAGAGGGTTTCTTCTCTGCATAAGCCTGGTTGATTATAGTAGCTGTAGCTTAGCGAAGAAAGTTCCTTTTTCAAATCGCGGGGCGAATGAAGCATACGCTGCAACATTAGCACAGTAGTTGTCCCGAAATTATAGCGGGAATGTTTTTGAACGTCGTCAATAATATGATATAGAGCGATTATTTCACGAGACATATCTCTATAGGAATCAAGGCAGAGACGTCCTTGCATCTTTTGAATTGCGTGTGCACAATCAAACGGAAACCCACGATTGCTGTGATAGGCCCAATGGAGTGTTCCAAAGGTCATTGACGCCATGTATGAGGTTCGAAATTGCATCCATTTCTCGTCAAAACTCAACCAAGAGTCGGCTTTCCAGAATCCACAGATCCTTGCGTAGGCTTTCTGGTGACCGTTATCACTATTTCGTTGGATAAAGAAAGGAATACCAAGAAACGGTGGGCACTCAAGACCTGATCGAAAGATATGAAGGATGTGAAGTGGAAATGACCACATTACCATAAAGGGAGGAAGTAGAATGAGAAATCCTGTCGATGAAAGGGTTAAGAGACGATATAAAACCCGAGACTGTGTTGACTTGTATGGGCACTGGTTGGGCATTTTGGTCGTTGCCTGGAGTGTCGAAAAGCACATCCATACTATCTGGAGAGATGGCAAAGACGTCGTCAAAGCAATGAAGGCAAGCGGTATACATATGACAACAATGACAGGAATAGCGACCACCTTCACAAATCCGGCGGCGAAGTCGATCAAGCCTACAAGGAAAAAGATCAAGGCTAGCAGAAGCAGAAGTGGGACCGAAGATAGTATCTTTGGTACGTGCCATCTTGCTAGTCCCTCCTGACGCATATTAAAGAGAGCAAATTTGTCCATTATCGGCATGGATGTGGGATATTGTTGGTGTTCTGTAAGCCACTGGGATGCGATGATGGCAATGAGGACCGTAGTAAGGCTCAGGACTAGGCTAATAAGCCATAGAACATTAATTCTAACTGAACTCGAGTCCGGCACAAATTCTGGGGGGGTCAGAATTGCAGAAGTGTTAGATAATTGAGTGTTCGTGCTGCTGGCAATCTGGGAAAGCAAAAATATTATCTGGTCGCTTGGATCCGGTTGGAGAGATTGATAGGTCTGCACAACAAAGGCAGAAAGAACACTGGAGAAAAGACCTGCCTGCCAGAGGTCAACGAAAAATAGTTCACCTGAGAAAAAACAAGTCACTCACGAAGATGACTAGGTTCTGTAATTCTTCTTTCCATGCAGCACACTGCGCCTTGTCCTTGTCCAAGAGCGGTTCAAAGATTGCTTCCCAGTGCTTTCCATCCGAAGGTAGTTCATATTCGAAAGGATCACCAGGTTGACGTGTCTTTTTTGGAGGTAGATAAAGTATGGTAGAACATGTGACGAAATGGAATCAGCTAACCATGATGTTGCCAGACCACATCATATTCAACATTTGCTCATACAACATACCTCATCACTCGGAAATGTGCTGGACATGGTATCACGCTCGTGAGTGTTGTACTCTATAGTGAATAGACGCAGCTTCTGATGATCTGAGATTTGAAGCAAGCAAAGGCCAGCAACGAGTCGGTGGATTGAGGCTGAATCATGATGCAACCAAATTGTGACCGCGACTTCTAGTGCGAGTTAACGGGAACCTGAAAATGATGTGCCGGTGCCGGTAAGATAATTGGGTCCTCAATCTTATACTTATCACAAAAAATCTTGAATCACCTTCAACTTTCTAATTTACTTATTATCAGATATATCTGGTGACGATTCGATGAATCATGCCAATCAGAACTTCAAAGGTAATCTATATTGTTATATGCACATGCCATGTTGGGCCTAACTTGAATCTAGGCAGCCACCTGGTTGCAAGTTTCGTAATTTCATCCAAACGTCCACAAAACCAGGAATAAATACTTGAGGGTTGAAGAGACCTTAGTAATAATCGAAAATGATAAGAAAATTTGACCAGTCATCTGGAAAATCTCACAGGGGTTAAACATGGCGAAGGACAAGAGAGTCATATAATACATATACACATAGGACAAAGGAACCCAAAAACATAGACGTACATACTTTACATACATACAGCGATTTACAATTTGCTTCGATTCATAGTTCGTGATGTTCGTCTTGCGTTACCAGCAGGGGAAAAAAAGAGGAGTGTTCCAGAATCAAGGACGTGAAAACCGTTCAGCTGAAAGCTAAAGCGGACCAAGTGACGATGGCACCGATGGTAACAGCGGTAGCAGTCTGGGCTACGACAGTAGCGACTCGCCTAGCCCGCTTTCGAGGGGATGGGAGATCGTTGAATAACAATGAAAGAGCCTGATGTGGGCTAGGGTCGGTGTCGACGGACGAAGCATCCATCACAGCATCACCATCAACGACGTCCTCGTTCTCGTCCGTATCATCTCGCTTGCGCTTCAACGACGTGGGAACGGGCGTCTGAGGAAGAGTGGAGTAATATATCGAGGTGAAACATAGTTCAGGCAAGACCTCATTGACGAAACGTACCTGTGAACTGGACGAAGAGACCTGTGGTTGGGCAAGCTTCAATGCCCGAACCTGCTCAATCTCCTCGGCTAAGCTAGCCATGGCCGTCTCACGCATTGTGCGGATAACACTGACTTCTTCTTCTATCCGTTGCATAGCGGTCTGACGGAACAATTCTAGATCTAAAGATCATGAATATCAGCCACCAAAAGATAAAATGAATAAGTACCTGCTACGGAGATATTCAGCGTCTGTAACGTCGCCTTCACATCTTCCATCTCCGCAAATGCAACGGCACGAGAGATATCTTCCCGTTCGCGATGTCGAGCGAACTCGTCTGACAGTTCGTTGACGCTTTCCTGAACACTATCAATGCATTGATTCAGTTCAGGAAGGTCTTCGTTTTGTATCCTATCGACTTGATTTGAAAGCTGGATGTATTCTGCATTCACTTCAAGCAATCGGTCATCAAACTCCCGAAGCTTCTCGGTCATGACGTGAACATTCGAATTGAACCGTGCCTTGTACTTCCTGCGGTGCATCTGGAGTTTCGCCAGTTCGACCTGTAAAGAGCAGCCTTAAGCAGAGAATAAGAAAGATTTGAAGATGCCGGTAGTTACCTTAATAGACTCCAAATTATCCTGCAATTGCCTCATATGCTGAATGGCCGTATCCGGCGGTGGCGCACTGGCCGCAGGCGGCGATGAAGAACGAGATGTTTGGGGAGTCAAAGATTTATCAGCTTCTTCGTTCGTGGGAGTTCCGTATCGCAAGCCAGGAACCATGGGTGAGGCTGACCGACTCGACGCTTCGGAATCGTTGCTGGAAGAGTTGGCAGGCGAAGCAACTATTTCAGGACCTTCATCCACATGCTCGCCGTTATCCCCTAAATGATCATGGGCAGTACAAGAAGAGAAAGGCAAGCATGAAAACTCTACAAGAGGTGGATAAAACCCGGGCAGCAATGGTTGGGCGGGCGGAGGAATGGATAGAGGCCTCGAAACGATGACTTCTGCGACTGGCGATGGGCTTGCGAGGTCCATGGGCGAATTTGAACGTGATTCATGGAAACCACCGCAGTTCTGGGGAGAATCCCTGTTCTCGTAGATATCATGGTCTGAAGCATCAAACCCTACAGGTGGGAGAAATTGGAGGTCGAGTAGTTCACCAGTGACAACAGCTTCTCTTGAAGGCGCGTACTCGGGGGGTGTATGTACGGAGTCCGGACCGAAGAAAATAGATGACATATGAGCAAGAGGTCTCTCAACGATCTCTGACACAGAGGGGAGTCGTCGAGGTGAAGCAGGCCTTTGAGAAGGAGGTAAGAATCTCTTGAGAACATTAAAGGCAAACGAATTCAAGGAATTGCTGCTATTTGGTGCTTCGCTGCTGTCATTGTTATTGTTGCTGGATTTATTCCCGTCGGCGTTGTCTTCGGGCTCTGCAGGCTTTGCGAAGGATGGAGGTGGTGAGATCTCTTCAATGTCGGAATAAATACCAGAATTAGATGATGGAGACTCGTCGGAAGATGACGAAGAGGCATGAATACCATAGCGGCCTGAAGTTGACTTGCCGTGCGACCTCTCTGGTGTGGAAGGGGAGCTGGCAGACGAATAAGGAACGACGAGAGGTTTGAATGCAACTGGACCAGGGTTTGCGTTGCTCTGCCCAGCTTCAAGCAACTCGATACGAGCCACGATTGGACGAACTAATTCGTCCCCCTTGCCTACTGATTTGCCAAAGGTGACTATATCACCATCAGACAACACTGTGGGTGTCTCTGCTTTGATCATCTTGGAGAACTTTTCTCCAGGTTTGCGGATATGAGTACCATGGTGAGAACCGAGATCGATGAGATATGCCTGGATCCAAGACATGTTAGTTTAAGAATTGAGATACCATAAACTCATGGACTCGCACATGTCCACTATCTGAGAATGCAATCTTCGCATGCTTGCGACTGACGACTGCGCAGCGAAAGGTAGCACTTGCGGGATCATGATCTTGAGATCGTCTGTTCCAGTCTGGCTCAAAGCCTGAACGACGACCGATGTGAACGACTGTGGTATTCACTCGCTTGAACGTCATGTTATGGCCATCGTATTCGCCATTCTTTTCAACATGAAGCACGATACCTACAGACAGAGGCAGTCAGCTCATCGTTGTCTGAGCCTGAGAGATGGACATCTCGCACCCGTTACTGGGCGCTGCGCAGGCCTTGATGACGGTGAAGTCTGACCCAGAAACACAATTTCATCGTCCAACATATCTGCTGTGGTACTTGCCCACTGTCGAGGCAGTAAAATATATTGTGTTTCGCAGGGGAATGGGAAAAGGAAAGACGCAGTGCAAACTGCAGGCAATGCCCCTTATCAACCCACACGGCCGGATCCGTCGATTCCCCTTGGCCGGTCAAATGACAGGTTTCGGTCCTTTCGGCAGAGTCGATTGACTCATAATATTATACAGGTGTAATTACGAGCGAACGAGAGAAAAGGAAGACCATTGCTGTTCTTAACAAAGCTAGGAATATATCATGTAACAGCAGAAAATACAAATAATCCAGCGTTGCCCTCAAATTTATAGAATGTGTTAACCGACAGAAATGCAAAGAAGGAAGATGCAAATTATAATAAAACTACAGAAATCATGAAATGAAAACACCAATAAAAATAAGGTACACTGTATAAGAAAGAATAGAAAGATTCCGAATTGATTTGAGAAAGAATATGTATGATACGTGCGAGGAAACGGGAAAAGGAAAGGATCACGACGACGCAACATACTTCTTCTTCAAGTCTCTCGTCAATGCTCTCAGCATCGCTACCGTGACTGATGGCGCCTCTTTTTCCTTTTCTGTGGCAGTACTAGTGGCTAACGATATCACGCTGTTCGTAGGTGAAGGTGTGTCCCCACGTCGACCATTCCCGTTCATCTGAGGCGTTGAAGGTACGCTACGGTCCTCGTTGGTATATGAAGCAACCGATTCAGACAAACGAGGTCGTTTTGCATCAGGACTGAAGAGGAGGGATGAGTCAGAGGGATAAATCAACGGAATAGAATGACTGGGAAAGACGAACCTGCCATGCTCGCTGGTCGCTATGGAATAAGTACGTCTTTTGGGCGATCGGCGGACGCTGAAATTATACAGCTGCAGAAGCTTCATCTGCTGAGGTTGCAGAGCATCCTTGAATGACTGAAGCATCGAGTCAATGGCGGTGGTCAAAACGGGCTTCTGCTCGGATATAGCCTGCGGGTACGTTCGATCTAATTGTGTTTCTATCAATTCAAAAAGATGCTCTATGAAGATTCGGGCAGGGAAAGCTGCAAATGTACAATGAGTACATGCTCCACACCAACCAAAAAAAACGCAAACCTTGACCAATATCCCGATGAGACTGAAGATCAGTGGCCACCATTTTTGCGTCATCGCGACAGTCAAGGGTCGACAACCATTCGATGCAATCGTCGTAGGCAGAACTTGAGAATGATATCATCGGTTTTTCACTCCAAAGACAAGGGAAAGTAAAGACTTACTCGCTATCATCCAGCTGCTGCTCGTTAAATTCAGGCAAGGAAGTGACTATACCAGAAAGATCCAGCAAGGACCGTACTGAATTCGACATGAGGTTTAACAGCTTAATTGAGACCTGAACGACGTGGCTGTACAAGCGCCAGTTGACTGAACAAAAATAAGACAAGAACTAGTAATGGTAAGAGATATAGATCAACGTACATCGGCCATAGGTGTTACAATTCTCCATCCATTCATTCAAGAAAAGACCAAAAGTCTGCTCAAAGACCTTGAAAGCGCCCTTCAATGAGAGTGATCGAACCAATTTTCCTTCCGTGTCAATACTCAAAGACGACAATAAAGCTTGCAGCTTGTTATCCAAATTTTTTGTTTCAGATGTCATGGCGAATTGCTGGTAGCTCAGAATGGTCGAGTCCACCGCAAGCTTTTTCACCTGGTAAATCGCCTATTACTTAGGGTCCGGCAACCTTTACGCAAAAAAATTAGTCTGACTGACCATATCATAGAAATCGGTTGCAACGTCCTCCTTGTCTACCTCAGACCATGAGATGATCAAAAGGGAAGGAATAAAGTGCCGTTTAGCCGGAAGTGTTTTGATGATTTCTCGTAGGCGAGAGCAATCGTCCAATACACGGTATTTCCTATTTAAATGTTTGAAAAAATGTTATACAGATGTCAGAAACCGAAACAGCTCACTTTTCCAGATCATCTGTAATATCACCCAAAGGAGTACATTCAAACACGATAAGACCGGGATATCCTCCCGGACCGCTGGCGGATGACAACGGTATCGAGAACACTGTTTCATTTGACCAAGTCCCGGAAATGGGTACATCGAATTTGCGTTCTAACCAAATAGCAGTAGCGTCGCTCTCTGGATTCATCGAAAGCCAAATGTTCCAAGGCATTTTCAATGCGGAAGAGTTTAGTGATTTGATATGCTTCCTAATGACATGTAAGAATGACCCTGGCGACCAGCGGAGTTCATGCTCTGTATGGTTCTGGATGCAACGATTGTCGACGAACATGACAATTTACAGAGGAATGCGGAGGAACAACAACGAAAAAGGAAGCAGAAAATGTCAGGTCCAGGAATATATGCATACGAAGGAAACAGTGTGCACCTCTTTCAACCGCTTTGCTAACTCCTCATCCGTCCTAGGCGGGCGATACTGGCTCGAAATACGTTTTCTTTGCTTTTTAATCTGTCGAGACACGCTTTCCTGCGCATCGCCATCGAGTAACCGCCTTTTTCTATCGGCGACAAGCATTGGATTCTCATTTCTTGATGATACTCGGAAAGGCGAATGACCATTTGTCGACTTCTGAAGCTTTGCATGATACTCGTCACCATGCCGCCGTGCTTCCATATATGCCGCTGCCCTGTCTGTCGCTATTTCCACCCATCTTCTGAATGCATTCTTCACCACTAAGCTTTTCTGCTCGAATGCCAAAGTCTGCCTCTCCAATGCCTCAATTTCCTCTGGAGTATATTCCGACTGGTCGCGTGCCTTGCCTTTTCTTTTCGTGCTTTTAGGTGGTGATGGCGCGCGAAAGATCCTCGATGTTTGAGGTGTTGCTAGTGGAGAAAAATTGTTCAGGGGTTGCTCAGACGTTGTCGGGGACCCCATCACCAGCGGTGAGAGGATTTCTTGACTCGAAGACGAGCTGAAGGATGAAGAAGGGGAACCACTTAGAGTATTGCGCAGATGTCCTAGAAGCGGATTCGGAGGTTGAAGTTGCATGGTGGGCGTTGACGGGAGGGAAATAGGTTGCCTCTTCGGCATCGGGGGTGGAATTCGTGGAGAAGCAATGGACGACGGCGAGCTAGAACCCGAAGAGGTATTGGTGTCGATCTTCAGTAACGGGGGTGCAATGAGGCGGTTAGCCGGAGGTGTGGTCGAAGATGGAGGACTGGGTTTATTGAAGAACGATGGTGGAGTCTGCGTTAGCGGCGGACTTGGTTTGTTGAAGAGTAATGTGGATTGTGTTGTTGCAGGGGGTTGTGGTTGTACTTGTTGTGGTTGTAATATAGGCGCTGGGAGGCCAAAGAGATTGTTCCCGTTAGTCTGAGGTGTAGACGTTGCTGGAGGTGCGGCATTAGGTGGGACGGTCGAAAAAGGCGATGCCACAGTTTTTTCATCAGTAGCACTTGAAGGGAAAGTCAACGCTTGAGAGAATATGGAAGATGTGGATGGTGTCGATGAAGGCTTGAATTCAGGAGCACTCGGATTCAGCGAAGGCGCTGCCTTGGGGGATTCTGAAGATAATAAAGAGGGATTGCCATTAACCGTATTGTTAGAGAATGTAGATCCCCCAAATACAGAAGCAGGCAAGGTGGGCTGACTAGTGAGAGGCTGGGAGTGCAATGAAGGTGCTGTGCGGGGAGGATTAGATGATTGACCTTCAAAAGGAAATGTTAGTATACATCCATCTTTATCATTTCTAAATCTGCAGCAGACTCACCAAAGATACTTGAGGGCTGCGAAGTAGATTGAATAGAAAATCCATTTGACAAATTAGAAAAGACAGAGGGAGCTACCCCGTTTTGCGAGGTTTGTTTTTCCGGTGCTGGTGGGGCAGTGGCTGAAGTTGCTGGAAAAGTTCCAAAGATTGACGGTTGCGTATTAGCAGTTAAGTTGCCAAAAACCGAAGCGGATGTGAATTTAGGAGGAGCAGAATTCGAAGCGGGGGTCGTTGCCGGCAAGACTGGGTTTCCAAAGACAGACCCAAAGACATTTGGTTGTGTCACCAGGCCTGCAAATGCACTTGCGGGCATAGTTGGTGACGAAGAACTGGATGGGAATGCAGGAAGAGTTGGCTGCCATGCCAGAGGTTTTGCGGATGAAGTTGCGATGTTGTTGGAAAGCCATTCCGTGACATTTGGCTTAAGTGG
>Ga0247779_1000789_pt1 | contig 17186 bp, 29 predicted proteins | sample UWRJL221509R5_FD_179925 | JGI IMG/M metagenome (GOLD analysis project Ga0247779, IMG submission 179925) | Plant litter microbial communities from Arlington Agricultural Research Station in Wisconsin, United States - UWRJ-L221-509R-5 | ecosystem: Environmental > Terrestrial > Plant litter >... | reverse complement strand
ACACCTTGATTTTTAAGTGTTAATGAGCGACTGTACGGATACAAGAGTAAACAATTCGTGCTCACTTATCACAGGCAATCATGAAACGATCTTCGTCATACTTCGTCTTGCAGACACAGTACAGCTTGTCATCTTCATTCTCCCCTTCTGACTCCTCTTCCTCTTCTTGCTTTTCTGCTTTAACAGCGTCGTTGTCGGCCGAAGCTGGCATAACGGAGGCAGACCGTGATCGTGAAGTAGAAGAGACGTTTCTTCCTGTCATTGACTTTCCCGCCTTCGAAGAAATAGGAGTGGCAGCCGAAAGGGGAGACGCATTTTCAACGTTAGAGCCTTTCTTACCTTTCACCGCTGGTTTAGCACGCGGCTTAGAAGCTGCAGGAGTGGATCCAGACACTGTGGCTTTACCCTTGGATGCAGCCTGTCATATCATATAATTAGTGTGAAAATTTATTTCCCCGATATTAAAAGTACGTGCCTTGGCTGTTGCCTCTTTCTTCTTCTTAGTAGGAGGTGCAACAGGAGTAACACTGCCTGCTCGATCTGACGAAGGTTTTTTCGAGGAGCTGCCCACACTAGTCGAAGCTGGCGGGGGCATGGAGTCTCTCTCAGATGTAGCTTTGGTGGATGTCGCTTGACGTGCCATTGACGCGGAGAGAGGAAGTGAAACAGGAGGGGCGGACATGATGGTGGGAGAGACAGGGCGGGCTTCTGTTATGACGCGGTGGGTAGGTGGCGCTGGTTTGGTGGTTGCGAGCTGAGCGGCCGACGAGCTGCTAGCCGAGGCGTGAGAAGAAGTGGCAACGGACCCCGGAAGACGACGAGCGGCACCAGAGGAAGTTAAGGGCGTGGTAGGCGGCTGTAAAGGAGTACTAGGGGCAGGTGTGGTGACGGACAGTGTTGATAATGAAGTCGGTGGCGGACGATCGTCGACCAAACTCAGTAGCTCGTCTTCGACGTCAACTTCCATGGGTCCTGACTCTGGCTTGGCGCCGTCGTTGTCATTCTCCAGCGTTTCAACAAGTTCGGAAACGGCAAGATCAACCAGATCCATTTCTTGTTGCTGCTTCTTGCCGATTGTAGTAGCAATGGTTAAAGAGGAAGAAGTTATGGGTTCTGAAACAAGTTCCTCGAGCTCTTGTTCCAGAGTTGCCACAGCTGCTGCTTTAGGGGTAAGAGGTTTTTGGGACGAAGGCGGGCTTTTTGGAAGGGTAGAAATGGCAGCGACAACGGTAGAAGTTATTGGACTAAGGGAAGGTGACGGGGTATGAGGAGGTTCCGGACGTGCTGATGTTGTGGGGGAAGGTTCTTCGTCATATTGTTGAATAAACCATTCATGCGCATCTTCTTGCTGAGTTTTGGCGATATGGGTGTGGGTTTTGAACTGTTGTGATGGTGGTTGAGTTGGCGGTGGGGGAGGAGGATGAGTAGTAATATGGGCTTTCTTGAGGCGAATATCTTCGAGAATGGGAACACGGGGCGGGGGTGGTTGAGAAGGAGTGGTATGAGGTCGAAATGGTTTGGGTTCTTCCTTAATCTTCTTAGCCTCTTGGGGAGGGGGCGGAGGCTCTCTAAGGAGATGGTCGTCCGACTTGCGAGCAGCTTTGGCTCGGCCGATCTGACTTCCTGGGGGAGAACGCCTGCCTCCCAAAGGACTAACGACACGATGAGCATCTGGAGAACGAGCAGGTTCCTTATCAGCAAGAAGGTCGGCAACGGCGACAGGTTTCCTTGTGTGACCATGGCCTGAGCCTGGACGTCTTGGGGGATAGGAAGGACCTGGAAGGGGGGAATCTGTTCGACCATAACCCAACTCGCCGGCATGCATCTTCTCTCTCTCACGTGCGATACGTTCCTTGTCATCCGTGATAAGGCGGGTAGGAGACTCTGAGTAGCGACGCTTCTTGATGGGACGTTGTTCATCTTGCACGGACAGGGGGAGGGGGGAATTGTTAATAATCGGCATTGGATCTGCCTTGCGGGGAAGAACAAGGTGTGAGATGGCGGGGGTGACGACTGGAACAGAACGATGTTGACGATGGCGCTCGTCTGCGAGCTCGAGCTCACGCTGGCGTTCGAAAGCTAAACGGTGAAGACGCTCCTGTTCCTCCCGATGGCGAATTTGCTGCTCGTATTCCCGCTGTCTTTCACGCTCATACTCAAACCGCCGCCGTTCGTCTTCCTCGCGCCTCCGAAGTTCGAGTTCATGCTCCTGCTTTGCTCTCAATTCGATTATTTCCTTCTGCCTGCGAAGTTCAAGCTCGTGGGCGTATTTCTGGGACTCGAGCAGCTCGTCTTGCTGTATGCGGCGTCGGCGTTCAAGCTCATAAGGATCCAACTCTTGAGGGCGATCCACGGAGGCATCGAGACGCTTTCGTTCCTCCGAGGCAGCGTGAACGAGAGCTTCAAGGGGAGAAAAGGCGGGAGGAGGATCATCACACAGTAGAGAAGAGATATCTAGCCTGCGGGAGGCCATAATGGATGGAGGAGAACAAGAAGAGAAATACAGCACATGACAAGGTAGTAAGAAAAGGTCTGACTAAGCAAAAGTATGTACAACGAGACATTGCGGCAATGGCCACGCGGCGACCACGAAGGGACAACCGAGAAAGACAACACCGCACCCAAGTCCCATCCTTTTTCTCGTTCTCCAGCCCACCTACGGTCTCTTAGTCCTCGACCCACACCAGTCAGTTAAGCGGGCAGGTCCTCAAAGAGATGCTTTTATGGGGCTATAAATGGCTTAGTCAGCGAGTTATTCTGTGTGCATTTTGGGTCACCACACACCTGTGTATTTTGCGTTGAGAAATCACTCGGGTCACATTCCCTTCTTTATATACCTTTTTGCAACTGTACAGTACCAACAGACCCCGTGACACCCCGTTCCGGGGGCTTCCTCCCAAAAAGTTCTCTTTCTATTGTCGTCGTCGTACTCACCGTCCACCTCCGTTATTTCTATATCCTCTCTGCTGATTGCTCGCTAAAAAGGGCCCCGTCAAGATGTCGGTGGCCACAAGAAACCCGTTCGCCCTTCTCGATGGTGCTTTTCCTCCCCTTTCACCTCAAAATCGCCCATTCATCTCTGCTTTTCTCTTTTTTTCTTTTTTTTAAAGATGATGATGTGCCGTCTGCACCTGCTCCTGCCCCCAAGCAAGAGGCTCCCGCTGCAGCTGCCCCTGCTCGCGGTACAGGAACCCAAAAATCGAGGGGAGGTCCTGCATCTCGTGGTGGTAAGTACTATCCCCGCGGTGGCAAGCCTCCTTCCAAGGACGCAACCCCTGTGACTGAGGAGACCGAAGGCCAGAAGAAGTGTACGTTCTCTTTTCTCTTTTGATCTGTTTGATCTTATCAATCCATCCATATCGCAGTCGATGGCCCCGCCCGTGAAGGTGGTCGTGGCAGAGGCGGTCGTGGCCGAGGAGGTGCCAGGGGAAGCAGAGGTCGTGCCTATGACAGGCACAGCCAAACTGGCAAAACGTATGTTCTTCTCTCCTTATTTCCAATAGTCCCTTACCCAATTTACCCTTATCTAGCGACTCTGACAAGAAGGTCCACCAAGGTTGGGGTGGTGATGACGGCAATACCGAACTCAAGGCTGAATCCGCAGCTGCAGTCGATGCAGTTGCAGAATCTGCCGAGTCTGCTGACGCCGCCGCTTGGGGTGCTCCTGCTGATAACGCTGACGCATGGGCAGCCCCTGCAGAAGGTGCTGCTGACGGTGAGGCCAAACCTGAAGGTCGTTCTCGCAGGGAACGTGAACCCGAAGAAGAGGATAACACCCTGACTCTGGACCAATACCTCGCTCAGCAAAAGGAGAATACCGTTATCCCTAAATTGGAGAGCACCCGCAAGGCCAATGATGGTGCTGAGGACATCTTCAAAGATGCTGTCGCTCTTACCAAGAACGAAGAGGAAGATGCCTACTTTGTTGGAAAGGTAAACTACCCTTTCTAGTGTTATAATAATAATATGTTTCTTATTACTTTTTATCAGACCAAGAGCGCCCCTAAGCCTCGTGCCAAGAAGGAAGAAAAGGTTTTCCTCGAAATCGACGCTCGCTTCGAGCGCCCCGACCGTGGTGGTCGTGGACGTGGAGGACGTGGTGCTGATCGTGGTGGCGAAAGACGTGGCACTCGTGGACGTGGTGGACCCCGTGGTGGACGTCAGAACAACAACAACGGTGCCGCTGCAGTCAACGTTGATGACCAGACTGCCTTCCCTTCCCTGTCCTAATTTTCCAACAAAAGCCATATGGGACTCCGCGTAAAAAGGAAAAAAAGACTGCTAATGCGGGTGTTAATGGGAATATTCTATGTACATCTTTCTTCTTACATGTTGTCTTAACCCCGCAATCTTCATTCTCGATGCATTTATTTTTTTTTCTTGCTCCCTTTTTTCAACTGTATATTTCATCCTGCTTTCTCTTGTCGTTCCTAGCTTGGCCCTGCATGTTTGTTACGAATGAAAATTTCCCAAGATACAGAAATATACATCTTGTCATCCAATGAACAGGTTTTTATTTCCAAGTCATGCTCCGATATGCATTGGTTATGCTCCGAAACGCTGAGGTGAAGGTCCGAAGGAAAAGGGTCCTCGAGATAGCGGTTTGGGGTTTGGCGAAATGAAAGAAACGCATACCCCACGTGTAAATGACCTATGAAACGACTTTATTACCGCTCTTTCCTACTCCAGCATACTCATACTCACTTTTCCCCGTAATCAGCGAGCGCCTTGACATAGAACTATGATTGAGAAAATCTATATTGCTCGCCACGGTAACGTCCAACTTTCTCTTTCACTGTTATAACGGGCACTTATATGGACATTTCATCGCAGGCTTCAGACTGAACTGGATTAACTCAGTGTGGTGGGTCATTCTTTCCGTATTGTCTAACCACATGGTATCACCTTCTGACCTTTTTACAGGACGAGCCCAACCGGTTTGGAACGAGATCCCCCTTTGACCGCCTATGGCGAGGTCAGCAACAGCGTCCATATCTTCCGAACCACTGAAGCGAACTGAACTTGTGCATTTGCCCATCAGACCCAAGCGGAGGAACTATGTCAGTTCTTCATGTCGTTCCCGGAGGACGAGCGTCCGACTGCTATATTTTCGTCTCCATACTGTTGAGTGGTTCTTTCATTATGTGTGATACCCCTTAATATTCACAAATCACAAAATCCCACAGACCGATGCCTTCAAACCGCTAGACCGGTAGCGCAGGCTCTCGGACTTCCGATCTATGTCGAGCACGGTGGGTTAGGCGGCTACAAATTTAATCATCCGCTGATGTTCTCTTTCTTTCAAAATTAGGCATTGCGGAATGGTATTCCCCTGTTGTGCCAGGCTCCGGCCTTCATCCACGCCCTGGCTCAACCGAATCCTTGAAGCAACACTTTGCTGAGGTGGATACCAGCTGGAACACTTTGTACTACCCTTCTCGAAAGGGTGAAACTGTCCAGGAGCTACACAACCGTATTGACACTTTCACAACCACTTTTGTCCCTGCTGTCATTCAACGACTCCCCCTCGAAAAACATCGACGCTTATTACTCGTTACCCACGCCGCGACGACTATCGCGCTCATTCATAGCTTCCTCGGAGACAGGGACATGTACATAAAGGTCGGGTGCTGCTCCCTGTCTGAGCTGGAAAGGAAGACCATCGAAGAAGGTGTTAGCGACAAACAAGTCATCGGCGCGTGGAAGCCCCTATCTCTCGCTAGCGGAGATCATCTCCAAGGTGGGTCGTCCAGAGAATGGGGTTTCGAGGACATTGAAGTCGAGAAAGGAAGAGTGAGTGTCTTATTTTATACTTCACATACACCCCCGGTTATCTCATCACCGAAACACTATTTAGGTCGTAGAAGATCCTGGTGTCCCCGGAACGGAAAACGACCCAGATAGTCCCGTTGGTCTTCAGAAACACATTAGTAACCTCTAAGTTGCTTCCACCCTTGCAGGAGGGAAAGAAGGATTATCCTGGCATTCTCTATAATTGGTCTTATGGTTCTACCCATAGATTCTTAATCAAGAAAACGATAGATTTCTTCCGGAGTTTTTATAGGTATGGGTACAGTTTGCTCGTCTTTGCTGCTAGAATCACCACATTACATATACATATACATGATACATGCTTCGTCTCGATAGTAGTACATTAGAGTCTTTCTTGTGTTTTGGCTAATAGATCTTTAGAATCGTACATAGGCGCTGGCATAGCTTACACTCGAGTCCCGAATAGAATGGCATTGACTACTTTGTTCGTATCGCACCCAGCTCAGCTCCGGTTTGATGCCGTTGTTCTTCTCCAAATCCGATAGAGCTCCCAGAAGGACACCAATAGGATGCCTACCGCAGATGGTATTCTTGGTACGCGAGAGATATTTCGCAAATTGCGAATGTGCAGTTATTGCCGTTGAAGGTGGTATAGTGAGCAGGTCCATTGCTTCGTGATCGAGTCGACTGATAGATGCGTGAATAGGATGGATTGCTGAAGGCGGATTGGCTCGCGATAAAGTCTTTCCAGCAGCGTCACTAGGTGCAGGCTCTGGGTAGTAAAATGTATACTGAAACCTTGTACCCCTGTTCATAAATCCTTAGCAAAATAGTAGACGTGGATTACCATACCGCTCACCAGTGGCAAAAATCACTTGATATAACAAAGAAGGTATCATCACTTGCAAGATAAGGGGATAGTATGGACCCAAACGACGCTTCTACGCGTTCCGATATACTTCCAACAACAATGGGAACGATGCGAATATCTTTCCTATGGAAGATCTGTGAATATAAGTGAATCATATTGGACAAGATGACTAACCCTTCAAACATTTTTCGGACATAAGGGAGATGCATTTCTATGCTATGTTCGTCTTCATCGGCTTGGATCCCCATCGTCTCAAACTTCCCAGTAGCTTGGAGCTCTCTGATAGCTGATTGGACAGTTAATTGTAGAAAATACTATCGGCACAGGAAAAAAAGCCAGTTGCTCACTGTCGAGATCCAGTGGAAGGTTCCCAATAGGTGTCTCATATTCTTTGCATCCAGATAACGCGCACCCATTCAGGTAGAAGTGATGTGAAGGACCGAGGATGAAGACACGTTTGCTGGGGAGATGCATGCCTGACTCAATCATGTCCAGACGACAATGACGATAGAAAAGAGACGAACATAGGTGCGGTATCAATACTCTTATATGCCCATGCTGCAGCACGTCCAGAGTAAGAATATCCAGCATGTCTACCAATTGTTCGTGTGGTGTCAACACAAAATCGGACAGAGGTTTAAGACATGGACTGGACTGACGGGGCAATGATTGCTTTACATCCTTTGATAGGATATGGTTCTTTGTCGTGATTGACCATTGCAAGCCAGTTAGTCAACTCGCCGTCAAGAACCTTCTCTTCAAAAAGGTCAGCACGGTTGTCACCCCAAGGGATAATGGTACGATTATATTACTATCTTCAGTGTACCAGGAACCGGCATGTGAGGCACTGCGAGTACTCCTAGGACATCTCTATCTTCAGCATAAACGTCTGAGGCAATTTGCAGAGGCCTTACATTGATTAAAGAAAAAAAATCTGGTTTCTCTAGATCTAAGAATGTGTACGTTGGAAGCAAGGCAGATATGATATCACAGATCTAATCAGGCAGACATCCAAATTTGAAATGCAGTGCAACAGACTCTCAGGAAAATAGGAGCAAATAGCCTGACTTGAAGTTCGTAAACCATAGATGGAAGAAAAGCGACATCGAGTCCGAAGATGAACTTGGACTTGATAAAAGACTTGCATGGGACATGGGTTTCGCTATGGCATGGCACATTTGATAATGCATACGGGATATTACATGGAAGAAAGTGTGGAATACGAAAAGTGAGGGAGCGTCTACTCCTCGGACCGCAGACGAGCATCGGCGTTGGTGACCTTGATGCCCAAAGCTTTGGCACTGCAAAATTCATTCAGGACAGTAAAGTTTTCTATTTAAAAAAACGACTCACCGCTCGAGGATCACAATGCGGTTTCGGCTGCTGACGTTGTGTGCAATCTCAGCGGCGAAGCTTTTGTTGTGCATCAAGAGGAGGTCAACTTCTCTGACGTTGTTGACAAGGAACTTCTTGAGGCCGTTGGGGAGGAGGTGGCGAGTCTGGTGGAGAGTGGTTATGAGGGATTATATTCCAAGTTGAAAACAAAGCAAACCTTTGCGTTGCTGCCGTAACCGATCTAACGAAAAGTGAGAATTTGCGCAAGAATAAAATAATTGCTGAGACGCACCTTGGGCATGGGAGTTTGGCCCTTGAAGCGACGTCTAACCCTGTTATCGATACCCTTGGGCTTCCTCCATGACTCCTTCACACCATGGTAGCGATCGGACTGGTGGCGCCTGAATAGCCAAGGTCAAAAATGAATGGATATTTCAAGTTGAAAATGAGACAGACTTGAATTTGTTGGTGCGCTTCTTGACGATTTTGATGGCCATGGCGGACTGGAATGAAGAGAGAAGGTGTCAGTTTGCGAAATTTGAGGGCGGAGTCCCAACCACGCCAAAAGGTTATCCAGACGGCCAAAGGTCCATCCAGCCCAAAATATCGATTCCAGCGATTCTCTGGGACACTGAATTGCTGTGTGGCACGTATAGGACGGCCTGGGGGCGAAATTGGGGCTGTAAACGAGCATACTCACAGGTTGGTGGGCTTGAGGGAGACGGCGTTGACGATGGATAACTTTGGCGAGCTGGACCGGGAATAGCTGACGTAAGCAAATCCCCCGGAACACCTATCAATTATGGAAATTCATTGAAGCCTGCTCGTAAGCGGTCGAATATGCGGTCAAGATTTAATATTTTTAACGAGAAATATATTTGACAACTAGGAAAAAACAAATACGAGATTTATTAGAGAGTACAAGAGGTAGCTGTGCACTGTTGCAGTGTTTGAGCGAATATGGACAGCACGGGGTCCTGTGAGACCCTGTGGAGGGAAAGAGATGACGCCGGAGAGGAGGGTTTACTAGTTGTGCCTTGCCTTTCCACTTGACTCATCTGTGCATCACAGTGAGTATTCTGTATCTTCATTGTGTAATATATGCTATCGACTTCCTCGGTGGGATTTACCTTTGATGACGACGACTGGATTCCGCCACATCCTCCCAGACTGTATCGGACAGCGAGCGTGGGCAGCTGGGGCGTTACTTCGATAGGGCGTGGTTTTGACTGGGACAAGAAGAGCGAGCAGAGACTTGCAATAGCGCATGAAGAGGAAAAGGAAAACAACGAGCCTAGCACGGATCCGGAGCCCGCTGTCCCACATGGCCGCAAGCATCACCACTCATTTCAAGACAAGTCCCCTGTTATCAACCTTGTCATGACTTCCTCCCCGCAATCAATGCCCCAGTCTTCCTGTCGTCCTCCAACACCCTCCGTTCCTCCCCTTTCTCGCTCTCCTTCTTCGCCCCGTCCTCGTCGTAGATCTTCCCAACAACGCGTCTCCCTCATCGCCGGCAGGGTCTCCATCGCTCCAATCGAACCTCCTTCTCCACCTCCTATGCTTTCAGATAATTTACGGAGGACTCCCAGCTCGGCAAGCATTCTTAGTAATACCAGCACGCGCGCCCCTTCTCCCTCTTCCGAAAATCAGTCCTTCCTCGGCGGTCGGAACATCTCAGAGTATCTTATCGAGGGCGAGATAGGTCGTGGGGCGTACGGTCTTGTAAAGCGGGCTCGTGAAATATCTTCAGACGGTTCGTTAGGTGTGAGTAAGAAAATTGCTGCTTCTTTCGCATATTTTACCCTATGTCTTTCTGTAGCCCCCTTTGGTTATCAAACAGGTCATCAAGTCGCGGATCCTTGCAGATTGCTGGAAAAAACATCCAAAACATGGCACGATTCCTATCGAAATCTACGTTATGTCTGCCATCTCTAATACATCTTACGTATTACCTCCACGACGTCCATGGGATCCGTTACGTTTAAGTAACGACAAGTCGGACTGGAAGGAGGGTCAGATCGTGAAAGGCCATCCTAATATCTGCCCCCTCCTCGACTTTTTCGAGGATAATCATTATTATTATCTCATTTTACCCTCAACGACACCAGAACATTTACCTAGCGAACCCTCTCCGCCATCGGACCTTTTTGATCTCGTTGAAGCCTATCCTCACGGCCTACCTCCTTCGCAGATCCGGAGCTATCTAGGTCAAATCGCAGACGCCGTCAGCTTCTTGCACTCTCTTGGAATCGGTGAGCATTTTGTCACCGGCGCTGTAGTTGGATGCACGTACTCAACGATCTACTCAGTTCATCGCGATATCAAAGACGAAAACGTAGTTCTTGGACCTCACGGTAAATGCATACTGATCGACTTTGGAAGTTCCGGCTTGGTCAGGAAGAACGGATGGGACACATTCAGCGGAACGTAAGTCATGTCCTTGGCGTTTTTGAAGGCACTGGTTCCAACCCGACTGCATTTCAGACTCGACTATGCGGGCCCGGAAATTTTGCGAGGTGAAAGGTATTATGGAAAAGAGCAGGATGTGTGGGCATTTGGGGTGGTAGCATATGTCCTGCTCGTTGGAGAGTGCCCTTTCATGACAGCTGCGGAGGCTCAGGAAGGATTTGCTTCGCCGTTTGCCAACGCGGCTATTTCCTTGGATGAACGATGCTCCGACGGAAAAGAGAAAGAAGGTGAAGAGGCGGATGGCGGTGGAGCGCTTGGGGATGCAGCAGCGCTTGTGAAGGCATGCCTACAGGTAGAAGTAAATGCACGACCGACTTTCGAAAGGATACTACAATGCCGTTTTCTCGCGGGCGAGGGTGGGTGGATATAAATTGATAAATTAGATTGTAGAATTACTATGTTATGTTATCGATGGCCTTGTAAATTACAAAATGTGAACTGCTCCGTGTACTATTGGCTAAATATGGAACACGCGGACGGGAAAGGAAAGCGTCCGGAGCCGCGTTGCCGAGTCATCGATTACCTGATCAGATTGATCTCGATAAAAAAATTTAGATTTGGGCGGGTATAACTAGGACAAACATTCCACATAAAGTTCGTCCTCTCCACCATCCCTCCTTTTTCTTTACCACCACCTCCTCCCTCACACACCACTCCATAAGTGAGTTTCCTCTCCTTTTTTCTCTTCGTCGCCGTCGTCCAACGGCGTTCGCCCTCGTCTCCTCTACCGATCCATTCACTTTCGGGACACTGGATGCCCTTTTTTCTACTCTTTTCCCCCTCTTTTTCACTTTCACCTCCGCGATCTTCTGCGATCTTCCGTACTGACTTTTTTTTCTCTTCTTCAGAACTTCTTAAAAATGGGAAAAGAGAAGACTCACGTTAACGTCGTCGGTATGTGTCTTATCTTATCCCATCTCCCATGCGACCCTGACCATCTAATCTCATCCAGTCATCGGACACGTCGATTCCGGCAAGTCCACCACCACTGGACATCTCATCTACAAGTGCGGTGGTATCGACAAGCGTACTATTGAGAAGTTCGAGAAGGAAGCTGCTGAACTCGGCAAGGGTTCCTTCAAGTATGGTGCGTAGAAAATTTTTCTTTGGTCCTAGACATCAACTCAAATGTGTTTTTTTTTTTTCAGCCTGGGTTCTCGACAAGCTAAAGGCCGAGCGTGAGCGTGGTATCACCATTGATATCGCTCTCTGGAAGTTCGAGACCCCCAAGTTCATGGTTACCGTACGTCTTAATTTTTATTATCTATAATCAAAATCAGTTTCCTGATTAAGCTTTTTTTAGGTCATTGATGCCCCAGGACATCGTGATTTCATCAAGAACATGATCACCGGTACCTCCCAGGCTGATTGTGCTATTCTCATCATTGCCGGTGGTACTGGTGAGTTCGAGGCTGGTATCTCCAAGGATGGCCAGACTCGCGAGCACGCCCTCCTCGCCTTCACCCTTGGTGTCCGTCAACTCATCGTTGCCGTCAACAAGATGGACACCACCAAGGTACGCTTGCCAATCATTCACGAAAGGAATCTTGACTTACTTTCTTTCAGTGGTCCGAAGATCGTTTCAATGAAATTATCAAGGAAACCTCCGGCTTCATCAAGAAGGTCGGTTACAACCCCAAGGCTGTTGCCTTCGTCCCCATCTCCGGATGGCACGGTGACAACATGTTGGAGGAGTCCAGCAAGTATGTTTCAGTATTGTTATCGAATCATTTTTTAGGTGCTAATTACTTGAATTCTAGCATGCCCTGGTACAAGGGCTGGACCAAGGAGACCAAGGCTGGTGTTGTTAAGGGTAAGACCCTTCTCGATGCCATCGATGCCATCGAGCCCCCTGTCCGTCCCTCCGACAAGCCCCTCCGTCTCCCCCTCCAGGATGTCTACAAGATCGGTGGTATCGGCACAGTGCCCGTCGGTCGTGTTGAGACTGGTATCATCAAGGCCGGCATGGTCGTCAACTTTGCTCCTTCCAACGTCACCACTGAAGTCAAGTCCGTCGAAATGCATCACGAACAGCTTGAGCAAGGTAACCCCGGTGACAACGTCGGTTTCAACGTCAAGAACGTTTCAGTCAAGGATATCCGCCGTGGAAATGTCGCCTCCGACTCCAAGAACGACCCCGCCAAGGAAGCCGCCTCCTTCAACGCCCAGGTCATCGTCCTCAACCACCCTGGTCAGATCGGTGCTGGTTACGCTCCCGTCCTCGATTGCCACACCGCCCACATTGCTTGCAAGTTCGCTGAGCTCATTGAGAAGATCGATCGCCGAACTGGTAAATCGATTGAAGCTTCTCCCAAGTTCGTCAAGTCTGGTGACGCCGCTATCGTCAAGCTCATCCCCTCCAAGCCTATGGTATGTTTTTTTCTGTAACATTACTCTATTAAACATCCTAATATCTGCTCCAGTGCGTTGAGTCCTACAATGAGTACCCTCCTCTCGGTCGTTTCGCCGTCCGTGATATGAGACAAACCGTTGCCGTCGGTATCATCAAGTCCGTCGACAAGACTGAGAAGTCTGGTGGCAAGGGTTGGTCCTTTTCCTGGTTGCTGTATTATTTTCATTTGCTTACCATCCTTCATCTACAGTTACCAAGTCCGCTGAGAAGGCTGCCAAGAAGAAGTAAACTTAAAACTAGATGTAGAACTGTTGTATCATCTTTTTCATCTTGTCCGGTTTTTCTTTTCTTCTTCTATATTCAACGACTCTTACCTGCAATGTGTTTCTCTGCTGTCACTTATCATCTGTATTCACGATAACGAAGTCACGGCGTTCAAAAATTCGCCTTATGTCCCATCATCAAAAGTCCTGCTTCGTATCTTGTATCATCTGTACGATCATCGATAAAGCCACGCAATCTCTCTTCTCTCTATCCATGGCAATATGAAAGGGCCATTACATGTTCAAGTACAACTCGCAATACGCTGAGTTGGATGAATTCTGTTTAGCAAACGTGCTCTGGTTCAGTATTTTGCGAGACTCTTGGCCCAAGATCTCTTCCAACCGTTCTCTCGAAGACTTCTATCATGAAAGTAAACAAGGACCTTGTCAGGGCAGCGTCCCATCTCCCTTTCGAATGCTCGTCACGAATGAAAGCATGTTGTGCTTGAACTTCCAGAAACTGCGAAAAAGAAAAGGACAAGTCAGTTAAGCGACGATCAAAGCCTTATTCGGCTCACCGAGACAGGGATATTGGCATCTTCGAGCGTCTTGCGAATGAGGTCTCTTCCTTCTCGAGGAACGTGAGTGTCCTCGAGTAGCAATAAGCTATCATATATTTAGTACTAGGTTCACAATAAGTTTGACTAACCTGCTTTCCGAATATCATCTTCGAAAGGGACAAACTTCAGCGCTCATACAATCGGGTTCAATGGCCAATATACACATACTACAAGTTCGCCTTTTCCATTCAGGTCTCCGTTTTTTACCTTGATCAAGCTATCGTCATTCTTTCCTCTTCCCAAGGATGCACTGTGTATATCTGTCGCAAAGAAGCAAACAGATGACAGAACGCGATGGTCGAAGGCCGCCTAGCATTAAGCAACAATGTATTGAACCATTAGCTCTTTCGGGAACACAAAATGGGCGCTAAATGGATCGCTTACGCGGAATGCCTTGATATTTACGTGAGTCCACGTTGTTCTTCGGTACCGATAATGTAAAAATATAGGGAAGTGTGGCGTACCAGATGACCACCTAAACACATTCCTGTCGCTAGATGGGTTCAGATTAATTGTCAAGGCTTCGTGGGTTTGATGCATATCAGGAGTACCTGCTATCCTTCCGTTGCAATTTTTCAAGGACACAAGAAGATCAACGGCAAGTGTTGCATCCTGTGGCGGTTAAATTTAGTCAAGGAGTCAGATAAGGTCAAGTAACTTTACAGGCCTCATCGTATGCTTGCAATTCTTTTTCGATCTGAGTATTACATCGGCATGAGTGAAACCATTCAAAGGGACATTGCACTGACCTTGTATTTATTGCCTCTGTCAGTCCCTATGAAGATGAGCGAAGCGGTCAAGATCAAATGATATATATGCATGTAGGGTAGTATTACCCTCAGTGTCGTATGGAATGGGATCGGGTCCTTCAAACTCGTGGTACACTGATGGGCAAGCTAGAGACCAGCCTGTAAAGATCCGGACTTGACTTCCTGTAAGATCGCGTACCGACGACATATCCTTGACTGGCAATTTGGCCAGCAAATCGTTCCACTGGGCCAGTAACCTGGTATATTTCACTTGTTCACTTGTCAACTCTTTCACATAAATGCTATTTCAGCAACAAGTTACCTGAAGACGACGACACCTGGATCTTGTTCAATTTCATCGACAATGGAACATTCAATAAGCGGCTCACCAGGAAACTTTGCATGCGGATAATCGGGTACAACAGGGGCAATTATATAGATTCTGACTGACCCGCCATTCTTTGTGGGTACGTCGTGAAAAGTCTTATTGATGAGCATGGTGGTTAACTTACAAGATGTTAAGCGCGTCGCTTGATGTGATAAGATAGGGGGCAAAAATAGATGAGTGCTTACATACTACTTGACCAACGTGCGTCTAAGAAAGTCAGTGTCCACTTTCTCTCGAACACGAAAATGTGCCAAGGCATCCCTTTCTTCCCTGTTCTTCCAAATGCCTCTACCATCTGCTGTTATTCGCCCTTACGAGCCTAAAGACAAAAAGTTGGTTCTGTTTATGGTTGGCAAGGCCAACTTACAACCATTAGCAGTCGCAAATAATAATGGTGAGTTCCAGTTGTAGTCCCTTCCAAAGGAAATTTTTTTACAGGAAATTCCAGCTTATTTGCATCCACTCACCATTGCCATTTGGATTGGGCTGTCTTCTGTGATGATACATTACATGAACTGGTGGCCGGCAGACAGACATGGGTGGATAGAATATCTCAAGCCACTTCCTGCGTTGGCATCCATCACCGTCCCTATCATGTTCTTGGTGGATTGGTATGTGGCAATCACCGTCGAGTTCAATGTAAATACTCACATTCTAGTTCAGGATTAACAGACCTCAATTTGAAGCACTCACACAAGATTTAATACGACATGAAGATATATCCGACATCCCAAATTATTATTCTAAACATCCTGCGTCAGGGCTCTGGGTCCTCGAACTCGGAGATGTATTTGTGGGACTAATCGCAGTAGACGCGTCCCAAACTCGCAACAATGTCCAGGGCCCAAAGACCGCTGTGATACGCCATTTCTACGTCGAAGAAGCCTACAGAAAAACAAAAATTCAAGACGATCTACTCAAATACGCTGTAAACCACGCGTTCGAAAAGGACCCCAAGCTAGAACGTATCGAGGCTTCTGATTCTCCTTTGACAGCGTATCTCAGCCGATCCCTACGTGAGGCAGGATTTGAGCTCGATCACCACACAAACAGAATTGGAATCTTGGGATGGAAATTGGGTGTTCGTTATTTAGAAAGGGGTGTGTGGTCAAAGAGGAAACCGTAAAAAGTGTTTGAATATACATTTTGAATAATAAAATGGAGTATGCGTGATTTATCCCGTGCATCAACTCTCAACATGGTACTGCTCACTTCAGTCCTGAACGATGAATCTCATAAACATCCTCTCGTGATTCTTCAGTCGTCTCTTGCTCAGAGTAGTCTCCCTGTCATTCGCCACATCTTGGAAAATGCGTTAATCTCCAAGGGGAATCCTCGCCGCGATTTGCTTTTTTGCTTGCTCTACCCTCCATCTTCCCTATTTGACGGGAAACTTCCAGAGACTCTCCAAGTTTATGACTGGACAAATCGAGTACCAGGATATAATGAAATAGATTCGCCAGAAGAACTTCTCACCATCGCAGATAAGGGTCCATCGCGACAATTTTTATCAGTCTATCTCAACTTACAGTATTCTTCTAGCCTTAGATGACCCATCGACATCGCCGCTGAATATCATCATAGACTCTGTTGATACTTTGCTAGAGGACAATGGCTCAGTATCCGAGACCTACAAGATCCTTGGAAAACTCTATAATCTAATAAAAAAGCGTCCGAGTACGTCTACTTCCTCGGTTTACCTTTCAAGAAAAAAACTTACCTGGAATGAACAGATGCGCGTTTAACCCTCCACTTTCAATCATCATCACCCAATCTCTTGTCTTTGGTTACGCAAACGACGTTCTCTTCGTCTCTTTCGCATGTTATTGCCCATCCACCAGCTTTGATCACCCATCTGGCGACAGAGTTTCTGATGCCTCCTCCTCCCGTTTCACCAGAACCCAAATTCTGGAGCGTGTTTCTTCCGGTTAGCGAAAGAATCCATGACACCGAACGTCTAGTTGTCGGATCATCCAGCGGTGAAGGCAGTGGGCATCCATCTGAGTTTGTTGTGGAGCTTATCGTCAGGGAAGGGGCGGGCAGAAAGAGAGGTGTTGAGCGTGTACTCGAAGGCTGGTCTTCTGACGGTCCTTCCGAATTGACAGCGCTGGAAAGCCTCAAGGTGCTCACCAGCAAACTCAGAGAGGTATGTCGCGAGGTATGCATAAGCAAATACACTAACACTCCCAACAGCCTGTCCAAGTCAACGCCCCAGACCCAACACAAAATCTACCTTTCAACTTGAACTTGACATCTTCGCAACAGGAGTCGCGAGCGCAAGTACCATTGCCGTACGCTCATGAAGGTGATACTGATGTCATAAATTATATTGAACATGCAGTGCTAAATAATACCACAAAATA
>Ga0247779_1000788_pt1 | contig 17222 bp, 16 predicted proteins | sample UWRJL221509R5_FD_179925 | JGI IMG/M metagenome (GOLD analysis project Ga0247779, IMG submission 179925) | Plant litter microbial communities from Arlington Agricultural Research Station in Wisconsin, United States - UWRJ-L221-509R-5 | ecosystem: Environmental > Terrestrial > Plant litter >... | reverse complement strand
CGATCGCACCTGGGTATTGTCGAGCCGCGCGGTGAAATGGCGCTCGCGCGGCATTGGCTCGCCATCCTCGACCGCCCGACCTTCCGCCAGCCATTTCGGCAGGCCGCCATCGAGGATCGCTACCTCGGCGGCGCCAAAAACGCGGCACATCCACCAGACCCGGGCCGCACCCAGCAATCCCGTGCGATCATAGGCGACGATGCGGTTGCCATCGCCGATGCCAAGCTTGCGCAGACGCGAGGAGAATTTTTCCTGGGGCGGCAGCATATGCGGCAGGCTGCTGGTGGTATCGGCGATCTCGTCGATCGGGAAGAAGACGGCGCCGGGAATATGCTCGGCGAGATAATCGGCGTGGGCATCCTTGCCGTGGATGGGCAGATAATAGGTCGCATCGATGATCCGCAGATCCGGCTGCGACAGGTTGGCGGCGAGCCAGTCGGTCGAGACCAGGCTTTGCGGATTGCTGTAATGGCTTGTCATGTCTTCCCCGCTTAACGATGCTGACGGATTTGTTGATGCCGATAAACGAGTTGCCGATTTTTATACACTCGACACCCGACTATCCGACGCTCACGCCTCCAGCAGCGTGATATTGACGCGGCGATTCATCTTGCCCTTGTTCTCGATCTTGGCGATGTCGACGCGGCCGATTTCGCCGGTCCGCGCCACATGCGTCCCGCCGCAAGGCTGCAGATCGATACCGACGATATCCAGCAAGCACACCTTGCCGTGACCGCTGGGCGGCTTCACTGACATGGTGCGGACCAGTTCCGGCTTTTCCGCCAGTTCCGCATCATCGATCCAACGCGACTGCACGACATGATCGCCAGCGATCAGCTTGTTGAGATCGGCAGTCAATTGCTCTTTATCAAGAGCACTATCCGGCAGGTTGAAATCGAGCCGTCCCTTGCCATCGCTGACCTGGCCGCCGGTGACATCGCCTTTGATCAGGGCACAGAGCAGATGCAGGCAGGTATGCATGCGCATCAGCCGATGACGCCGGGCCCAATCGATGCGCGCCGTGACCGTGGTGCCGATCGCCGGCAACAGCGTCTCCGGTGCCGGCATGTGACGAATATCGTCCGGCCCAGTACCTTTCAGCGTGTCGATGATCTCGATGCTGCTGCCATCGGCCAGCAGCAATTGCCCGACATCGCCGGGTTGGCCGCCACCCGTGGGATAAAAAACGGTCCGATCCAGCCGAATTCCGGTCTCATCGGCCGCCGTCACCGTGGCGGTGCAATCCTGCAGATAGGCATTGTCGCGAAACAGCAATTCCATGAATCTTCCACCGAAAATCTATCTTTCGGCACTATGAAAGCTGGCCCACAGGTGGTCAAGCCGCCAGCCGGCCGGTGCCCCATCAAGCGCCGCCCGCCATCGGACTCCCGACGCTTGAACTTAGGACAGCCAATCCGGCGTCGGCAGGTTCTTGCTGCGCAGGAATTCGGGGTTGAACAGCTTACTCTGATAGCGGCTGCCGTAATCGCAGAGTACCGTGACAATGGTGTGACCCGGCCCGAGATCCTTGGCGAGTCGGATGGCGCCGGCCACATTGATGCCGCTGGATCCGCCGAGGCACAAACCCTCCCGCTTCAGCAGATCGAAAACGATCGGCAGGGCTTCGCTATCGGTGATGCGATAGGCGCGATCGACCGGTGCATCAACCAGATTGGCGGTGATGCGGCCCTGGCCGATACCCTCGGTGATCGAGGAACCTTCGGCCTTCAACTCGCCGCTGGTGTAATAGGAATAGAGCGACGCGCCTTCAGGGTCGGCCAGGCCGATCTGGATCTTCGGATTGCGTTCCTTGAGATACATGCCGGTTCCGGCCAGGGTGCCGCCGGAGCCGACCGCGCAGATGAAACCATCGACCTTGTGGTCGGTCTGGTCCCAGATTTCCGGCCCGGTGGTGCGGTAATGGCCCAGGCGATTGGCGACATTGTCGAATTGATTGGCCCAGATCACGCCGTTCGGGTTGCTGTCTTTCAATTCCTCGGCCAGACGGCCCGAATAGCGCACATAGTTATTGGGATCTTTATAGGGGACCGCCGGCACTTCGCGTAATTCGGCGCCAGCCAGGCGCAGCATGTCCTTCTTCTCTTGCGACTGGGTGTCCGGGATGACGATCAGCGTCTTATAGCCGCGGCAATTGCCGACCAAAGCCAGGCCGATGCCGGTATTGCCGGCTGTCCCTTCGACAATCAGCCCGCCCGGCCGCAGCAGGCCCTTTTCCTCCGCATCGCTGATGATGCCAAGCGCTGCGCGATCCTTGACCGAGCCGCCGGGATTGAGGAATTCGGCCTTGCCGAGAATGGTGCAGCCGGTGAGTTCTGACGCCGCCTGCAATTTAATCAGCGGCGTATTGCCGATCGCATCGATGAATCCGTCGCGGAGATTTTTCATGACTTGCCCGTGAAATAGCGTCAGTTGTGTAAAATAGGCTCCGCGCGCGTGGCGATCAAGCCCGGCCTCGACGGCTTTCGGCCTTAATCCGCCTGCTGAGCAATATCAGCGACTCGGGGCAAAGGCTGCCAGCGCCTCGTCAGTCGGCGCTCAGCGGATAAAGCCCGTGCGGCGCATGTTGATATCGGTAATGGCGGATATTGGGTGAGGCCGGTCCCGGCGCATCGATTTCGACGATGCAACGGGTGATCGGCGTGAAGGCGGCGCGAAAATGGTTCTTCGCCTTGACACAGAGCAGGCCGACCTGGTCGAGATCGATGCCGTGCAGGACGAAATAGCCGGGATCATTGGGGGTCTGACAGCTCTCGGTAATGATCACCCGAATGCCCTCGACATCCAGCAGGGCGGTGCGGCCGAGATTGACCGGCAGATGGGTTTCCATCGGCCCCAGATTGCGGAACTGTCCATCGGTCAGCTTGATGATCTTCGCATCGACCTCGACCGGCTCGCCGAAATCCGCCGTCACCCGGCCACCGAGCTTTGCCGTGATGCTGGCGCCGATGCCGGCCTGCCAGCAGCGCGCCACCAGCGGCGGATCCCAGAAGAAGCCGAACACCGTCGGTACCTTGGGCTTCATCCGCACCAAGGCGCGGAGCAGCTCCGGCGTATCGCCGATGCCGCCGGACAGTGGATTATCGGCGGGATCGATCACGGCTGCCGGCATGTCGCCATTGGTTGCCAGTGCCTCGATCAATCCCAGCTGCGGATCTGGCAAGTGCACATAGAAACGATCGCGGCGTTCCGCCATGGCGGCCAGCAGGTCATCGATGGCGGCCTGCGCCAAAGCGAGATCCTGGTCGGCGGCGGCGATGATGCTGGGGCCGGCAAAGGGTGAGTCACCATAAGCAAAGCCACCGAACAGGCTGACATCGATCATACCGGGACGTTGCCGCCAGCCGGCGGCGCGCTGCTGCAGTTCCGCCATCGGCCCATCTGTCGTGCGCATGTTGAAGCTGGGCAGGATCGCCGGCAATTTGCCGATCGCCATGCGTGGTGCCAGCTTGCCATCCAGCATGCCGGCAAGTGCACCCAGCACCAGTGCTGCCGTCGCATCCATGTCGATATGCGGATAGGTCTTGTAGCCAGCGGCGATGTCGATCAGCGCCAGCATCTCAGGCGAGAGATTGGCATGCAGGTCAAAACTGACGCCGAGCGGCCGATCGCCGATCAGCTTACGAATATCGCGCAGCAGGTCCAGTTCCGGCGTCGGATTGCCGACCACCACGGTCGCACCATGCAGCGACAGATAGACAGCGTCCCAGCCATGCTGCTTCAAGCCGCTCTCGATACCCGCGAGAATCTCGCCTTGAATGGTGGCGAAAGCATCGGCGGTGACCAGCCCGCCCGGCGGTGCCGCAGTGCAGCGCAGAAAACGGCAATCCCAATCTGCATGCGTGTCGGCAAAAGCGACGGCCGCGCCGATCTCGGTTGCGGTGCCGCGGTAGAAGTCCTTTGCCGCTTCGCCTTGCGTCCATTCACGGGCCTGGAAGACGGCAAGATCCGTCTGGGTGGGCGAAAAGGAATTGCCCTCATACCACATGCGCGCAATCGCCAGCCGATGTGTCGTCATGATGCTGCCCAGTCCTGGCGAAGTTGCGCGTGGTTGAGCATCAGCCATTGCAGCGCAAGGATCAGGATGCCATTGCCGGTATGGCCGGTGGCAAGAATTTCCGGCACCTCCGCCACGTCATGCAGGCTGGCGCGGATGTCCTCATGTTCGACTGCGAGCCCATGCACCCCGGCCTTCCAGGCGCCGCTGTCGAAACGACCGACATAGGTATGCAGGACCTCCGTCGCCATGCCGGGGCTCAGCAGATATTGATAGACGAGCTTTAACGCGCCGATCTGGCAATCCGCCTCCTCGATGGCTTCGCGGCGGGCGATGTCTTCCGGCTCTTCGTTCTTGTCGTTCAACCCGGCGATCAATTCGCGCTGCCAGCCGGGCATGCCGGCGAGATGAGCTGGCAAGCGAAACTGTTCGATCAGCAGGATCTTCTCCGTGACCGGATCATAGGGCAGAACGGCGACGGCAGTGGGCCGGGTGACGACTTCGCGGTTCATCGGACCGACCCAGCCACCGCCAAAGGCGCTGTGACGAATTCGATAACGCTCGACCTTGAGAAAACTGTCGAGAATACGGTCGTGCTGCTGAATATCGACGTCCTGGGCCATGCTGATCGCCGCTGCTGGTGACTTTCCGCCAACCTAGCAAGCCGCCTTCCCGAAGACCAGCCACAGCATCGTTATCGATTGCCGCGGCTTGCTGATCGGTGTCCTGGCGATATAAAGTGCGCGGCAATTGGCGACGCTGCCGAGGCGTCATGGATTTAGCGTAAGAATTTGCCTGGGGAGAGGCGCGATGACCCGCGATGCACGTTACGACATTCTGTTCCAGCCGGTGAAGATCGGTCCCGTCACTGCCAGAAACCGTTTCTATCAGGTGCCGCATTGCAACGGCATGGGATATCAGAGTCCGCAGGCCCATGCTGCCATGCGCGGCATGAAGGCGGAAGGTGGCTGGGCTGTCGTCTCGACCGAGGAATGCGAGATCCATTGGACCGGCGATGTGGCACCGTATATCGAAGGCCGGCTGTGGGATGACCACGACATTCCCCATAATGCCATGATGTGCGAGGCCGTCCATCGTCACGGCTCGCTGGCGGCGGTGGAACTGACCCATAACGGACCTTCCGCCTCCAACCTGCTCAGCCGAGAAACGCTGATGGGACCGCGTCATGAAATGTCGCGCTATTATCCCTGGCAGGCGCGGCGCATGGATGCCAGCGATATCCGCGATTATCGCCGCTGGCATCGCGATGCCTGTATCCGGGCCAAGAAGGCCGGCTTCGATATCGTCTATGTCTATGCCGGCCATGACCTCAGCCTGCCGATGCATTTCCTGCAGAAGCGCCGCAACGACCGCAGTGACGAATATGGCGGCTCGCTGGAAAACCGCGTGCGCCTGTTCCGCGAAGTGATCGAGGATGCTAAGGACGCGGTTGGCGATACCTGTGGTGTCGCCGTTCGTTTCGCGGTCGATGAATTGATGGGCCCCGATGGCATCACCGCTGGCAGCGAAGGCCATGACGTCGTCGCCATGCTGGCCGAACTGCCGGATCTGGCCGATTGGAAGAATGATTCCGTCACCTCGCGGTTTGCCGAGGAAGGCTATCAGGAACAGCATATCGGCTTCGTCAAGAAATTGACCAGCAAGCCGGTGGTCGGTGTCGGCCGCTATACCTCGCCAGATCACATGGTGAAGCTGATCAAATCCGGCGTCATGGATATGATCGGCGCAGCACGGCCATCGATCGCCGATCCGTTCCTGCCGAAGAAAATCGAAGAGGGCCGCATCGAGGATATCCGCGAATGCATCGGTTGCAATATCTGTGTCAGCGGCGACAATACGGTGACGCCGATCCGTTGCACGCAGAACCCAACCATGGCCGAGGAATGGCGCAAGGGCTGGCATCCTGAAGTGATCGCCGCCAAGGATTCTGAGGATCGTGTGTTGATCGTCGGTGCCGGGCCGTCGGGCCTGGAAGCCGCCCGCGCTTTGGGCCAGCGTGGCTATGATGTGCATCTCGCCGAAGCCGGTACCGAGCTTGGTGGCCGGGTCAGCCGCGAGGCCGGTCTGCCGGGCCTCAGCGCCTGGGGCCGGGTGCGCGATTATCGCCTGTTCCAGATCGGCAAGATGGCCAATGTCACCATCTATCGCGACAGCAAATTGAGCGCCGCCGAGATTCGCGATTTCGGTTTCGAGCATGTGGTGTTGGCAACGGGTGCTACCTGGCGCAAGGATGGCGTCGGCCGCTCGCATCCCTTTGGCATCGACGGCCTGGCTGGCCCGCAGGTCTTCAGCCCGGATGATATCATGTCGGGACGCTTGCCGGCCAAGGGCCCGGTGGTCGTCTATGATGACGAACACTTTTATATGGGGGGCCTCATCGCCGAGCGCATTCGCCAGCAAGGCCTCGATACGATCCTGGTGACGCCGGATAATGTCGCGTCGAGCTGGACCGGCTATACGCTGGAAGTCGATCATATCAACAAGCGGTTGCGTCAGCTCGGCATTCGCGTCGTCACCGCGCAGGAAGCCGTGCGATATGAGAAGGGTGTCTTCAATACCGCCTGCGTCTATGGCGGTGAGGGCAAGGCGATCGAGGCGGCCGCCGTCGTTCCAGTGACCTCGCGCCTGCCAAATGAGGATCTCTGGCTGGAGCTGTCTGCGGATCAGGCGTCCTGGCAGCAGGCTGGTATCAAATCGGTGACACGGATCGGCGATTGCCTGGCGCCGGGCCTGATCGCCCAGGCCGTCTATAGCGGACATCGCTATGCCCGCGATCTCGACAAGCCGCTGAGCGATGCAGCACCCTTCCGCCGGGCTCAGCCGCTGGTCACGACGTGAACATGGCGATCCGTCTTTCCTCAATAAGATAGAGGCAACGTCTAACGGCATGCCTGTCGAGAGGGAGCCGCCTGTGACCAGTTCGGAGAAGAAAGGCCCTCGCATGCTTGCCGGGCAATGCGTCTGTGGTGCGGTCCACTACACCGTGGCGGACGAATTCGTCTACGCCATGAACTGCCATTGCTCGGGCTGCCGGCGGACAACGGGTGCTGCCTTCAAGCCGTTCGCCGGCATCGAACGCGACAAGTTCCATGTCGTCAAAGGTGCTGAAAACCTCATGCGCTTTGGCGATGACATCGGCCACGATACGCGCTGTAAGACATGCGGCTCGTTTCTCTATTCGGTGGTTCGCGACGGCGCCTTCGTCCATGTCGGCATGGGAAGCCTGGTTGACGATCCAAGCATCCGTCCCGCCATGCATATCTTCGTCGGCTCCAAGGCGCCGTGGTTCACCATCACCGACGGCCTGCCGCAATACCAGGAGCATATGGTCGCCCAGCCTGCCGGCGGGCAGGCATCGTAACCACCTCCTGCCTGCCGGCGGGCAGGCATCGTCACGTCAGTCCAGGTGGCGAGAACAGTTACCCGCGGTTCAAGCGTGACAGTGCCTCATCGGCGAGGATCCGGGTCAAGGCACCGGCTGGCATTTCGCGGGCAAGACGGGCTGCCTGACCGGACCACATATTGCTGAAATCCGACGATCCGGCTGGCTCGCTTTTTGCGCGCAGCGGCATCAGCGCGCCACCGGCCAAAGGAAAGTTCGGCGCCAGGGGTGAAAGCGGCCCGATATCGCGCATCAACCGGTTGGTGATGCTACGCGCTGGCCGGCCGGTGAAGAGATTGGTGATCGCCGTGTCTTCGGCATTGGCGGTTTTCAGGGCCGCGCGATGGAATCCCTGGATCTTTGCTTCCGGCGTGAAGAGATAGGCCGTGCCCATCTGCACGGCGGCAGCACCCAGGACAAAGGCGGCAGCGATGCCACGGCTATCGGAGATACCACCGGCGGCGATCACCGGCAGGCTGACGGCGTCAACCACTTGCGGCACCAGCGCCATGACGCCGATCTGTCCGGTCATGCGGTCGCTGAGGAAATTGCCCTGATGGCCGCCAGCCTCGGCACCCATGGCGATGATGGCATCGACCCCATGGGCCTCCAGCCAGCGTGCCTCGGCAACAGTGGTGGCGGAGCCGATTACCTTGGCGCCGGTTGCCTTGACGCGCTTCAGCAATGGCTCGGACGGCAGGCCGAAATGAAAGCTGACCACCTTCGGCTTGTAGGTTTCGACGATGGCGCAATAGGTATCATCGAAAGGTGCCCGGTTGCTGACCGGCACTGGTGCCGTGGTGTCGATTCCCAGTTCCTGGTAATAGGGCATCAGCTTGTTGCGCCAGCTTTCGATCTGCGTCGGATCGATCTGTGACGGTGTATGGCAAAAGAAATTGAGATTGATCGGCCGATCGGTCGCCTGGCGGATGACGTCGATCGCCTGTCGCGCCTGATCCGGACTGAGCAGCGCACAGGGCAGGGAACCGAGGCCGCCAGCCTTACTGACCTCGATCACCATTTCCGCACCATGGGCGCCGGCCATCGGTGCCTGGATGATCGGCAGGTCGATACCAAAGAGATCGAGAATTCGGCGATCCGGCCAATTGTCGGATGGGTGGGTCGTGGTCATGCTTTGTTACTCCTGATGTTGATCGGCCAACAGAGCCACATGATAAGATAGAGAACAGCGCCGATGAGCAAGGCCGTCGAGGCTGTGGTCAGCGACCAGGCAAAGCCTTGCGCTGGACTGCTGCTCAGGCGCAGCAATTGCGAAACGAGTGGTGGCCCGACGATCTGGCCAATGCCATAGGCCGCCGTCAGCAATCCCATGAAGCGGGCAGCGTGATGCGGCCGCAGCCGCCGCACATCCTGCATGGCAAAGAAACTGATGGCGGTGAAGGGCAGGCCGACCAGCAGGCTGCCGGCAATGAAGCCGACCAGGTTCGTCAAGAACAAGGTCAGGGCGACACCGATCCCTTGAAGTAAATAACAGGCAACCAGCAGCAGGCGTGGATCGAACCGGGCCGGGACGCGGGCGGCGATCAGTGCGCCGATGACGACGCCGAATCCCAGGATCGGCCAAAAGAGATCGAGCCAGACGGAGCCCGGCAGGGCAGCGCGGGCGATCACCGGCAGGAAGGTTGCCGTGATGATATAGCCAAAGCCGGCAATCCCGTAAGCAAGCGTGAAGACCGCCATTTCCACGCTGCCGCCGGCAGCCGGCTTGGTGACCCCAGTTCGCACGGCATGCGCTGATCTTTCGGCGACGGCAATTTCCCGCTCGACGACATCGGCTGCCTCTCCCGACAGCATCGCTTCTGGCTCGGTCACGGTTGGCGGTACGGTGACGGATGTCGCGATATTGGGGCCGGTGAAAATGCGCCAGACCAGACTGCTGAGTACCAGGGCCAGTAAGCCAAAAACAACCCAGCCCATTGCCGCCGGGATCGATTGCGAGACCAGGATGCTGGCGACCAGGCCGGACAGGGCGATGCCCGCGCCAGGCCCGGTGAAGATGGTGGCACCCCAGGTCGGTCTGCCGTGATCCGCCAAATGCGCCAGGCACCAGCCAGAGGTCTGAACGAAGACCACGGCACTGGCGATTCCCGCCAGCAAGCGCAGCCATGGCCAAAGGGCCGGCACCGGCAAGGCGATCGCCGCAGTCAAAATGATCGTTGCCGCTAGGCCGCAGCGGTTGATCAGCGCACTTGGCCAGGTGCGTGGCAGGACAGTGCAAAGTGCTGCGCCAAGGAGATAGCCGATATAATTTGTCGTCGCCAGCCAGCTGCCGCTGGCCAATGTGATTGTGCCGTCATGCAGCATCATCGGCAGCAGGGGAGTGAAAGCGAAGCGGCCGATGCCGACAGCGACTGCCAGGGCAATCGCACCGGCAACGGAAATGGCCGCTGATGATGCCGATGTCGATTGTCGCGGTGATTGCGGTGCTGATGGAATGCGTCCGGCAGGTGCCGGCCTGACACTATTCATGGCAGTGGACCATCGGTTGAGTGGTTGGTATCGGCTCGGGCAAATACGGCGGCAGATGAGCCGGGCGGTGATCATCGCCTCTCATCTGCCGATCAATCAAGCTGCGGCAAGCACCTTCAGCAAAGCTTCGGCTGCTGCCTGGGACGAGGCAGGGTTCTGCCCGGTTACCAGCTTGCCGTCGGTAATCGTGAAGCTCTGCCAGTCCGCCGCCTTTTCATAACGGCCGCCCAGGCGCTTCAACTCATCCTCGACCAGGAAGGGAACCACCTTGGTCAGTTGCACTGCTTCTTCTTCGCTGTTGGTGAAGCCGGTCACGCGCTTGCCCTTGACGATCGAGGCACCGCCGATTTGTACCTGACGGAAGACGGCGGGGCCATGGCACACGGCGGCGACGGGTTTGCCGGCGGCATAGATATCGGTGATCAATTTGATCGAGTTGGCATCACTGGTCAGATCCCATAGCGGTCCGTGGCCGCCGGGATAGAAGATGGCATCGTGATCGCCGGCACGTACATCGCTCAGCTTTTGCGTATGGGCCAGCACGGTCTGGGCGGCCGGGTCGGATTTGAAACGCGTCGTGCTCGCGGTCTGGCCCTCGGGCGTGTCGCTTTTCGGATCAAGCGGCGGCTGGCCGCCTTTTGGTGACGCCACCGTCACCGTCGCCCCGGCATCGCGGAAGGCATAATAAGGCGCGGTGAATTCCTCCAGCCAGAAACCGGTCTTCTTGCCGGTCGTGCCGAGCTGATCATGTGAGGTGACGACCATCAGGATGCGCATCGTCTGGCTCCTTGCGTTGTCGGGCGGTGAACCGCCGCGACGGATCTACGGGTGAAACGGCTGCCGCCTGTGATCGTTATTTTTTCGGTGTGGCGGCGGCAGTCTCGCCGATGGCTTGTTGTCGATACTCGTCGACGGGTAATCCACCGACGCCCCAATTTTCCAGTTCGACCTCGTCGATGACGACGAAGGTCGCGGCAAGCGGCTTATTGAGAACAGTCAGCAGCAATTCGCTGACACCCTTGATCAAGGCGGCCTTCTGGGCCGGCGTCGTGCTCGACTGCCCGGGGGCGGTGCCCTCGCGGGTCACCTTGATATTGACATAAGGCATGATGCTGTCCTTTTCCTAAATGGTTGGCTTGCGGCGATTTACCAGTGGCCAGCGTGCTGGCCGCCATCGACATGCAGGACCTCACCGGTCACGAAGCTCGCCGTCTCAAGATACAGCACGGCATCGACCACTTCCTGGATTTCTCCCATCCGCTTCATCGGATGCAGCTTGTCGAGGAAGGCATGTGTTTCCACGGCGTGCATCGGCGTCTTGATGATACCGGGCGAGACGATATTAACCCGGACACCCTTATCGGCGAATTCGATCGCCAGCGAGCGCGTGACGGCATTCAGGCCGCCTTTGGTCAGGTTGGCCATCGCCGCCGGCACGCCGACGATCGGCTGATCGACCAGGGACGTGCTGATGCTGACGATATGACCGCTGCCTTGTTTCAGCATCTGCGCGGCGGCCCGCTGGGTGATGTGAAAGAAGCCGTTCAGGTTGACCGAGATAACGTTGTTGTAATCCTCGGCAGTGTAATCGACGAAGGGCTTGGAGATGAAGATGCCGGCATTGTTGACCAGCGTATCGATCCGGCCGAAGCGTTCAAGGGCCGAGGTGACCACGCGATCTGCGGTCTGCGGATCGGCGATATCGCCGGCTACCGCCAGAATATCGGCCGAGGAACTAGCCTTGATCGAGCGTGAATTGGCGACCACGCGATAACCACGGTCCAGGAAGGCTTGGACGAGGCCGGCGCCGATCCCTTGCGAGGCGCCTGTGACGATAGCGACTTTACGGTCCTGGCTCATGACGATTTCACTTTCAGTTACGGGTTGATGAAAAACGCCGGCATAGCTTGTCCGTCAGGCAGCAGCCGGACGGCGTCGCTGCGAGGGGGAAATGCCGTCAAATCTTTGGTGGCCGGTGGTTCGGTTGCCGTCCAATCCGCTGAGTAAAAATGTACGATCTTACCGATCCCGGATGAATGGATATAATTTAGAAGTCACTCTTCCAGTTTTCGGTATAATAACTGGCGACGTTCAAGGGGAGTGACGGGATGGACCGGATCGATGCCATGCGGGTCTTCGTGACCGCCCTGGATGAGGGCAGCCTTGCTGCTGCTGGGCGGCGCTTGCGGCGGTCGCCACCGGCTGTGTCGCGGGCGATCGCCTTGCTGGAAGCGCATGTGGGTACTCAGCTTTTACATCGGACCACGCGAACGATCCGCCTGAGCGAGGCTGGCGAACGTTATGCTGCCTCCTGTCGCCGCATCCTGACCGAGCTGGAAGAGGCAGATCTGCTGGCGGCGGGGGAAACGGCGGCACCCCGCGGTATGCTGACCTTGACGGGCCCGCTGTTCAGTGGCCGACAGGTATTGCGGCCGATCATCGACGACTTTCTCGATCGGCACCCCGCCGTGCGGGCCAGGCTGTTATTGCTCGATCGCCATGTGAACCTGGTGGAAGAAGGCATCGATATCGGTCTGCGCATCGCCCATCTGCCGGATTCCAGCCTGATCGCCATTCGTGTCGGGCAGGTGAGCCGGATGGTCTGCGCCGCGCCGTCCTATCTGGCGGGCAAGCCGCCTTTGACAGTGCCGGCGGATGTGGCCCAGCACGCCTGTATCGCCATGACGGTCTTCGGCCAGGATAGCTGGAGCTTTCCCTCCGCCGATGGGAATGCTCCCCCACAACAGGTTCGGATCACACCGCGGTTGGTGGTCAATACCGTCGAGGCAGCCGTGGCTTCCGCCGTCGAAGGGCGTGGCCTGGTTCGCCTGTTTTCGTATCAGGTGGCTGACGAAGTTGCCGCCGGGCGATTGCAGATCGTCTTGCGCGACAGTGATGTGGCGGCGCTGCCGGTGCATCTGATCATGCCGGAAGGGCGGCTTTCCGTGGCCAAAGTACGGGCCTTTGTCGATTTTGCCGTCCCGCGCCTGAAGGAAGATCTCGACCGTATGGGCCGGCAATAAGGCGGCAAGACAGGTTGCTGCGGCATCGAGGGGTGGGTCGAGGAAAATCGTTCTTGCAAAAATTTGACGTTTCTTCAACAGGTTAGTATGGTCCAGCCGAGCTGGCGGTGGGCGCGGCAAAAGGCTGCTGTATCCAGGCAACAAAACCGCCTATACCCGGCGTAATAATGCCGGCAGTGGGCTTGTCTTAATCTCGTTGCTGCCATATATTTTTTGCATTCGATATAGCCTGGCTTGCTAACTGCCCTGAGAAGGGTTCCAAGACAACGCTTTAGTTCGGATACCCCGTTCGCGCCAATGGGGGCTCGGACAACATATACTACGCAAGAATGCGTTATCTTAGGAGCGCCACATGGCAATCGGGACAGTTAAGTTCTTCAATACGCAAAAGGGTTTTGGCTTCATTCAACCGAGCGATGGCAGCAAGGACGTGTTCGTGCACATTTCCGCCGTTCAGCGCGCTGGCATGGAGACGCTCAACGAAGGCCAGAAGGTCAGCTATGACGTTGTGACCGAGCGCGGCAAGAGCGCTGCTGGTAACCTGCAGCCGGCCTAAGCTTTCTCTCATCAGAGAGGCGCGAAGCCTGGCCCCGCAAGGGCCGGGCTTCGCTCTTTTTGGGCCAATAGTTCTGGCCGGGAAAATTCAAGTCCCGCACTAACGGGCCAGCCATTCGACTGGCCACCGTTTTCGACGCCCCGAGCCGCGTCCTTTCGCTAAATGCATACGGTCGTGCCGTTTGCGCCGCCATCAAGGCAAGCGCGGCATCACTGCCCGCGACCGTCAAAACCTCAAAGAGGATATCATGGCCAAGAAACTGAAAGCCCCCATCGCAACGCTCATCTCCTTCGATGTGCTCTACGAAGATGGCACGCGTCTTTCCAACCGCAAGCTGAAGAGCACCGATCTGCCGGATCATGACGAAAACGCCACGGCCAAGGCCCTGTTGGAAGCACAGGACCGCGAGATCGCCACATTGTCCGGACGGATTCGTCCCAGCATCAAATCCGTTGCTCGTTCGGGCAAGTAAGCTCTCTCGCTGACGAGCCTGCTTGGGCGTGACGCTGCGGAACGACCCTGCAGCAGGCGGCCATTTTATCCGGCGAAGGTTACCTGAAACGCCGCCGGTGCACGAAACTCCCAGCCCCGAAAAACCGGTGCCTTATCGTCCGCCAGATGCAGCTTCGGCAGATTTTCCAGCAGTGGCCGCAGCAAGGCCGGCACCAGACGCTGGGCAAACCAGCGGCCGGCACAGAAATGCGTACCAAAGCCATAGGCGGCATGGCCGTTTTCCGGACGTCGGATATCGAAGCGGTCCGGCGCTGAGAACCGCGCCTCGTCGCGGCAAGCCGATGAGATGACCGCGGCCACGGGTTCGCCCGCCGGGATCGTGACGCCGCCCAGCTCGGCCGCCGCTGTCGTCTGTCGCATCTGGGTACCGATCGGCGCCACCCAGCGCAGGCCCTCGTCGACCGCCTTCGGCAGCAATCCATCCAGATCGGCCAGGACCTCGGCAAGCTGATCGGGATGGGTGAGCAGGCCGGCCAGCACCGAGGCAGCGCCATGGCCGGGCTCCTGCATGCCACCCAAAAGGGCGACCTTGATACTGGGCAGCAGAAAATCGCGCGGCCGGACGGTGCCCGGTGCCATGCCGTCATGCAGCATACGGGAAATGGCGGACCCGTCCGGGTCGCGTTCCAGGCGATCGAAGATCGGCATCACCGCCCGGTCGATATCACTGCTCGCAGCATCGGCAATCGCCTGCTTTGCCGGATCATTCTCAAAATTTGCCGCACCGATCGACAGGCCATGGAACCAGTGCCGCAATGTGTCGACATCGATGCCGGCAAAACCCAGCGACTGGGCAACCGCCAGGCTTGATGCCGGCTCGAAATAATCCGCCATCAGTTCGGCGCGACCCTTGCCGACAAGGCGGGCCAGGTAGCTTTGCGCAATCGGCTGGACTAGATCGTCGATGAAGGCGGCGACCGATCGCGGTTTGTATTTCTGATCGAAACCACGGCGCAATTCGCCATGGGCGGGGCCGTCGCAGGTCAGGATGGTCGGTGTGCCCATGCTGCGCTCGACCGGCGATGTGGCAACCTCGGCGGCGAACAGCTTGCTGTTCTTGGTAACGGCTTCAACATCGCGCCAGCGGGTGACAAACCAGACATTGGCGGCGGGGATCCAGGCGACCGGTGCCTCGCGCCGCAGCCGCGCATAGATCGGATAGGGATCTGCATCCAAAGCCGCGACGGTGATCTCATTTGCAAAAGACATCTGCTTCCCCCGACGACACAGAACAGAGCCGGATCGTTTTAGCCCAGGTTCTTTTTGTCGTGACCCGGTGCACATCAGCTTATGACGCGGAAAGGCTAGCATATCATTCGACATCGAACAATAAACACGTTCGACGTCGAATGATATCGCTTCTGGTCGGGGATGACTGTCCGCCGGCCCTCCGGCGAGCCGTGCTATTCCGGATAGCCGCCCTTCATCGATGGGGACGGGCCATGGGGAACCGATTCGCTGCGCGGATCGAGTTCCGGTGCGCCGACGGCGCCGGGACCGACCGGCATGGCAACGTAATTGCCTTGCTCGATGGGGGTCTTGGCGCGGCGACGGAACACGCGATAGATGCCAAAGAGAGCGACGGCACCAAAACCCACCGCCAGAAAATCGAACAGGCCTTCCGGCCCCAGCGGCACCATCAGCCAGCCGACGCTGAACGGTCCGATCGATGAGCCCAGCCCCCAGATGAACAGCAGGCCGCTGGAGGCGGCGACGAAGTCGCGGCGTTCGATATAGTCAGTCGCCTGGCTGATGCCGAGCGCATAAAGCGGCGAGCTGAACGCCGTCAACAGGAAGAACAGCACCAGTAAATGCAGGAAGGGCATATTGGGCAGCAGGGTGAAAGCCAAGGCAATAGCCGAGGAGACGATCATGATGCCGATGATGATGGGCCGGCGCCCGTAACGATCGGCGACGTGGCCGATCGGATATTGTGCCAGGATGGCGGCGATGGTGCCGATGCTGATCAAGAAGGCGAGCTGCTGGGCATCGCCGCCGCGCGCATTGATATAGACCGGCAGCAGTGAATAGAGGGCGCCGTTGAAGATACCGGCGCCAAAGCAGCAGACGACGCCCAGCGGCGAAATACCGATCAGCCGCCAGATGCTGAGATGGGTGCGCTGCCCGATCTCCGGATTGCCGACCTTGGTCAAAGCGAGCGGAATCATCGAACTGCCGATGGCGATGGTGGCGAGGCAGAATAACAGGTTCCGCGTCGGATCGTTCAGGTTGAGCGCCAGCGGCGAGACACCGGAGGCACCCCAGGCCACGACCGAATAGACCGCGAAGATACGGCCGCGATTTTCTTCCGTCGCCTTGTCGTTGAGCCAGCTTTCAATCACCACGAAGGCGCCGGCCAGGGTATAGCCGGCGGCAAAGCGCAATAGGATCCAGAGATAGGGGTGGCGCAGCACGATCAGCAGCAGGGTGACGTTGGCGGCCAGCACGGCGAAGACACCGAAGGCGCGGATATGGCCGACCCGGTCGATGATCAGGTGGCAACTCAGCGTCCCCATGAGGAAGCCGCAGAAATACGCCGAGGCGACGATGCCGATCAGGCCCGAGCTGATGCTGGCCTGGGAGAGCTGAATGCCGATCAGGGGATTGAGGACGCCCAGCGCACCTTCAATGCAGGCGATCCCCAACAGGACCGGCACCACTGATTGCACTGACTTCCACATAAATCCCTCATGATCTTCCAGGCCAGGATGTTGATGACATTGCCACTGCCAACGTGCCCATCTGGCCGCGGCCGCATTATGCGATTAAGCGACCGTCCGGCGCCATGACAATTCGGCTCCGTGACAGTTCGATACCGGCCGCCGCGCGCCGCTCCAGCCGGCGGCAGCGTCTCACGCGAAACGCTGCCGTGTCAGTTTCCAGGCGGTGAAGAAGGCCAGGATCAGGCTGCCGACGGCAATGCAGGGAAACAGCTTGTCGCTGCCGGCAAACTGCATGACCTGGCCGACGGCGAACGGGCCGATGCTGGCACCGAGGCCCCAGACGAACAGCAGCCCGCTGCTCATCGCCACCGTCTCGCTGTTGTCGATCTCATCATTGGCAACACTGGCGCCCAGCGGATAGAGCGGCGATTCAATGAACAGCAGCAGCGAATAGAGACCGATGAAGATGATGAAGCCGGATTGCTGCGAGAAATAGATGCCGATGCAAAACAGCGTGATCAGGATCGCCGACAGTACGATCAAGGCCGGCCGATGGGTC
>Ga0247779_1000787_pt1 | contig 17227 bp, 17 predicted proteins | sample UWRJL221509R5_FD_179925 | JGI IMG/M metagenome (GOLD analysis project Ga0247779, IMG submission 179925) | Plant litter microbial communities from Arlington Agricultural Research Station in Wisconsin, United States - UWRJ-L221-509R-5 | ecosystem: Environmental > Terrestrial > Plant litter >... | reverse complement strand
GTGGGCGCTATTGGTGGATGGTTACAGGTATGTACCATAGCCTATATTAGTAGAAACTCTGATGGTTAAGATAATTATAACACTTCAGGGCGGCGGACACAGCCCTCTCTCGAACACAATGGGACTCGGGGTTGATCGAGTTGTAAGTTCTGGTCTCCTTGGATGATATCATTATCATCTGTCAAATAATTTGCCGACTGAGCTTCAATCCCAAAGCTTCAATTCAAAGTGGTCACCCCCGACGGTCAGTACAGAGTCGTCAATGAATGCCAGAACCAAGACTTATTTTTCGCGCTCCGCGGAGGTGAGAATCTACTCCAGTTCGGGCAGTAAACTGAATTCGCTAACCCTGGTATATGGTACATCAGGTGGTGGTGGAACATTCGGTGTAGTAATGGAAGCTACTATTCTCACATCGCCCCGGGTTATTCTTCAAAGCATTATCCTGACCTTTAAGCCAAATATTGAAATCACCAGAGAAATGTGGTCCATATTAGCTGAAAATGGTCTGGCTTGGGCAAGGGACGGCTGGGGAGGCCTTTCCGTAGCAAATGTGGTCGTTATGATTAACCCCAAGTTAAGTAAAGACGAAGCGAAGAGCAGCTTGTCGCCTCTAATTCAGTTTGGAGAAATGTTAAAGAGCAAGGACATTCCGGGGTTGCAAATAATTCTCACCGAATTCTCATCTTGGGGTACCTTCTTTGATGCATTCACTCGGGATTACGTCGCGGTGAGTCTTTTGCTGAGTAGACGAGACTGACATTACCCTTATACGTCTTGTCATCTGTAGAAAGCGGGTGCAAGCCTCGCTCTGAGCTCAAGGCTCATCAGTAAATCTAACTTCGCGACACCGGAAAGAAGGAGCGAACTTGTCTCCGCTCTGTTAGCCGCCGATGTTGCCACGCCCGGCTTGATTATTCTCATGACAGCGCCGTCATCGACATCTTCCTCTGGCATGACCAGCGTCACCGAGGCATGGCGGTCTAGTCTTTATCACGTCACGCTCATAGCAACATGGGAGTGGAACGCAACCAAGGCAGAGAAAGCAGCACGATATCAAGATGCAAGCGCCTCTATTGATAACCTACGTAAGATTACCCCAGATGCCGCATATCTGGTATGTTTGTGTTCCATGGTTCCAATTGAATTCCGCTGATCGGTCCTTGCAGAATGAGGCAGACGTGTATGAACCCAATTATCAAGGTATGCACGTTTATGGTCTCCTTGCATCATTACCAAAGAACTTGGTAATTAACCAACTCTCCTTGAGCAGCTTCATTTTGGGGAGGACATTACCCTGAGTTACTGCGCATCAAACGGAAATAGTATGTGACTTTTTTTTTCCTGAGTTGATCCTGTCTTATTCTAAGTGTGCGTATAGCGACCCGGACCAGCTACTTGATTGCTGGCACTGTGGTACGTTTAGGTTTGAGACTCGGTTCCGAACCACTCCCGCAACTAATTTGCCTCTCTTTTCTCCAGTTGGATGGAACCCAAAATCTACTCGGTATTCTTGCTATCTCTAGAAACTGCGCATATAGCAATTACAAGAAAACTGAAGGAATGAATAACATTGTCTCTATTTTTTGCGCTCGGAGATCGTTGCTTATGAATAAGACAGTTCAAATATGATGTATGCTCTGTGCGTACGGGTGATCTATCATCAGGTAGAGTTGTATCATGATATTTCATCACAAGTCTAATTTACTCTTGTCCTATGTTGAATCGAGCGTGCGTTGGTTTCAGAAAGTCTTTTCTAGTACTACAATAAGACAAATATTGCGACCAAATTCGTTCTTTCAGTGGGTTGCGCTTACAACTAAGTTTCCAATCCCTGGGGGCAGTTGATAAGGGCCCTTGTATTCATATTTTAAGAAACCTCCCTAAGAAGCTAAAAACAGCAGGGCGCGAATACGGCTTGATCGCGTAGCGATGCCGGCTTGAAAATAGCTACAACTAAAATAGGTAAATGACCACGCTTAAATATTTCTGCTGTATATGTATACACACTCAGGGCAACAAATCTTCCATCATATAAGTAGCCGGGATGTACGTACTCATTACCCCACCAACAAGCCCAGGTTCTTGTTGTTCACATAAAGTAGCAACCGCTTTCGCGATTTCCTGCCAACTTTCGTTCTTCCCTCCCGTCCTTCTAAAACTACATTGGTCACTACGCCTCCTAGCTGGTATACTAGGAGACTTGCCTTGTAGTCCGCGCTGGATTCTCTATCTTTAGCACTTATAATCATTTGGAATGTTCAGCAACCTGGCTGATGCTGCTCAAGTAATTGTTCTAGTCGCTCTGGCGTGCCAGTTTGCCGAAGTATTGGGTACCAGTGGCGAGGTCTATGCAGAAGAATCGTCCATAAGGCGCCGCGGGTACGGTGTCGAAACAACGCTGCAAGAAAACGCAGGTCGACGAATTCAAAAAAGGGGGAGTATTAGCGGTTCCGTAGGTTTAGGTAATTTCATCGATCTGTGAGTATATTTTCTAGTCGATTTTATCCATTGTTTGACCAGATTATTCAGGATGTACACCGTTCCTTTACAATTGGGCACGGAAGTCTTTGCGCTACATCTTGGTAAAGACCGAGGATGTCTCCTCGCGCTTGTTTTAGCACTGACGTATTACTGTGAAGATACAGGCTCCAGCGATCTTTGGGTACTTTCTGACGAATGCCACTCAAATTCCTGCAAAAATTCAGCAGTCAATCGCTACCCGAACGCATCCCTATCCTCAGCAAACGTCAACGTCGACATGACATACGGAGACTCTGTCATTGGCTCCTATGCGTCTGGTGCTATAGGTCGAGAAACGGTGACGGTAGCAGGTATCGCCATGACGGACCAAACATTTGCATTGATCGAGGACACCACCAATAATGTTGTTCAGTTCAACGTAACTGGTATCTTAGGCCTAAGTTTTCCAAGTGGAAGGTGAATTAATTTCTTAGTCGATGGACCATGAGCTTTCATGCTGACAACAACAAGCCGGATCCAGGAGGAACTTGCGAACAAGGTCAGTTCCGGAAACCGACAATAATTTGGATGTCATGTTCAACTGGAGATTACAGAATGGTGTCATTGAAAGCACGGATAACTTCGTGCAATCGTTGGAGTCCAACGGTCCCTTCCTTTCGCGATTAGCTGCTTCCGGGGCTTTAGAAAGTCCAATGTTTAGCGTATGTCTTCACAATTTTCCACTCAAGCAGAACGGAATACATGAACGGATTTCTGTTAGGTCCAATTCCAGCGGACGGCAATTGACGTCGATGGTCGAGGGTCATTTACGATTGGCAAGCTTCCGGACGGCGTCGATAATTCTTCCCTGACATGGGTTCCAGTTAGGCGGTATACTGCTGAAGAGGGAGGGATTCCTCCTCCATCGTTTGCGCCTGAAGAAGTAAGTGAATTATTTATTGATGAGTATCAATAAGGCTCAGTTGTGTGCTGCGCAGGTGTATCCATAGTGGGTTGAAGACAGTATTTGATGTGTATTCTTTACTAATTGAGATGTAGCCGTTGGGAAGTTGACATCGACGGAGTGTTTCTGGATGGTGTAAGGCTACCTGATTCTAACATAACCGCCGACGGCGTCGATTCCAAACGGATATCTGCACTTATCGACACTGTAAAGCTCTCATCTTGTTTGCGATATAATCGTATTTGCTGAAAGATCGTGCACAGGGAAATTCTGTGTTGCGAGGGCCTGAGGATGTAGTCAACATAATTCTATCTTCTGTATCACCATCATACGACCCAACAGCTAAAAAACCAGTTGCAGCATTGCCTTGCAGCGTCCCAAGGAATCTGGCATTCCAAATCGGTGGAAAGGTGGGTTTGATCAGAATTATATCATGACGTGCAGAACTTGAGTTAAGCTTTGTGCATACAGATGTTTCCTATCGACCCCCGAGACTTCATTAGCCAGCTGACACTAAACGATGCTGTTACTTGCCAGGCAGACAACATCGTTATGACGGACCCGCCATCTGTGGGGTCGCTATTCCGTTGGAGCCTTGGGACCCCATTCTTCAGATCGTGAGTCCTGGTTCACATAATGTCGAGTTGCGAACTAAACATCATGACTTGCAGAAACATTGTCGCATTCTATTATGGCAATCTAACGCATCCATCAGAGGACCCTCCTCGAATTGGATTCGCATCCACTGTGCCTAATAATGCGGATCAACTTCTCCAAGGGGCTGTGCGCAAGGCACTCCTCAATGGCGGGGATTTTCCAAGTGCGTTATTCACCCAACTTTTATGACGATGCCTTGAATAACTCTGGGTCCAGATTCCATCGAAGCTGCTCCTACGGCCAGTGCTGCGATGCAGCCACGCATAACCGTTTTGCCAAGTGCAGAGGTTATAATAAAAGAAGGTTCGAGGGGTTCTCAGCAACATGTTCTGAGTAGAGCTCCAATCAAGGCAAGAGCAGGAGCATGTAAAAAGGGCACACATGGCCATGGTTACACATTACACACTCTTTTGGCATTGGGCTTGATGGTGACTCTCTCCGTCTAGACGACTTTCAAGTGCTGGATTACGTAGTCCTGTATCAAGGCCGACATGTTGTACTGCCATTTGATTCAATACTAAGGTCGTTCATGGCTCAAGTTACGTGGATATCCGATAGTGTGTGTGAGCATTGAAACTGGTTCGATTGTGGGAAGAGTGCTAGAGGAATAGATGGACAACATAATTATACCATCAAGCCATAGGCCACTCTGTAAACTCTCCTTGCCCGAATCTGAAGAAACTCGTATTACTGGAGTCCACGACGGCGATAATGATTGTCTTCTTGCCCGTTTTCAATGCCATGAATGGGTTGGGTTTACGTGCAGGGCAGATTATGCCAGCAGTTGGTGACGATGCCGATAAAAACCATGGGAACAGCGTGTATATCAGTGAAAAAGATGGTGTGACAGATTCTCTTTGTGGTGCTAGTTGCATGATAGGGACGGGGGCAGGCGCATTCGAACCACCTATTGGTGATCGCTTTTGACGGGGTTGAGGTAAAGGTACTTCCGGTAGCACGTCAAAGAGATCTGTTAATTCCTGCAATGTTGGCATTGGAGTAGTTCTGCCACTAAAAGGATATGTTAATTTTAAGTGCTTATAATAAAATATCGATACAAACTTGATGACCACGATTTGGAAATCAGGAGGTGGGGGAGCCGATTTCTTGAAAGGTGTGGATGGCTTATACAAATTGAAAAATATTTTGTAAGGTGATAGATCCCTTTTGGACAACGTCACGCTCGCAGATTTTAATGGAATTTTGTGTCCAGCAGACATAAACCGCAATGAACGAAAAATCGATGCTACGGTTCGTTCGCTGAATTGGTACGAGCAATGCATTGCGAAGATATCACATACCATAGTTCCTGTCGTGATGCAACCAACGCGAGAGATGTAGTGGTTTCCACCAATTGAACTGATTGAAATACCTCGAGATCCATGGTGAAAAGATGGCTTTCACGCGTTCCAGGATAGATGGTTTCGTCTTTAAAACTGAAAGACTGGGCGGCGATGGATAATATGAGTCTGGAGGATCTGTACGCGTCACTACGTAGCCTAATCGTTTGAGATACGCGTAGACCTGTTGATAGTAAGGCACTCAGGATCAAAATTGAAAACACATATTACTAACCTGGAATTTTTCGAGAGTTAGACCTTCTCTTCCAATCATCTCGCTGTATGCTTGCTGTACAGACATAGGAGAACCTGCGATGTCGTGCAATCCAGGGATTTTTCCAACGCCCAAGTCCATTTGTTTCCAGCAAAAAAGCGATCCACGCTCAATTAGATGGATCGCTTCTTCGGGAAGGAGTTCCAGTCGTTTCTGCATCTTCTCTTCTTCTTCTCCTTCAGTGGGTCTCGGTGCTGAATGCCCCATACTTGAAAAATGTATTCCACGAGCGACGGTAACGTGAGTTCGCGCGATGTCTGGATGCCATGTCGCGTAGCTTATAGCTTTGCTGTGATATCGCGTCAGTAATGGTTTTTTTATGAAGAAAAATACAAATGTTAATAAGCCCAACCTAGATATTGTCCGTGTCGCCCTCAGCGTATCAAACATGGCAGCTCTTGAACGGTCGAGGACATGGAGTTGTAAGTTCGTGCCCCCTCCCGCGCGGGGCTCAAATTCTTTTTCACCACGTCTTGGAATTATTGGTCGTCCTGATGCAGGCCTTGCATTTCCAGAAGTGAATAATTAGATTTCGAGAGTCAAGATACCGGTCATTACATTATTTTCGTCCAATCCAATCCCCCATCCTCTTCGTCAGAAGATTGTTCATCTTGATCTTCTGGTTGCTGCTCGCTAGCAGGAGTCTTTTCAAGGTGAGATGTTGGCGCTTCCAATGTGTCGTCCATGGCAAAATAGATATAATTGTAGTGGGGTTTTCTAATCACCTTGTGCTATAGCTGACTCGGCTCGGTAACCTCGGTTATGTTATATTTAAAAAATGACCTATAGCCAAACAAAGGTCGCATCAACCCTTGAGACGATAGGGGCCCGCCACTCTCCGCCACTATTCTGCTTCCCTTTCGGCTTAGTGTTCGATATTTTACGTTCTCTGACCCTAAATAATGGCAGCCAAGTAACTCTATCTATTACTTCTTCCTATTAATCGGAAGATGAAATGCCTCTAGGTCCCTTGCATCGTGCATCTTCTGCAAAATCATCAAGGGTATGCGTCAATAATCTCTGAGGAAGTATTGACTGAAATATTATGATACTACAGGCGAAATCCCTAGCTATAAGCTTATAGAGACAGAGGTTTCGTTCGTAGTGGTCCCAACTTCTCTTAATGTGAAGAATTTCTTAGTTCATCCTCAGTTTCGCGTTTCTCGATATCGGTCCTCTTTCCAAGGGACACGCTCTAGTGATTCCTAAATGTAAGCACATTTTTCCGCTGATTTTTTCTATGGGATATTCATGTAGTCCAGATCACGCAGAGAAGATGCACGAGCTTCCAGACGAGTATTTTAAGGATGTTCTGCCCATTGCTAAGAGGATTGCTATTGCTCAAGGAGTTCCGGATTACAACATCCTCCAAAACAACGGGAAAATTGCGCATCAGGTCATTTATTCTTTACATCCATAAACATGATATTATGCTTACAATGACAACAGGAAGTTCCCCATGTTCACTTCCATGTAATCCCTAAGCCTGCCGATAATCTCGAGGAAGGATTGTCGATCGGATGGCCAGCCAAGGCAATGGATAAAGAGGAATTACAAAAGGTTTTCCAAGAAATTAAGGACAAATTCGAAACTGGTCCTACTCTGTAGACCAATTCCAAGATGAAAACTTCAAATGTACATTTACCATGTTCAAATCAATTGGAAACATCTCGTTCCCGTCACTCTTGAAGCTTGAAGCTTAAAGTTATCATTCAGTTTTTTGGACGCAGAAATGTCCCGATCTGGCCTGACCTGTGTTCACTTGTCTCTGACATCATGACCTATGTAGTCGATGTCTCCTATATATATATAACTCACATCTTTCTAGCCTGTTGTGGACTTCGTCCGCAGCTTCTTCAATTGCAGGTTGCCAACCATGTCTATATCATCGCCAACATTAGAGCAAATGGAACTTTCACAACTTGGGTCGAATTCGACAGGAGTCGGGATGTTGTACGACGAAAATGGATCCTTGAATGAAAGACGACAAACCAATGAGACGTCCTCCGAGTCGATTCCATCCCATGAACACGGTTTACCTCGTACTGATACTATCCGAACTCAGGCTACCAGGCGCGAACGAGCAGGAACCTTGGCTCGACGAATACATGGCTGGTCGTGGCAAGCCGTGAGTCTTGCAATATAAAGTTTTGATAGCCCACAAGGCTCAACAAACAGGATAGTTTCCTATGGGCCTCGGAACTGACGCCGTTTATCTGACAATGTCGAACATCAAGACCCGTCCTACGTTCTTTCACAAAATAGAGGCCACCTTCTTTTTTATCAACATCGTTCTGTTCTGCATCAATACCTCGACGCTCGCTTTACAAGCTATTCGTCAGTAGTCTACTTCACTCCTTGATGAAGTCTCTTAGGCAGTCTAATATAGTCTACCCGAGAAAGGCTTGGAGAACTGTGACGGACCCTGTCTTAGGGATATACGTACCACTTATTGTTCGTCCGAACCCCTATTCTCATTTAAAACTACTGAACGGTTCTTCTAGGTACTATCCTTCGCTACGATTGTTATTGGTACAGTTAACTATGGAGGCTCCTTTGGTCGTGTTAGCCCTAAAACCATATATGCCTTGTTCTGGTACGTGAATAAATTGGGTTACTCGCTTGAAAGCTCCTCATGCAATCTCGCGCAGGATATACATTGGACTGGCATTGCTCGTTTCCTTCGGGATGCTGATGACGTGGTTCAATAAACCTCACCAGCTAACAGACTTTACGCCGACCTATGCATTCCTTGTGAGAAATCCCACAATTTTTCCTCATCGCCTTATTGACTACCACCCTCTAGATATTTCCCTTGGTTTGTGCGGTTGTCTATCTCCAAGAGGATCGCTAATAAATTGACAGATGCTCTCAGGAGTCGTTGCATCCTCCGTTCTGAATGTGTTAGAACTGGGAGACGGTCGAAGTTTAGGGATCCTTCTTGTAGGTTACTTCTTTCAAGGTGCTTGAAATCCGTTTTTTCTTTTTTCCTTGTTGACATCGTGCAAAGGCCTAGGCCTTTTCCTTACTTTCTTCTATATCTGTATTTATATTATCCGCATAATGCTGGTGAGTTTGTGCTCGTCGTCAAAGAAGTTCACTGCCAGACAATGCCTTTTTTGCAGACCGGGTTCCTGCATGGACACCAAGCCAACGGCGCATTCATTGCATGTGGCCCCCCCGGTTTTACGGCCCTAGCTCTGATAGGATTGGGGAGAGATGCCCAAGTGATGTAGATATTGTCCGTGCATCTTAGAGTTGTTGCTAAAGCTCCCGCAGACTGCCACATTTCAATCTTGTGTCCCAAGATGCAGGTGATATTTGGTTTGCTTCGAGTGTACTCTTCAGCATAATGCTGTTTGGCCTGGCGGTATTCTTTTTCGTGTTTGGAGCACTTCCGTACGCTTTCAAAGTGCGGATAAAAATGAGCGAGATTCTGAGCTGTTGGGCGCTTACCTTTCCGAATGGTATGTTTTCAGCTAATTTTTATGTTGTCTAACTAATCAATTTGCCAGTCGGTTGGATAGTAACCATACGGTTATTGGGAGACATATTCAACATCCAGGGTTTCTACATCCTCCACATTATCATGACGATATGGATGATTGTTATTTGGGGAGTCCTATTTGTATTGACCATTTTCGCATTTGCTACCGGTCAGATCTTCAAGTCGGGACACGAAGAAGTGATCAAGGACACTGCAGTCTTTTTGGCAAGAAGAAAGGACCATCGGGAACTTGAAAAAGTTGTACTTGTTTAATCCTGTGGATCCTCATTTCATATGAGAACTCCCAAAAAGAGTGGTACGGGATTTCAATCCCACCTTTTTGCTTCGAAGGAGTCGCCCACAGTGACATCGACAGGTCCACGATAGGTTTCTTGCCGCTGAAAATTCCGATTCCGTGATTTTCTCTTTGACCTATTATTCAGAATGCGCGGATAAATAAACGACCTCAAATAAATAAACAAGTAACTACTGTTGCAAAATTTATATCTGAATCTGGCTGGCAGATAAACTTATAAATACGCGAAAGAGCTAAAATAGAATTTCTTCCAAATTCCAGTGTTGTTCGTTTTTGCTTGTTTCTTTATACGCCAGGCTTTCTCGACTCCATTCTAACTCTCTATCATGCTAAATATCTTATAAGTACACATCGCTGCACAAACCAAATTTTTCTGACCATTATAAAATAGTCAAAGAATAGCCGCCCTTGCTAAATATATATACATACGTTACGTAATATGACCAGAACCTTCTTCGTGTCCGAGCCACAACGTTTTTTTTCTAAAATTATCATGGTTATCCATCTTGTTCCCAGTCTTCATGCTAGATATTACTGCTCAAATATAATCCTACCTAAATCATGGCTCAGAAACCTTCACTAATCGGCTCAATCGTTGAACGAAAGCCGAAGTCATCTATATCTTCTCCGACACCGAAACCATCCACCTCCGGGAAAACAGGTTTTCCAACCGTCCAACATCGATCCAAAAGCGCTTTCAGTCGGAATCGGGAAGAACAGCGCAAATTTGGCGAAGCGAGAGCTAAAGAAGTACCTACGGTCTTACGTGCACCGTCGAGAACACCATTTTCGCCTCAACCTCCCACTGAAGATCCTAATGACTGGCGGGAAAGCATTAGTAGGGAGAATGCAGAACGTGTAGCGGCTATGAGTCCGGAAGAGATAGAGGAAGAGAAGCAGCACATACTTGAGAGATTCGGTAATAATGTAGGGGACATTTTGAAGCGTGCTCGACTAGCTAGGGAGAGACAGAAACGACTGAAGGACACCGACATTGCGCCTCGTGCCATCGATATGGCGGAGGAAACGCAGACACAGAGCCAAGGTTATACATCCATCGTTCTAAATAAGGGTGGATGCTCACTCTTTTTCCAGAACCCGTGCCTATCACAACGGATGAGAGAAAAAGTGTCGAGAGAGGTGAGACCATAAGAGTGACAGTTGCCAAATATTAACCAAGTTATTATTTCAGCAAGGTCTCCACCACCGTCAGCATTGGCCAGTCCAGGTTCAACTCGTCCTTCGAGTCGTGCCGATAGGGTCCTCAGATTTGCAGAGCTTGAACCGGAAGATGTTCATGTTTACAACTCTGTGCCTCCGTCTCCTAAGCGCAAGAGACTTGCACTGCCTCCCCCTGACTCAAATGCAGAGAATCAAGTTGTTTCATTGGGTAAATTCCACGGAAAGCTGATTACGGACAAGGCGGGACAAGTTGAAGTGCCTGAACCACAAGAGGAGGTTAATGTTATTGACGAGCCAAAAAAAGAGGCAGAAGAGGGATCGGCGGAATACATCCGACAGAAATTCTTTCCCCATGCACCGAAGGACGACCCAAATCTTGCTTGGATGGACGTGGATTCTTCGACGCTCGATACATCATCCACCTCACTACGTTTCGACTTGCATGGTAATCCCATCTCGCCTGCGGATTCTTTGAAACTTCCTACACATCTTGGATTGCACCATCATGCAGAAGGTGCTCACGCAGGTTACACCCTCGATGATATTTTCTTACTTTCACGATCCACTGTCCCTGCACAGAGAGCCAGCATGCTCAGCATCTTAGGTCGAATTGCCCACCGACTGGCTAGAGTGAAGAAGGGCAATGTGGACGGCCTGGAAGAATTGGTAGGCAAAGAGGATGAACTTCGAAAGCGAATTCTTTCTGCTGGAGTAGAAGCCATGTCATCTAGGGGGAATGTTGGGATGCACGCTATTGAGATAGTCTGGGAATGCATTGTGGGGTGGAATACAGAAGTCGAGGATTTGGAAGGCATAGAGTTGGACTCCACCACCGACACAGCCATTGACAGTCTTCCTATGGAATTTTTCCTACCGCAAATTGCTTCGACTTTGACCCAAGGAGACGCTGCCCCCGAGTCAGCGATCCAGCTATTGTCTGTTATCCACCGTCTTGCGCAACACAACCTCAACATCGCAACCAGTATCGTCTCGACGCCTAAATTGATATCTAGCATTTTGCAAACCTTCTTGTTAACTCCGATCTTCCAGCAAGATTTTCAGCCACTCCCTAATCCCCTCGCTCTACAGCTTCTGTGCACATTGGCATTGTCCTCAAGGTCAAATGCGGAGGAAATTGAGCAATACGCCGACTCGCTCCTTCGCTTCGTCACATATTCGTCCTTTGACTCGCCTTATCCTCCTGCCCTCGCAAACACGCTTTTAATACTATCCCTCCGTCTATATCGTGCCCTGGCGTCCTACGGTCTCTATTCTCATATCGCTGGCATAGCTGTGGAACAACTTACCCATATTGAACAATATGTCATTTCGGAGGCGTGCAATTCTGCTGCTCTTACAATAGCATGGGCAAATATTGTCGAAGCTTGGATGATATGCGCCATAGACCCCCATCAAACTACACCTCCTCATGATGTAAAATGGAGCCAGGTTATTGGCTGGAACTGGAATATGGGCATCTCTGAGCTCCAGGACCGGCTAGAAGCGCGGGAGCAAGATTGGATGATGTGGAAAGCTTCATGGCAAGCTCAAGCAGCCTGGTTAGAGGGGTCCAAGGTAAATTCTGTCAAAGGGGGAGAGGTTGAGAGGACAGAGATCATGAATAATGCAAAAGTTGGCTTTGAGACGGGAAAGGAGTCTAAAATTGTTGCTGCGATTGTGCAGGCTGTTCGGGAGAACATTGACAATTATCAGCGTGGAGACAAGGCTCAATTGAAGAAACTTGCAGAGCATGCTGGAATTTTGGCATCTGTGGTGCGATTGTGGTTGGCTTGCGTTCCTCCTCATGTGAATGATGTACCATCATCCCCCTCTTTCTCGTTGCCATATCCTCAAATTTCCGAGTTGGCCCGGAAACTCCTCTCACATCCCATTTGGACACAACATCAAGAGCAAGGTGACCCGTACATATGCGTTCATATTCGAGAACTATCTCAATTCCTTTCTTATTACCTTCGTCTGTCGAGGAGGCTACCAGGGACGTCGCATAGTTTGTGGCTGGCGCAGGTGTTTTCTATACTGCCCAGGTTGAGTCCAGGAGATGAAGACTTCGGTCAATCAATTATCAAGGAGTTGACCTGCATTCTGACAGCAGAGTGGGCTGCGAATCTGGGCATTCCAGTATCTCAGTCAATTTGGGATCACGGTGGCTTGCGAATTTTGGAACCGTTTCTAATACACACTATCCGGTCCAAGGATGAAGAACACATTGGACCCCTTACCATGACACCTCTTTCCATTAAGTCTTCCACTTGCCAACGTCTTCCGTCCAGCAAAACGGCGAAGAAGTTTGGTTTGCCTCTCAATCGTGACTGGACAATGACGCCTTTGGATCACTTGCTCCGCTCCGCTGATTCTGCTGTTTTTAAGGAGTTGCCAGAAGACTGGGATTCTTCGGAGGTGGAAGTCGCGAGAGCAGCGCTATTTTTGACGAAGATCGTCCAGGAGGCTTTACTCAATTTTTCCATGGCACCATTTGTTATCACTCGGGAAGAGGCGATATTTTCTTGCATGAAAATCTTCATGTTAGAACATGGGCAACCTCAAAATGATTCCAGTGAAGAGGTCTTCCGTGATGATATTGTGGGCGGTTTGATGAAAGAGATATTGCGACCTTACACATTTAGCTCATCCGATGCCCGTACTTTATCTGCTCTTCCTAATAAGGATCTGGAGAAGGTTGCCGCAACCTTCTTGGGCCCAACTGTTCCTTTCTTCCAGTTCTACACAGATTTTGTGTCATTGTACGATGCGATATCTTTTTCACACCCTACGTTTGCTCTCCTGTTGATCCCTCCAACTTCTATGCGATATCCCATTGATTTTAGAAAGCATCTCTGGTGCGATTTCAATCATGTTCTGCGGACGATGCGCGTTTCTCCAACAGATATTCTCTCAGCCGACATCAGAGAATATTTTTATCCTATCGAGACTGATTCCCAAATCATCGCATCTTACCTCAACTCTCTCCTGAAGGATAATATCCAAGACTTTATGCGACTCGTTGCTCTTCATCACATTGCGTCGAGCATCTGGCCAGATTTGCAAGAAACAGATTATACTACGCCTGTTGTCAAGAATGAAGAGAGGTCGAGCACTCTGCTAAAGGCCATCGTTTCCCAAGGTGGTATCGATCTTATACGAGAGGTTGTTCTCTATCGACAGACTTTTTCTGGAGACGTTTTGCTTCCTCCTACTTGCTTTGAAGGTTCGGATATAGATATTAAGACATCAAGGATTGATTACATTTCTAGATGGGGAGGGCAAAATATGGTTAATAGATTACAAGGATTATTCAAATAATTAGTATAATTTGATAGCAACATTAATGTTGGTGATGTAATTATGATAATGTAGCATGCATTGTATTTGGTCTGACTTCCCTTTTTCTTTCACGAAAGTTCGTTACGACAGATCTTTATCAGAGTTGCATGGATATTGCGATAACCTGTGAAAACGTAATAGTAGCACATGCTCCCACGGCAAAACGATGTCTACTCACCTTGTCAAACACAATCCTCAAAAAACGACCTGACTTTCGTATTGATGTCGCAATCCGTTTTTGTAAGCAAGAAAGCTTTCTACGGGCAACGTAGCTCGTGGTCCATATCTTCCATCATCACAAAGATCTCCAACGGTAGAGAAAGCCATGTCTTCCACATTTGACTTCGCGAGTTGGCCGCCAGCTTTGTCTCAAGTTCAGCTTGAGACCTTAACGTTGTACGCAACGAGCTACGCGTTATCTCATGGATTGCTTTATCTACCACCAGCTGAGCGACAGCCAACCATTCCTAGTTCAGCGATCCATGCACCGATATCACTATTCCCTTCGCCATTCCCTCGCGATCTATTTGAACAAGGAAGACGGATACAAAGGGCGTACAATCTTTTGTATGCTCGGATCGCTATGGACGAAGAGTTTCTTGACAAGATAATGGGTGCTGAAGAAGGAGTGGGTAAAGTGGACGACTTCATCGGACAGTTGTGGACTGGATGGAAGAAGTTGAGAGAAAAGGGACTAGTGCAGGTGTGCCGTTATTCTGGTAATTCTTGCGCTTGGGTTTAACATGCTCGATGCTAGCCTTTGCAGTTTGGCTTGTTTCGTTCGGATTATCTTCTCCATGCGCCTCCAAATGAGCAATTATCCATCAAGCAAGTTGAATTCAATACCATTTCAGTTTCTTTCGGGTGTTTGTCACAGAAAATAGCCGAACTTCATCGGTAGGTCTCCATTTTAGCTTCATACATGCGCATTGTAACCCACGTCCATAGGTATCTCGCGTCAGCTACGAATTATTACAACAGTTCTCCTCAGTTAATCAAGGATAATTTCCCTGCAAATGACAACATATCCGGACTGGCTGGCGGATTAGCAGAGGCTCACAAAGCATATAATGTTCCAGGGTACACCGTTTAGCGTCCTGCAATCTTTGTATTATCTCACTTACCAGGTCAGGTCCCAGATCCTTTTCGTAGTCCAACCAGGAGAGCGGAATGTCTTTGACCAACGACCATTAGAATATGAATTACTTGAGAGGTAAATTGGTCTTTGGTTTCTAGTCATCTCTGTTATTTACTTCAATCAAGGCATTCGATTCATATTATTCGACAAACATTCGATGAGCTTGCACAGACAGCATTTTTGGATCCTGCAACCTCTGTTCTCAGAATCAGAGTTCCAGGAGACATCCATGCGTCGGGATCAATCGAAATATCTGCTGTGTACTATCGCTCTGGATATATGCCCCACGAATACCCAACACCTGGCCATTATATCACCCGCTTTCTTCTCGAAGAGTCGCGCGCCATCAAATGTCCCAGCATAGCTCTGCAACTTGCCGGTGGAAAGAAGGTTCAAGAAGTGTTGACTCAGCCAGGAGTGCTCGAGCGATTCTTGGCCGACGAACAGAAATACGGAAAGGACGTTTTGAGCAGTGTGGAAATAAATGATCTTCGAAGAAGCTTTATGGGGATGTGGGGTTTAGATGTCAGCGAGGATTTGTTGACGTCGGATACTGCTGCTATCAAAGCTGGCCAAGAGGAATTTGGTGTACGTAAAGCTAGAGCGGCTGCTCTATCCCTCGTTCTCAAACCTCAGCGTGAAGGGGGTGGAAACAATGTTTACAAAGAAGCTATCCCCTCTTTTCTTGACAATCTACCACCTCAAGAACGGCAAGCGTGGATTGCGATGGAGCTAATCAAATCCCCGGAAGATACTGGGAATTATCTCGTTCGTGCGGGCACAGAAAGTCAGGCTCCTGTGAAGGCAGAGGTGATTAGCGAGCTTGGCATTTTTGGCTGGGCCCTGTTCGGTGGGGCCACGAGAGAAGTGAACGAACAAGAAGTAGGCTGGCTGGTGCGCACGAAGAGCAAAGACAGTAATGAGGGGGGTGTGGCAACGGGATTTTCTGTCTTGGATTCACTCCTGCTAGTGGAATAAGTAACTGACACTAAGTAAGTCATATCTCTCCGCATCTTGCGAGGAACCCTGGCTTAATGGTGGACGTGGACAGCTTTATGAACTATAATATAAATCCAGAATGTATATCACTTGCTGTCCTTATTGGTCCCGCGCCAAATTTGAGTGTACAGAAGCCCTTGAGCGAAGGTGGGATAGGTTATATACGTGGCAGCACCCTAAGCCTCCCAAGTTTTGCTCATAAAGGGTGACAACGATGAAATATTTCGAATATCGAGTACCGATGTATCGCCTTTCCCCGACTATTTTCCTTTGCAAGACATCATAAAGGAAAGCTGCGCATGCGAGATGTGCTACGTGTTAACTGGACCATGGTCGCTGTATCAGTACTTTGTTCTCTGTTGCCAGTCCTTGGTGCATTGGCTACACCAGTGATCTATGATGGACGCGCTCCTTTCAATTACACCAAGACAGATTTTGATGGGTCAGTTGACCCATACCTGACGTACGTCCAAATGTCCTCTCCTCACAGGCCCATCTGATAACCTTAACATTTTCTGAAGGGTGGTGAAAGGCTCAAAGAACGCGTCTCATGTGTGTATATTCAAAATCACGGCGGCTCCGATATCACGTTCTTATCATTTTTACTATTCGCAAACGCTCATTAATCTATCAATCTTTTCTTGACAGTATTCAAATTTGCTAGGGAAATCAGTACCTCCCACCCCATTGTGGAGCAGAAGACTCTTCCCTCTGCTACCAATCCCAACAATTCCCAATGAACAAGTTGTTGCTGTATCAATTGATAATAGCTCAGTGTTCCTCCCGGGCGGCACTAACCCTCAGTTTGGTTTCCGCCGCACAGACGTGATTGCACAAAAAGATGGGAGTCCTTCGAATTTATTACCCCAGATGGAGACAGGAATAACCGTGTTCCATTTCTCTATCAAGCTGGACGAGAAAAGGCCTCTCAATTATAATCATGAATACCAGATTGTGTTCATTGAACCATCTGATGGATCTCATGTGTTCGGTATTCAGCTAGGTATGTCGAAGTTATTATTCCATTACTTTTCACTTTTTCAACAAAAAGAATCTATGGTCACT
>Ga0247779_1000786_pt1 | contig 17228 bp, 12 predicted proteins | sample UWRJL221509R5_FD_179925 | JGI IMG/M metagenome (GOLD analysis project Ga0247779, IMG submission 179925) | Plant litter microbial communities from Arlington Agricultural Research Station in Wisconsin, United States - UWRJ-L221-509R-5 | ecosystem: Environmental > Terrestrial > Plant litter >... | reverse complement strand
GAGCGGATCGGGCAAGTCCACCTTCGCACGCAAGCACTTCCTCCCGTTCGAGACGCTGTCGAGCGACTTCTTCCGCGGGCTCGTGTCCAACGACGAGAACGACCAGGCGGCGACCAATACCGCATTCGAGGCGCTGCAGTATGTCGCGGGCAAGCGGCTCGATGCGGGCCTCCTGACCGTCATCGACGCGACCAACGTGCAGGCCGAGGCACGCAAGGGCTTCGTGAAGCTGGCCCGCGATCATGATGTGCTCCCGGTCGCCATAGTCCTGGATGTCCCGGAGCAGGTCTGCGTGGCGCGCAACGCGGCGCGTACCGACCGCGCGTTCGGCGCCAGCGTGATCAAGCGCCAGCAGGACCAGCTCCGCCGGTCGATGAAGTTCCTCGCAAAGGAGGGCTTCCGCAAGGTGCACGTGCTGCACGGCGTCGACGAGATCGAGGCAGCGACGATCGTCATGGAGCCGCTCCTCAACGACTTCCGGTCAGAAACCGGGCCGTTCGACGCGATCGGCGACATCCATGGCTGCCGCTCGGAGCTCGAGAGCCTTCTCGGCAAGCTCGGCTACGCGATCGAGAGGGATGGCGAGGGGCGCCCTATTGACGCCAGCCATCCCGAGGGTCGCAAGGTCGTCTTCCTCGGCGACCTCGTCGACCGCGGCCCAGACACACCCGGAGTGCTCCGGCTTGCCATGGGCATGGTGCGGGGCCGTCACGCCCTCGCGGTGCCCGGCAACCACGAGTCGAAGCTGGTGCGCGCCCTCCGCGGCAAGAATGTGCAGGTCTCCCACGGCCTCGAGGAGTCGCTGACGCAGCTGGCTGGCGAGCCCGCGGAATTCCGCAGGGAGGTCGAGCAGTTCGCCGACGGGCTCGTCTCGCACCTCGTGCTCGACGGCGGAAATCTCGTCGTCGCGCACGCCGGACTCATCGAGGCGTACCAGGGCCGCGCATCCGGTCGTGTTCGGTCGTTCGCCCTCTATGGCGACACCACCGGCGAGACGGATGAATACGGTCTGCCCGTGCGCCTTCCCTGGGCCAACGACTACCGCGGCAAGGCGATGGTGCTCTACGGGCACACCCCGACGCTCGAGCCGGAGTGGGTCAACAACACCATGTGCCTCGACACGGGCTGCGTGTTCGGCGGCAAGCTCACCGCGCTGCGCTACCCGGAACGCGAGGTCGTTTCCGTGCCGGCCGAGCGGGTCTGGTACGAGCCCGCGAAGCCCCTGGGGGTGCCGGCGAGTGCGCACGCGGCCGAGCGAGCCGACGGCCTGCTGTCTATTGATGACGTGCTCGGCAAGCAGATCATCGAGACTCGCACCCACGGTCGCATCGGCGTCCGCGAAGAATACGCCGCTGGCGCCCTCGAGGTGATGAGCCGCTGGGCGATCGACCCGCGCTGGCTCCTCTACCTGCCGCCGACCATGAGCCCGCCCAACACGTCGAGCCTCGACAACCTGCTCGAACACCCGGCCGAGGCGTTCGCGACGTTCCGCAAGGATGGCGTCACCGAGCTGATCTGCGAAGAGAAGCACATGGGCTCCCGCGCGGTCGTGCTGCTGACCCGCAACGCCGCCCGCTTCGATGCCCCGGATGGCTGGCGCGGAACCGTCTACACGCGAACCGGTCGCCCGTTCTTCGCCGCCGACTTCGCCGCCGCGTTTCTTGAACGCCTGGACACCGCCTTCGAGACTGCCGGACTCTGGTCGGAGCTCGACAGCGACTGGGTGATGCTCGACGCCGAGCTGCTGCCATGGTCGCTGAAGGCTGGGGACATGATCCGCGAGCAGTACGCGTCGGTGGGTGCCGCCGCGAACGCAGCCCTGCCGAAGGCAGTCGCCGCGCTCGAACTCGCTGCGGCACGCGGCATCCCGGTCACGGCGTTGCTGGAGCGCACTCGATCTCGCGCCGAAAACGCGTCGGCGTATGTGCGGGCCTACCGCAACTACAGCGCGCCGGCCGAAGGCCTCACGGGAGTTCAGCTGGCGCCGTTCCAGGTGCTCGCGACGGAGGGTCGCACGTATTCAGAAACGAGCCACGCCTGGCACCTGTCGGTCGCCGATCGGCTCGCCGCCGCCGACCCCGAGTTCGTTCGCCCGACGAGGTCCATGACAGTGGACCTCGCCGATGCGGCCTCCGTGGATGCCGCGAGCCGGTGGTGGGAAAAGCTCACGGCATCCGGTGGAGAGGGCATGGTGGTCAAGCCGCTCGCGAACCTGACCCGCGGCCCCAAGGGTCTCGTGCAGCCCGGCATCAAGGTGCGAGGCCGCGAATACCTGCGCATCATTTACGGCCCCGACTACACCGAGCCGGCGAACCTCGCCCGCCTGCGCGACCGCAACCTCGCCCACAAGCGCTCGATGGCGCTGCGCGAGTACGCCCTCGGCATCGAGGCCATCGAACGTCTTGCGGCTGGCGAACCGCTGTGGAAGATCCACCAGGCGGTGTTCGCGGTGCTCGCGATGGAGTCGGAGCCGGTCGACCCGCGGCTTTAGCGGGTGCCGCACGGCTGTGATGACAGTTCCTCGATAGCGCCCGCGCTCCTGCTAGTCTCTCGCTACCACTGTGATGTTCACCCGACCGCGATCGCGCCCTCGATCGCGGAACACCTGGAAACCCGTCTGATGTCGAACCCGGTTAGCAAACGCGCGCCCAAGCCACTGATCGTGATCGCGATCGCACTCGCCGTCTTGGCAGGGGTGGCGGCGTGGGCCGCCATTCCACTCATGTCGCAGCCCGTTGTGAAAGGCGCGCAGCCGGCTTCCTTCATTGGGGTTGAATCAGCTCAGACGGGCGGCTCGCTGTGGGCGAAGGTGGTAACAGCGAAGCCCGTCAACCTTGCCAAGGCGGGCGACGTGGAGTTGACCATCGCTATCGCCAGTGATCGCGCGAACGCAGATCCAGTCCTCATTTTTGGTGGCCAGGCGGCGACAGCCCTGACCGCGTGCGACGGAACGGGGGCCTTCGTGGATCCGGCGGCGCCGGTTATGGCCTTTACGAAGCTGCCCTCCTCAGCCAGGTCCCTGGTGCTCGACTATGAGAGGCACGCCCCACGAACCGGCGAACTCGACGACTGGGTGGGCTATGACACGGCAAGCACCCATGACGCCACAGCGCGCGCGAAGTCGGTCGACTATCGAACGGCCGATGTGAGCCTTACCGTGCCTGGCAAACGCGTATGGACGTATGCGGACGAAGCAGAGAAGACATATCCAGTGTCGACGGCGAGCATCACGTGCGCCTTCCGGTACAAGGCATTTCTTCGGAGCAACTTTTACGTCCAGTCGTTCTCCGCGCCAGACGTATTTGCCGGCGTCGCCGACCTCCACTCGCAGGGCCCGGTGAGGATCGACTACCGGTTCGACCTCACCAACAACACCGGCGAGGTAAGTACCGCCTCCACGTTCCCCAACGAAAACCAGCATGTCGACAACCAGACCGGCAACCGACTGGTCACGTTTTCAGGCAACTGGTGGCAACGCCTCAACGATGGACGCCAGGGCATCCTGATCTCCAGCGGGCTCGCCCGCTTCGAGCCGAACCAGGCGGCAAACTGGCGGATCCTCGCTCGACTGCTGGTGGGTTTCCTCGCCTCATTCTGTATTGCGCTCCTGTTCCTGGCCGCGCGTAAATCGCTCTACTACTGGTTGTGAGAATGCAATGAGCCGATCGGGTTTCTGGGTACGCATCGGCGGCGCCGTCGCACTTGCTGGTGTCTCCATCGGAATTGCGCTGCACCTCGGCTTCTGGGCGAATTTCAACGGATCCTCCGTCGACTATGGCGTGCAGTCTGCGCTGGCTCTCGTGTCAAACAGGCCGGATGACGCAGCTGCCGGAACACTCGAGTTCCTGAATGTGAGCCCAGAGTCGGGGGCGAAGGGGAGGCTGACCTTCTACATCGACGGCGGCAATTTCACTTCGTCGGGCGCGCGTGAGCCACGCGATTCCATAAATCCCGATGTATCGGGCAGCACAAGCGCCGGAGCCGGTTCGAATCAGGGATTCGCAGTTGTCCTGGGCGGAGCTCTTGGGAAGAGCCTCACAAGCTGCGATAAGAGCGATGACGTGGTGGTGGCCAAAAACCAGCCGTACTCGAAACTCTCAGAAATCGAGCGCGACACCATCGTTTCGAACATCGCGGCACAGGGCGAAAATCGAGTGATCGCGTTCGGCAACCCGTCAGCTCCACAGTCGAGCAAGACCGCTGTGCACCTGGCAGCGCAGATGAAGTACACGGTCTTGCAGTTCTCGACTCTCTACCCTGACAAGTGGTCGATGACGGTCACGCATTCGAAGGCCCTGGGAGGCGAGTCGAGCAGCACAAGCGTTGACGCGGTTGGCTATTACGGTTTGGCCCGTTGCGCGTATGACGAGAGCAAACTGATGACCAAGCAGGTGTGGGGTCTCAGATTCGAGATGCCACCCACAACGGTCTCGACGGCCCCCGTGGGGCCAGCCGATGTCACTCAGGCCGAGGCCATTCGAGATGTGTATCGGTTGCGCGACACCCCTGATTTCACCTATTACACCCAATACTCATTCGACAAATCGAGCACCAGTGAAAATGGGGGTGGCGTTGTCGCCAGCGAAGACAAGGCGGACGCCGCGCGGGGAACCGATAAACCTCGGGCGACCGCATCCGTCTCGCAGGGCGCGATGGGGTTCGAGAATACAAGTTATCCGCAGTTGCGGGATCTCGGAATCTTCGTCGCGGGCGCCGCAGCCTCCTTCGCTGCCAGCCTCCTGATCGCAATCCTGAAGACGATTGCGCGAACCATGCGTCCATTCAGGCATCGCCCGCCAGAGGAAACCAGCGAACCCTGACGCGCGAAACGTGTGGTGCGGATCTAGCGGATGATTTTCTGGGCGACGTAGAACCGCTCGAGGGCGCGCCTGTTGGCGAGGAAGACCTTCGGGATCTGCGACTGATCGAAGGTCTCGCGGTAGCGTCGGCGGTTCGCCTGCCCGGGGCCAAGGATGAAGCGGATCATCTCCCAGCTCACGCGGTCGGTAACGCCATCCAACCCGCCGACCCGTTTCGTCGCGCCTGAGCTGCGTCTGACGTATCGAGTGAGACTGGCAACGAGGTTCGCATCGAGCAGGATCAGGCCGCTCGCGCGCCCCAGGCGTTGCGGCAGCAACGCGGAATAGTTGCCGTCGATGACCCAGCGATCTCCCGCGATCGCAGCGTCGTGAAGTTCGCGGAACTCGTCGTCGGGGCGAACCTCCCACTGTGTCGCCGGCCGGTGGCGATATTGGTCGAGATGGACGACGGGCACGCATCGCGCGGCGCCGATCGCGGCGGCCAGCGTGGACTTTCCGCTATTCGACGGACCCATGATGCAAATGCGGTCGCCGAACTCGTCAAGCGTCACGAGTTACCCCTGTGAGGCCTCATGGCGCGATCGAGCGGGCGGCGTCTGCGAGCGCGGAGTTCAGGCTGCCCTCAAACGCCTCAACCGTGACGTCGTCGGCCAACGCCTCGAACGTCTCATCGTGAAATGCAAAGAGGTAGTGCGTGGTCTCGGTTGGTCCTCGGTAGCCGGAATGGACTGAACGAATCGCCTCGATCTCTTTCGCCCAGGCCGAGTTGCGCACGATGTGCGCTTCGTAGAATTCGAGCCCGCTACCCCAAAGGGGATGCCCGCTAAGAACTTCATCACCGGGCGAACCAAACCGGATAGACCTGCAACCACGAAACGAAAACCGGATGAGTGGAAAAGCCGACGCATCCGACGCGGAAACCCCGCGGGTCACCAGCTGGTCCCATCCAGGCGAAGTGTCGCTCGCGCGGCAGATCAGGATAGCGCGGGAACCATCGCTCACAACGTGCGGGAGCGGCGCACCGCCATCCCACTGGACGCCAAGGTCGATGACCTCTGCATTTGGCTGGTTCTCCGATCGAGCCAGATTGCGCTGGGCCACCGACACGGCATCACGACCTTCACGGCCCGCCGCGCCCGACCAGCCGACTTCCTGTTGGTGTCGCACCGCTGCCGCTAGCGCTCCGCTCTCTGCAGATCCCACGGCACCAGTATGGCTTCGATTGCGAAGTGACTACCCCGCCACAATGTTGAAGTTGTCGCGGAACACGTTGTTTGGGTCGTACTTCGTCTTCAGCTCGCGCAGCCGCGTGAGTGTCTCGCCGGGGAACGCCTCTGCGATCCGCTCCGGCCGCGTGTCCGTCTCGAAGCTCAGGTAGAGCCCCGAGAACATCGGCCGCAGGTGGTCCCATTCCCCATCGAATCGCTGCTCGTCTGCGCCGAATGCCGCGATGGAGAAGTTGGCGGACCGGCCTGCGTACGCGGTGGCGTCGGGGGCGACATCCGCCACGGCTTCGCCAACCGCGCGAATCGAGAAGAAGTAGCTCAAGCCCCGTTGCAGAATGGATGCCGCTGCCGCCGCGAACTCGGGCGTGATGTGGTCGAGCAGTCCGGAGCGCGCGATCGGTTCGCCCTGACCGTTGTGGTCGCCGGGCTGCACGTTCGCCATCACGCTCGAGTACGGCACCAGCTGCACCGACTGCTGCACGAGTGGCGCGATGTCGGCCAGCGGCTGCAGCGCTCCGATGATCTGCTCCGGGTCGGTACTGTCGACGATCGCCATCGCCTGGGCGAGCACTCGACCACCGCGCGGCGGGCTCAGGATGACCTGCGCGGTGAGCTCTCGCGGGGCATCCTCGATCGCCCGGCCCCAGCCGAGCAGAAACTCCTCGGTGTCTGACGCGTCGAAGACCAGTTGCGCATAGCCGACCGCCTCGCCGATTTCGTCGACCACGAAGTCGAAGGATGTCGCCATCCCGAAGTTCGCGCCCGCGCCGCGCACCGCCCAGAACAGGTCGGGATTCTCGTCCTGGCTCGCATCGACCTCTGAGCCATCGGCGAGAACCAGGTGCACCTTCACGAGGTGGTCGATCGTGAGTCCGTGCTCGCGCGCGAACCAGCCGACTCCCCCGGCCGTCGCGAGTCCGCCAACGCCGACGCCGCCGTAGTCGCCCGAGGTGAGCGCCCAGCCATGGGGTTCGAGGGCTGTGGCAACCTCGGTCCAGAGCGCTCCTGCGCCGATGCGAACCAGGCGGCGCGACTCGTCGAGCACTTCGATCGAGTTCAGCGCACGCAGGTCGATGATGATGCCGCCGTCGTTGGTGGAGCGTCCGCTGATGCCGTGGCCGCCGCTGCGCACACCCAGCGGAAGGTCGCTGTGTGCACGAGCGAAAGCGAGAGCCTCGACCACCTCGGCGACGGTGCGGGCGGGCAAAACGAGTCCGGGTGCACCCCCACGCATGTAGGTGGAGCGCACGCGCGGGTAGCGAGCATCCCCCGGCTCAACCGCGTGCTCCGCAAGGGACGCGGGCACGGCGTCGTAGTCGATGCCATCGCGCCGCTTCGCGAGCGCGATCGAGTTGCGCACGCGACCCGTGGTCGTGCCAGCGACGACCCGCGCGGATTCGACCTGCTCGCGCACGGCCGGAATGACCTCCTCGGCGAAGGTGCGCAGCATCCCGGGGTCGTCGGACGCCAGGATGAACGTGCTCACGCCATCCTCGAGCGCAAGCGGCAGGATGTCATCCACCCAGCTCGACGCAGGTCCCGTGAACGCGGCCGTGCGCTGCGCAGCGAATGCGCCTCCGATGTTCGCGAGCCGCCGGATCTCGCGCGGGTCTCGCCCGGCCTCCACCGCGGCCGCGTCGATGGTCGCGTTGCCCGCCTGCAGGTCGCCGGGCTTCAGGTAGGCCAGGGATGGCAGCCATCCGTCGGCCTTGCGACCGATGAGCCGCAGCATCCGGGGTTTCAGCGCGCCCAGCCAGATGGGGATCTCGTGCGGCGTCGCCGGCCCCCGCTTGGCGCCGTCGAGGTGGTAGTACTCGCCGGGCACCCGCAGCGCCGCGCGGTCGCCCGTGTCCCAGATGCCGCGGATGACGTCGATCGCCTCCGACAGCGCATCAACGCCCTGCCCCGGGGTCAGCTGTCGCCCACCCATCGCGCCGATCGCATCCCAGAATCCGCCGGCTCCAAGGCCCAGCTCGAACCGTCCTCCGGACAGCAGGTCGAGGCTTGCGGCCGCCCGTGCGAGAACGGCGGGCGGGCGCAGGGGAAGATTGAGCACGTTGCCCGAGAGGTGGATCTTTTCGGTGCGCGCGGCAACCCAGCTGAGCAGGGTCCAGGTGTCGAGGAACGCCGGCTGATACGGATGATCCTGGAAGGTGACGAGGTCGTAGCCGAGCTCGTCACTCAGCTGCGCAAGCGCGACCGGAACCTCAGGATGCGCGTTGCCCGGCGTGATGAAGGTGCCGAAGCGCAGGTCGTGGCCGTAGTCCGTCATGCTCCCAGCCTGCGGCGTCAGTCGACGGCGTGCAACGTCGGGGTAAGTCGCTTACTTTTAGTGCGCTGCTTCATGCTCCAGGACGTCAGCGGCTGCAGAATCTGCATCAGCTCACGCGCCTTGTCCGTCAGCTCATACCGGATGCTCACCGGCGTCGTCGGCACCACAGAGCGCACCACGAACCCCTCGGCCTCGAGCTCCTTCAACCGCTGCGTGAGCAACCGATCGGAGATCCCGTCGATCATCGCCCGGTACTCACTGAACCGCGTCGCCCCGCGCATCCCGGCCAGCAGAATCGCGGATGTCCACCGCCGCCCGACGATCTCCAGATGCTCCTGGAAGCTGTGGCAGAGGGCGTCGTCGATGGTCTCGTAGCCAGTGGGGTTAGGCGTGGTCACTTACTCATTGTAAGTCGCTCACGGCAGCCGTCGCCGGGATCGTCCTGCACTATCGCACTCCATGGTCTGCGAGGCATCCTTGAAGGGACGGTCATGCGTGGTCAGCTCCAACGAAGGGTGCACAGATGTCTTCGGTTGTTCTCTACATGTCGATGTCCCTCGACGGCTTCATTGCCGGCCCCAACCAGAGCGTGGAGAACGGGCTCGGCGACGATGGCGAGCGACTCCACGACTGGATCTTCCACGGCGAGGGCGTGCCCGACGAACTGAACGACATGTCGCCGCACGTCGAAGGGGCGAACCAGCAGGTCGTCGACGAACTGCTGGCCACGGGCGCCGTAGTCACCGGGCGGGGGACCTTCGAGGCGGCCGGGGGTTGGGGTGGTGATCACCACGACGGTGTGCCCATCTTCGTGCTCAGGCGCAGCGAACCGGAATCGGAATGGACGAGATTCCCGCGCGTGACCTACGTCAGCGACGTGGTCTCCGCGGTCGAGTCAGCGAAACAGGCGGCGGGTGACAAGAACGTGATGATGCACGGTGCAACGGCGACGCGCCTTGCCCTCGAGGCCGGCGTGCTCGACGAGCTGGAGATCCACCTTGTGCCCGTCTTGCTGGGCGGCGGCACACGACTATTTGACGGCATCCCGCCCGAGCACATCGAGCTCGAGCGCGTGCGCGTTCTGCAGGGCAACGATGGCATGGTGCACCTCCACTACCGAGTGCTGAGGCCGTCAGCCAGCGGGCCAGGCAACTCGTCGACTGATCAGCACTCGGCTGGGCGACATTGAAGTGCCCCTGGAGGGACTCGAACCCCCAACCGTTTCCTTAGGACGGAACTGCTCTTCCATTGAGCTACAGAGGCTGGCTCCACGAGTTTAGCCGTTCATAACTCAGGCTGGGCGCGCGATCGGGCGAGCGATCACCCCGAAGGTACGCGGATCGGCGGCGCGGGAGGGTGCGCGCAGCCTGAGTTATGCGCAGGGCCTGCAGCCGGAGGGCCAGAGGGTGCGTGGATAGGGTGGACGGGATGAGTGGAGACCGCGGCAGGGCATACGTCGGCACCTCCGCGTGGGTGAAGCCGCAGTGGCGCGGACAGTTTTATCCGGCCGGGCTGGCTCAGAGGCTCGAGCTCGGTTACGCCGCGCGGCAGCTAACTTCGCTCGAGATCAACTCGACGTTTCATGGACTCCAGCGCCCGACCAGCTTCGACAAGTGGCGCGACGAAACGCCCGATGGGTTCGTGTTCGCCGTCAAGGGATACAAAGCGGTGACACAGTGGCGGCCGCGCATCGCCCGCGCACCCCTCGCGGACTTCTTCGCATCCGGAGTGCTCCGACTCGGCGACAAATTGGGGCCATTCCTGTGGCAATTGCCAGAGGACCGGAAGCTGCAACTGGCTGAGATGGAACAGTTCATCACGCTGCTCCCGCGCTCGGTCGCCGAAGCGTCAGCACTCGGCGCAGGATCGAAAAACCTGGAGTGGGCCGACTCTGGTCTGGCCGATAGAGCCATCCGACATGCGATCGAGGTGCGCAACGCCACCTTTGTCGATCCCGCGTTCGCCGAGTTGATGCGCGCCAATGACATCGCCATCGCGCACACGAACGGCCCAGAGCATCCGCAGCTGCACGAGGTCACCAGCGACTTCGTGTACGTGCGATTGAGCAGTGGCCCGGATCACTTCTTCGAGGGCTACGACGACGCGACGCTCGGCCAGTGGGCGGAGAAGATCGAGGGCTGGCGCAGCGAACAGCGCGACGTCTTCGTTTACTTCAACAATCCGCAGGGCGATCTGCCGCACACGCCGTTCAACGCGCTGCGGCTGATCGAGCGCCTGGGCGGCAACCCTCATGCCGATTCCACAGGTGCGGGCCAACTCTTCTGATTGCCTGTGGTCGCGCCCGCGTTCATAACTCAGGCTGGGCGCCTGGAACTCCTGTCCCCAACCGCGGAAACACCGGGGTTCACTCGCAATCAGCGCGCGAGCAGCCTGAGTTATGAACGGAGAGTGAGAGCGACGAGGATGCGGATTGCGGAATGCGGATTGCGGAATGCGGAATGCGGAATGCGAAGCGTGGCGGGAGCGAAGCGTGGCGGGAACGAAGCGTGGCGGGAGCGAAGCGTGGCGGGAGCGAAGCCGGCAGCTAGACGACCAGGGACCGGATGGCCGCAGCAGCAGCACCACGCGCCCAGTCCTCAAAGGTGTGTGGCCGCACGATGATGCGGCACTTGTCTGCGGCGCCGAAGGCGTGCTCGCGGAACGACGACATGAGGTGGTCTTCGAACAGGTCGAAGTTCGACACAGCCTCACCGCCGATGATCACGACCTCCGGGCCGACCATGTTCACCAGGCTCGCGATCGCGGTGCCGATCACGGTCGCGGCCTCGCTGAAGGCGGCAACAGCAGCCGGGTCACCGTCGTGGGCGAGGGCGACGGCCTCGTCGATCGTCAGCGAACGGCCGTGAGCCTGCGACACGGCTGCAACGATCGCTGCCGTTGCAGCTACCGCCTCCACGCATCCTCGTCGACCACACGCGCAGATCTTGTCTGGCGACGTCAACGGCAGATGACCGATCTCGCCCGCGACACCGTATGCACCCTCGACCACCTCGCCGTTCAGGTGCAGGCCGGAGCCGATGCCACGACCGATCGTCACGATCGCGAACGACGCGGTGCCGAGACCCATGCCGAACCAGTGCTCGCCGATGGTGAGGGCGCGCACGTCGTTTTCGACGATCACCGGATGCCCGAGGCGCTCGCGCAGCTCGTCGCCGAGGGCTACGTCGTTCCAGCCCATGTTCACCGACTCACGCACGAAGCCGCGCTCGACGTCCACGTCACCGGAGACCGAGATGCCGACGCACGCGATGTGAGCACCGAGGCCGCCGAGATCGTTCTCGAGCTCCGTGACGAGCGCGACGATCTGATCGATTACAGACGCTGCATTGCTCGACCCGAGCTCCGGACGGCGTGACGCGAGCACCTTCGTGGTCAGGTCGGTTGCGACGCCGACGAGCTCATCCGGATTGACCTTGATGCCCACCGAGATCAGCGCGTTGGGCACCACGGCAACGGGATTCGCCGGGCGACCGCGCAGGCCATCCTTCGGCCCGTTGAGGGTGTCGTCGATGAGGCCGGCAGCGATGAGCGGCGTCACCGCCTTCGTGACCGCGGCCTGCGACAGGCCAGACAATCGCGCGATGTCGATGCGGCTGATCGGGCTGCGGGTCAGGATCGTCGTGAAGACTCGCGCAGCCGCATCCGACGACTGGCGAAGGAGCGCCGTTCGCGCTGATGCTTCGATGTTCACGGTCGACTCCTCACTTTCTGCTCACGTTAGTGCGGGCGAGCGATGTACGCCCGCCCGCACCACTGTCGAACGGGTGGTTGCTACTTCTTCGCCAGGATCTGCTGCGACTGGCTCTGCATCGTCTTGAAGATGCTGTCGCCCTTTTCCCCTGTGAAGAACGCCTCGAACTCGGGCTGGATCGTGTCGGAGAGCTCCTGACCATTGGCCATCGGCGGCGCCGGGTACAGCTCCTTGTTCTTGGCCGCATCCACGAAGCTCTGGATGTCTACGCCCTGCGTCTTCTGGTAGTCGACCGTCGACTGCAGCGCCGACGCGATCGACGGCAGGAACGTCGCCGTCTTGCCGGCCGTGGTCTGGCACGCGGGCGAACCCATGTACGTGACCCATTTCCACGTCTGATCAACGTGTTTCGAGCCCGCGAAGATGTTGTTCGCGTTCGAGTTCGAGATCATGCCACGGGTTCCATCAGCGCTCTTCACGGTCGGCGCGATGCCGACCTTGAGCCCGGGAACCTTGGTCAGCGAGGTGGCGTTCCACGTGCCATCCTGTGCCATCGCAACGTTGCCAGCACCCATCTGGTCGGCCGATGACACCGTGAACTGGCCGTACTTCGGCATGAGTCCGCGGTCACCGAGCTTCTTGATGTAGTTCAGCGTCGACACGAGCGCCGGGTCGTTGTACGGGATCTCCTTCGGCCACGCGGCAGCGGTGCCACCGAGCTTCCAGCCGAGGGTCGACACGAACGGGTTCCAGGATGTCTGGCCGTTGAAGTCCTGCGCGGCAAGAGAAGCGATGCCGTAGGTCTTCACGTTGTTCTTGTCGAAGCCGGGCTGGTCGCCGCGCACACCGTTCTTGTCGATCGTCAGGTGCGAGACGACCTTGTCGAAGGTTCCGCCATCGGTCGGGTTCCAGGTCATGTTGTCGATGTCCTGGTCGGTCAGGCCGGCCTTCTTGATCATGTCCTCGTTGAAGTAGATCGCAGCGCCTGCCCAGTCGAGCGGGATGCCGTACTGCTTGCCATCCGTGTACTTCCAGGAGTCGACGCCGACGTCGAACTGGCCGAGGTTGTAGTTCGTCTTCTTGATCAGGTCGTCGAGCGGCAGGATCTGCTTCTGGCTCGCGTAGATGCCCAGCTGCGGAACGCTGTCCTGGAACGCGTCCGGCGCGGTGCCAGCCACGAACCCTGCGGTGAGCTTCGTGAAGTAGTCGTTCACGTTGTACTGGGTGATGTCCACCTTGATGTTCGGGTTGGCCTTCTCGAAGCCGGGGAGGCACAACTTGTATGCCGCGGCCTGCTGGTCATCCCAGGTCCACCAGTTGACGGTGGTCGTGCCGCCAGCATCGCTGCTGCCGGATGAACACGCGGTCATGCCTGCGGCCGCGAGGCCGACCAGGGCAATGCCGGCGATGATGCGGAGCTTTTTCATGAGTTCCTCACTGTGGTATCGATGACGTCGTTGTCGAGCGTCGTGATTGTCGGGTGTGGTGGGTCTGTGACGACGGCCGTGCCCCCAGCGGGGAGCGCGACGTCGAAGTGGTGGTCGCCGATCCGCACGACAACGTCGCGCGCGCGTCCGGTGAGGTCGGTGAGCGATGCCTCGGTGAGCGCGCCATCCGCCCAGCGCAGGTCGACGGAGACCCCGCCGCGGGCACGCAGCCGTTCGACGCTGCCATCCGGCCAGGATGTCGGCAGTGCCGCAAGCACATGGATGACGCCGCCGTGACTCTGCAGCAGCAGCTCGGCGATCGCGGCGGGGAACCCCAGATTTCCGTCCACCTGGAACGGCGGGTGCGTGCTGAACAGATTGGGAAGGAGGCCACCCCACTCCGACCCGTCCACCGGGCCGTGGCGATGTGCGTCGCCGGCGTAAGGAGTGAGGGCCTCCATGAGGAGCGCTGCGGCGGCGTCCCCATCCCGAAGTCGCGCACGAAGCGCGATCTTCCACGCCCACGACCAGCCCATCGCACCTGGGCCTCTCCGATCGAGCAGGCAACGTGCGGCGTCGGCCAGCTCCGGTGTCGTGTCGGGCGAAATGAGGTCGAGGGGATACAGCCCGACGACCGGTGAAAGATGACGATGGATGGGCGCGTGCTCTGCCACCTCGCGCGACCACTCGAGCAGCGCGCCATCCGCTCCGATTCCGGGGGCAGGGATGGCCGCGAGCGCCGCCTCGATCTCGCCGCGCAGCGAGCTCGCCGGGTCGACGCGGTCGATCGCGCGAAGGGCGCGAATGAAGAGACCGCGGATGAGCTCCGTGTCGGATGTCGCCGTCAGGCCGAGCGCGCGCGGCCTGCCTTCGGCATCCAGGTACATGTTCTCTGGCGAGGTCGACGGCGACAGGCGAGCGATGCCGTCGACCCCGACGACCAGCCAGTCGAGGCAGAATTCGACTGCACCACGCATCAGCGGCCAGACCCGCTCGCGAAGAAGGGAGTCGTCGGGCGCGAACTCGAGCGCGTCCCAGATGGTGTGGGTGAGCCAGACGCCGCCCATCATCCAGATCGCCCAGCTCGGGGCTCCCCTGCCCATGCCGACGGGCAGGCTCCAGCCCCACAGGTCGGTGTTGTGGTGCGCGACCCAGCCGCGCGCTCCGTAGAGTTCGCGAGCGGTGCGGGCACCGGTGCGCGCGACCCGCTCGGTGAGGGCGATCAGCGGCTCGAGCTGGTCGTCGAGGCCGAGTGGCCCCGCGGCCCAGTAGTTCATCTCTGTATTGATGTTGATCGTGTAGTTGGACGACCAGGCCGGGCGAAGCTCGCCGTTCCAGATGCCCTGCAGGTTCGCGGCGGGGTTGCCCGAGCGAGAGGATGCCGTGAGCAGGTAGCGTCCGTACTCGGCAGCGACCGTGGCGCGGAGTGCGTCGTCGCTCCCCCGCAGGATGTCGTTCTCGACATCCCAGCAGCCACCTCGCCGACCGCCGATCGCGAACCGCGCACCCGAGACGCTACGCACGTCGGCGCAGTGTTCCGTGAGGCGATCGCCCGCGTCGGCGCCAACGGCGTCGAGTGCGGTCGACCGTGCGCGGTTCCGGATCGCCTCACGTGAGGCGTTCCGCCACTCGTCGCCCGCATCGGCCCACCACAAGTCTGCGCGGGACGAGGTCGAGAGTGCGATCAGCAGTCGGCGGGCTCCCCGTATCCGGAGTCTGCCGTCCTCCACCTCCGCGATCCCGTCGCTCTGGTAAGCGAGGGCCGCGGCGGCGAAGGCGTCATAGGGCCCGTCGGCGGGCGTGCGGTAGTGCAGTGGCGGCGTAACGGATGTCTCGTGCAGGGGCGCGCCATCGATGGGGAGCTCCACGTCCAATGTGAGCGCTCCCTGGGACACAGCCCTGCCCACTTCGCGCAGCGGTGTCGACCACGTCACGAGCACGTCGTCGAGCGGCGCATCCGATTCGAGTTCGACGAAGAGAGCCTGTGCCGGCGCAGAAACCCAGGACCGCCGGATGACCGCCGCCTCGCCCACGGTCAGCTTCTCCTGCACGACCGCGCGATCGAGGTCGAGCACGCGCGCGGGCCGGCCGGCAGCTGTCACCGCGCCCGGGATCTCGACGACGAGGTCGACGAGAGGCAGGAATTCCTGCGTGTAGCGCCCTTCGAACGTCATCACCAGCTCGTCGGCGCGGTCGAGCTCGCCAGCATCCAGCGCGGCACGCACCTCGGCAAGCCTCGCCGGGCCGACGCCCGCGGCGACCAGGCGCTCGAGTTCGCGCTCCGGCCCATCCGGCGTGCCAGACCAGACGGTCGCGTCGTTCACCTGGTACCGCGCGCGCTCGCCGCCGAAGAGCATGGCGCCGATGCGGCCGTTGCCGATCGGGATCGCTTCGATCCAGTCATCCGCGGGGCGCGCCCACGCAAGCTTGAGAGTGTCTTCGGTCATTTGAGCCCCGAGAACCCGATCGAGTTGACGATGCGCTTGCCGAACACCATGAACAGCACGAGCATCGGCAGCGCCGCAACGATCGTGGCCGCCATCAGCCCGGCCCAGTCTGGTTGCGACTGCGGCGACGACTGCTTGAAGACGGCGAGGCCGAGCGTCAGCGGCTGCACCGAGGCATCCGTTGTCACGAGCAGCGGCCAGAAGTAGTCGTTCCACTGCCCGATGAAGCCGAGGATCGACAGCGTGATGATCGGCCCGCTGGCCATCGGAATGGTCAGCCCGAACAGCACGCGCAGCCGGCCTGCGCCATCCAGCAGCGCGGCCTCTTCGATCTCGGTCGAGAGTCCGAGCATGAACTGCCGCAGGAAGAAGATGTTGAACGCGGAGAACAGCCCGGTCGGCAGGATCATCCCGGCGAACGTGTTCAGCAGCCCGAGCTCCTTCACCAGCACGAAGTTCGGCAGGAGCGTCAGGATCGCCGGCACCATGAGCGCCGCGAGAAAGAGCGAGAACACGAACTCACGTCCACGCCACTGCAGCCGCGAGAACGCGTAGGCCGCGATCAGCGAGAAGAACACCATGCACGCGGTCGAGAGCGTCGCGTAGATCACCGAGTTGCCGAGGTAGTGCAGGATCGGCACGGATGCCCCGGAGCCGCCCTCTGCGAGGGACTGCTGCGTTGTCGCGAGCCCCAGCACCCGTTCGAACGGCCCGAGCGTGAAGCCGACCGGCCACGGGGAGGTGGGGTCGGCGATCATCGAGTAGTTGTTGGAGAAGGCCGAGCGCAGCATCCAGTAAAACGGAAACAGCGTGATCACGATGATCGCGACCAGGTACACCCAGGCGACGACGCGGCCGGGCGAGGTGCGACGACGCTTGCGGCGCGGGGTGACGGCGGCCTTGGTGGTGGCGGGGCTCGTGAGGTTGCCGGCAGCGGTTGTCATCAGGCGTTGTCCGATTCGTTGGCGCGCAGCAGGCGCATCTGCAGGAAGGTGATGATGATGAGGATCACGAAGAGCGCGAGCGACATCGTCGACGCGTAGCCGAAGTCGAACTGCCCGAAGCCCTTCTGGTAGATGTACATCTGCAGCACGTTGGAGGCGTTCGCCGGGCCGCCGTTCTTGGTCGCGACCGACACGATGTCGAACACCTGGAATGCACCGATCACGTTGAGCACGAGCACCAGCGCGAGGATCGGCCGAAGCAGCGGCAGCGTGAGGCGGAAGAACATCTTGCGCTCGTTCGCGCCGTCGATGCGCCCGGCCTCGTAGATGGACGCAGGGATGGTCTGCATCCCCGCGAAGATGATGATCGAGGTGTAGCC
>Ga0247779_1000785_pt1 | contig 17229 bp, 17 predicted proteins | sample UWRJL221509R5_FD_179925 | JGI IMG/M metagenome (GOLD analysis project Ga0247779, IMG submission 179925) | Plant litter microbial communities from Arlington Agricultural Research Station in Wisconsin, United States - UWRJ-L221-509R-5 | ecosystem: Environmental > Terrestrial > Plant litter >... | reverse complement strand
ATTCCAGCCTGATCGCGGACAGCGTTCCGCGTGATCGCGGACACCCTGGGTGGGGTGCCTGAGTGACGGGCCGGATGGTAGTGCAACTGTCCGCGATCAATTTGGAACGGCGGCTTCGCGGCGCTGATTGAAGGTCAGCCCGCAGCCTTGGTCCGGCGCATCGATTCGCCCTTCAACTCCAGCGTGTGCGAGCCGTGCAGCAGCCGGTCCATGATGGCGTCGGCGATGGTGGGCTCGCCCAGCCACTGATGCCAGGCGCTGATCGGCATCTGGCTCGTGATCAGCGTGGAGCGACTGCCCACGCGGTCGTCGAGCAACTCCAGCAAATCCTCCCGCTCCGGCGCCGAGATTGGCGCGATGGCCAGGTCGTCGAGCAGCAGCAAGTCCAGCCGTGCCAGCGCCGCAAGGCGCTTGCTGAAGCTGCCGTCGCCGCGCGCCACCTGCAACTCCTGCAGCAGCCGCGTGGCGCGCGCATAGAGCACCGTGAAGCCCTGGCGAGCCGCCTGCTGAGCCAAGGCGCAAGCGAGCCAGGTCTTGCCGCATCCTGTGGCGCCGGTGATCAGCACGTTGCGGCCGTGACGGATCCAGTCGCCTTGCGCCAGCGCAGTGACGAGGTGCCGATCCAGCCCGCGCCCGGCGCGCCAGTCGATGTCCTCGACGCAGGCGGTGGAGACCTTGAGCTTGGCCGCCTTGAGCAGCCGCGCGACGCGCTTGCCATCGCGCCAGTCGATCTCACGCTGCACCAGCAAGGCCAGCCGCTGCTCGAAGGGCAGGCCCTCGGCGCTGGCGTGCAGCGCCGTGTCGTTGAGCGCGGCGATCACGCCATCCAGGCGCAGGCTGCGCAGTTGATCCAGGGTGTGTTGGTGAAGCATGGTCGGCTCGGAGATATTGGAGAGGTTGTAGGGGGAGATGCCCGTGTTCATCGTGGTTGTGCGGGACTTGCCCGTCGCCATCAGTGATGCCCGTAGTAGCCCGGACCGCGCACGTTGACGTGGGCAGGCATGGGCGATGCGGTAGCCGCAGCGCCGCCACCGAGCAGCGCGCTCTCCTGCCGGTCCAGCCCGCACTGCAGGATCGACTTGACGCTGCGGTAGCTGGGCGAGCGGATCGACTGCGCGCGGGCGCACGCCGCCTCCAGCCGCTCAGCACCGTACTCGCGGGCCAGTCGCATCAAGCCCAGGCAGGCGCGGTAGCCCTGCTCGGGATGCGGGCGGTGCTCCATCTGCCAGCGCACCACCGAGCCGGTGGCCGCGCCGACCCGCTCGCCCCAATCGATCAGCTTGGCCGGCGTCCATTGCCGGTGCGCGCGGTGCGAGGCGGGCATGTGCTCGGCCACCGTGGTGAAGCCGCCGGCCAGGCCGCTGCGCGCGTGCACGGCGATGCGCTGGAGGCGCATCAGCACCTCCACGCCGGTGGCGGTGACGCGCAACTCCACGGCCGCGCCGACATGCTGGTGCGGCACCGAGTAGTAGTGCCCCTCGAAGGCCACGTGGTAGTCGATGTTCACGCGCGCCGACTTGAACTGCGCCAGCACCATGGGCTGCGCTGGCAGGGGCCGCAACGCCGGTGCGTCCAGGGCCGCGAACGCCGAGGCGCGGGAACCTGGCAGCTTCTTGAATGGGCGCTGGTTCAGGTCGACCAGCAGCGCGGCGATGGCCTGGTTGAGTTCGGCCAGGGTGAAGAAGCGCCGGTGGCGCAGCGCCGCCAGGATCCAGCGCTCGACGATCTGCACGCCGACCTCGACCTTGGCCTTGTCCTGCGGGCGACCGGGGCGCGCCGGCAGCACGGCGACGCCGTAGTGCTCGGCCATCTCCTGCATCAGCCGCGCGGTGACGGGCTCGTAGGCATCGGGGTTGGCGATCAGCGCGCGGGGTTGATCGGGCACGAGCAGACGCGGCATGCCGCCGATGAAGGTCAACGTGGCAATGATGGCGCCGACCCAGTCGGCGGCGGTCTGCTGCCAGGTGGCGCAGGCGTAGGTGTAGTTGGAGGCGCCGAGCACGGCAACGAACACCTGCGCACGGCGGATCTCGCCGGTGGCGGCATCCACGACGGGGACGGTCTGGCCGGCGTAGTCGACGAATAGCCGTTCACCGCCAGGGTGAATCTGGCGCATCGAGCGCTTCAGGCCCTTGGCCCAGGCGCGGTACTTCTCGCAGAAGGCGCTGTAGCGGTAGGCCTGGTCACCGCCTTCGCCCGCCTGGGCGCGGTATTCCTCCCACAGCAGTTGCAGGGTGACGCCGGGGCGTTTGAGTTCCTGGTGCAGCGCGGCGTAGTCGGGCTCGATGCGCAGGCTGCTGCGCGGGCGTGGGGGCGGGTACAGGCGGGCCTGCAGGGCGTCGTCGCTGAGGGTGGCGGCCTGGGGCCAGTCCACGCCGGCGTCGCGCGCGTACATCGCGATCTCGCTGACGGTGGACTTGCTGATGCCGAGTGCCGCGGCCACCTGGCGCGTGCTCAGACCGGACTCGGCCAGGAGTTGAAGTGTTTGTCTGATCTTGCTCATGAGGACCCTGGGTGTGGGCATCGCTGGTTCCGGCCAAAAAGCCGGGCAGCCTATGCCTCGTTGGGTCACTCAGGACACCATCCCGGTGTCCGCCATCAGTTTGGAACGCTGTCCGCCTTCAGCGTGGAATGGCGTCCGCCATCACAGCGGAATGCTGTCCGCCATCAGCGCGGAACGGTGTCCGGGATGGCGTGGAATACGCAGGCGCAATTGCGAGACCTGGAACATCAAGGATGCGACCGCTGCTTCGGACCGGTTCAACTACGACTACTCGCGGCCCGAGCTGGAGGAGCTCGCCGAGGGCATTCGGCACCTGGGGGGCGACGGCGGCGAGGTCAGTTTATCCATATACACCTCCCATCGGCCAGGACCTAAACCTACCTTACCGCGAAAGTGGCGCGCCGTCTGTAGGCTAACGCGCTATCTGCGTAACATTGAAGTCAGGCGAAGAGGACGCTCATTTGCACGGACTCGCATCCCGAGATGAACTGGCTGCTTTCACGCGTATAGCGGCTGGATGATGCTCGAAGAGTCCAGTTGTGAGTGCTATGCGGAAGTCAGGGATGAGTGCCGGCGGCTTGCCGAGGTCGGCAAGGAACTCCGAATGGATGTCGAACGCATAGCCGGTAAAGATCGAGGCCAAGGCGCTCTTATGGCTGCACATGTGTGGCGCCTGCAGCAGCCCACGGTTGGAATCCAGAACACCAACGGAGCAGGCAGGCCTCCAGCTCCGCCGCGCTACAAGGCTTGTTCAGGCGGTCGTCCAGACCGTTCGCGGTGAGCAGGATTGCGGACACCCGCGCAGTGCTGTAGGCCACGACCGGGGTACGAGGCCGGGAAGATGTCCCTTCAAATTGCCGGATCATTGACGTGGCCTTGAGGCCATCCATCACCGGCATCTGCAGGTCCATCAGAATGATGCTGAACTGTCTCTGGCATGCAAGGAGCACGGCCTCTTCGCCGTCTGAGGCGAGCAAGGCCGAGATGCCGCACCCTTCCAGGGCTTCCGAGGCCATTTTAAGGTGGCTTGGGTTGTCGTCCACTACCAGCACACTCAGGCCGCCGTTCAACCTGAAAGCATCCTCCGCCTGCTCAACGGGGACCCTGTGGGGCAGCAATTTCCCAAACCATGACCAGCGCCGGAGCCGGAGCCACGACGCCACGTCTTCTCGAAGGTCGGCTAGACCGGCCAGCTTTCGGAGGAACCTGCCCATGGCAACCCCTTGTCAGCAATGCTGAGACCTAACATCACATCTTTTGGGCGCCACGTCAGTTCGGTAACGCGCTTTGCCAGCACCAATCAGTTACCCGCGCGAGGCGTTGGATCCTGACCGTCCCAAGCTGGAATTCCGCTGAAAGACAGATCCTCGAAGGCAGCGGTCACTCAGCCCTCGAACGGCCCAGTGCCCGGTGCTGGCCGGAGCGGTCGCTGGGCCGCCAAAACTTAGCGACAGCAGCCAGCCTAGACCCGTCATAGGTTGTGCCGCCGGTTGCAGCTGCTTGCACCTCATCCAGCAGTCGATATCACGGAAGAAGTCCTACTTTGGTATGCGCAGCCAATGGGCCAGTTGCGCCATAGGAACCGAGGCAGCGATTCCCTCCACCGGGTCGCAGGAGATGAAATTGCATGTCCCGGCCAACCTTGGGAACAGCTCCGGCTGATCGTCCAAGACTCGGTATTGCTCTGCGGCGATTCGTCTGCGCCGTACGAATTCGAGTATCGACAACTCCCGGTCGAGCTCGCGCTGCGTCACTCCAACGACTCGTTGACCAAGCGGGCCGAGCAACCCTTGCAACTCGGCATAGGAATGCGTGAGGCGCAAGGACGAATGTACGACGATACCCAGGTTCCTGTGGTCCGACAGAAATTCCTCCAGCACGTTCAAGTGGAAGAACAACCCAGCGGCCTGCAACTTGGTCAGAGGCAGGTGCACGTCATCCACCTGGACGTACGCCTGTGCCGGGTGGAGCGGCCCGTCGAAGTCCAGGAACAGGTACTGCTGGTCGTCCATGCAGCCATCCTACATGCCCGCTTCATTGCGGGTAACGCTCAGCCAATCAACCTGACCTGTCGCGGAACGGCCGCTCACCAATGGCAACCGGTGGCCGCCTGCTACGACCCAATGCGGTCGTACGCCTCGCCAGATTGGCCGCCGGATATCTGACTTTCTCACTGTCGAGCAGCGGTCTTCAAGTTTCGCCCGATCAGCGACATTCACCGGAACGAGTCGTTGCCGTGAACCCAGCGTTCGGCTGTGACAGCGTTGCCGGAGGGGCCAGGAGCGCTGGATGCTCAGCAGGGTCGCGCAACCGCATATGTGGCCCGCCGAACAGACGGTATCCAGTCGAAGGCCCATTCTGGCCAGTATGTCCAACCTCCTACGCCTGATGTATGCCAGCAGGGCCGCCGTAACAACAGATGCGCCGACACTGGAACTACTGGTGAGCGAGTCACGCTCGCGTAACGAAGAGGCTGACATCAACGGAGTCCTGTGTTTCGGCCGCGGCTATTTCGTGCGCGCCCTAGAAGGTTCGGAAGCACGGGTGATATCGCTGTTCGGTAGCCTATTGCGCGATACGCGGCATCAGCAACGCGCACTGTTCAGCATCGGACTCGTCTCATCGCGCGTATTTCGCTTTGGGCCATGACCCTCATCGAGAGCGATCCGGTGGGCCCAGAGCTGCGGGCCAGGCTGGGCGACAGGTTTCTGCTGGCCCGGGATCAGTCGGATACGGTGAAGTTGCTCCAGGACACGCTCAAGTCGCTTCGAAAGGCGAGTTAGTTTGCGGCGTGCAGACTGCGTGCCCAAGGTAACTACATCAAACCGATGTGAACAGCTGCTCTCAATTCTCCAAGTACACGCCCGATACCAAGCTGTTCGCCGTCCTTGCGCCGCTCAAAGAGAGACCCCCATGTCAACACTCCTAAGCGGACCTCTCCTCCGTCTCAAAGTATCTCTGGGTGCCGCACTCGCGCTATCAATTCTCGCGTGGCTGAGCTGGGATGCGTATTTTTCGTACCGCGATGCTGAATCCAAGCTGCCGATGATCAGCCGTATGCAAATGGCGCGGTCGGAGATCGTGCACTTCGATGAGGTCTTGACCATGTCGGCGTGGATGGCCGCGGCCAGTGGCAATCTGGACTGGGAGACGCGCTACCGAATATTTGAGCCGCAGTTGGATCGTTCTGTCAAGGACGCCATGCTGCTGGATCCGAGTGCGTCGCAAGGAACGGGAGCCTCGGCGACAGACGCAGCGAACCTTGCCCTTGTTGAAATGGAACGTCGTGCCTTCGAACTGGTACGGAAAGGGCGGAATATCGAAGCGCAACGGCTGCTGTCGAGCCTCGAGTACGAGACGCAGAAGAAGGTCTATGCGGCCGGAATGACGGAGTTCAGTCTCCATCTGTTGCAAGCCAGCGAGACGCTGCTGATGCAGTTGCAGGCAGACAATCGCCGCAGCGCCATCGCAACAATCGCCTCAGCATTCGTGCTCATACTTGGCGGCGGTTTCCTATTTCGTGCTGCGCACCGGTGGCAAGCGATTGTCGCCAAGAGCAACGAACAATTGAATCAGCGGACAACGGAACTCGCGGTCCTGAATCGTCGGCTTCAAGAATCGGTGCAACAGCACCAGTTGGCTGCCGAGCGCTCCGAGTATCTTGCCTACAACGACAGCCTGACCGGCCTGCCGAATCGCAGCATGTTCAGCAGGCTGTTGCATCAAGCCATCAGTGTGTCACAGCGACACGGAACGCAACTGGCCGTGCTGTTCGTTGACTTGGATCGCTTCAAGAACGTCAATGACACACTGGGTCATGGCGCTGGTGATGCGCTGCTCCAAGAGATGGCGGCACGATTCAAATCCTGCCTGAGAGCGAGCGACAGCGTCGCCCGTTTGGGTGGTGACGAGTTCGTGCTCGTTACGCCGGACTTGAATGGTTTGGAACAAGTGCTGGCCCTGGCACAAAAGGTTCTCGCTACGGTCGCCAGGCCTTTCGCTTTGCGCGGCCACGAATTCCACGTCACTGCCAGCATCGGAATTGCCGTATATCCGAACGACGGCGAGGATGAACGCGTCTTGATGAAGAATGCTGACATCGCAATGTATCAAGCGAAGGAGGACGGAAAGAACACCTTCGCCTTCTATTCCGCGGCGCTCAACAAGCACTCGGTTGAACGACTGGCCTTTGAGTCGAGCCTGCGGCGCGCTCTGGAAGAACGACAACTTGAGGTGCACTATCAGCCGAAGGTCGATTGCAGCACGGGCTACCTGACTGGCGTAGAAGCCCTGCTGCGATGGAATCACCCGGACCTCGGGCCAGTACCGCCGTCGAAGTTCATTCCAGTCGCTGAGGAAAACGGTTTGATTGTCTCCATCGGGCGATGGGTTCTCACAACTGCCTGCCAGCAACACATGGCGTGGCGCGCTCTCGGATATCCGCCGTTGCGCGTGGCGGTCAACCTTTCTGCGAGGCAGTTCTATGACGGTAGCCTGCTGTCGGACGTGCGTTCGACCTTGGCGGCGACTGGGATGGATGCCGAGTTTCTCGAACTGGAGATTACCGAGAGCATGCTGATGCATGACATCGAGAAGGCCAGCGAAGTGCTGATGGCCTTCAAGAATCTCGGGATCCGCCTTTCGCTCGACGACTTCGGAACGGGCTATTCCTCGTTGTCGAATCTCAAGCGATTTCCGATCGATACCATCAAGGTCGACCGCTCCTTCGTTCGCGACCTGCCGGCCAACGATGAAGACAAGGCGATCATGGACGCTGTCATCGCCATGGGAAAGACGCTGCACATGACCGTTGTTGCCGAGGGTGTGGAGACGCAGGGACAGATCGATTTTCTGAGGGGACTTGATTGCGACGAGTGCCAGGGCTTCTACTTCAGCAAGGCGGTGCAAGCCGAGGCCATTGCTGAATTGCTAGACGCCAAGCCTTGGGCCAATGCAGGCAGCGAAACCGCAGTCTGGGGCGTCGGGCATGAACGCACGGAGTCCTCATTCATGGTGATGTCCCAATAGGTGGTGTGAGTTCTTGAGTGAATCGCCCCGGGAACAGAGGAAGCTCCTTCGATTGAGAATGGAGCTATGAGGAAGTCACCGAAGTTTTCCCCCGAAGTTGTTGAGCGCTCAGTGCGCATGGTCCTGGAGTCGCAGGGCCAGTACGAATCGCAATGGGCTGCCATAGAGTCCATCGCATCCAAGATCGGCTGCACGAGCGAGACGCTGCGGCGCTGGGTGCGCCAAGCCGAACGTGATGAAGGTCTGCGCCCGGGCCCGACGACGGCCGGGCAGCAGCGCATCAAGGAGCTGGAGCGCGAGAACCGAGAGCTGCGCCAGACCAACGAGATTCTGAAGTTGGCCAGCGCGTATTTCGCCAAGGCGGAACTCGACCGCCACCACAAGAAGTGACGACGTTCATCGACGCACAGCGCGAGCACTTCGGGGTCGAGTCGATCTGCAAGGCATTGCAGGTCGCCCCGTCGGGCTATTGGCGCCGTGCAGCACGCAGGCGCAACCCGGCGCTGCTTCCGGCCAGAGCGCAGAGCGATGCGGTCCTGGCGCCGCAGGTCGAGCGCGTGTGGACAAGCAATCTGCAGGTCTATGGCTACCGCAAGGTCTGGCGGCAGATGCGCCGCGAGGGCGTGACGGTGGCGCGCTGCACGGTCGAGCGGCTGATGAAACTCAAGGCTCTGCAAAGCGCCAAGCGCGGCAAGAAGATGCGGACCACCGTGCCGGATGCCAAGGCGCCATGCCCGCTGGATCGCGTGAACCGGCAATTCAAGGCGGCCAGGCCGAATCAGCTCTGGGTCAGCGACTTCATCTATGTCTCGACTTGGCAGGGCATGGTCTGCCGACGCAGCCTGCTGCTCAGATCGACGAGCTACTGCCGCATCGGTGGCGTCCGAGCGTCACGTCGTAATTGGCCTATCGGCGCGGGGATGTGATGCCCGCGCGCTTGCCCTGCGCCAAAGTCAAGACGCGCACGTCGACCTTAGCTGGCTGCCTTGACGATCAGGGCATGCAGCTTGGTGTCGAGCGTTGTCCCCACCTGGTCGATGTCAGGGTCATGGAACTGGCCGAACAGCGATGAGGGCAGGTCGTACTCGACCTTCACCACGCCAGGCGCCGACTCGTAGACCAACATCGTCAAAGGCGCGTACAGCGCGGCAGACTGATTCTTCTGCGTCATCTTGATAGCGATCAGCGGATTGCCCAGGTAGAACCTGATGGCCTTGCGCAACGGCTTTCCGACGAGGGGAAACAGGGCGCCATGATCGTTCGAGCTGAAGTACATCAGGCCTTGCTCTCCCTGAGACGCGCGAATGCGCTCGACCGCAGTCTTGGGATCCGTCCCTCCGAGCGCAGCATCCGCCGGGTCGTACCGGCCCAGCAGGCTCATCACGTTCTTCGTGAACTTGTCGAAGTCGCACGCGTGAGTCTCTGTGACATGCGTGATCTGCACGGAGGTGGTCGATCGTTGACCGGAGTCGGCGGCGGGACTGGACTCCGCTGCGCCCGCAAGAGGGGTGCTTGCGATAAGAATCGCACCCGCGACAGCGGGGATCGCAGACGCAATGATCGATGAAGGGCGGCGTTGTGCTTTCATGGTTGTCTCCGATGTTCTTTGAACAATGCGATTGAAAAGGCGCGAGGGCGCAGTTGCATTCGACGGCGGTGGGTCTGCTAGCGCGGCCGATGGCCCTGTCGTGCTCGTGACCGACTCTGGACTCCAAGCTAACAACGTTAACTCTTATTGATAACGTTGTTAATATGACCTCGGAGTTCGCGTGGTTAACGGTGTTTACTGGCGGTTTGTGTTAGTGGCCTAGATCGGGTGTACGTCTCCGAGGCACGTCGGCGCGCTCTATCGGAAACCTCTCACGCGGCCCCTCATCCTCAGCCCGGAGACTCGGAATCGGGCTCTTCCGGGAGGCGTGTGCGATAGAACTTCGGCGCTTTGTCGGTCCACTTCTTGAACGCCCTGCGGAACCCCGCCGCATCCGCAAAGCCGACGCGCTCAGCGACTTGCTCAATGCTTAGCTGCGTGTTCTCGAGGAACTCCGTCGCGATCGAGCAGCGCAATTCGTCGATGACCCGCTGGTACGTAAGCCCGCTCTCTGCGAGTCGTCGGTGCAAGGTGCGAAGCGACAACCCGAGCTTCTCAGCGGCCTCCTGCGCCGTCGGGACATTCTGTGAGCTGTTCAGGTAAGTGGTCCGGATCTGGAGCACCAGATCGGTATCACCAGATGCCTCGGTGAGCATGCGATCGCAGAACTGCTGGCACACCTGAGCCGTGATGGGATTCGCATTCGGGCAGGGACGATCAAGCACGCCGCGATCGAACTGCCATTCCATCGCCTCGCCTTCAAATTCGATCGGGCAGTTGAACATGCGTTGGTACAGACGCCAATGGGCCGGGGCCGGAAAGGTGAAAACCATGCGCCTGGTCGGAAACGGAGACTCGAGTACATGACTGAACAGCGACGTCATCGAACTCCGCCAGAACTCCGCCACGAATGGCAGAAGATCGCCCAGGGCCTGCACGCCATGACTGCGCAGCACACCGGTGTTGCCCTCGATGCTGAAGCTGATCTGCCTGACGGCGGGGCCCGCCATGGTGACGTGCTCCACGGACAGCATGAGCGCTTCACCGAAGGTAGCGCTGCTGAGCATCGCGTAGCCGTACATCCCGAAATCGCTGAGCCGTTGCCGGGCACCGGCCAGCAGACCGATCTCCGGCCGCTTGGCCAGACGACGGGCGTTGGCGTAGATGGCCAGGCGCTGGCGATGCGACATGCGGGCCCGGGAATCCTCCAACTGCGAAGGTTCCAGCCCCGTGCGCGCGAACAGATCCTTCACCGAGACACCCTGGGCAGCCAACTCCGCGGCCAGCGCGCCGAGTCCGAGCAGGCTCTGAGTCGGAGCGTCGTGGTCGACCGACAAGGGTTGAACAATTCTGACGATGGTCATGGAGCGCTTCTCCTTCGCAGGCGTTGGCACAGCGGAGTCGCGCCGGCGAGAGTCCGGCGCCTTGGCTAGATTTGCCTCCGCAGTTGGCAGACATTGCCACAGCACAGGCCTCAATTGATCCACGATTCGCTCGCATGCGCCTACCGGGTCCACCCTAGGCCGGCAATCGCCTCAAGCCCTGGGAATCCTCCCGGCTGCAAGTGTCGTCCGGACGAGCGAACGCGGTGGTCGATGCGGTCTTCAGGGGCTCTGACATGTGCCAGCTCAGGCCATAGCGCGCGCATGCGATTGGCACGATCGGACACGCTAATTGGCAGAGTTCGTTCTTGCTGGCGGCAGTGCCCCTGCTTAAGCTTGATCCGCACTGATCGCATGTATCAGCCCGCCCCAGCCGAAGAATCAGGAGACAGCCCGTGACCTATGAAACCGTCAACCCCGCGACCGGGGTTCGCATGCAAGGCTTCGACGAGATATCCGACGGGGACCTCGAACGAGCCGTCGCAGCAGCTCACGACGCGTATCGGAACGACTGGCGGCTGCGCCCCGTCGCCGCGCGAGCAAAGGTGCTTTCGACGGCGGCGGAGCTGCTTCGCAGCCGCGCGGAAGAGTACGCGGGCTACATCACGCTCGAGATGGGCAAGCTGTACGGGACGGCGCAGGCGGAGGTGCAACTGTCCGCCGCAATCCTCGACTACTACGCGGAGCACGCCGAAGCGTTTCTCAGCCCGCGGACCTTCGACGGCTTTCCGGACAGCGTGCTGGAGACACATCCCCTCGGCGTGATCCTCGCGATCGAGCCCTGGAACTTCCCTTACTACCAGGTGGCGCGCGTCGTCGGGCCGCAATTGGCTGCGGGCAATGTCGTGTTGCTCAAGCATGCGGAGATCGTGCCGCAGTGCGCGCTGGCCTTCGAGCGGCTGATGAAGGATGCCGGCGCACCGGAGGGGGTCTACACGAATCTTTTCGCCAGCCTCGACCAGACGGGACGGCTGATCGATGATCCTCGCGTCGTTGGGGTCACCATCACCGGAAGCGAACGCGCCGGTTCGGCCGTGGCAGAACGCGCCGGGCGCAACCTGAAGAAGGTGGTCGCCGAGATGGGTGGAAGCGATCCGCTGATCGTCCTGGACGATGCGCCACTGGAGGCTGCGGTACAGAGCGCCGTCTTCGGCAGGATGTTCAATACCGGGCAGAGTTGCGTTTCCTCCAAGCGCATCATCGTGGTCGGCAAGGCGAGGGCGGACGCGTTCCAGGCGGCCTTCGTCGAGGCGATGGCGGCCTTGAAAGTGGGCGACCCGAGTGCTGCGGACACTGGCTGCGGGCCAATTTCCTCATGGCGCGCGCTGAAACTCCTGCTCGAGCAGATCGACGCGGCCCGAACGCACGGTGCCGAGATCCTGCTCGGCGGGAAGCAAGTCGATCGCCCAGGCTTCTATCTGCAGCCGACGGTGCTGGCGGGCATCACCCCCGACAACCCCGTCTTCGGTCAGGAACTGTTCGGCCCGGTGGCATCCCTGTTTGTGGTCGATACCGAGGAGGAGGCGATCGCTCTCGCAAACGCGACACCGTTCGGCCTTGGAGGCTCGGTCTTCGCCTGGGACACAGCGCGCGGCCGCGCGGTCGCCGACCGGATCGACAGTGGCATGGTCTTCGTGAATCAGCCGGCCTGGACGGCCCCGGAGCTTCCCTTCGGCGGCGTCAAGCGATCGGGCTACGGTCGCGAACTCTCGGAGCTGGGCTTCGGTGAGTTCGTCAATCGCAAGTTGGTCACCGTCGTACCCGCTGGTTCCCCTCCCTGGGGGCCGGTCTAAGCAACTGGAGGGGGCCGGAGCAGGCTCCGCCAGTCCACGTCAATAGCAGGAGACAACCATGCCTTTGTGGAAAGTTTATACGCCTGTCGGCGCCTATTCGGACGCTGACAAGACAGCGCTTGCCCAACAGATCACGGCAGCCTATGGCACCGTGCCCATCCCGGCCTTCTACGTCGTCATCATCTTCGAAGAAGTCGCGGCTTCGAATTGCTTCGTTGGCGGCAAGCCGCACGACAATTTCGTCCGATTCAAGATTGACCAGATGGCCCGAACCGCCAACGGCGCTGTGGTCAGGAGCTGGTGGGTCCACACCATCGACAAGCTCATCGCGCCCTGGGTCAAGGATCGCGGATTCGACTGGGAGTTCACCGTCGACGAACTCCCGGCGGACCTGTGGTCGCTCCAAGGACAGATCCCGCCGCCCTTCGAATCCCTTGCCGAGCAGCGCTGGATCAAGGAGAACAAGGCTTCCCCATATTCGTACGAGGAGACCATCCCGACGCATGGCCGCATTTGGAACGCCGGGGTTTCCGACTGAGTGCTCGAGGAAGCCGTGCGAGAGCGGGGCGATCTTTGGCCGTCCCCTCGAGCGACGTACTCCCGCAGCGGCCTGCGGGAGTACGGCTTCTGTCATCTCGCGTGGCATCCAGCCATTGAGTGCCAGCTCAGCCAAGGTGCCGCCAAGAGCTAGCGCGCGAGAAGAGTTCTTCCATGCTTCCTGACATCAACAGGACGAGGTGCGCGCTCAGCGGACGTCTGGAATAGCCGGTCATCCCGCTACTTTCGAGTGCCAATGACATGAACAACATGGTGCTGCTCCCATCCTCACAGCCGGTTGCCGAGGCGACGACCCCGATACGCGAGAGCCTTGATTCCCGGACTGCATCACCCGGCCCGGAATCCGATGACCCCGTTTCGGCCCAAGGTGAACTGCTCTGGTCAACTCTGGTCGCGGCTGCGCTTGCATGCATGTATGCCTAGCTGCGGGCTGCACTGCTCAATCGCGCAAATGCGCTCGGTGTGTCGCCATCGAATTGGGCACGCACGACCTTGGCGGCCGCGCTTGCATCGGTTGACATGCCGCCGGTATCGCCCCACGCCCGTCGCTACCGCGCGGTGTCGTTGGGCGTGTATGCCTTCATTAGCGCATGAGCCGTGATGAGCTACGCCTGACGCGGCTCGGCGCAGAGCGCGCCCGGCTCGGCCCTGGCGAACCTTGGCGGCCTGGCCGCACAGGTCCCTTCGCGCGCTGGGCTTGTCCAGCCTCAAAGCCGTGTAGTCCACCGTCGAGGCTGTGCGTTATGAGCGCGAGCGGCCAGGCGAGATGCTGCACACGGACACCAAGAAGCTCGGTCGCATCGTGCGTCCCACCGGGTCACCGCCGACCGGCGCGACTCGGTCACGGGTGCGGGCTCGGAGTTCGCGCATGTCGCCATCGACGTTTACTCTCGTACGGGCGTCGTGCAAGTCCATGCCGATGAGCGCAAGGAGTCGGCCGCGGCTTTCCCGCAAGCCGCAGTCGCGCACTACGCGGCGCTGGGCGTGAAGATCTAGCGGCTGCTCACGGACGACGGCGCCGCCCTCGTTTAAGCTGTTCCGCAAGACCTGCTAAGCCCCGGGCATCAAGCATGCGTACACGTGCCCGTATCGACCGCAGACCAAAGGCAAGGCCGGACGGTTCATCCAGATCCGCCTGCGCGATGGACCTACGTGCACAGTTGCGACTGCAGCCAGCAGCGCGCGAAGACGACAGATCTAGCGTCCGTCTCGTTCATCTCGTAGCTGCCGCATCGCTCGCGGCGGGTGGCCGAACTCGCGCTTGAAGGATCGCCCGAAGTGTGAGACGTCGTTGAAGCCCGAGCTATATGCCGCGTCGGTGACGCTCTCCGCAAGGCCTTGTGCGAGCAACTGATGGCTGGCGGCAAGTCGTTGCCGCCATAGCCAGCGAATCGGTGTGGTGCCCTCGCTGGCGAAAATGCGGTTCAGCGTCCGGGGAGCGACGTTCTGCGCTTTGGCGATTGCTTCTATGTCGAGTTGCGGGTCGTGCAGATGCTCAAGGATGTAGCGCTGAACTTGGGGCAACAGGCGATGCTCGCCGGGCGGGGCGGTATGCTGGCCAGTGAGTCCCGCCTCGACGGCCGTGGAGATGATGTCCAGCGCCGAAGTGGCTAGCCGGTCCTCTAGCTGAGGCGCAGCCAGGGTATCGAAGTCGGCGATCTGTCGGATCACGGAACTGCACAAGGCACCCGTCTTCGAATCCCCGGCGATGCGCTGTCCCGTCAGTTGGCGGGCCAGCGGCATCCTTGCCACCAGCAGCGAGCGGGGAATGTTGACCAGGATTGAATGGTTGCCGCTGTAGAACGTCATGTTGAACGGCAAGGTCTGGTCGTAAAGGTACATGTCTCCGCTGCGAGCGATGGCCCGCCTTTCCGCTTGCTCGATATCCATTCGGCCGTGCAGGACCAGGTAAAGCATGAAGTGATCCCGATGGTCCTTGCGTATGTTGCTCGAATCACGCGTCATGCGAAACGAATCGATGCCGCTATGGACTGCTTTACTTAAGCAGAGTGAGCCGAAGCTGCGGCCTGAAATCCGCGCCCTGAAGCCCTGGGTCGATGTCGGCCGGCATTCGGACAACGAAAAGTTCCGGCAAGTTACTTGATGCCAGGACTCGAAGCCGCCGTCGGTTTCTATTGCAGATCTGTATTCCATCGAGAGCACCTGTTTCCTTGGGTCGTCAAGTCCATTGCACACAAGCAAGAACAGAGCCCAAGAGCTTCTGTCCGGCGTGCAACCAGGCCTGCAGAGTCGAATGGCTGGCAATCCGGGTCGAGCGGCGGCAGGGCGCACCCCCTAAGTTCAGGCATTCGCTCTATAGATCCAGCGGATAACCGTCGGCGAAGTGATTGCCGATCTACCTCAACCCAATATAGGACTTTTATGCCAACAGTAGCCCCCGCGAATGAGCAGCCCGTCGAAACAACTCACCTGACGGATTTGATGAACCGACGTCAACTGCTGGCCTCCGCAATGGCAGCGGCATCGATGGCTTCCGGTGTGGTCCGCGCCGAGCCTGGGGCCGTGAGCGGAGGCGGCGCCCAGGACCTGGACCTCTCCGCCGCAGCGGCCGCCATCCGTAAGGGGGAGATTACGTCGGAATCGTATGCGACTCAGTTGCTCGACCGGGCCGCGAATTTTCAGGACCTGAAAGCCTTCATCACGATCGACCGCGCTGCCGTCCTGGAAGCTGCGAGATCCGCCGACAAGGCCCGCGCGGCGGGCCGCTCGGCCCCCCTGCTGGGCCTGCCGATCGGCGTGAAGGACAGTTACCTCACAAGAGGCATGCCCACCACCATCGGCACCTCCGTGCTGAAGGACTACAAGCCAGACCACGACGCCACCGTGGTGACAACAATCAAGCGGGCTGGTGGCATCGTCTTCGGCAAGAACAATCTCGCTGAGATGTCGTATAGCCTGACCGGCGTCAACGACCATTACGGACAGCCACTGAACCCGCATGACCGCGCCCGCATCACTGGCGGTTCGTCCAGCGGTGCGGCGGCCAGCGTCGCGGCGCGTATCGTGCCGGCGGCACTGGGTGGCGACACCGTCGGCTCCATCCGCGTTCCGGCTTCGCTGTGCGGAATCGTCGGCTACAAGCCCACGCCTGGGCGTTGGCCGTCCCGTGGCACAGCGCCGATCTCGCAGACCTTGGACACCATCGGAGTCCTGGCCCGCAGCGTTGCGGACTGCGTGCTGCTCGATTCGGTGGTCGCCCGTACCACATCACCCCGGCTGACCGGGCAGAAGGGTCTGAAAGGCACGCGGCTTGCGTACGCGCCGCAACTGCTCGAGGGCCTGGATCCAGGTGTCGAGACAACGTTCGCGGAGACACGGCGCAAGCTCAGGGATGCCGGAGCAGCCCTTGTCGAAATCGACCTCGGCTCGGACTTCAACGCGCTGGTCGAACGGGTGACATGGCCGATCTTCTTCCACGAGACTATGCCGGAGGTACGGGCCTTCCTTGCCGCCAACGGTATTCCGGTGTCCTTCGAGCAGATCGTTGAAGGACTGGGCAAGAACTTCAAGCCGGTTTGGACGCAGTTCATCCTTCCTACTGGAGCCAACTACGTCAAGGACGACGTCTATAAGGCCGTCATGAACATGCATCGCCCGGCTCTGCAGCGCCGCTACGGCAGCCTCGTTTTCAACAGGGCGGATGCTCTGCTGTTTCCCACTACGCCATGCGCCGCGCCGACCATCGAGGACCAGTTCAAGTTCACCGTGGCCGGGCGGGAGGTGGACCGACGCTTTCTAGGCCGCAACACCACTCCTGGCAGCGGCGCGGGCCTGCCCGGGGTCAGCCTTCCCATGGGCATGTCGCCGGATCTTCTGCCCTATGGGCTGGAACTGGACGGGCCGGCCGGAGGCGACGTTAAGTTGCTCGCGCTAGCGCATCGCGTCGAACAAGTCCTGGAGATTTCTCCCGTGCCGCGAAATATCTAAGGATGAAAGGTAGGTGGCCAGGCGGCTCAGCGTGGCAAGGCTGACGGTTCGGTCGAAACGGTCTTGGCGTTGCGGTGCCACCTCGCTCTCCGTCACCAGAAAAAGGCGGCCCCGACTGAAGAATCGGAGCCGCATAAAGCCTTGGTGCTGTCATCACATCAAAGCTCCTGGTCAGGGAGGAAAAGCAGGGACCCGCATCGAAGAGCTGCTGCCCGGAACCTCGGCAGCCAGCGCGCCGTCGCAGAAGCGCGTGGCGGCATGAGCGGGCCGAGCATCGATCCACGGTTGCTGGACTTCCTTCATCAGGCCAGCAGCCTAGGGTCATCCTGCAAAACCTCTGGTCAATCCGACTGGCGCGCCGGGTGAGCGTCGAGGAACATGGCGGCCATGTCGCAATCGAACTTTGGCTTTGACCCGATCCACAAGAGG
>Ga0247779_1000784_pt1 | contig 17233 bp, 20 predicted proteins | sample UWRJL221509R5_FD_179925 | JGI IMG/M metagenome (GOLD analysis project Ga0247779, IMG submission 179925) | Plant litter microbial communities from Arlington Agricultural Research Station in Wisconsin, United States - UWRJ-L221-509R-5 | ecosystem: Environmental > Terrestrial > Plant litter >... | reverse complement strand
CAACGCGGACCGCTATCGTAATGAAAGGCATTGGTGTGAGTATTCATTTCCAAAGGGAACGATGCATGTCATAATCCATACGTTTACCTTGTGACAGTGCTTAGATTCTTCAATGATTACAAGTATAAGCTTGTTGAGAAGCTCGGAAACATGACGAGCGACATGGTTATACATGTGGACCTACGGCATACGGGTATAAATCAAAGTTCGCAGAATCTTCCCCCGCGTTTTCATCCGAGTATAAATAGAATTCGAATCTGTATTTATGCCGCGTCCATCCCTGCTGGAAACCAAGCTTGGACATCATGTTCCTCCAACGTCTTCTGGGTGTTGCTGCCACGCTTTCAAGTCTCGCTGTGGTGATAGCACGATTGCCCGATGGTCGCCCTAACGGAAACGTGATGCGTCCTGCGACTATCCCAGTCGTACCCCTAGCAGATCCTGGTGCTCCAGTAACGAGTCGTAATGGAACAGTTTTGCCACCTTACAACACGACTTTCTTTTTCGACCAGCTCATCGATCACAACAACCCTTCTCTCGGTACATTCAAGCAAAGATACTGGCATACTTGGGAGTTTTATGAGAAGGGTATGTTCTCTGTCAAAGTTGAATCCAACACTTAACTTAGCATTCGTTCAGGTGGCCCGATTATTCTTATGACCCCCGGAGAAACCAATGCTGACGGTACGGTGTTTTTCCTCAACGCGTTAGCCTGCATTGATTTCGAAATGTTGCAGGGTTCTCTGGCTACCTTACCAACCGAACTATCAACGGTCAGATCGGTTAGTCTCATTTACGTATCTTTCTCGTCAATTAGCGCGTCTTAATGTGATCAACACTGAAGCCCAGCAACAAAATGGCAGCACAATCGTATTGGAACATAGATTCTACGGTCTCAGTAACCCTTACCCGGACTTGACGGTCAAAAGCCTCAAGGTTCACACCATTCAGCAAGCCATCGATGACCTCGAATACTTTGCGAAGAACGTCAACCTTCCTATGCCAGGTGGTGATTCCGTTACACCAGATAAAGCTCCATGGGTTTTAGTTGGAGGAAGTTATTCTGGTACATCATTAGCTTCTTTCCTTCTCGTAGCACATTGATTTATTCTTATCTTTAGGTGCGCTCACCAGCTGGACAATGGTCAAGTATGTGTCATTATGGCTCCGGCTCCATGAATATATTGCTAACGATCCTTGGACCCTATTCATAGCAAACCTGGTCTTTTCTTCGCAGGATATGCCTCCTCTGCTGTCGTAGAAGCGATTCTGTGAGTCCCACCGCTTTTAACGGAATTCAATGGTTCAGTTTTCTGATGGAAAATGATTTATCAGGGATTTCTGGGAATATTTCGAGCCTATCCGTCTGAACATGCCCGCTAACTGCTCTGCCGATGTGCAAGCAGTCATTGCACACGTCGACAAAACATTCAGCGGAAAGAATGTGACTGCGATCCAACAGCTCAAGGAGAACTTTGGTCTGGGAAATATGACCCACTTGGATGATGTTGCTGGTGCTCGTGCGTGGTCTTTATTTAAAAGTCTTGCCCCGAATGATTTCTTGATATGGTTTTTTATTTTTAGTTCGCAACAATATGTGGGACTGGCAATCTCTTCAAGTTACCTCGGGTCCTGGCACACAATTTTTCAAGTTCTGCGACGCACTGGAAGTTCAGAACGGAGTACAAGCACCAGCTGGAGGTTTTGGACTCGATCATGCGTTGGCTGCTTGGGGTGCCTACTGGAGAAGCTCTTATCTCAAGACATGTAAGAACTACATGGTCCATGATCACTCAGCCTGCTTACATTCACTTTTATTTTGACAGTGTGTGGCGAAGATGATGCCGAGTAAGTTGTTGTGGCGTCTCGCATGGGTTATGAGCTTAATTTTCTTTTTCAGAACCTGCCTTGGCACATATGACAGCACGGCCGACTTCTATACGGACACAACGATTGACAACGCGTCCCGTTCGTGGATGTGGATTGTGTAAGCCCCCTTCATCCCTCGTATGGTTTAAAGATTCTATGCCTACCCCATTCATTATATAGTTGCAACGAAGTAGGATATCTTCAGGTGTGTCTTTCTTTGACTCCATTCATGATTAAGTCTCATTAAATACTTGCTTATAGGAAGGAGCACCTACTGGAAAACCCTCTCTCGTCACAAGACTAGTCCAACCACCGTATGATTTGGTATGTTAATGCAAGAATAATCAGGGCACCATTTAATTCATAGTCTACAGCGACAATGCCGTCTCATGTTCCCAGGAGCATTTAATGTCCTGAGTGTTCCCAACACCCTCCTTACGAACGTCAAATACAAGGGTTGGAATGTCAGAATCAAGAACCTCTTCTTCGCCAACGGAATCCGTACGTATTACTTTGCCTCTTCTCCAGCTCTAGTCATCGCACTAAACCCTATATAACACAGGTGACCCATGGAAAGATGCCACCGTCTCCGCTGCTGGTATCAATGTCCCTAGCACAGATTCTCAACCCATCGGACTTGGCGATGGCTTCCATTGCTCGGATTTGGCAACCTCTGCAAACATCGACCCAACCATCCTGGCTGTTCAACAAAAGGCACTGGTTTCAATGAAGGCATGGCTTGCTACCTGGAAGCCTTCTGGCAGGGGAGGACCTATCAAGACGCCTAGAGGCACCCCTCAAGGACTCGCAACAGTGGTTGCGTCTTCGTTCGTGAAACCAGTTAACGCATGGTTCAAGGGTGCTGGAGTGTTTTAATCGGAGACGACCCCATTTTTACGACTTTGTTTTATATTTGTTGGTAAATAACCACTATCCATGTATCGTTAGTCCTCTGCAATTTCTATTTTCATCGGATTCGTAATAGAGACAATCTTTCGAAATTCGCGACCATTGAAACATCGATCATAGTTCTGAAAGGTTTATAATACTTGATACTTATACAACATAGGGGCTCTGCTAAAGCGAGAAAGCTAACTAGGAAAGGTGTGAGCAATAGTGATAGAATGATACAGACGGGGGGGGAATGTTTAATCCAGTCTGGCAGATGTAGGGCAACGCAGTCTACTCATCCACGGCCATCGACCTTGAGTTATCTCGACTGGGTTGTCGCTGGTGCCCAGGTACGGCGGGAAGTTCTCGACCCATCATAGCATCGGGAGATGGGGACCGGGGAGGGTTCGAGAAGATCTGCAGTTCCGGGTGCACCATGGCTAGGAAGCTTTTATTATTTTCTTCGACCGCTTCCTATAGGAATGGATACGTCGTTAGCAAAGGGGGAACATAATGTGGAATATTGTGGGGCAAGCACGCACTGAGAATATGGCCGGCCAAACCAAGGGTTCATGAAGCTGTTCATCTGACAAATGTCGACTATAGAAGAGCATATATGGCCCTGCTCCAAGGTGAAGACCAGTTGGATCTGTTAGGACTGTTTCCTCAGGAACTTCCGTGACTTCAGTATCTACTGTTTTCCACCAAACGCCTTCCGTATCTTGTACGTAAGAGTACATTTGCTTCCTGCCAGGCAGTCCACTGTGTACCAGCACAGAACGGAGATCATACTGGAGAGTAGGGGTAGACTGAGGACCTAAATACTGGTTTACATGAAGGAGAAAGGCATACCTGGAACATTTGCAGCTCAGGACAATCGTAGATCTTTAACACTTCGGTCTGTAGTTGCTCTACATCCTGATCAATTTCTAGGAAATAGATCGATTCAGGGACGCCAGTTACGGAGAGCAACTATTTTTTCCTCACCTTGTACCTTTCCCTCGATCGTTCGCAGTATACCCTTTAAATGATTGGCTACATGTTGCAGACCCTCTTTGCGTAAGGGGTCGTCGCCCGCTTGTGCTACATTTTCGTAATAGTGGATCGTTGAACGCAAATGCTGTAATGAATCCTGCCCCTGTCATAAACATAAGACTCGTTTGTTCTACCTCTCGCACCACATCCTACAAGATACTCACATCAGGCCGGGTAAGAGTTTCTTTGTATGCCTTTAATTTGGAAATCTCTTCGAGCATCTGGCGTTCCTTTTTCTGCTTGCTGTGGGTTAATGCAAGATTGTCGAATAGGAAGCGATCGAGGTATATTGTTTTAGGATAGATGAAGGGGTCTGGTGAGGCCTTTGAATTCTTGTTCGCAATTCGGTGGAGCCGGAACATGAGTACATCGGATGGACGCAGGATAAGATCATATGTAGAAAATTTGCTCGCGTGATGAGTGAGCATTTGTGATATGCGCGGTATGAGATCATTGTAGGTATTTTCGTTTCCGATATCTACCTTCACAATCATTCCGGGCTCTGGACCTGAGTTCTTCGTAGACATGTTGTTAACAAGCGTTATATGACCATGCGTGAAGGAGAAAAGTTGTCTATAGTATTGCAATTAGATTGCGCTGCACGTCCACATTCGACAATCAGAGAGACTTACTCAGGTTCTTCATCCTCGCCAGCTTGTGCAGCCATATGATCCTCCATCAAATGTCCAATTTCCTGTGCAACATCTGAAGGTATTATCTAGATGTGGGATTCATTTTGAAAACGTTAAGTCACTTACCTGCAGATGCATCTGCTAAGGACGCTACTCCAGTGAAGGGATGGATATTTAAAGATGGAAGAAGTTCATTGTCCAGGATAACGGCAAGTTGTGCCAGGTCTAAATTGGTGAATAGTTCAATCAAATTCCACATCGAACGCGCTAGACATCAAGGTTAGAAGGTGATGGTAGTAAAAGGAATAATATCGACTGTTACCAGGATCAGTAGCAACTGTATCAGGGTCTACCAGAGGTAGACGAAGATTGGAAACTGTTGACCTAACTTGAGGAATGAAAAACATTGCTTGGACCACCTATAGAGGAAATTCAATCTTTTCAAAACAGATAATCTTATAGTTGCGCACCAATGCTGCGTATGCCAAATCGCGCGTGTTTGTACGGAGAGCGATGGGCCTGACAAAGGTAAAGTCAACGACAACGACAAGGATATTTTGCCATCGCCATACCGCCCTCCTTCTCGCAGTGCCTCTTTAAGAGGCTCTTCGTCATCCTCGTGAAAGTCTTGTAGACTCGCTTGAATTGCTTCATTCAGATTATGGTCATCGTTTCCCGTCGATGACGCAGTAGGAGCCTAGATGGCTAGTGAGGAAGGTTGAATAGTTATCTGAGGGATTCCACGTTACGTTTGAGCGCACCATTTGCCATTCAGGATGTGGTGCCCTCTCACTGGGCCCAAATTGTGGCCCATCCTGTGGTTGAGATGACTCCTGCATGGACATCTGAATCGCACGCGACATCTCGTCGTCATTGCTGGTGAGGTCTATTACCGATGAAGAAGGGTTCATTATCGATTCCAGCGATGGTATCTTCATCTCTGCAGCCTGACCCCCATTGTAACCTGGCTCCGGGGTGGTTCTGAGCCTTTCCTCCCAAGTTTCACCTCTATCCCCTGTCAAAAGAGCATCGGCAGCCTTTTCCATGTCGCCATTATGCTTCCGCAAAACGCGCCTTGCAGTTTCACTATCAACATTGGCGATAGATGCTAAAAGTTCGCCGTTTTCTCTTTCTGCGTGTTCTTGCTCCGCTGTAAGTTGCATTATGATGAGGTCGATGAGCAAGAAGAAGAAGAATAATTAGCGGTCCTAATCAAGAGTAGCAGTTGCAAATAAATAACGCGCCAAACAACAGCCGCGTTCTTTGTTCTTCATCCTTCAACTTGTTTCTCACAAAGACATCTTCAAGGATTTATATTCTGAAAACATCTTCAAGTACTTCGATTCGACGCGTCACATATTTCAGAGCATGGTTTCTGCCGATAACCTCAACTATGATGTCTTGGAGCTTATTTTCGCCTTCCTCTCGAGTAATGATCTGCCTTCAGTAGCTCTTGTTAGTCAGTCTTTCCTGGCAGCGGTGACACCAAAGCTATACCGGACTATATCATATCGAAGAAGACAATCAAAAGGCTACAATGCGGTGAGAAGTTAGCTCTATGAGACAGGTGGTCATTAAACGACGGTGAAAAGGGGGTTACCGTGTCACCCTTCGCCGTGATAGTGGCACATCGTCATTTAGCAACTCATGTACGGGAAATAGGTGCATGTGTTCTTCATAAAATTGAATGTTGCACCTTTTAAACTTCCTTATATCTACAGAACTACGTGCGATCCCTACGCTGAAGAATGTTATGCATCCGGTGTTCATCCGAGAATGCAAGGAAACCTTGCAGTTGTGCAAGAACTTGAAAATTTTCAGATGCACCATTCAAAACGCGCTCCCCGTATTTTTGCCAATCCTCGAGGAGAAATCGAATTTAGAGTCGCTCCGCGTTTACGCGAATTTGACTACGGATCAAGCTAAAATGCTTGCAAGGATCGATGGCTTACAAACTTTATCATTGGAATTTGCCAGTTGGAACGTCGTAGATGTTTTGCCGGCTTGGTCCAAAAGACTGATTAATTTGACAACTCTTACTCTATATGTGGGTTCCTTTATCTTTCTTTCTACCGCGTTTTATTGATTCGTCGTATCAATAATTCTACAGATGATTAACGAAATTCATGAAAGTCTTTACGAGTCAGTCGTTAGCTGCCTCCCAAACCTCAAAGGCCTGCATGTGGTCGGTTGTCCAAAGCTGGATCATATTATTATCCTACGTTGTGTATCGAAGACGCCTCTGCTCCAAAGTCTTTCCTTAACTACGACCGTGAGTACTGTTTCTCTAAAACTCAGTGGTACGTTTACTCAATTTCGAAGCTTTTTAGGAGAGCACCAAATCTCTATGTCTTCCGCCTCCCCACCTACCATGCCTTAAACATCTGGCATTCGATACGAAATACTCGTTGCAGCCTTCGCCATCCCCGACCATTCTATCAGCTCTATTAACCCATTTGAAACATTCCTTGCCAAATCTGGCTTCTTTTTCCATCAAAATGCCGGAGCGTAAAATCTCCGTGGGAGATGCATTCATCGATCAACTGTTATCCAGTTACAAACATTCCTTGCGAAGGCTTGCTTTCTTGGACTGCGCAGTCAGCAGGGAATCAATTATCAAGATCTGTAAGCAGTGTATTCACCTTGAACGTTTGGACCTCGCCATTCCTATGAAAGAGATAGTGAGCAAAATTAGGAAATTTTTGGTGCATGACAACCCGATTGATTCCTTCTGCCCTTTCAAGTCGTCCTTTGCAAGGAATATATCTCATTCGAAAACTCTTCACACCATCGTGGACGTCGAAAACCATGTCGATCATGGAATAAGGCCGACATTGGGCCAGGTTGACGCATCACTCATGATAGCCGCTTGTCATAACCTGAGAACTATTGTTACGGATGGTAGAATCTGGACGGTGAGATCTCCAGATTTCCCTCTTTAACTGGTCTTGGCGTTATCCTGCCTTATCTGACCGGTGTGTATGTCTAATTTTACAGGGAGCGAATGATCACGTAAGCGCTAAATTGGAAAGGCGCCCTTCGAACCGTCAAAGTGCACTATGGTTTATTCCTCGGGAATAGAAACTGGTGTACATGTGGTCATTGATATCGTGTGTTGTTGTCTAGTGTTACAATGGTTGTGGTATCTAATCTAATCCTAATCATGGTGTTACAATGCATAATGGGAAGGCACGGCCTCCGTGTGTTTCTCGAACACTCTATAATATTCTACTCCGATCTCCTAGGTTTTGAATTCACCTTTGAGATCGCGAATTTTCGTCGCCGTTCATATTCATGAGGGTGGCTCCTCCGATGGCTCCTGCCACTGCAACAGCGGCCATGTATTTTGTTGATGATGAATTACGCTATTGTGACAAGTTAAGTTGATGTTTCAGTAAATACGACAAGGTGAAGACAAACCTCTTTATCTGATGTTGATTGGTGGTGGTAACGAGTTATGCGAGCTGGACCGTCAAATAATTGAACCGACGGCTCTGACGAGCTATAAGCCCGCGCAGACGGTGTTTGACTCGGGTTTCGTCGAGGATGTGGTGATGGTGCGAGACCAGCGTCTCTCATGCGCCTTTGAAATGCGAATGCTTCATTCTTCGGACGAGCAGGACCATCGAAGACGATTGGCGCTGGTAGTGGTGAAGGAAGAGTCCGTGATGGTGGCGTCGTCGGGAGCTGTGAAGAAGCAGTCTTGGCGGGTGCCTTGCCATATTTTGAACGAATGAAATCGCTGGATTCAGCAAGGCGAGTAGGCGCGTCAAAAATGTCGAAGATGGGTTGTAATGAAATTTCCTCCAGTCCGTCTTCGACGATCCCAGAAGGGGAGAGAACTGCTTGATGAGCAGAAGAAGAGTGAATAAGCTTGCTGCCGCTACATGAGGAACGACGGCAGACAGAAGACAAAGCTCGACGATTAGCGCTTAGGAGGGACATGTTAATGGTCAAAAGAATTAAGGGATAGAGGTATTGTAAAGATTCGGTACCTTGAGCAGGTACTTTATATACGCGTCTTCATCTGTAATTGAGATCGGTGTAGCTCCTTACAAAGCGCAGGAAATTTCTCGCTGCGCTGCAGCCATGGGGAAATCTTACGAATGTGTGAAAGGCAGACAGCGACGTGTTTGACATAGAATCAGATCTCTTCTTCAACAGGTCTTGTGAGTGCCATCTCAACAGATAAAAGTGCAGATTAGCCTAATAATAAACCAAAGAGCGCTCGATTTGGTGAACGAAAAGGCATGTTGGCTCGGGTATACATCAGTCGGCTTTGATAATCAAGGACCTCTCCACGTCCTCAGGACACCTTTGCGGACATGGTGCGGCGTTAAATAAACGAAGCAGTTTGTCCAAGGTCCGTAGCTTTTATGATACAAGCATGGGACGACGAAATTCTTGGCAATTTCGTCACAGGAAGTAAAACTATTCGCTTAAAGAAGGTTAACCGACCAATCTTAACAATGAAATTGAACTAATTCTCCACGCTCTTCGGATTGGTTGAGCGTAAAAAAACACCGTTCAAGGCCTTCAGTGTAGCTGCTAGATATACAGGCTCACATAGACTTTATCAGCTGAATAGGAGTATAGAAAGCTTGCGTAGTTTCCGCTTAAACGCCACGAGAAAGACGACACCTAGGTTTCTGTTGTAGCTGTATCTTCATAACCACACGGTCAAAAATATAGTAACTTCAGTCCACTATAGAAGGCTAGCACAAGAAGCTAATCACCTTGGAGAAGGGATGAATAGACGCGACTGAAAGGCTGTGCTCGACTCCGCTTGGCGTTCATATAGGATTATATGGTCTCTTGACCACACAGAAACCACGAACAGAATAGTATCTGGTTTGCGTGAGAGATCTGCACAGCCCGAGTAATAAAGTGGGAAGTGTCTTTCTCATCAATCCCTGAGAGCATTTTTGCTATACGGCAGCGAAATCCACTGCTTGAGAAGAAGATATAAGGACTCGAAGTTGAAGCGTTGCATGGGCTGAGTTGTCGACATAAAGCATCAGAATGACTCCAGAGACAGTATTTTTAAACAGTGATAGACTTGTTAAAGCGTAACACCGATAGATATTTGTAGCATATGCACTGTTCCAGAGTATAAGGAACCGAGATGACTAGTCATTGAATCTTGACAGTTCAACTTATTTCCGGGGCAGAATAAAGTCGGTGGAAGTTTCAAAGAAGGAAAGGCGTCGCTGTTATGCAATCTAGCAGTAGCATAACCTTGAAAAGCCACAATTCCGCTCCACGATCAGTGTTAAGAGTGCAGGCCGCATGTTACATGTTATCATTTAGATAGGAGTTGAGCGATTGAAATCGAGTCGCAAACAATCCGTGAGAATAAATTAACTATATTCTACTCCAAATTCGGGTATGTAACTGTATAAATATGAAATTTTAGAGCTCCGATCGGCAGTGTCCTTTTTTTAAGTTCAATGTCAGAAGGCTCCGCTTCAAAATGGAGTTTGGACGCGTCGCGCCTGTCTTGAAGTTGAATTCTTTTCCTCCTGGTGTCCAGTAAATTTCTCTGGCCTAATTCTCGCTCACTCTACCTCATTCAGAGCACTGTAATGATTGCTTTTTTTTCTCACTGTACCCTGGACTTTGGACATTCGAATATATCCGACACATTAAGCTATCACTTCCTGTTCACCTCGTCAAAAGGCCACTAAATATTAGCTCTTGGTCGAGCCCACCCGTTCGTTCCGACGCCTTTTGTTCTGATTGCATCTTGTATACTCTCGTCTAAGGAGAGAATCTCACCTCCGTCACAGAACTTGGTAAACTTGTAATTTCATTGCCTACGACGCCGGAATGTACAATTAATTGATGTTACATTGTAGGTGTCAAGTCGATCACTATAATTACACGTACATTCACTATGACTTGGACTCCGTGAAGTAACTCCGAGCATTTTTCAACATACAGTCTATGGAAAGGTAAACATAGCCTCGTCTGCCTTGCTGGAACCTTGCCGCATACACGTGTTGCATGACTTGCAAAATCGGAAACTTGCATGTAATCACTCTCACCGAACACGTTATTTTCGCAGCATTGTGCATGTTTTCACCCCGTTTCACCTCCAGTACATGAGGACGGACCATATCTTCAAATACTAGTTGTCCGGGCTGCTCTTTGTGTTTGCTACTCTCACATCGTAATGTCCCCCCGCCTCGTTGATCCCGACACAGATATCTGCCCTCTGCCGCAGTGCGGTTTTGGCGCTGATATCCATTTCGATTCCCTGATTGCTTCCAATCCATTCGTATACCGAGTGTATACGCCCAAAGAAAGATCGCCTTTCGAAGATGATACAGACCCTTTCTTCATCGCTCCAAGATTCGACGAGCAATTCACTCGATCACCCGTCGACCTTCCCAAAGTAAAGTTCTTTGAACCTCTCATTGGATCGTATGCGGATGTCGCACAACACATGGATTGGACTACCAGGATGTCATCCTGCTATGTTTCCACTTCGTTTAACTTTGGCTGGGCCATCTGGGAGGCCGTACGACGATACCATCAAGGCGTGAAGAAAGACGTCGAAATCGCTATCATTGATGCAAATGCGTTAGGAGGACGAGCAGCTACTGCCATGCAACTTCTCCAGAAAAGTTCTCTGGAAGAGTACGTTTCTTTTCTTTTCTTATCTATAGCTGCTGATGTAGTATCGTATCTAGGCGAACAGATCAGTTTTGGAAATGGTACCGATTCTCGCAGGACTCGCAATCTGTCCTTGTCTATGGCATGATTCCTCGGACAGCAGTCCTTGCGTCCATCCCTCTTTTGCAAATTCTCCGGAAGTTGCCCTCTTATTTCCTGCGACAGGATACTCATACCACTCTCGGTAATCCCCTGAATCAAGTCGCGTGGAATTATGCTCTTCGAAAACAGAATTATCGTAATTTTTGCCAAGAGATGTCAAATCTGTTCCTCGGGCGACCTGTTGATATTCGCTTGAGAGACTCCACAGCAGGGGCTGTCAGACTCGCTCTAGGATTCCTCCGACCATTTTTTCATCATGTTGTGCAGGACGACTTCGATGTCGCTATCGCTTATCTCCGCAACCTGGCTATTTCGATTTCCATCTGGCCCGGCGGTCATTGGGCAGAGGACCACCCTGAAATCCGCCAGATTATTGAAACCATGATACTTGCGATTGGAGAGGAACTGAAGGAGAAATATTTCAGTCAGAAACAAGGCGAAATTGAACGGCTACAGCTCGTCATCGATGGCCTACAACAAACAATTCAACTTCAAGGCGAAAAGTCAAGACTTGTCATCGAAAATATGGAAGTTGACTCAGATGGCGAAGGAGAGTTCGATTTGGTTTTGGCTGAGTCAGAGGAACCAACTCTGGTGGCGACTGATCTTGCAAAGATTCTACGCAGACCACCCTCTCTCGAAATGTCTGTTACAGTGATACCCAAGATTCCGGTCACTTTCCAAACACCAATCACACCACCGGAATCGCCACGCAATTCGCTTTTCCTTCATACCGCCACCACCACTTTGCCGCATGGTGTTGTTTTATCGCCCATGTCGATTTCATTTGGGCCTGCCTCCGAGGATACACAGATCGAAGAAGCATCCGAGATTCCATCGAACAAGAATACTCCGATTTCGGAGGAGCCGGCATCCCCTCCGCCGACACCTCCAGCCGTTTCCTCTGACGTATCCTTCTTACCTCTACCGCCCTTGGAGGATAGTGTGACATCTGCCGAAGAGGAGCAAGAGCAAGTGGAGAGATATTCAGAGGAGCGAAAAATGGAGCAAATTGTGCATGAGGCGTCGAACGAAGTCTCCGAACCGAACCTTAAGTCGCATGATGAATATCAGACTTTCCCAACCGACCCGGTCGAATTGGCGCAAGATGCAGAACAGGTAGAATTGGAGGACGACACGGACCTAGCAGTACAAGAACACGACGATGGAGAGGAAACAGAGCTTGAACTAGAGCAGGAGGAGGAGCATTATGATCCACCCTCTCCAATTGACTCTTGGGTGCGAGTTCGCCCTAAATTTTCCTCCTTTTCTTCCATGTCCTCAGCTTCTTCGATTACCTCAGTGGAAACTCTCTGTGAACCTGCTGATTTCCCAGCGAAACGAGTTTCTCTGGTAGCCGATGACTCTTTCGAGATCGTCCCTCCGTTTGCCGGCTTCCGCTCATTGGGAGTGGCTTCTAGGACAATATCTTTCTCTGAACCCGAACCTTCGCCCAAGCTTGTATATCAACCCCTACCTCTGCCGTTCGTGAAGGGTGCTCTGGATGTCCCTTTGCCTCCTTCTCCTTCGGTGTCATCTGAATCAATATCTCCTCTGGATTCCAGAACGTCTACTGTCAGCAGAACATCAACGCCGTCGCCACCGTCTCCTACTTTACCTTCGTTATCACCTCAATCATCATGTCCATCAACACCCCGGCCCTCATCACCTTTGGAATTGCATACGCCGCATACCGCATCGACGTCTGCAATTATCCCACCAAGACAACATATTAGCTTGCTTTCTCCGTTGCCTTTGGCGGCGGCTGGCGTCGAGGGAGAGGATAAGGATCGTCCCAGAGCTACACGCAATACACGATCAACTGTGATCGTCGACGCTGCGTCATATGCGGTAACAGGATTTCTAATTGGGGCTTTCATCACTCTTTTCCTATTTTCAACACAACGTAAGACGTTGATGGTGCTGACGTGAACCTCTCTTTTCTCTTGCAACCGGCTTTGCAAACAATCAATATTTCTATTTACCTCATTTTGTGACCTTTCAGGTCCAACTTAGTAGCGTACAATTCGTTCTTCACGTATTCCTCCCTTTCTTTTTATTCCTCTGTAGATTTTGTACTAGTAGCTGTTGTATTACACCCGTGATCGCGATACACGTCTGTCTGTCTGTCTGTATTCTTACATACATATGTACGCCCCAATTATGCTGCCAAAATATGAACCATTATGCCTTTCTCCGTTCCGTGGTACCTTATTTTCGAACGGCGTAAATGAAACCATCGTAACCCTTTTCACCAACAGTGCCAATTGTGGTCGCTTCAACGTCTTTATCATCTTTAAGGGAGTTAAGGAGGTTGCGCACTCCTTCGATGTTAGCATCCGACTGGGTTAGATCTGCTACTCGTCCATAGCGAACTACGTTGTCCACGATCTATTCAATTCGAATTCAATCTTTAATTTCAGATGACCGTGCACTGAATAACAGTGGAAACTTACGATGACCCCTCCTGGCCTGACAAGACGCTTGGCCTCGATGAAGTATGTGAGATTTGAAGGTTTATCTGCGTCGATAAAGGCTAGATCGAATGGGTGCTCGGGGTGTAAATTGGCCAAGGAGTCTGCAGCTGGACCGACGATTACTTGGATTTTGTCGGAGACGCCTGCGGCTTTGAAATTCTCTTCGGCGACCTGGAAGGAAGGGAATTAATATTGTTGCTTGACTTGGGGGATATGGTACTATACAAAGTCGAAGAATGCGTACGGTTGCATGATGGGGGTTTAATTCGAGTGTGACGATACTACCATCTTCAGGGAGAGCTTGAGCGAACCATGTCGTTGAATACCTGGAATAAATCAAGTACGTATTCCATTCATCAGGAAAATCCACTCTTCCAAAGATATCGAACACAAATGTGGTATCTAACGATCGCAACTCACCCTCCAAGCGTACCAACTTCTAACACCCGCTTTGCGTTGATAGATTTGGCAAGCAGATTAAGTAGTTTTCCCTGTGCCACGGATACAGCTATGTCTGGGAGACCTTGGTCTCTGTTGTTCTGGACTATCGCAGCGAGTTTTGCGTCGTCCGGAATGAGGAAAGAGTTGTGGTATTCGTCGGAACGCTTCCAGACGTCGATGTCGGTAGAGACGTAAGTTTGTCGACCTGCCATATTTCAAGACTCAAAACTGTTTATGAGAAAAGCTTCTGGTGGTGCGTTTTCAGGAATTGGAGATACTATGGCTTCACGCAGGGGCGTGTATTTATGGCAAGATGTCCTTTGCTTTCGAGTTTCGATGCTGATTTATCGCTCTTTGTACAATCGCATGCTTTTCTATTCGGGCTGTTATCCAGACATGACACAAACTCATAAATAGATTCTCCTATATGGCGTAATGATGATTCGGGTCCATTACCAGTAGGAAATATGACAATGACTCACGCCCATTGTACTGGGGTACCGGGCCGATTGGTCGCGGTTCGATTTCTTTCCTGACTCTATTTTTTCAGTGAACTCTTTGTTCTTTTGCATATTTTACGGTAGTTGACCATTAATCTTCGTTTTATGTAGAAGATATATCGATAAAACGTCCATAACAAAGCAATAAGGAGAGGATATACTAGACTATTTGAGAGATTAAGGTTTCTTCATAAGGAAAACATCGTCATTTGCACCATATTCTCACCACATGCACAAGATAGTACACGGAGCAACAAATACGTCTACAGCGCATTTTTGACCCTAATCTCTCCTGAAAACAAGTAGTGCATTCAAAATGGACAGACACTGTCGAGACCAACAATATACTACGGTATACAACTTTAGAGTCATGTACATAGGCTGTCTGGTGACGCCATCATGGCAAACCCCGAAAGTTTGACTTCACAGAATTTACATTTCCTTTCTTTGTTTTTTTACATCAATTAGCTCATCGAAATTTTAAAACTGGAGGCCCGAGTATACTGGGGACCTAAGTGCCTATAACTCCCATATCATTTGCGAACCGCATAAATGAACCCATCAAATCCTCGCTCTCCAACAGTTGCAATCGTAGTAGCTTCCACTTCTGTATCGTTCTTCAACGCGCGTAAGAGATTGCGGATCCCCTCGATGTAATTTTCACTGTTGGTTGGATCTGATACTCTACCAGAACGGACCACGTTGTCTACAATCTAAGTAAAGTCTCATGATGAGTTCAGAAGATAAGGATAAAAGTGAGATCATCTTACAATAACGCCACCTGATCTAAGGAGACGCTTTGCGTGAGTGAAGTAGACGAGATCGGACTCCTTGTCAGCGTCGATAAAAGCGAGATCAAACTGTTCCTCTGGGTGAAGATTCTCAAGAGAAGCAATTGCTGGGCCGAGTATGACCTCGACTTTGTCGTTGACGCCAGCTGCTTCAAAGTTCTCCTTCGCGACCTTGAAAAAAGCAAGGATATGAATGAAAGATTTAGATTTCTTTGGTGCTGAAAGCTCACTCAATGATGATGCATACATACCTTTGCGTGATGCGGGTCCAATTCGAGAGTAACGACTTTTCCGTCGGCGGGAACCGCTCGGGCGAACCAGATGGTTGAGTAACTGTGGTCAAAATGGTGTGAGTCATGTCCCATTAAATTATATGAACTACATGCGCCTACCCTCCCAAAGTACCGACTTCAAGTATTTTCTTTGCGCCGATGGATTTGGCCACGAGGTACATAAACTTCCCCTGAGCGGCGGATACGGCTATGTTGGGCAGCCCTTGATCGCTGCTGTTTTTGACGGCGGCGTCCAAGGTAGGGTCTTGTGGGATCAAGAAAGAGTTGTGATACTCGTCGGAGCGCTTCCATGCTGGGTCTGCGGTGTTGCGATTGGAGCGAGTTTGTTGAGTTGAAGACATTTTGTATTTTTCAAGCAATGTTAATTCGAGTGTGTTTAAGAGGTACGAAGAAGCTGATAGTACGAAGGTATGAGCGCTGGGGTGAATGCTTGTGGATTCAACTCCAATTTATAGATTTTGGATTGGCCGAATGAACTTTTTACCATTACCATAAGGCGTAAAATCTACATCAACGATGAAGGGTCTTGGAGTAAATGTATAAAATTATACTTTATCAGATAAGATCCCATGGCTATGTGAGTTTGATGCCCATCATTCAATAGACTTGTAGGTTTTAGCACATTGTACTCGGTGTGCGCTTTTTGTATTAATCAGTTGATATACGTCTTACAATCGGTAGGGATTGAAGCCAGGTATAATTCGCTGTAAAATACTGCTCTACTCAGTGCATGCTGGTTGTTATCAAATCGAATGCTACGTTTAGCGCTTCGCGCCGGCATCCAAGCGCCTACGAGCCAGCAGGATGTATCTAAGAATAAAGACTCTAGATTTACTCTTAATCCGAGCTGACGACAAATCTCGGCATGCATATAAATATACACTAAGTACCTAGTCTATTCTTATTTTAAAAGAGTACTATGATAGGAGACTCCGGTTATCTGATAATCGGCGAATTGATGAATAGTACGCGTCCTGCGGCCATGAGTTAGACCCTTGATGCCGATGCGAGGCATGGGTGCAGTCACTTTACAGAGAACTAGGTAGAAAGACTCCAGTATGTGTATCTCCACATTCCGATACATAATAAGAACAAAGCTATAAAAAAAAGGAAGCAGGCAATGAAGACACATTGCATCGGCTTCATGCACGTAGAATTGCTATGTACAGTCACGAAGAAAAAGTATACTAGACTTCTCCCTTCTATCACGTCATCAAGTTAAATGCCCTTAATCAGACTGGCGAAAGTCATGGGAGAGGTGTGAGACTGGTAGACGCGTTTCTTCGGCTTGATTCTGACTGAGCGATGCTGTCTTCTTTTCTGTTCTTTGAGCGCACCCTTTCGTTTTACGCTATGTATACGTGCGTTATGCAATGTCCATATGAATCATCTTTGCGAACGAGTCATTATCGCGCCATATGTCTTTGAAAGATTACGCTACCCGGAAACTGCTAATTCTAATATCTTTAATTGCGAACTGCATAGATGAAACCGTCAAATCCTCTCACGCCAACTGTCGCAATG
>Ga0247779_1000783_pt1 | contig 17246 bp, 12 predicted proteins | sample UWRJL221509R5_FD_179925 | JGI IMG/M metagenome (GOLD analysis project Ga0247779, IMG submission 179925) | Plant litter microbial communities from Arlington Agricultural Research Station in Wisconsin, United States - UWRJ-L221-509R-5 | ecosystem: Environmental > Terrestrial > Plant litter >... | reverse complement strand
TTATTTGCAGTTCTTCGGCCTTTGGCATGAAGCCTGCCAATACGTCTATCTTTGGACAACAACAGCAGCAACCTGCGACAACAAGTTTTGCTGGTGCTGCTCCTCCTGGTCAGAATCAGCCACAGCAAGGGTCTACCTTTGGCGCTTTCGGTCAACAACAGAACCAACAACAACCTACAACCAACATATTTGGCCAACCCCAACAGCAACAGCCAGCTGCTTCTACTGGTCTGTTTGGTCAACCGCAACCTCAACAACAGCAGACCACTGGGACTACTAGTCTCTTTGGGCAACCTCAACAACAACAGCAATCCACTGGTCTCTTCGGGCAGCCCCAACAGCAACAGCAAGCCACTGGAACGACTAATTTGTTTGGGCAGCCACAACAGCAGCAGACGACAGGAACAACTGGTCTATTTGGACAACCTCAACAGCAACAAACCACGGGCACCACTGGGCTCTTCGGCCAGCCTCAGCAACAGCAACAAAACACGGGGACTACAAATCTCTTTGGGCAGCCTCAACAACAGCAGCAAAATACTACGACCACTGGCGGACTGTTCGGTCAACAACAACCTCAGCAACAGCAGCAACAACAAGCTAACGCGTTTGGTGGTTCTCTGTTTGGAACGACGAGTAACACGAATAACAATCAGCAGCAGCAGCAGCAGCAGCCAGCCCAATCCAATCCCTTTGGAGGACTGTTTGGAGGAAACAACAATAATCAGCAGCAGCAGCCTCAGCAACAGAGTAACCTCTTCGGTGGATCGACGACCAATTCATTGCAGACACAACCCACGCTAGGAGCAAGCGCGTTTGGAAGCGGAAGTACAACGGGAGGCGGGCTATTTGGAGGTGGAAATGGCCTTTTTGGTGCAAAACCACAACAGCCTCAGCAATCCACGTATGTTATCTCAGTTCTACGAATATTATCTGTGATTTCCCGTTAATTAAACGTCGTTCCGTTAGCCTAGGGTATGTTGGAATATTACCTCATTTCTTCGGCAACATAGATTCATTAACATTGCGATGTTTTATGTGGACTTAGTACTCAGACACCAGGTACTTTTGGTAACGCGGTGGCACAGCCGGGAAACAATGCACTTCAGTTCCCCAATGGTGTCCCTCCTTTCACCAAGTCTACGAAATTCAATGATCTTCCTGATGATTACAAAAAACTCATGGAAAACATCGAGTAAGTATTTTCGCGCCCATGTACTTCGTACATCGTTGATTAATTGACCATCTCCTATCCAAGTTCATTCATCCAGGGCCGGGTTCAAATATGTAAAGATCTTCAACAACGAAAACTTGGAGACGAACCCATCAAAGGACATGATGCTATACGGCAGCTGAATAAGGTGTGTGTGATATTGCCTCTTGTGTATTATTATGTTACCACCCAACACACCCCACCTGTCAAACGCTCTAACATACGCTTTACTTAGGAACTCATCAATACAGCTACTACGATTCGCAATGATCTCCATCTTACGAATGATCTCAAGTCTAAAGTTGATCAGGCTGTGGAAGACACCATTGTCGCAACACGGATCATTGATGGATTCCGGAACCCGCAAAGTGGGAATACGTACCTGAAGGACCATGCTGCTTTCCCCCTCGAGTGAGTTGTTTGACTTTTTAATCCGTATATTTGCATAATATTCTTATCACTTTCTATTCTTCCAAGATATTTTACCCGTGTTACTGAACAAATGAAAGAAAGGCTAGCATGGTACCAGTCTACGATTGAGGTGCATTCTTTTAATATATTTTACCTATTGCGGACGATATGTCATTCTAGGCTGTTACTAACCACGTCATGTCTTTCCAGCAAATCGAGCGAAAATTAGCCTCTGCTTCGAGTACCACACAAACCCCTCAAAGTAAGTGCTTCTTTTTCCCTCCATTCACGTCATAAAGTGCTCAGTTATTCATTAAATTATGTGATTGTCGATCACTCTCCCGCAGGTATCTCTGCCACACTTCAAGCGCAGCACCAGATTTTCCTTGCTCTTGCCAACAAGACTGCAGCTGTTGACACAGAGCTCCAGAAGATCAGAACGTTGTACACACAATTGTGGAGATCTAAGACGGGTAGTGTCCGAGATCCTTTCAACGACGTCGTCAAATCTTCGACCTCTGAAACTGCAGGAGACTTCGGCTTGGGCAGTTTGAACTTCAGATAGATTTATCCTTCTTAACGGCACGCTGTGTTGCTATAGTTTGGGAGGTACTAGGTAGTTAATCCTCCGGGTTGCAGAGTAAACCGTTTGAATCGACTCGAATCCGCCTTGGTGGTTTGGATAACTCGGTGTAAACTCTTGTCTTTCCTCGCCGTTTGTATAAAAATATCCACGCCCCCTACATGAACTTGATGATTTGCTAGCCTGCTTGTTTTACAAGAAACTTTTTTTAACGCAATTGCGATGTAGATTTTCGTCTATTTTGAAAATTTAAGGACCACGTTAAACGGAATCGTAACCTATCAGATTTTGTTGGCGATAGGGGCTTTGGCGTGAACATTTTGTGTTCAGCCTCGATTCGGAGGGGAAAGAGACTCGGGCTACGCAGGCTGAAACGAATCTACCATATTTTCGTTCACTACTCTCCGAGTCTTGGTGGCCGTGCCGACTCTCTAGCGGTCTCGTGTTGACATGTGGATGTGAGCTCCTGTGCAAGCGCAAAGAATTGGCGCAACATCACAATCGGTAAACCCACATTGGTTCTGTAAAAGTCACTCGAAACGGATGAAAAGAAAGGCGCCGGAATTATTACGAGGCTTGTCAGGGTAAATCTGACAATGCTATAAAGGCACTACCCACCTCAGGTAGATTTTACAGAAATTTAATCCCCTTAAACCATTTCCCGCATCTTTCCCCTGAACGAGTACATCACTTGTCAATCCTACTTCGTATATTGACGTCTCAATGTCTTATCAGCAAAGCCCGCCGTATGGACAACAGGCCCCATTGCAGCCAGATGTCGTCTCTGGTGACCAGTACCGCTATGCGCTAACCAACTTCGTGAGTGATGCTTTCTGATCCTTGTGATTTTGGTCGTTGGAAGTAGTGGACATGAGTGCTAGAATGTGCGCTCGCTGATATGGCTCTTCTGTCACTAGAGAATAGCCCACGAGAAGGTCGAACAACAACGTCAACAAATGGAAGAACAAGAGCGGCAGGTGGCCCAACTCCGAGCCCGCATCGCTCTCCTCGAAGGAGGGTCCAACCCAGTCATCCAAAGCGGACACAACGGAAACACAGTGGATGATTTCTCTATCAAAGTAAGCACAAATTACTCCCGACATACTACTCATGACCCGGGGTCGAGTAGTCGCAAATGTTCAGAAACGTGCGCATTTTAGCTGATTTTCCTTAGAATTCGGCATCTCAACTGGACAAACTCATTAACCGCTGGGCGGCAGATGTCATTCGTGCGCCTCCAATTCCGTTGCAGGAGCTTTGCGCGGCGATCCTTAACGATATCGTCGGTGGATTGGACGTCAATCAAGTTGAAACAACACCCATGCAAGTCCAGAGCTACCTTCGACATGCCATGGCGGAAACTATTTCGGAGGGTATTATAAACTGCCTTATTGTCACCAATTCTACGGAAGCAAACATACAACTGACAAGAATCCATGAGCATATTTTTGCCCGTGCGTATTTTTATAACTTAAAAAAGCTTTCTGTCAGGCGGCTCTAACCTGGTGTCTCGCCAGGGGATCCGACGGTAGCAAGCGTCTGGAGGCGACAGACATTCTCAGCTGCGGTCGATTCTTGCACGCCGGATATGTCTCTTACCATTCTATATGAGCAGGTTCCCGAGTTGATGAAGGTCCTTAATGGAAAGATACCAGCATCGGGGGGAGTTTCCATTCTTGATTCCGCATATGCTTTTTCACGCATGCTTCACGGGTCGGGCTCAGCATCCAATGATGCCTTCTATCGGGCATTTGTACCAGAGCTGGGCAGCGTTTTGTACCCTCGACAGATTGAACTCGTAAAGAGGTGCCTAAAAAGCGAGAGAGGGGAGACAGATCGCGTAGGCGCGACAATTTTTCCCGGTTTGGCGAAAGTTTCTCGAGGAGGAACAGGTACGGATGAAACGATTCAGGTGAGAGCAGGACAGTTTTCGTATGATCAACCCCAGGCTGACTGAATTGAAACACAAGACCGTCGTCAGGCGAGCTCAAGTTATATGCGAATGCGCTATGGGTGGATCCGCAGTGCCAACCATGGCCTTTGATGGTGCCATGTTGCCCGACATGAGTGGAATGCCCATGCAGCCTGCCTACTTTTAAGAGCAGAAGAAAAAGTTACCTTCATCACACAATGAACTTTCGATATACATGGGTCTGGCTTGCTATATATCTCTAATATTGCATCTATACAACAAGAAGCGAAGCCAGTGTGGCTTGCGTCTGTACAACCTATTTAAATTTCCGTTAGATATGCTTTAAATTATTGATTCCTCACTACTTACCTCTAGTGCTTGTTGTACCTCCAATCTGCGGCGAGCAGCCTCCAACCAATCGTGTAACAATATCTTTGCGGGACCTTTGAGTTGATTAAGCTCGCGAGCAGCATTGTCGAGATTCTTTTCGTTCAAGTAATACTCGGCTCTAGCAAGGACACTTAAGACGTCATTGCCCGGAACGAGTCCTTGTCGTTTAAATCTTAGGCTTGAAAGGGCACGGCTAGAAAGATAAGAAAGGACACCAGCATTCTCATCGGGGACCAAGGCGACTTGTGAGACTTTGGGAGCGACCTCGTTACTGAACCACGTAGCCAGATCGGCAAATGGCTCAATACCTACGTCGGGGACATCAGACGCTTCCAAAGAATCAAGAACGACAGAAACAACTGGGTCCTCCCTTGCAGCAGTGATGTGACGTAGAACCCTGAGTTCGTCGCGGAAGGGTCTTCTGATCGGAGAGGAAATAGCGATGTTGTCTAATGAGCGAATTGCCGACCATAAAGAATGAACACGAATATTTTCATCAAGTTGAGCAGAGTTGGTGAGAGCAATGTTCTCTACGCGTTTGAGGTTTGCAGAAAGTTCATCAAGTTTGGCGAGGCGACCGCCACGCTCTTGCTCGACGCGAATCTTGATTTCCCGAATCCATCGACGTTGCAATTCAATTCCTTGAGCAATGACCTCTTCCTTGAGCCTACCAAAAAGGTGTGATGAGCGCGCCAGCAATTAATAATTAGCAAACACAGCTACCGTTCATTAATGAGCTCGGTTTGGACTTTGAGCTCGTTTTCCAGTTTCTCCCGGTATGCTTGAACAAATCTGGCCCTTTCCTGCTCAAACAACTGTTTGTACCCCTCCTCCTGATGGTCAAGCTTATCTTGTGCCTCCATCTCTAATTCCATAAGCTTAAGGGTATATTCTCTTGTCTGCTCGTCCAACTTGGCCTCCAAAACATTCCTCTCTTCCTCCTTAACAGCTTCAATTCTATTAATGAGAGCCGCCAAGTCATCCTTCGCAGTTTCGAGTACCCCTCCAGCCTGTTCCGCAGCCTTAGGATCTGATTTCAGGAACGAAGCGAGGTTATCAATAGTACCAGCAAGATGCGTAATGATAGGTTCCGATGCGGTGGCAACTACTGGTGCAACAAGAGGAAGATCAACTGGCTCGGGTTCAGGTGTCGATTCAGCGGGAGGCGGTGGAGGGACTTCAGCAGCTGGCTTGGCCTTTGGAGGAGCGGGACGAGTATATCCAGGGGGTGGTTCAAAACCAATAGGCAAAGGACGGTCGTAGACATTCTTGGTCTTTTCTGAAGGAGGAGCGTCTTCATCAACTACAGCTTCGATGACGATGACGCTAGGAACTTCATTGGCTTGATATTTTCCAGAGATTGCTGCCTCTGCCTTCTGTATCAAGTCCTTGTATTCGTCTCGGACCTTCTCCGCAGCGCCTTCGGTTACTGTCTCAATTTTCTCAACGACCTTCTCTGCGGTGTCTTTCACTTCCTTCTTAGCTTCCTCAACGGTAGGTTCGACCTTCGTGGTTGTCTGCTTGACGATTTTGAAGGCGGATGCCTTCGCATTGGCGGCTTTCTGTTCGACGGCAACTTTGGCTTTCTCCAGACTCTCCGAGGGCGACTTCGTGCCATTAATGGTGTCCCTGGCGAAATTGTACGTTGTAACTACGACACCTGTGCCTGCTTTCACAATATCATCGATAGTCAAGGTATCCCACCCTTGCCCTTCTCCAAACTGAACCATTGACTGGGCGAGAGGAACCTTGTCCGTGAAAAAGTCATAGTACGGCTGGTTGTGGAATGACAAGAAAGTGCTTCCAACGTAGAATGTACCGGTTGCCGCTGCCGTGGTCAAGATGATACGTCGCAGAATTTTGGGTTTCTTTTGAACAGGTGTAACATCCGTTGCGAAACGCTAGAATGGGCTCATATATTAATACATAGTTCTGAGTAAGTGGTAGACTGCGTACCCGTCTGGCAACTTTGACCGCTTGCCTCTTAGAGGTCGAGGCGGTTTGCCTCGACGCGGGTAAAGCTCTATACATCCGGCAGCTACTGGCCTATAGCCTCGACGAGCCGGAAAATTATGATGAGAGCAAAGTTTTGCTTGTCGACGTTGAGCGAATCGTTCGTTGGCCGGGATTGTCCGTCACCGTCACAAGGAGTCCAATTATTGCAAACACGTGAACCGCTTGAATCAACCCACCCAACGCGCCGTGGCGGTCGCCAAAAATACCCTTCAATTCTCCACTGCTCACTAACTAAGGGTCATTTTCGCGCGCCCTAATGACACGCGGGTTGGCTTCGCGTAAAAATGAAGACTTTCACTCTAACCTGGACATTGTCCCACATTCAGCCCCCAATCATACACAATGGTAGTTGAGGATGCAAAATTTGCCATTCCTCACCCTGGAAAGATCGAAAGAACGGCAACAGATATTGAGGCTGATAAGTGGACGACGACTCGCTTCGAACTTTGGTCTTACTATCTCTACTACGTCGGAAACAATGGACTATCAGGCTTCAACTTCGGTCCCTCCCAATTTCAGAATCTTCTTTTTCTGGCAGGATACGATCCCATAGCAGGTCCTGGGTCAGCGTGCGGTATCAACGGTTGCGTGCTGCCATACCTTGGAAAGATCCGTGACAGTAGGGAAAAGTATCTTTCTCCCTGAAGACCGTTGAACGGACAATTTTGTTTATTGACAGTTAATTCCATCGTTTTGCTCACGAATGGCATCAGTTTTGCAATTCAAGCCGCTCTGCTGTTATTCATTGGAGCTTGGGCAGACTACGGTCGTTGGAGGCAGGTTCATTGACTTTCAAACACCTTTCCCCGCTAACAAATCATTCAGACCAAATATCACGATTTTTTTCACCTTATTCGCAGTCGGCGTATCATTTGCTTGGCTTGGTGTCGAACATCCTTCTCAATGGCGGGCAGGAGTAGCTTTGTATATCCTTGGCCGTAAGAACCATATCTACCTTCCAAACTACGAAATAATGACATATTGTCATTCTCCAGTAATTACCTATCAGGTGAGATCTTCTAAATATCTATGAGTTTTATCACTTATCCTGAAACTACTTAGTGCTCCTTGACGTTTTGGACTGCCGCGTTCCCAGGTCTTGCAAGCAACTTGCCCGAAGTCAGGTCATCAAAAGATGAAGTGGAGAATGGCAGCAAATCGTAAATCCTACACGTCAATTTTTTTCTTGCCTCTGATGTTCTTTTCAGTCTCAATGATCATGAGCGTTTCCACTCTCTATCTCGAAACCGTATTTCCAACATGTCATTCGCTATTTGCTCGGCTGGAGAGATCATCATTCTAGCCATTATGGTGGGAATACTCCGGGGCCTACATTCTGAAAAAAGTGCAGAAAATAACACGAAAGCTTTCAGCGTGTTGATCGCTTTCTCTGGCGCTATATGGCGTACGCCTCAATAACTGCACTTGACGATCTATATGAGTTCTAAAATCTATCTCTTGATTTAGTCGTTTGTGCTTTACCGTGGTTCTTCTTCGAGAAGCGACGCCCTGGATTAGACCTTCCTCTAGGAGTCTCGTTGTTGACGATTGGACTTAGGCAGGTAGTTGTTGCCTTCAGAGAATGTTTGCGTTTGAAACAGACATTTCTCTATTTGATCTTTTATTTTCTGATGTGAGTGCCCTCTTCTAGACATCTATGGTTGTTGATCGCTGAAAGTGCATCCCAAGGGGTGATGTGCTAAACACCACGGTGTAGGTAACTTGATTATATCCAGACAACGTTTGATATCCGACAGCTTAATTGAATCCGTATCTTATCTTTAGCACCGTTATTGCCACTTTGCAGAATAGGTATTCTTTGTTTCTATACAACACTGAAAGAGTAAGCTGATGATATATCAGCGTAGTTTCTTACTCTACTCTGGACCTAACTTTGCTTCTGATTGTTGGGATCGTCGCCCAAGGACTAGGCATTTAGTGAGCTACCCTTTCTCGTTCAATCTTTCACTTTCTATCATAGAATTTATGGATACTGGTATTTCAACAGCATCTTTTGGCGTGTCCAAAAACGCTACAAAATCTCGACAAAAGCGGTAGGTTTTATCACTTTGGTGACCGTGTGCTGTACTCACTAATATTACCTGGTAGATGTTATGCTTCGTCGTCCTATGGATTCTTGTTAGTGTCTAAAATATATGCTTTCCATGTTTACACCCAGAATCATGCATTCAATGTATCAACTAGATATTGACAATCTGGGGATTAATTGGCGTTCATACAGACAGATTTGGATTTAAACACGTATGGGAAATCTGGTATGTATGTCTCCGATCTCAATGCTTTCTTTATCTAACCTCCGCCTCCTCCGTAGGTTGTATCAGGTGGTCTATGGTCTGATGATATGTCCTTGGTATGCATACAGCCAAACTATGATAAGTGAAGTTTCACCGTTGCCCCAGATGTGCGTATAATGTTATAGCGGGACTGTGTTAAACTTAATGTTGCCTTCTCTAGGTTCTTATTTTTCGCATTATTTTCGGTGGTACGTAGCGCAACATGCATGCTTTTCGAAGCACATCGTCGTTCTCAATTTCCATTCTTCAGGTTGGCAAGACCTCTGCCTTCATAGGACCTCTTGTCTCGAGTGCTATTGTCACAGCTTCGGGAAATAATGACAACATGCCATTCGCCTTTTTATTTGGACTGTAAGTGTTTCACTAATCCATGTGTTCATCTGGCACAGGTTGAATCCAAAATCAGAGGTGTTTTTAGTACCTTCTTTCTTTGGAAAGTCGACGTCAACAAAAGCCGAATTGAATGTGAGGAGTTTATCCTTGCTGAACGCGACCGGAAAGTATTTGAAACTGCTGGCTTGGGTGAACCATCAAGCATGGATGGTTGATTCTACATTTTTGGTCCTCGAGCGCTGTTGAGCGCGCAACGTTTGTCACTGTTGCGGTCGGCCAGGCCCATGTGGGTGGTTGAGTAATGTAGTGTGGTGTTTGTCAGAAATAGATGTCCCCCCGTGTATCATCCTGGCGTTCGCGTGCAGTGCTTCGATCCTGAAACCTGTGATACGGGCTATGTGATTTTCTCATTCGAATCTTTGAGGGTAGGAATTTTGTGGAGAACTGAGTTGTTTTTTATTAGTTCAGCGTCCTAAATAACTATCTTTCATGAAGTTTCTGGAAGCGGAGAGACAGGTTGCCAAGGATGGTACACACCTAACGGAATAGTCCGATCAAATCCGTGAGACTCGGCCGAGTTATTCCAGGCCCTTTAGGGCTATTTTTGACGCTGGACCTTTGTGTAACTACCTGCACGACCACCCTTCATTTCACTTGGGCTCGTAGATTCCACATGGTTGATGTATCATCGAAAGCCAGCATCAGTCGCGGTATCGCATGTACCTGGGGAACTCTATTCCTGGATTCATCGCTGCTCGTCATCTTAAAAGCCGCGGCTGCTGTTGCCCCATGACTCACATTCCTTTGCTCGATACTGGGGGTATGAATAATGTATTTGCCCTCGAAAGCAGACCTATCATGATGCCTCATATTCGCTCGCGGCCTGAAGAATCATCTATGCTCATGCCGAGTCCAAGAGCGTCTACCTCAAGTAATTCGGGCTATGCCCCAAGTACGCGAAGTACTTCGTCTCGATCTTCCAGAGGAAATGGAGAAATGAAGGAGTTCCACTACGACGTGAAGACAAGGAAAGGCAAATCGTTTGCTGTTTTAACGCTCGTTGCAGAGAGGTTGTTTTCGAAACATATGCCGACGGTTTTACAAGACAAGAATGTGGAAGGGCGGGTTCATCTTAACCTGGAAAACCCGGAAGTAATACGGTCCGTAGTGATTTATGTGCGTACTGAGGCTTTCTTCGCTTGTACTCTAAACCCAAAGATACTGAAACCTGTATTCTCCGTATTCAGGTGCAAGGGCAATACCTGACAGGGGCACATCCTGACCAGGTCGTTACTTTTCTTGATCTACCGTACACTCTTTGGTCGCAGTCAAGTGGCAGACCGCCTAACGCCAATAACCCTTCAAGTCAAAATCCTTCAACGAATCCTTTGAGCTCCGTGTCATCTTCATCCAAATTTAACGGCAAACTTCATGGTGAATACATATGGCCTTTTTCTATTCAACTCCCAACGGATGTAACTCTGCCTTATGGGAAGGATAACGAACTAAGGACCTTCAAATTACCTCAAACTTTCAATGAGAGACATGCAAAGGGAACCATCAATTACGAAGTATACTTGAGGATTAGTCGAGGGAAGTTCCAACCAGATGATAGGTATGCATTCTAGCGCTTATTGGCCAGCTGTGGATGACATTCCCATCGTAGGACATCAGCAAAATTTGGCTTTATACCTATTTCACGACCTCCATCTTTTCCTCCAATGCGTAGATTGTCTTATCAAGAGAATTCACCTCTCCTTGGCCCAACTGTCGATCCAGAAGGATGGTATTCTAAAACCCCGGTTACAGCAACAGGAACTCTGTTCAATCACCGCGTTGCCCATATTGGTTGCACGGTAAGTTTTGAGGTCGCACTCCAATCAATCTCCTCGACCTTATTCGCCTCGGTTATTTTTTTCAAGCTTTTTTTAGCCAGACCGGTTAGTGTAAATAATTATTTTACATCCAGTGGACGTTCTGATTATTTAACACATTCTCTCTAGCTTTCCTATACGAGAGGCTCTCTCATACCATGTTGCTTACGACTAGAGAGCGGGGACAGACAGGTCCTTGACTTGATTTCCGCACCCAGAGCTATTTTGGTCTTTCTCAAGCGTCGAATTCGGTATCATTCAAACCAGTACAGGGTTGGAACCAATTACGCAAGGGATGCAATTGAATATTCGCACCCAGCAGTCTGGTGGCCTTCCCATGTCGAATCTTCCTCATTTTCATCGAGACCGGATGGACCTTCGTCTTCTAACTGGGGCCACGAGCGGACTCGGTTTTTGAATGGTGAAATTCATCTCCGACCTGATATGAAGCCTACTTCTGCTATGTTAGATTTTCGAATAGAAGTGAGTGGATATTTACTCTATTTCGGACTGATGGCCATGTGCTCCTTTAAAGAACTGACGGCTAATGGTGTCCTTTCTCCACACTAGTATTCAGTGGTAATGCTACCATTTCGGATAGCGGGATTTGAGCCATCAAGTCAAGATCCGCTACTAGAATATCCTGTTGATATCGTTACTTCGTTTGCGCATGGTCCTCGTCCAAAAAGGTTTGCACCAGCTGGGTACGAGTCCGACATACTTGCACAACCCCCACACCAGCATGCCTATGATTTTCCATCTTTCAATTGACTGAGACCCCCGTCAAATGGACGTCTTCAATGATGAATTCGCCATGTATTTTTAGTGTCTATAACGTTATATTTTTATTTCTGTCGTATGTATAATGTGTAGAAATAAGGTATTTATTGGTTGCTGTGCCGTGCTGTAAAGGTTAATTTATAGTCGATGTGCTTGTTTTCCGTATAAAGGGAACGTAGTTGAGTAAGCGCCTAACATGACTCTGGAGTCGGTGACCTTCTGTAACCTGTTTTAAGTATGTTGATTTATATAATGGAGTTTTTAAGTGAGTGGACATATGTTGTATTTTTACACTATCTGTATACTTCATATCAAGATGAATGCTTGTAGCTCGGTGTAGATGCGACGTGGATGATCTGAGAGGCTCCAGTCATAGTCCTCGGAGTTACGAGCGCTTAAGGGATGACAAACCCCGCTGGCGTGTATCTCACCCAAGAAATCGATGGCAGAAATTTGCAGATGACAATGGAAAAATCGTATAACCTGTATACATGGATATAACCTAGTACTCACTGACCACTTGCGGTTGTGGAAAACAATGATTGATAGGTCGGATTTTAACGTGGGATTGAATCTAGGCTACGACCGAGGACTCTGCTAGCAACGTAATCATTAGCTAGGGGATTATCCTGGTTCCTGAACCTGCGTAATAGGTCATGCATGTCCTTGGATAATTTACCACATATCAGTAGCCCTGGAGTTGAAAATGCGCGCAGGCCCCAGACAATCGAGTTGAGTCATTAAGCACCGTAAGCCTATGCACCTCTCGCGTCCTGAAAACCTGTATGTAAAACTTATAAGCCAGTTCAGATGTAAGGCTCGATCCCCACCAAGTTACCTCTTCTCTCCCAACTGCTATTGGTAAAAGGTTGGTCAAACTCTTCGCTTTCTTTTCCACGTTTTTATCTATTCTTGCTGCTGCCACTCTTGTTTCGGATGAGTCCGTCGTGGTCAGTCCCTTATGGTCGTCTATAAGTAGCCTATTACATGTCAGGAAATAACTCAAAACCTTCTCCAAAATCAGCGTGATATGAGCAGCTCGCTCTCTCGCCGTCAGATACCCATACCAGCCAACATGTGTGCTGGTGCACTTTTATGCTGCCAATCTCTCATGAGGGTGCGCACGGGTTCTACTAACTTAGGCCTCCGCTCCTGACCGATTGTGTAATATAACATACACAGGCCTCAGACCCCGTCGCGGCGCAAATTCTGCAGCTTTGGGGTATCAACCTGGCTCCTAGCTACTATGTCGGGTTAACATGTACACCTATGTCAGGGATTTCCGTGAACCCGCAGAATTGTTATGCACAGCCAGTTTGTTGCACATGGGGCTCGGGATATGTTCGTCAATTTTCCGTGCTCATCGTGTTGGTGATACTCATTCTAGACACTAATTTTATAGGGAGGCGTGGTAGCCATAGATTGCGCACCAGTGTATTGAGCCTGAAAGCTCGACATGGCAGATGTGAAGTAAATTCCCAACAGTTCGAATGATCGCGTACATATTTGAACTGTAACATGTCGGCGAAATATCAAATGAAATGCTTGGACAAGCAGGGACAAGCATGGGTGCCTTACGATTGCCGAATGTGGCTGTGAAGATGATGTATGTTATGAGGATGGATGCCTGGCTGGTTTATTTTAGGCACGGCTTGATTCCCATCATCATTCATCCATCCAGACGAAACAGACTTTTGGTTCTGACCGAACGTTCTGGCTTGCACTCTTGCTCGCTTTAAGCGTGCATGTGTTTCGCCATTTCTTTTTCTCTTTCTTAAATCATCATGTCTGCTGCTGCTACGACCGCTGCTCTTCATCAGCTCCCTCCGTCGTACTCAGGTTTTTCCAACGAAGGAATCAACACTACAGCTGCAGTCAACATCAATACTTCGTCCTCATTAGATGAACATGAATTGCCGGCGTATACTCCTGGTCGTATGACTGGCCTGTCTCGAGCAGCAGCATCAGTTATTTCCCAACAACAACCTAAAGAGTTCTACTATGAAATAAAGAAGAAAGGAAAGCCGTTCGCCACCTTGACCATCATCGCCGAAGACTCTTACTCGAAAAATATGCCGACTATTGTGGAAGGGGCACCAATAAAAGGGAGAGTGCGGCTTAGTCTGGAGAGACCAGATGCTATCCAAAGTGTAGTTGTTTCCGTGAGTACTTTCAACTTAGTTCTTCACTTGCCTCTCCCTTCACAGCGGATGCGTCTTATAAGGTGTCCGTTGACCATATGCATAATTGAACTCCAATCCAATTAACAGAAATGAGTGGCTGATCTAATCCTGCGTATCAGGTACACGGACAAGTAATCACGGGTGCAAATCAAGGAGAGCAACTGACTTTCGTCGATATCCAACGTACACTGTGGTCCCAAAGCGACGGAGAACCGCAAAACACGAGTTCAGATAGTGGAGACTCCACCCCTGTACCGTTACTTAATCCTGGAGGTGCAAACTCTAGCGGAACTCCTCCACCATCTCCCAAATTTACAGGTAAACTACAGGGTGACTACACTTGGCACTTCTCCATCGAGCTACCAAAGCAAGTTGTCGTGCCATTTGGCAACCGGAATGAACCACAAGTTTTCAGACTTCCTCAAACGTTTAACGAGCGTCATGCGCGTGCTAGCATCTGCTACGACGTTTCTCTGCGCCTGAATAGAGGCAAGCTCCGCGCCGATTACAGGTATGATGATTGATCCAACATTTTTCTCTTTTTCTCTATTGCAATGTCGGCTATCGTGATACTGATGAGCTCTTCCTTATAGGATACCCACGCAAATTGGGTTCATATCTTTGAAACATCCTCCGGCCTTTCCTCCTCTAAGAAGACTTGCTTACCAGGAAGGATCTCCACTACTGGGACCTATCGTGGATCCGGAAGGGTGGCATTCTCCTGACTCTATTCAGATCCAAGTATCCTTGTTTGGGAATCGCACCGTTCAAGTAAGATGCTCGGTACGTTTATCTGCTCAACTTTGCCTAGGCATTATAAGCTTACATTTGAGCACATCTGATTAGCTATATCTTGCCAAGCCTGTACGCGATAGTTTTCCCCAGCTTACTCAATCTTGTGCCTCTAAATATTACATGATAGCTTTCCTACACGAAAGGATCCTTAATTCCCTTCTTTCTGCGCTTGGAAAGCCCTGATGAGCAAGCATTGGATCTTCTCTCTTCGCCAAAAGCAATCGTGCTTAGGTTGAGGAGGCGAATCAGGTCGCATTGGAATCCAGAGAAAACCCTTGAGTCTTCAGCTTGGAAAGACGCGATCGACCACTCACAACTTGCCACCTGGTGGCCTTCCACAGAAGCCCCCGACATTCGAGGGGTGAGGTATATTAACGGAGAGCTTCATCTCAAGCCAGATGCAAACCCAAGCTCTGCGATGGCACATTTCCGGATAGAAGTAAAGCAAATCTTTCCATTTTATTAGATCAAGTCGAGCTAATCAAATCCCTTTCTTTCTTATAGTACTCTGCTGTCCTTTTTTCTTTCGATGCACCTGGGGTCACATCGGAGGACACAGAACAATTGATAGAACAGCCAGTGGAAATCGTTAATGCCTATGCTCCTGGTCCTCGTCCCAGGATGTTGGCCCCTCCCGGCTATGAAGATTCCTCTCTCATTCCCAGCGCAGGAACTTACGGTTTTAGGACTCCTCTTGGATTCCTATAAACCAGAGTTGGCATCCAATTTATTTTCGTAACTTGTCAAACTATGCTATACACAGAGGACGTTTATTTATCTACAAATATTTCTAGGATTACCTTTATTTGTCGGTACGCGGACAACGAGTGCAACTTTAGTTTCTAATAGTATATAATCGAATGTATTCCTCGACTCTACTTATAATTAATCTGTCTATGCAGTTGATAGATAATACACTATATCTATGTTACACACACGCAGATGAAATATGACACGTAAAGCAATGACAAAGAATTCTATGCAGAAATCGTTCAGTTTGCCGCGACATGATTCTGCACAAGCGCCTTACACTGACCTGTAGGATTTATGATATTCGCCTAGTGAAGTCTGAGAAAACATGGCGCAGTGACAAGTGGGGTCCATCATTTCATTGACTGGATTACCATTCTTCCGTACCCACTTAATTGTAGTCTTTAGATTTGTGGAGAAAAAGACGCGGGCAGAGTCGTAAAGCGCCCTCGAGGACTGATCGCCGACCCAAATACGCCTTGAAGCGAGAGGCATAACAATAAGAAACTGACAGCAGCCCGTGTGATGAATCTCCGTTTGAGTTGAAGTAGACAATAGACAATAATTTCTCGCGCAGCTAGATTTAGCAAAGGAGAACCTGTAGGCTGGTGGGAGAGAGACAAGACAATTGAGAAGTCGTGAGAAAGAGATGAAGAACTTGGTGGTGTATTCGTTTATGCAGAGACAATTGGCCGATACTCTCCTTTTTAAGTGGACAATGTATTGTCCAAGTTATTCACCTTTCCCTGTCCCTCAATGGACGCGTCGTCCCCGCCTCGTTACAGGAGATTCTCCACCAGGCCTGGTCCGGTACCACTCTCTGGCTCAGAGCTCCCTCCATACACCCGTCGCAATACTTTGACTCAACCCGTCAATCTACGTCGGGAACCCACGGAGCACGTCTTTCAACTCTCTGACGGCAAGCCAAAGCCATGGGTTACTCTCAAAATCTACAGCAGCGCCAAATCTTCCAAGTCGCTGCCTACGTTCTTTGAGAAGGAGGATATTACCGGACAGGTGGAACTCGATGCCGAGAGGGGCGATTCTATCCAGGCTGTAACGGCTGTGGTATGTTTCTTTGTTGTAATCCTGCCGTTTTTATTGAAAAGTCCGACACGAAATCTAGGTGACTGGTCGTGTTATCACGGGCTCCGGTGTAGACGATTGCTTCGTTTTCCTTAACCAGAGCCAGTTGATCTGGTCGAAGACAGAGGGTTCACGGACATCGGATGGAACCAGCACCAGCAAACTGCTTGGTCACTGCGTCTGGCCGCTGTCGATCGTGCTTCCCAGAGCAGTAACAGTCCCAACAGGATCGGGCGAGACGCGTGTTTTCCGATTGCCAGAGACATTCCTTGAACGACAAACGCGAGTCAGTGTACAGTACGATCTATCCATAGTCGTTTCACGCGGGAAACTACGGGCGGATAACAAGTTAGTTTACACTGTCCTCTGATCTTAGTGACTGGCTGTGTGCTCATCATGAAAACATAGGATCAAGACTGCGTTTGGCTATGTTCCAAGCACCAGACCTGATCCTCCTTCATTACTCCGGCAGCTTGCGTACCAGCAATTTTTGCCTCTTCCTGGTCCTTCGACGGATCCGGAAGGTTGGAAAATTCTCCGCCCTGTAGCTATTCGCGGCACCTTATTCAACTCCCATCGCTTCGAGGCCAAATGCACAGTAAGTA
>Ga0247779_1000781_pt1 | contig 17270 bp, 12 predicted proteins | sample UWRJL221509R5_FD_179925 | JGI IMG/M metagenome (GOLD analysis project Ga0247779, IMG submission 179925) | Plant litter microbial communities from Arlington Agricultural Research Station in Wisconsin, United States - UWRJ-L221-509R-5 | ecosystem: Environmental > Terrestrial > Plant litter >... | reverse complement strand
AGCTTCGAGGCGTACGGGGCGAGCGGGGCGAGCGTGGTGCTGAGCGCCGACGCCGGCAGCGCGCCGTCTTCTACCGTGGGGAACCAGCGGTCCGTGAGGCAGCCGTTGTGCGTGTAGAAGATGACCAAGCGCTTGGGCGGGGTCGCAGCCGATTGCGCCTTGGCTTGCTGCTCGGCCAGGGAGCTCAGGAACGGCACGGCCAGCGCTGCGCCGCCGATACCTTTGAGAAAGACTCTGCGCTTCATGGTGTACCCTCGACGGCTCGGAATCGGAACGATTGGGTCTGTGTCAGGTCAGCGATCAGGTTGAGCACCGTGTAGCCGCCCTTGGTGAGCTTCGCTGCGAGTTGGTTGACGGTGCAGGCGTCGGTCGGATTGCTCGCGCGCTCATACGCGTACGACACCCATTTTTCCGTGTAAGAGCGCTGCGCACCCGGTGACGCGGCGATCTTGGCCATCAGATCCGCGGGACCCGTGAGTTGCACCTTCGAGCCGTCGATCACGGCGTCCGCAGCGGTGTCGATGGGCACACCGGTGGCCTTCTCTTTGGTCTGCCACGCGCCAGCCGCGTCGAATGCTTCCATGGCGAAGCCCGGCGGGTTGATGAAGTTGTGGTGGCAGGTCGCGCAGGCTCCGCCCGACGTTTGCTGGTCGACCTGCTTACGGTTCGTATCCAAATCAGCCGTCGCGGGCAGCGGCGTGGCCTCGGCCCCCGGTGGCGGAGAGCCGATCGGCACCGCCAGCACCTGCTTGGTGATGAACGCGCCGCGCAAAATCGGCGAGGTGCGATTGAAAGCCGAAAAAGCGTTCAGGAAGCCGACGCGAGTCAAGAAGCCCGGGCGCTGCGCAGGATCCAGCTCGGTCTGCACCAGATCAGCCCCGAATTTCGCGGCATCGAGGCCGTACAAGGGCGCGGTCGCTGCGTTGACGAACGCGACCGGGCTGAGCAAGAGGTCCTTGAACGAGCCATTCTTCGTGAACACGACGTAGTCGAAGAACTTCTCGGTCTCCTGCTGGATGACCGGCACCAGCGCCTTGTTGAACGCGGGGAACAGCGCGGAATCGTGGTTTGAATTGTCCCAGCGGGTGTTGGTGCCCATCAGCAAGTACGCACGGTGAAACTCACTCACCATGTCGTGCGCCTTCGGCAGCTGCAGCATGCGCTGCGCTTGAGCCATGATCTGCTCGGGCGTCGTCAGTTGGTTGGCGTCCGCGGCTTGGCTCAAGGTGTCGTCCGGAGTCGAGCCCCAGAGCAAATACGACAGGCGCGACGCCACTTCGTGGCTGCTGAGCGCGAAGTGCCCGGCGTTGTCGGAAGCGGCGCTGATTTCCGAGCGCTGTAGGAACGACGGCGAAATCAGGAACATGTATAGCAACGCTTCGGCTACCTCGAGCGGCGCGCCAGTGGCCGTGATTTGCGGGCCTTTGGCCACGATCGCGTCGAAGCCGGCGATCTCCGTGTCGCTCAGCGGGCGACGAAATGCCCGGCGTCCGAATTGCACGATCGTGTCGTGCAGGCAGGCCTTGCCGTCGCCGCTCGGCACGCACTTCAAGAAGTTGGCTTTGAGCGTCGCGTCCGCCATGACTTGCGCCGCGATCTTCTCGGCCACCGACATGTAGGAGCTCCAGCCCAAGCTGGTGAGGCTGCCTGCTTGGTCCGTTGCGAGAATGCTGGACGGAACGCCCGCGCCGGCGAGGCTAGTGAGGCCCAACAAATCGCGCACGGTGCGATCGTATTGAGCGTTGTTCAGCCGCGGGATCTGCGAAGTCGGGGCGATGCCCTGCGTGCAATCCGGGCTGGTGCTGACGGGGGTGCCCGCACTGCCTGGGGCGGCAGAGACCCCGTTGCCTGCACCAGCAGCGGCGCCGTTGGCACCCGGGGTGCTCGAATCAGGGCCCGAATTGCCCGGCGCATTGTCGACCGTACCGTTCGTACAGGCGGCGGCCAGGGCCGCCGCAACAAGTAACCCGCTGCGCCAATGGAACATCGCCCTCACCTCTTGGGTGTTGATCTGCCGAACCCGCTTCACGACTCTGGGTGAGCTGAGTCGCGAGGGTGTGCGCGAGGGTCTCCAATGTTTCATTCGTCGCGACTTTGAGGTCCGCGAGCGGATTTTTCCTGTGGCGTTGCCGCGCGGCTGGACTCGTACCGATTGGCCTAGATCAGGAAATCCCGTCCGGTCCACGGCGAGGGGCCGAAGTCGAGCGGTGTCGTCGACGCGCCTCTTCGACTTGCAACATCCGGTTCGAATTCTAACTGGCGATTGCGCGACGCAGCTGTGCCCCTCATGCCACACCGCGATCCGCGCATCAGGCCGCGCGCCCGGTGTGCCGCTGCGGCCCCGGTCATTTGCCGGGAATTCCGCGCGCTCCGCGGGGAAAGAGAGTGGGAACGCGCCTTGCTTAACGCAAGCCCAGTGTCGATCCGCCTCGAGCGACTGCTTCCAGCCGCAACGCTATTCTTCGCAGTCTTGGTTTGCCGCGCGTCCCATGCCGCGCCGACCGCGCGCGACGGCTTCTACCTGCAAATGACGGCTGGGATTGGCTTCCCGCACATCGAATTCACGGTAGACGACCCCAGTCATTCCAACACCTACGCCGACGCCCAGAATGGCACCTCCTTGGGTAGCTCGCTGCTGCTCGGCGCGTCGCTTCGCCCAGGCCTGGTGCTCGGCGTCGGGGGCCTCGGCGCGCTGTATCTCTCCAAGGGTTCGCATCCCACCAGCACCGCGGACCCTGGGGACCGCGTGTACCTCGTCGACGTCAAGGATCCCCCATTCCACTCCGTGGCCATGCTCGGTCCATTCGTCGATATCTATCCCAGCCCGACGCTCGGTTGGCACGTGCAAGCCCTGGTCGGCTACGCGGCGCTCAGCGGACGGAACTTCTACAGCGACGGCGGGTCGAGCGGCGTCGGGCTCATGCTGGGCGGGGGCCACGATTTTTGGGTCAGCAAGCATTGGAGCATCGGGCTACTCGCGCGGGTTAGCTACGCGAACACGAGCCTCGCCGAGGATTACGCCGCCGGCGATACAATCTCCGAGCAGGACACGTTCGTGTCGCCGAGCTTCGAAGTCTCGTTCACTTTTCACTGATCGAGCAGCCAGCCCTGGGCGCAGCGCTAGTGCGCGCGCAGCGCCTCCCCACCCGGGGCGGGCTCTTCGCGCGGGAAGGGCGCGAACCAGGCGGCGAAGATGGACGGGATACTGGCGATGGTGACGAACACGAAGTAGTTCTTGTAGCCGAGCGAATCGGCGATGTAGCCGCTGGCAGATTGCGTGGGGATGAGCACGAGGTTCATCAGCGCAGTGCAGAACGCGTAGTGCGTCATGTGGTATTTGCCGGGCGAGATTTGCTGCATCATGTACAGCATGTTGGCGACGAAGCCGAAGCTGTAGCCAAACTTCTCGAGCGTCACCAGCATGCCAATGGTGGTGAGGGACAGCGGCGCTTCGGGCGTCACGGCGTGGCTCAGGTACACGAAGCACAAGTGCGGAATGTTCATGCACAGGGCCATGACCATCAGCGATTTCTTGAGCCCGTACTTGGCGATGAACATGCCGCCCAGTACGCCTGCGGCCAAGCTGACGCCGGTGCTGATCGCGCCATCCAAGAAGGCCTTGTCGGACAGAGACAAGCCGAGCCCGCCCTTGGCCAGCGGGGCCTGCATGAACAGCGGTGCTTCCACGAGCAGAAAGCCTTCACCGCTGCGATACAGGAAGACGAACAGCAGCATGCCGATGATCTTCGGCTTCTTGAAGAAGTCGACCACGGTTTCGGCGAACGTCTTGACGATCTCGGCCGTATTTTCGGGACGACGGACGATGGTACCGGTGGGCAGCGTGTACCAGTGGTAGACGCCGAAGCCAGCCATTACCACGGCGGAGAAACACAGCGCGATCGCCCAGGCAGTCTTCGGTGATTGCCCGGCCTCTTGCAGCTTGCCCGCGCTATACACGACGAGCGCGGTCGCGAAAATGCGACCCGTGTTCCAGGCGGCGCCTTGCCAGCCGATCCACTTGGCCTGTTGGCTCTTGTCGAGCGTGGTGATGTACACGCCGTCTGCGCAGATGTCCTGCGTCGATGACGCGAACGCCAGCACCCACAGGATGCCGATGATGATGCGGAAGTATTGATGGAGCGGCAGAACGCTGGCGACCAGGCCGAGCAGGATGGCGATCAAGAACTCCATGCTCAGCACCCAGAACTTCTTGGTGCGATACATGTCGAGGAACGACGCCCACAGTGGCTTCAGCGACCAGGCGATGCCCACGCTGCCCGTGGCCAGCGCGATCTCGGTGTCGGAGTGACCCAGGTCCTTGAACATCGTGCCGGCAACCCAGATCACCAGCGAAAAGGGGATGCCCATGGCCACGTATAAGCTCGGCACCCAGGCGATCGGGCTTTTGACCCGTTGAACGTTCTCCGTCATGCCGCCTGCTTATGCAGAATGGCGACAGAAACCAAGCTCCGTCGTCAACGCTGAACAATTAATGCGCGTTCGAACTCGGGCCTTCGCGCTGCGGCGGCGCTTTCGCGCACGATCGGAGCGCTGCGCTCGGTCAGGAAAGACTCTTGACAAGGTTCCCTAGGGGCTTCCCCCGAGCGTTGGCCGAGGGAATTACGCGCCAAAGGACCAGCACCAGGCTAGTACGTGTGTCGCAACTCCAGCATGATTTCACGCGGCGGGAGCGGGTATTCGAAGCCTGAGAATCCGGGGTCCGGGCCGCCAGCGGCGAATAGATTGTACACCCTGAGAGCGACTACCGACTCGTGCCCCGGGATCAGGTACAGGTTGCGCGTGGTCAGGAACACGTTGGCCGTCGCGTACGCCTTCAGGTCGAATCGCGCGCCATTCGCCAGCACGCTCGCGTCGGCTGCGTGCCTCGGGCCCACGAGCATCGCTTCCATGCCGGCGGTCAGGGGCACCTTCGGCGGGCTGGGTACGGCGGCGGACAGACCGAGCCGCGCGATGTAGGGCGGGTAGACGATGTTTCCGGTGCCGACCAACTGGGCCGCGTAGCCCACGTCACCGAGCTCGCGCTTGGAGCGCACGAGCTCGAACGAAGCATAGGTCGCGTAGTCGTCGTAGTGTTTGGCGTCCGCGCGCGTCTCCCAAGTAAACGTGGTTTGGCTGGCCGTGTTCCGCGCCGCCTGATTGATGCCCTCGGGACCGAACTCGGCCTTGTCGAACAGCCAATTGCCCGATACGCCCGAGCTGAAGCCAATGAAGCGATTGGGCTTGAGCGAGAGTTGGTATTCGAGAGTGTGTATCTTCTGCGGTTTGAGCGAAGCGTTGCCGCGAACGTCACCCGGGCCGAGCGGATTGGCGTACAGCAAGTAGGGCGAAGGCGCTTTGAAGGCGCTGCCGTACAAAAGCTTCATGCCCAGGGCCTCGGTCAGGCGCGAGGTGATGCCCGCGCGGCCGGTGATCTGGCTGCCGTACGTGCTGTGATTGTCGTAACGAATGCCGCCTGTGAGCTTCAGATAGCGGTCGATCAGGGTGAGGTTCGAGCTCACGTAGATGCCGACGTTCGTCAGATTGATGCGCTTGTCGTTGGCGTCGCTGTCCGGTACGGCGTTGCCGGTGGCGCGGATGATGCGCTCTGGCGCGAGCAGCGCTTCGTGATCGAACACGGTCTCCATGCCCGTTATCAGGTTGAAGCGCGAAGACGCCAGAAAGCGCGCTTCGAGCACGGAGTCCACGCCTCGGTAGGACGTTCGGCGCTTGGCGTAGTAGAGCGCGCTGCCGACCTCGATGCGATCCGCGGGCAATATGCCGCCTTGGAAATAGGTGGCGTTCAGCGCCAGATCGAGCTTCCTGTTGGCGTGCAACAAGCCGTCCAGATTCACGCGCAGTTGGCCTTGGGAGATCACCGTGCCTTGCTGATTGCCGCTGCTGTCGGTGCCGTTCGTGAGCTGGGCCCAGGGTGCAAAGTCGCCACCGCGGCTGAACCCGGAAGCGTAGGCGCTCGCCACCAATTGGCCGACCTTGCGATCCCGGTAGCCGAGTCGAGCCTGCATGCCGAGCGAGCGGCGATCGAGATTGTCGGCCGTGCGTCGCTCGCCGACGTAGCTCGGGATGTCCGGAGCCGGCGACTCGACGGGCATGGCGAGGCCGCTGCGGCTGCCGTATTCGCCGCTCACGCCCAATAGGAAGTCGAATTTTCCGTGCTGGCCGCTGGCCACGACGTCGAGCTGGCCGCTCGGGTTCGTTCCGGTGGCTCCCGCCAGCACGCGCGCCTGAACCGGGCGCGTCTCATCTGGAGTCTGCGTGACGATGTTGACCACGCCCAAGAAGGCGTCCGCGCCGTACAGCGCCGACGCCGGGCCGCGAATGATCTCGATCTGTTGAATCGATTCCAGTGGAATCAATTCCGCGCCCAGCCAATTGCCCGAGGTCGTGCGATAGGCCACCGAGCGCCCGTCGATCATGACCTTGAACACGCTGCTTTCTGCGGCAAGTCCCCCGGTCACGCCGCGCACGGCCACGTTCGGCTGAATGTGGTCGTCGACCGAGTAGAAGCCGACGCAACGATTCAGGACCTCCGCCACGTTGCGATAGCCCCAGCGGTGAATGTCGTCGCGAGTGACGACGGTGATCACCGCTGGTGCATCATCGATGCTTTCGCTGGTCTTGGTGGCGGTCGACACCTGCACGTTGAGCAACTTGACCAGGTCCAAGTCGTCCGAGCTCGAATCCTCGGCGTCCTGTGCTCGCGCGGCGCGCGGCAAAGTCGCCAAGAGCAAGACCGAAAGCAACGATAAAACTCGTTTCACTGCTTACTCACGGAGGGAAGCGTGGCTTCGGACGAGCGTCCGAAGACCGACCTGAACCCTGGCGTCGGCGCTGCCTTCATTGCGGTAGAAATGCGGACGGCCAGAGCCCAGGGGCCGTCCGCAACCATAGTCGACATTTTCAAAATTACAGCGCCGTTCACGCACGGAAAGAAACTTCGGGCCTCAGTTCGAGCTGCCGATCCCGAGGTGGTCGAGGTACGAATAGTAGGAGTCCAATTTGGCCGCCGGGATCACGTCCAAGCCGGTGTTGAAGCGGAAGTCGTCGACCATTTGCGGCGCCAGGATGGCCTTGGTAAGGTCTTTGCCTAGGGCCTTGAACCCGTACAACACGTAAGGGGTCATGTAGCCCATGTAGTATTGGCGTTGGGCATGCGTCGCTTTGATGAAGCCCGAGCGCATGTACTCGACCGTCTTTGGCTCGAAATCGAAGGCCACGATCGCGATGTCATCGCCGGTCTTGCCCACGGCTTCGGCCGCCATCGCACAGCGATACGCATCCGAGAACATGCCCATCATGCCGACCACGGGCGGGTCCGAGTCAGTGATGGCCGTGCTGAGGAAATCGACGTCGGCGGCCTCACCGGTTTCCGACCAATCGGTCCGGCGCACCACGACCGTAAAGCCCGCGCTCTCCAGCACGCCCTTGGCGCCGTTGGTGCGGTCGAAGCCATCCGGCCAGCCTGCGTCGTCGTGCCCGAGCAGAATCACCGTGCCCGAGCTCTTTTCCGAGAGAAACGAGCCGAGGGTGGCACCCGCGGTCTTGCCGGCTTCGGAGTTCATCGTGCCGATGTACAGATCGCGCTTGCTACTCGCGAGATCGCTGTCGATCGTCACGACCGGGACGTCCGTGTCCACGGCGGCGTCGATCGGGGGGACGTTGCCGATCTCGAACGGCGCCACGGCCAAGGCATTGTAGCCCGAGCTGAGCTGCGCGCTCATCAGGTCGTTCTGTTCATTGACCGCTTCTTCACCGGCCGACGACTGCGTCGCCACCACCTGGCCTGCCAAATTCAACTCGCGCATTGCGCGACTGGCGCCGGTTTGGATGGGCAGATAGTAGTTGCTCAGTTGCTTGAGCACGACGGCGACCCGGAGATCGACTGGCGCCGTGGCTTCGATCTTTGCCACCAGCGTATCCACGGTCTTCTCCAAGTCGCTCGGCTGGAACTCGCTTTGCGCGGTCGATTGACGATTGACGGGCTTGTTGTGGGCGGCATCGTCGCCACTGCAAGCGCTGACGCCAAGCGTGAGTCCTATGATCCAAGCCAAAGGTTCCAGTCTGCGATTCATGTTTTTTTCCCTGCCTTCTTTTTCGAGTGTGTTGAAGTGACGGCCCCGCGCTACAGCGGGTTGCAGCTTGCGTAGTAGGAGCCGGTGTCGACGAATGATTGAGCCTGTACGGTCCAGGTATCGAAGATCGCGTGCTGGGCCGCGCCGTAGCGATCGAAGCTGTACTCCGCGCCGGAGCCAACGAAGCGGCGCTGGCCGCTTTCGAGCGCCGCAAAGGCAGCCTTCAGGTCGTACCAGTAAGCCGGTGGATTGCTGGCGTCGTTCAGTTGCAGGATCAGCTTGTGCAGCTCGGGCGCTGCCGGAATGCTGCCCGTCGTCGCGATCGCATAACGCATGCCCATCGCGAGCAAGACCACCGCGTCGTAGTACAGGTGTGCCGCAGGAAAGGGCTGCGTGCCGTCCCAGCGCGCGGCAAAGTGCGCGCTGAAGCGTGTCGCGTTCGTGCGCTTGCAGGCGATCGCTCCGTGATCGAAGCCCGTCCGCGCATCGCACTCACTCTGCAAGCTGAGGGAAGGGGACATGCCGAGCAGGCCATCGAGGGAACCGTAAGGGACGTTGATCAGAAACGCGTCGCTGCGCAATAGCGGGCTCAAGTACCAAGTGCCGCGGCCGTCGCCGATCGCCCACTCGGTGATCACTTCCGCGCCGGTGCCCGGATTGGCGTTGAGTACGGTGCGTTCGGGCTTGAAGTCCAACGCGCGCTTGATCGCGCCCGAATAGGAAGATTGACCGGGTTGCACCGTCACCGACGGGAAGATGCGGCCCTGCTGTGAGTACTGCTGACCAAAGGAGCTGGCTAGCGTCGCGTTGTAGTCGTCGGCCATCGATAGCGCGTTGGCCGATTCGACGCCTTCCTCTTCCGCGTGCCGAGCGAAGGCACAGCCGATGTCGAAGGCGGCAGGAGCCAAGCGGTACCAAGCGCCGGTCGCGCTCGCCCGTTGCACGGACGGCGCGGCGTATCCGGGCAGGATGTTGGTGATGTTCAGGCCCTTGATGTCCGGGACGATCGCGTTGGCGAGGTCCGTTTCTTCCGGACCGACCAAGTACTCGACCTGATCGTTGTAGATCAGGTTCAAGAGCTCGTTCAGGCCGCGCTCGGAGCCGGAATTGCTGTCTCGGCTGACCACTTGTAGCGGCTTTCCGTCGACGCCGCCCGCGTCGTTCACGTCCTCCATCGCGAGCAGCATGGCTTGCTCGATGTTTCTGCCGAGCGCGGCTTCCTTGCCCGTGAACGGCAGGATGGCACCCACCTGGATCGATTCGACCGAGCTGCTTGCTGCGGGACTGCTGCTGCAGCCGAGGCCGCTCAAGCACGCGACGAGGCTGGCCAGGACGACGCTTTCGCGCGCTGCAAAGAGCTGATTCAGAACGCTCGACATGGCGTGAGTCGGGTACGAAGATTTGGCCGGGACAGGGATTGCCACCAACCGGTCAGTACGACGAACGAGCCGTGTATTTTAAGTCCCAATCACTGGCTTTATCGTGAGTGATTGGCAGTCAATGTGCGTGGCTTCGGATTTTCTCGATGAAAATGCCCGCTCGGCCGGTGCCCCGATATCGAGTTCGAAGATCCGCGCACACTCGCGCGTAACACCACACAGCGGAGGCGCTCGCAGTTGGCAGCCCTTGGGCCGCTGCAGACCGTGCTCCGGCTCAGGGCGTCAAGGTCGGGATGCTGCCGTCGGCGTCGTGACTGAGCTCCATGAGCTTGACCGAGCGCTCGTTGTCGGCGCCCGAGAGCAAAGCGTCATGGTAAAATAGGTACCATTTGCCGTTGTATTCCAGGATCGAATGGTGCGTGGTCCAACCGGCCACGGGGGTCAACAGGCGGCCTCGGTAGGTGAATGGCCCGCGCGGCGTGCGGGCAGTTGCGTACACGAGGTAATGCGTATCGCCGGTCGAGTACGAGAGGTAGTAGGTGCCGTTGAACTTATGCAGCCAAACGCCCTCGAAGAAGCGGCGCTGGTTGTCAGCCTGCTTGAGCGGCTTGCTTTCGCCATCGACGATGCTGATTTCCGTGACGGCGCCGTCGAAGTGCAGCATATCGGGCTGAAGCTTGGCGAACCGCGGCCCGAGCGCGTTCTCTGCGCTGCCGAGCGGCGGCGGGTGCCCGTCATACACTCCGCTGCGCCAGTTTTGCAGCTGCCCACCCCACAAGCCACCGAAGTACATGTAAGCCTGCCCGTCGTCATCGACGAAGACTGCCGGATCGATACTGTAGCTGCCCGGGATGGGCTCGGGCTCGGCGCTGAACGGACCGCTGGGAGACGAGCTTTTGGCGACGCCGATCCGGAAAACATCGTGTTTGTCGCGTGCCGGAAAGTAGAGAAAGTAGGTCCCGTTCTTGAACGCGGCGTCCGGCGCCCACAGCTGCTTCGAGGCCCACGGTATGCTCGCGAGGTTGAGCGCTTCCCCGTGGTCCACTACCTTCGCGCAATTGGAGGGGTCGAACGACAGCACATGGTAGTCCTTCATGCCGAAGTGGTCGCCGTTGTCGTTGGCCGCGGGGTTCAGCTCCAAATCGTGCGAAGGGTAAACGTAGAGCGTGCCGCCGAACACGTGGGCCGAGGGATCGGCGGTGTAAATGCTCGTGACGAGCGGCTTCTGCGCCGGAAAAGTACCGGCGCCACAGGTCATGCCGTTGCTCTCGGTGCTAGCAGGCGCTTGCCGCGTCAGTGCCGCCGCGCTGCCTGCCCCTTTGTTGCTCGGATTCTGGGCATCGCTCGTCCGGCTGCCGCCGTGACAGGCAGCCAACAGGCAAGCGGCAAAAGCAATCGGAGCGACGCTCGCGCGAAGGCGAATCATGGCCGGGCAGGCTAGCACGCGGCCGATCGCCTCGTCTCACGCTGGCCCAGAGCTTCAGCTGTGGCCGGCCTCGACCATGCGCCCGATGGCCGCCTGCCAGTCGGGCGGCGCTTGGTCGGCATGGTGATGCACGATCTTCCAGACGCCGTCGATGCGTTGCGCGATGTTGGTGCAGTTGATGGATAGGGTAAGCTCACGATCCGACATATAAAGCTTCGATTTGTAAATCCCTGTCCCGTAGGCGGCGTCACCCATGACGACTACTTTGAGCTCGTGAATGCCACCGATCTCGTCGCTGCGGGTTGCGTGTCCCTTGTAGAAGCCGAAGACCGCCGCGGCCTCGTCCCAGTTCACGCTCACCTCCGTCCAGCCACGCGCCCAGCTGCCGAACGGGTGGGAGGCGGTTGCGTAGTCGGTGTGGTGCCAGATCTCGTTCATCGCGCTCGTGCCACGTGATCGGAGCAGCTCGTCGAGCGCATCGTAGAACTCGTAGATGACTCTGGTTGCTTCGTCCTCTGCTGATCCCATTCTGCATCCTCCCAGGTCGCGCGTTGTTCTTCGTTCAGGTCCCCAAAGACTGAGTATCGGCGAATTCAATACAGCCATCCGCGCCGCATTCGCGAAGCAAGCGCGAAAGCTGCATGCCCGTCATGGCATTTCCCCTCAAAATAGTGCCCTTCGCGAAGGGCAACTGCGCGAGCACACGAAACAGCAGCCGTAGGGCCTCCTGACCCTCGACTCCCTGTGGCTTCAGCTCCCTGCTATCGAGGACGAAGATGCTCGAGGGGGCGAGCATTTGCGCCGCGGCCGGCACTTTGACGGCAAAGGCACGGCTCACTTCGCCCGGCCAGTAACCCCAAGCCGTGACGCTGAGGTTGCCGTCGGCGTTGAGAACTCGAAACCCGCCCAGCTGGGTGCCGACGTTGGCGGACGAACGCTGGGCTCCGAGCATCGGCCCGAAGTTAGCTCACTTCCCGATTGCGGGCCACGTTGCCGAGTAGCAATCAGTGCGCCGCACGAAGCGCGCCGACCCGACGTATTGGGCCGGCGCATCTTCAACTAGTGAGGGTACATGTGCGTGTGCGTGCGCGCGCAGGGATCAGTTGCACTTTGCCGCGTCGACCGTGACCTTCGAGGTACTCGTGTTGCTCAGCCACTCCCAGCCGAGATCGCCGGGTTTGGTGGTGACTGGCCCGCAGGCCCCGACATTTTTCGTCAGCGTCGCGGCCGTGGTGCTGCAGTCTGCAGCGGCAAAGATATTGCCTTGCGCGCTGATCGCCTGCACTTGCGCCGGATCGAGGTTGATGCAAATGCCCGCGCCCTTGTTGTTGAGCTGGTCATTCGCGCCTTGCACCACGTTCAATCCAGGATCGGCTGCCTTGCCCAAATCGACGGCGGTCATGTCGTTGACGCCATTGGCTTTGCTTCCGGTGTGCGAGAGGTGGACGCCGCTCGAGCCATTGCCCACGAACACGGACCTACGAACGGAGGCCACCGTGCCGCCCAGGATGAGCAGGCCGTCGGAAGTCACGCTCCCGGTGGCCAGGATGCCCTTGAGCGTGTTCAAGGGGCGCGGCGTGCTGCCTGTTTGGTTGAGCTCGATGTTCGCGTCATTGTTCTGGCTGATCACAATCGTGCCGGCATAGGTGGTCGGAGTTACCCCCGTATTGCTGGTGACTGCACCTTCGAGAGTCACGGACCCGCGCTCCAGCACACGGATGCCCTGGGCCGTATTTTTGATCACCGAGACCCTACCAGTGGTGATCTTGGCTATCAGTTTTCCGGTGCCTTCGACGGTGATGCCCTCTTGGCGAACCTGGGTCGTGCCGGCACCTTGGATGGTCGTGCCCGCTAGCAACGTGAGCGTTCCGGCAAGCACGTCCACCGCAGTGGCGGCCGTGTTTTGAACGGTGACTGCATCCAGCGTTGCAGTCACGTCCGCCGTCGGAAGGCGCACGCCCACGTCGGATGTTCCGCCGCCCTCGAGCACGAGATCCTTCAGAGTCGAGCCGGTGCCGGCGAAATTGAAGCCGACCTTGCCCGCTGCAAGCGTCACGGTCACCGGCCCACTAGCGCCCTGAATGACGACGTACTGCGGCACCGAAATCGGGAACGCTTCGCCGGAGGCGGCGCCCAAGTTCCCTTTCAGTTTGACGACCGCACCCGACGCTTGAGTCGGACTGCCAATCACTTGCAGCGCGCGCGTGATGGTCTTGAAGGCGCAAGCGGTCAGGTCATGACCGCCCGACCTACCGCTGCCTGTCCCGTTTGCATCACTGCCGTTCACGGGGTCGACGAAGTACACGGTATTACCCGAGGAAAACCCGACACCGTCACAAGCCGTGCAAACGTTGGTCACGCACACTTGCGAGCCCACGCATTGTGCGCTCGTGGTGCATGCCGAGCCCCCTCCGGTCCCTGCGTGGCCGCCCGCTGCGCCGCCACCGCCTGCTGTGCCGCCACCGCCCGCTACGCCGCCACCGCCCGCGCCCGAGGTTCCCGCGGTTCCGTGCCCTGCGCTTCCTCCCGCCCCGCCGCCGGCCACAGCACCCCCGCCGCTGGTCCCGCCGTGGCCGGCAGCGGAACCCCCTGTTCCGGCATTGCCTCCGCCGCTGGCCTGCTCGCCCGCAGCGCCGCCGTCGTCAGCCGTGCCGCCCGTTTCTTCCCCTCCGACCGAGTTGTCTCCGCCCTTACCCGCGCTCGCGCCAGACGCACCACCTGCGCCCGCGCGAGCACCGCCGGTTCCTCCGGAATTCGTGCCGGCCGAGCTGGCTCCGCCCGCGCCGTCCGTGGCGCCGTCGGAGCCGCAGCCCACCACCAAAAGCGGAACCAATGCCAGAGATCCCCAAACGCTAACCTTCAACATGAGCAAATTCCTCCCAAATTCCAACCCTGAGCTCGCCCCCGGTCGCGACTGCGCGACCGCGTGAGTGCGAGGCCCACACCACCCGTGCGACTCGCGAACAGAGCACGGACGCCAGCGACTCACAAGCTGAGAAGTAAGTGCACGGCCGTCAGTGAAATGCCGTGATGTGCAATGCCATTGGCAAATTCAGCCGGGCAGATACGCGCTCGCTCACTTAGACAACGAGTCGCGATAGGCCTCGCGTAAGAACGGCTTCATTTCGTTGAGCTCGTGGCTGTCGTGGAGTTTGGCGACGTGCGACACATGCCGGCGATCCGAGACGACTTTCTCGAACAGCGTGTGCTGCGCGCGGCGTGACAGGTGAATCACGAGCCGCAGCGAATCGGTCATCACGGTCAGATCGGCAAAAATGCGAGTGTTGCGAAAGAGCACGTAGCGCTCGCGCGCCACGGTTTCGACCTCACCCAGAGTGTTCAGGAACGCTTCCAGCTCCGCGTAGAGCGCGAGCACCCTTGGCGGGCGATTGCGCAATACCGCGCTGCGATCGCCCGTGCCGCAGGCGTGGCGTTGATTGCTGCGCGTGAAGCGGCGTTTACATCGGGGGCAGACCCAGGCTTCGCTCATCGAGCGTCGACTCCAGCGCGATCGTCACGGCGCTGCTTCGGCATCGGAACGTCCTCCCTCTCGTGTCGGCGCCAGTCGAGACTCCGCGCTTGCACACGGTGCCCGCCGCACAGGCGTTGGTCAACGCCTGTTGCGCCCTGCTCACTGAGACGGGCGCCTCGTTCCAGCTCTGGTACTGAAGCGCGCGCGGCACGCTGCTCGCTCCGAGTGTGGCTCGGCGGCGACACTGTCCCGCCGAGGGCGCGGAGGGCGAGCCCACTCGTCGCCCGTAAACCAGCGGATTTCAGCGTCGGGACAGCCATTTCCGACAGGTTCAACCAGTTGGCACGGAGCCTGCTCTAGGGGGCCAGGCGCGGCTAGGGGCCGCGCTTTCAACGGAGGCCGAGATGCGAACATGGGCTGGGCTGTCTTTGGCGACAGCGCTGACGGGATTGGTTTGTGCAACGCCGGGAACCGCGAATGCCGCGGGCTTACTCAGGCCAGTGAATGCGAGCGACGCTTCACCGCAGATCGTCGAGCACGCGGTGAAGGTCGTGATCGACAATGGCTTCGCGCGCACGGAGGTGAGGCAAGTCTTTCACAACGCAAGCTCGAAGCCGATCGATGCGGTGTACGAATTTCCGGTGCCGCCCGACGCGGCGCTTTCGGAGATGACGATCGAGACGGGTGACCACGTGCTCCACGGCGAGGTCGTGGAGCGCGACAAAGCGCAGCAGGTGTACGACGCGCAGGCGGCGCAAGGCGCAGAGGTCGGGCTTGCCAAGCAAAACGGTTACCAGAACTTTCAGTTCTCGGTCGCAAACATTCCGGCCGCGGGCGAGGCCTCGCTTTCGTTCGTCTATTACGAGCCGATAGCGATCGACACCAACGTCGGACGGTTCTTGTATCCACTCGAAAACGGCGGCACGGACGAATCGGGTTTTTGGAGCTCGAGCAACGAGGCGGCGAGCACGGGCAAATTCAGCTTCGATCTGGAATTGAAGAGCGCGGCACCCGTGATCGACGTGCGTGTGCCCGATCTGCCCAGCGCGGCCGTGCAGACCCTGGGAGATGGCCATTTTTCGGTGCATTTCGAGGCGACTCCGGACACGCTGACGAGCGACGTAGTCGTCTACTACAAGCTTGCGCCAGATTTACCGGGCAGCGTTCAGCTCGTGCCGTATCGAGCCAAAGACGGGCAGCCGGGCACGTTCATGCTGCTGGTTACGCCCGGTTCGGATCTGCCTGCGCTCGAGCACGGCGCCGACTATGTGTACGTGCTCGACTTCTCGGGCAGCATGGAAAGCAAGCTTGCCACGTTGAAGCAAGCGGTCGCCGACGCGCTCGCACAGCTCGCTCCCGAGGACCGCTTTCGACTGGTCGGCTTTGCGGACACGGCATTCGACATCACGCAGGGCTTTCAGAGCGCGACTGCCGAGAACGTCGCCAATGCCAGTCGTGTCCTCTCATCCTACGGCGTCCAGGGCGGTACCAACTTGTACGACGGCTTGAGCGCCGGCATCACGGGGCACGATCCGGAACGCGTGACCAGCGTGTTCTTGGTCACCGATGGCGTGGCCAACCAGGGCATCGTTTCGGCGCCTGCTTTCGTGGCCATGCAGCGCGAATGCGACCTGCGCATTCATGGGTTTCTGATGGGAAATAGCGCCAACTGGCCGTTGATGGAGGTGATCACCCAGAGCAGCGGCGGATTCTATGCGCCGATCTCCAACAAGGATGATCTGATCGGCCAAGTATTGCTCGCCAAGAGCAAGCTGACGCACGAAAGTCTACACGACGCGCGGCTAGAGCTGAGTGGGGTGCAAGTGAGCGACACCACCGACTTCGACATCGGCAAGGTCTACCGCGGCCAGCAGTTGGTGGTTTTCGGGCGCTACGGGGCCGGCGGCGTGGCGGACGTCCTGCTTCATTCCCGACTCAGCAACCGCGACAAGACCTACGCCGCGCGCGTGACCTTCCCGGACGTCGCGGAGGGCAGTCCGGAGCTCGAACGCTTGTGGGCGCTCGATTCGATTCACGCACTGCAGAAGCAGGCGTTGCTCGGTCTGATCCCAGCAGCCGAGGCCAGCGCCCGAGTGCGAAAGCTCGGGGTCGACTACCAGCTCGTTACGGATGAAACCTCGATGCTGGTGCTGGACGACCAAGGCTTCAGCGATCAAGGCATCGCGCGCAACAACCAAGCTCGCAGCGACGCCGAGCACGCGGCTCAAAGCACTGGCTCGACTTCGGCCGGCGGATCGAGCGCGCCCGTAGCTCCCGGAACACCCTCCGGTTCTGGGACGCCTTCGCCTTCCGCGCCCAGCCCGGGCGCAAGCTCGCCGAGCAGCAACGCGAGCTCGAGCGACAGCAGCAATCGATATGGGGGGGCGCTCGATCCTTCGACGCTGCTGCTCTTGTTCGGATCGCTGTTGGCGCTCGGCGCGCGCCGGCGCCGCACTTCGGAGTCCGCATGAACGCGCGCGGGCAGCTCGCGCGACTCACGCAAATGGCGCATCGCTTACCCTGGCTTTCGCTGCTCGCGTCGGTCATTGGCTTGCTGGCGAGCGAGCTGCCCGCACAGCACTTCCTTGCTTTCACGGCGGCTGGGATGCAAAAGGGAGAGCTGTGGCGCCTGTGGACGGGTCACTTCGTGCACTACGGCAGCGCACACCTGTGGGGTGATTGGCTGGCCTTCGTGGTCTGGGCAGCGTTGGTCGAAGGGGAGTCGCGGCGTGCCCTCGGCGTAACGCTGCTGATCGGCGCGCCAATGCTGTTGCTTGCGCTCGAGCGGGTGTGTCCAGCGCTCGGTGAGTACCGCGGACTGTCGGGCATCGACAGCGCGCTGGTGGTCGAATTGATCCTGCTGCGGGGCTTCGCGCCAGCGGGGGTCGGCGCTGGGCGTGGCC
>Ga0247779_1000780_pt1 | contig 17271 bp, 8 predicted proteins | sample UWRJL221509R5_FD_179925 | JGI IMG/M metagenome (GOLD analysis project Ga0247779, IMG submission 179925) | Plant litter microbial communities from Arlington Agricultural Research Station in Wisconsin, United States - UWRJ-L221-509R-5 | ecosystem: Environmental > Terrestrial > Plant litter >... | reverse complement strand
CGAGCTGCTCAACCTCTACGCCCGCCGCGCCGCCCGCGACGGCTACTCGCACCGCTTCTCGCCGCACGACTACGAGGCCTTCGCGACCAGCTTCGGCTTCGAGGAGACGCCCGACCAGCGGGCCGCTATCCACGCGGTGATCCAGGACCTGGTCAGCCCCAAGCCGATGGATCGCCTCGTCTGCGGCGACGTCGGCTTCGGCAAGACCGAGGTCGCGCTGCGGGCCGCGTTCGTCGCGGTGCACGGCGGCAAGCAGGTGGCGCTGCTGGCGCCGACCACGCTGCTGGCCGAGCAGCATTTCCAGACGATCTCCAGCCGCTTCGGGCAGTGGCCGGTGAAGGTGGCGGAGATGTCGCGCTTCCGCACGGCCAAGGAGGTCGCCGCGGCGATGAAGGGACTGGAGGACGGCACCATCGACATCATCGTCGGCACGCACAAGCTGCTGTCGGGCGACGTCAAGTTCAAGCGGCTGGGGCTGCTGATCGTCGACGAGGAGCACCGTTTCGGCGTGCGCCACAAGGAGGCGATGAAGGCGCTGCGCGCCGAGGTCGACGTGCTCACGCTCACCGCGACGCCGATCCCGCGCACGCTGGGCATGGCGCTCGAGGGGCTGCGCGATCTGTCGGTGATCGCCACCGCGCCGCAGCGCCGCCTCGCCATCAAGACCTTCGTGCGCAGCGAGACGCAGGGCACGATCCGCGAGGCCATCCTGCGCGAGCTCAAGCGCGGCGGCCAGTGCTACTTCCTGCACAACGAGGTCGACACCATCCAGAACCGGCTCGAGAAGCTGCAGCAGCTGATCCCCGAGGCGCGCATCGCGATCGCGCACGGCCAGATGCCGGAGCGCGAGCTGGAGGCGGTGATGCGCGACTTCGTCGCCCAGCGCATCAACGTGCTGCTGTGCTCCACCATCATCGAGACGGGCATCGACGTGCCCACCGCCAACACCATCGTCATCAGCCGCGCCGACAAGTTCGGCCTGGCGCAGCTGCACCAGCTGCGCGGGCGCGTCGGCCGCTCGCACCACCAGGCGTACGCCTACCTGATGGTGCCCGACGTCGAGGGCCTGACCAAGCAGGCGGCGCAGCGCCTCGACGCGATCCAGGCGATGGAGGAGCTGGGCTCGGGGTTCTACCTGGCGATGCACGACCTGGAGATCCGCGGCGCCGGCGAGGTGCTGGGCGAGAACCAGAGCGGCAACATGATGGAGGTCGGCTTCCAGCTGTACAACGACATGCTGTCCGAGGCGGTGCGCGCGTTGAAGTCGGGCAAGGAGCCCGACCTGCTGTCGCCCACCGGCGCGTTCGGCGGCGGCATCGACATCAAGCTGCACGCTCCCGCCCTGCTGCCCGACGCCTACTGCGGCGACGTGCAGACGCGGCTGTCGCTGTACAAGCGCCTGGCCACGGCCGACCGCCCCGAGACGCTGGACAACCTGCTCGAGGAGATCACCGACCGCTTCGGCAAGCTGCCGCCGCAGGGCCAGACGCTGTTCGACACGCACCGGCTGCGCGTGCTGGCCAAGAGCTACGGCGTGCTGAAGGTGGACGCCAATCCGAAGGTCATGAACGTGACGTTCCGCCCGAATCCGCCGATCGACCCGATGCGCATCATCGAGCTGGTGCAGAAGAACAAGAGCGTGAAGCTGGCCGGCAACGACCGCCTGCGCATTGACCGCGAGCTGGCCGAGCCGCACGAGCGGGCGCAGTTCGTACGCGACCTGCTGCGGTCGCTCGGGCCGCCGAAGGCGCAGGAGGCCTGATTCCGGGGCGGATCGGCGCACCGGGTGAGCCAGCGGCCGGGCGACAATGGCGCCCATGCATCCGGACTCCGCCTCTTCGCTCGCCGTCATCGTCATCGCCGTGCTCGCCGCCCTGCTCGCGGGGCTGGCCGTCGGCCTCGCGCTGGCGCGCTCGCGCACCCGGGCCGCGGTCGACGCCGCGCTAGCCCACGCCGGCCATGCCGGGCAGCTGGAACTCGCGCAGGCGCAGGAGCGGCTGCGCGCCCAGGAGCGCGCGGCCACGGCGCTGCAGGCCGACCTGGAGCAGGCCCGCGCCGAGGCGCAGGCGGCGCGCGGCGAGGTGCTGCGCGTCTCGGCCAGCGAGGCGCAGAAGCACCAGCACGCCGTCTCGCTGAACGAACGCGTGGCCGATCTCGAGGCGAAGGCGCGCGACGCCGCGGCGCAGCTCGACGCGCGCAACGTGGCGCTGCAGACGGCGCACGCCGAGCTCGCGCACGCGCGCACCCGGGCGGACGCGGAACGCGCGAGCGCGCAGGAAAAGCTGCAGATGCTCACCGAGGCGCGCGCGGCGCTCACCGACCAGTTCAAGACGCTGGCCAGCGAGATCCTCGAGGAGAAGTCCAGGCGCTTCGCCGAACAGAACCAGCAGCACCTGGGCACGCTGCTCGATCCGCTGCGCACGCAGCTCAACGAGTTCAAGGGCAAGGTCGAGGAGGTCTACGTCAAGGAGGGCCAGGAGCGCTTCGCGCTGACCGAGCAGGTCCGGCAGCTGATGGAGCTGAACAAGACGCTCAGCCGCGACGCCACCAACCTCACCAATGCGCTCAAGGGCTCGGCCAAGACGCAGGGCAACTGGGGCGAGCTGATCCTCGAGCGCGTGCTGGAGGCCTCGGGCCTGCGCAAGGGCCACGAGTACCACGTGCAGGTCAGCCAGCGCGACGCCGAAGGCAACCTGCAGCAGCCGGACGTCGTCATCGACCTGCCGCAGGAGCGCAAGCTGGTCGTCGACGCCAAGGTCTCGCTGCTGGCCTACGACCGCTACGCCTCGGCCGAGACCGACGACGACCGCACGCTCGCCGCGCGCCAGCACCTGGACTCGGTGCGGGCGCACATCAAGGGGCTGTCCAGCAAGAACTACCACGCGCTGTACGACGTGAAATCGCTCGACATGGTGGTGATGTTCGTGCCGATCGAGCCGGCGTTCATGCTGTCCGTCACGCACGACGACGCGCTGTTCATGGACGCCTGGCAGCGCAACGTGCTGCTGGTGAGCCCGTCGACGCTGCTGTTCGTCGTGCGCACCATCGCGCACCTGTGGCGCCAGGAGGCCCAGACGCGCAACGCGCAGGACATCGCCCGCCGCGGCGCCGAGCTCTACGACAAGCTGGCCGCCTTCGTGGCCGACCTGCAGAAGGTCGGCGCCAAGCTGAAGGAGGCGCAGGCGAGCTACGACGAGGCCGAGAAGAAGCTCGCCAGCGGGCGCGGCAACGTCATCCGCCAGGCGCAGATGCTCAAGGAGCTGGGCGTGAAGGCGACCAAGGCGCTGCCGAACGCGCTGGTCGATTCGGCCGGCGAGCCCGACGCCGCGCCTATCGCGGCCGCCGAACCGGAGGCGCCGCCGCTGTCGCTGTTCGACGACCCCGCGCCGGGCTCGGCGCCGAACTGATCAGGCGGCCGCCGCCGACCGCATCAGCACCTTGCCGACCGTCGCGTGCACGTCGTCCGGGTCGGTCGGCTTGACGAGGTGTGCGACGAAGCCGGCGGAGATCGAGCGCGCCACGTCCTCGGCGCTGCCGAAGCCGCTGAGCGCGATCAACGGCGCGCGCGGGGAGAGCACCGGCCCCAGGTCGAGGCCGCTGCCGTCGGGCAGCCCGAGGTCGGTGACGACCACGTCGAACGCCTGCTGCGTGCCGAGGGCGACGGCCTCGCGCAGCGTCGGCGCGTGCACCACCTCGTAGCCCATGTATTCGAGCGACATCTGCATCGCGATCGCCGCGTCCTCGTTGTCCTCCACCAGCAGCATGCGCACCCGGCGCGGAGCCGGATTGCCCGCCGCCTTCTGCGCGACGCCGGCCTCGGGCGACTCCGGCGCCGCGATCGTCGCCAGCCGCAGCGTGAAGGTCGCGCCGCGGCCCGGCCCGTCGCTGCTGGCCTGCAGCTCGCCGCCGTGCTCCAGCACCAGGCCCTGGGCGATCGCCAGCCCGAGGCCCAGGCCGCCGTACTGGCGCCGCACCTCGTCGCTGGCCTGCTCGAACGCCGAGAAGATCGAGGCCTGCACCGCCGGATCGAAGCCGATGCCGTCGTCGATGCAGCGCAGCCGCAGCCAGCCCGCGTCGTCGTCGACCTGCAGCCGGATGTGGCCGCCGAACGGCACGAACTTCACCGCGTTGCGCACGATGTTCCACAGGATCTGCTGCAGCCGCGCCGGGTCGCCCTCGACGGTGCCGCGGCTGGCCTGCCAGTCGACGGTGAGCGAGATCTGCTTCTCGTCGACGGTCTCCTGCACCATCTCGACCACCACGTCGACGATCTTGCGCATGTCCACCGGGGCGAGGCGCAGCGACAGCTTGCCTGCTGAGATCGCCGTGAGGTCGAGCAGGTCGTCGATGAGCCGCGCCTCCAGCAGCACGTTGCGGCGGATCATGGGCAGCAGCTCGGCGAACCGGGGCGGCACCTCGACGTTCTTCTGCAGGGTCTGCGCGGCGGCGGCGATCGGCAGCAGCGGCGTGCGCAGCTCGTGCGACAGGACGGCCAGGAAGCGGTCTTTCGTGCGGTTGGCGCGCTCGGCCTCCTCCTTGGCCTGCAGCAGCGCCGCGGCCGATTCGTAGGTGGTCGTGACGTCGCGCAGCAGCTTGCAGAAGCCGCTGACCTCGCCGTCCTCGTCGCGCAGCACGGTCAGCGCGCCCTCGGCGCGCAGCCGGGTGCCGTCGGCGCGCACCAGCCAGCGCGCGTCGACGACGCTGCCGTGCAGCGTGGCGGCGCGGAAGTCCGCCTGCACGACGCCGCCGCTGCGGTCCTCGGCGGTGTAGATCGTCTCGATCGACCGGCCGATCATCTCTCCCCGCACGTAGCCGAAGATCAGGCTGGCCGCGTGGTTCCAGTCGCGGATGGTGCCGTCCACGTCGAGCAGGATGACGCCGTAGCCGCTCAGGCCGTCGACCACGCGCGCATAGACCGAGTCCGCCTGCCGCAGCTGGCGCTCGGCGCGCAGCCGCGCCAGGCGCTCGGTGCGCTCGCGCAGCGCGCGGTCGATCACCAGCGGCAGGCGGCCGAGGCGGTCCTTGCTGACGTAGTCGGTCGCGCCGCGCTTGAGCAGCTCGACGGCGTTCTCCTCGCCGATCACGCCGGACACGAAGATGAACGGCAGCTCGGGCGCCACCGACTTGCAGTGCTCGAGCGCCTGCGCGCCGCCATAGCCGGGCAGCTCGACGTCGGACAGCACCACGTCGAACGCGTCCGACGCCAGCGCCCGGGCGAACGCGCCCTCGTCGTCGACGAGGCGCACCACGGCCTGCGGATAGGCGGCCGTCAACGCCGCCTGGATCAGCTCGGCGTCGAAGGGGGAGTCCTCCAGCATCAGGATGCGCAGAGGGTCGGTAGCGATGACGTCCTGTTCCTTCAATCGATTCTCATTCGGCAACGCGCCGGGCCGCCTTCGTCGACCCCGGCGGCGGTTCGTTCAGCACGGCCCAGAACACGCCCAGGTCGGCGATGGCCGACACGAAGGCCTTGAATTCGACCGGCTTGACGACATAGGCGTTGACGCCCAGTTCGTAGCTCTTGACCACGTCGCCCTCCTCGTGCGACGAGGTCAGCATCACGATGGGCAGGCTGCGCAGCTCGGTCGTCTCGCGGACGGCCTTGAGCACCTCCAGCCCGTCGATCTTGGGCAATTTCAGGTCCAGCAGCACCACGGCCGGGTTGCCGGCCGTGCGGCCGGTGAACTCGCCCTCGCGCCGGAGGTAGTCGAGCGCCGCGGCGCCGTCGCGCACGACCACCACCTCGTTGGCGAGCTCGCTGCGTTCGAGCGCGACGAGCGTGAGTTCCAGGTCGCGTGCGTCGTCCTCGACGAGCAGGATGGGTTTGAGCATCAGTCCTTCTCCAATGTGCCGGGCAGCACGAATCCGAAACGCGCGCCTTCGTCCGGGACGCCGCGCGCCCAGACCTGGCCGCCGTGCCGCTCGACGATGCGGCGGAAACTCGCCAAGCCGATGCCGGTGCCTTCGAACTGGTCCGACTGGTGCAGGCGGTGGAAGACGCCGAACAGCTTGTCGACGTAGCGCATGTCGAAGCCGATGCCGTTGTCGACCACTTCCACGCCGGCCATGCCGTCGCGCGACGCCGGCAGCACCTGCACCTGCGTGACGGGCCGGTCGCGCGAATACTTGACCGCGTTGCCCATCAGGTTGCGCATCGCCACCTGCATCAGCGTCGGATCGGCCCACAGCACGGGCAGGTCGGGCGCGATGCGCCACTCGATCGTGCGCGCCGACTCGAAGCGCGTCAGCTCGCGCGCGATCTCGTTGCAGAGCGCCGCCATGTCGACGCGCCCGTGCTTCAACGCCGTGCGGCCCATGCGCGAGAAGTCCAGCAGCGCGTCGACCAGTTGGCCGGAGTACGCCGACGCGTCCTTCACGTGGCCCAGGTAGCGCCGCGCCTTGTCGCCGAGCTTCGCCCCCTCGATGTCGAGCACGAGGTCGACGTAGCCGGCAATGTGGCGCATCGGCGCGCGCAGGTCGTGCGACACGGTGTACGAGAACGCCTCGAGCTCCTTGTTGACGCGGCGCAGCTCGGCCGCCACCTGGTTGAGCTCCTCCGCGCGCCGTAGCACGATGCCGATCAGCGACTGGCGCAGCTCCAGCGCGGCGCCACGCTCCGCGCTCGTCCACGCCGGCGAGCGCCCCCTGAGCACCTCCGTCCAGCTCTCGAAGCTGCTGCGCGGGTGGATGCGGCCGTCGACCCGCGTCTCCTTGTACGGGCGGCCGGCCCAGGTGATGGTCTGCACGACGCTGGAGCGGAACCACAGGATCACGTGGCGGTGCACCTGCGAGATCGAGATCGCCAGCACGCCCGCGCCGACGCCGTCCCAGTGCGCCGCCGCGGGCCACAGCGTGGCGAGGCGATCCGAATCGAAGGATTCGGTGCCGCGCCGGCGCACCCATTCGGCGAGCGCCAGGATCTGCTCGTCGGGCGGCACCTCGCCTTGCGCGCGGCACGCGTCGTCGAGCACCACGGCCACGCCCGACGCGCGCGCCAGGCGCAGCAGCGGCGCGGGCTCGGCCACGAGCCCGAGCAGGCTGGCGTCCAGGTCGTGGCGCTGCGCGATCAGGTTGAACGTCAGCTCGCGCAGTTCGTGGCGCCGCTCGACCTCTACGCGTTCCTGCGTCGCCTCGACCTGCACCGACAGCAGCCGGCCGAGATGCTCGCAGGCCGCGCGGACCGGGAACGACAGGAAGCGCGTCGCGCGGTCGTGGCACGACACCAGGCCCCACAGCTCGCCGCGCACGACGATGGACACCGACATCGACGCCCGCGTGCCCATGTTGCGCATGTACTCGAGGTGCACCGGCGAGACGCTGCGCAGCCCGGCGAGCGACAGGTCGATGGCCGTCGGCGCCAGCACCGGATCGAGCGAGACGAGCGGCACCGGCGCGTACTCGCCGTCGGGGATCAGCCGGATGTAGTTCAGGCGATAGAGGTCGCGCGCCTGGGCCGGGATGTCGGAGGCCGGGAAGCGATGGCCCGCATAGCTCTCGTAGCCCTCGTCCATCGCCTCGGCCAGCACCTCGCCGTGGCCCTCGGCGTCGAAGCGATAGGCCATGCAGCGCCCGAAGCCGGTGAGCCGCTTGAGCTCGCGCACCGCGATCGCGAGCAGGTCGTCGACGTTGCGGGCGCGCTGCAGTTGCGGCAGGAAGTGCCGCGCCAGCGAATAGATCGGCGCCTGCGTGCCGTTGCCGGCGCCGGCAGGTTCCAGTTCGACGATCACGTGCTCGCCCGCCCGGTGCGCGCTGACGTCGAGCGCGTCGCCGCCCAGCTGGATCGTGCCGAGCGCGGCCGCCGACTCGCCGGCCGCGAGGTCCGGCACGTGCGCCGCGACCTGCGCCAGCACTTGCGTGCGCTCGGCGGCGTCGGTCCAGTTGGCGCTGAACGCCAGCAGCTCGCGCGTGGCGGCGCCCAGCACCAGCATTCGCCCATGCGGCTGGATGGCGCCCGGCACGCGAATGGGTTCGCTGGCGCAGGAATCCAGATCGGGCGAAAGTGCGTTCATCGAGGGCTGCAGGAAGGGGCTCTGCCAAAAATCGGCGGCCAGTCTATCCCAGCCTTGGCGGCCCATGCGTCGGCAAGCAACGTGCCCGCGAGGGCGCGCGGCGCCTGCGTCTCACGCGGTGCGCACCGGCGGGGCCGACACCCGTGCCAGCCAGTAGACGGCCTGCGCCATCGCCCGCGACGCGCCCGGCGCGCCGTCGGCCAGCAGCGCCAGCGCGTCCGAGATCAACTGCTCGATGCGCGTCGAGCCCAGCGTGAGCGCGGCGGTGCGGCAGGCGTCGGCCTTCTGCGCGAACGCCGCGCGCGCCTGCGGCCCGCCGCCCGCCGCCAGTTCGTCCGCGAGGCCGGCGAGCGCGTGGATCTGCTGCGTGAACGCGTTGACGTAGCGCGCGTGCCGGGCGGCGTCGATGCGCAGGCGCGCGACGGCGGCCTCCGGCGCCTCCAGGAGGGTGGCGTCGAGCTGCGCGAGTACCCGCCTCACCCGCGTGACCGTCTCCGGCCCGACCGGCTTGACGAGAAAGCCCTGCAGGTCGGCGCGCGTCGCGCTCAGCACGGTGTCGCGGTCGGCGGTGGAGGTGATCAGCATCGCCGGCACGCGCCGCAGGGCCGGCGCGGCGCGCAGCCGGGCCACGAGCTCGAGGCCGTCGGGCGGCGGCATGCGCACGTCCAGGCAGATCAGGTCGAAGCACGTGCCGCCGCTCATCTCGCGCCAGGCCGCCGCGCCGTCCTCGGCCAGCACGATCTCGGGCCTGCCGCACTGGCGCAGCACGTCCTCCATCGCGAGGCGCGAGACGAGGTCGTCGTCAGCGACGAGGATACGCATGGTCCGCCTCCCTCATTTCGAATGGCCGCAAGCGTATCAGTGCGCGGTCATCCAGTCGTCGATGCTTTCCTGCAAGGCGGCCCAGTGGCGCTCGATGGCGGCGTCGTCGGCCGCGTCGCAAGCGCTCTCCAGGCCGCCGGCGTCTTCGGCCATCGGGTCGCTGTGGATGTAGAACGCGCTGCCCTTGATGTTGTGGGCGATGCGCGCGGCGCGCGCGAAGTCGCGGCCGGCGATCGCGTCGGACAGCTCGGCCAGCAGGCGCGGCGTCTCGCTGCGGAACGCGTCCGCCAGGCGCTCGGACAGCGAGCGCACGGCGGGTGGCGGCGGCGCCGCGTGCGCCCGGGCATCGGCCAGCGCGGCCTTCGCGGCGCCCACCGATGCGGCATCGGGCTCGTCGTCGAGGAACAGCGCGTCGAGCGCCGCGGTCGACCCGCCCGCCATCGCCATGGTGTCCAGGCGCGGCCGCAGCTCGCGACCGCGCTCGCGCAGCGCGGCGACAGTGCGGTGCAGCGCCTGGGCGAGCAGGCGTTCGTCCACCGGCTTGGACAGGAAGTCGTCCATGCCGGCCTCCAGGCACAGCTCGCGGTCGTTGCCGGTGGCGTTGGCGGTGAGCGCGATCATGCGGATGGCCGGGTCGAGCACCCAGGTCTCGCCGATGCCCCCGGCGCGGATCGCGCGGGCGGCGGCGACGCCGTCCATGACCGGCATGCGGCCGTCCATCAGGATGACGTCGAAGTTCTCCTCGGCGCAGCGCTGCACGGCCTGCAGCCCGTTCTCGACGAAGCTGACGTCGTGGCCCAGGCCCTGCACGAAGGCCTGCACGATGACGCGGTTGGTATGGCCGTCCTCCGCGCACAGCACGTTGAGGCGGCAGTCGAACGGCGCCACGGGCTCCTCCTGCACCGACTGCACCGGCGAGCCGATGGCCACCGGCACGGCGACGCGGAAGGTGCTGCCCACGCCCGGCGCGCTGCGCAGCGTGATCTCGCCGGCCATGCCCTCGACCAGCGCGCGCGTGATCGTCAGCCCCAGGCCGGTGCCGCCGTACTTGCGCGTGGTGGTGACGTCGGCCTGCTCGAAGCGGCTGAACAGCCGCTGCTGCGCCTCGTGCGAGATGCCGATGCCGGTGTCCTCGACCTCGATCTCGAGCAGCAGCCGGCCCGTCTCCGTCGAGCCGCACGCCACCCGCAGCTCCACGGTGCCGACCTCGGTGAACTTGAGCGCGTTGCCGATCAGGTTGAGCAGGATCTGGCGCAGCCGCATCGGGTCGCCGCGCAGCCACTGCGGCACGTTCGGGTCGATGTCGCTCAGCAGCGAGAGGCCCTCCTCCTGCGCCCGCAGGTCCAGCAGCTCGACCAGCGACTGCACCATCTCGCGCAGGTCGAAGTCGACCGACTCGAAGCCCATCTTGCCGGCCTCGATCTTGGAGAAGTCGAGGATGTCGTTGATGATCGCCAGCAGCGCCTCGGCGTTGCCCAGGGCGAGCGAGACGCGCGAGCGCGACGGCGCCGGCATCGGCTCGCGCAGCCCCAGCTGGAGCATGCCGATGATGCCGGACAGCGGCGTGCGCAGCTCGTGGCTCATCGTCGCGAGGAACAGCGACTTGGCGCGCGTGGCCTCCTCGGCCTTGTCGCGCGCCAGGCGCAGCGCCTCCTCCTGGCGCTTGTGGCTGCGCGCGTCGCGCATGAACGCCGTGGCGGCCCAGCCGCGGTCGTTGCGGTAGGCCGTCAGCGAGAGCTCCACCGGCAGCGCGCGGCCCGACGAGTCGACGGCGTCGAACTCGATGACCGCGCCGGAGAACAGGTCGTCGCCGGCATCGCACAACGCGGCGATGCCGTCCGTCGCGGCCAGCAGCTTGGGCAGCGGCAAGACCTCCTGCACGGGCCGCCCCAGCGCCTGCGCCGCGCTGCGCCCGAACAGCCGCTCGGCCGCCGGGTTCCAGTACGACAGCGCGCCGCGCTCGTCGAAGCTGATCACCGCGTCGGTGGCGGCCTGCAGCATCAGCTCGACCCGCTCCTGCTGCGCCCGGAACGCCAGCTCGCCGGCCAGCCGGCGCTGCTGCTGCACGACGACGTTGACGATCAGCGTCAGCGACGACACGCTCAGCAGGAACAGGAACAGCGAGGCCGTGTGCGTGGCCGGATCCGCACTGGCGCTGCCCGGCGCCGTCAGCTGCACCGTGATCGTGATGAGGCCGTTGGCCATGATGGCCGAGTGGACGAACAGCGGCGGGAACTTGATGGCGGCCCACACCAGCAGCGGCAACGCGAGAAAGCCCACCACGTGCACCGGCACGTTCCAGCCGCGCGTGATCGACCAGCCCAGCACGCTGGCGGCGAGGCTGCAGAGCACGAACATCCACTGCTCGCGCGAGAACCGGACGACCGGCGGCATCCGCGAATCGCTGCGCGCGGCCGGACGAGCGGCGGCGGCCGGATGCGGCACGCGCGGGGCACGCCGGCGCTCCCCGGAGAAAGCGGCCTGCGGCAGCCGGCGCGCGCCGGCGTCGAAGCGCGCGTCGATCCAGCGCGCCCACGACAGCAGCGCCGGCATGCAGATCAGGCAGCCGAAGACGTCGCCGATCATCGACTGGATCCAGTAGCCGGACCAGCCGTAGGCGACGCAGTGCCGGGTGCCGGCCAGGCCGCAGTAGCCCGCGGTGCCGCCGGCGCCGTTGACGAAGGCGAACAGCACGCCGAACGCCATCATGATCAACACCGCCCGCACGGTGTCGAGCCGGCCCGTGAAGCCCACGCGCAGCGCCAGCCAGCGCACCACCGCGGCCGAGCCCAGCATCGACACCGGCTCGACGAACGCCCAGCGGTCGTGCGACCAGCCGTGGGTGCTGCCGTTGGCGACGAAGTCGTAGCCGATGAAGGCGGCCGCGCCCAGCAGGCTGGCCGGCCCGTACAGGATGCCGGCCACGCAGGCGACGGCGGCCGCCGGCCACACGGGCGTGAGATAGCCATGGTCGCTGAAGACGTCGCCGAGCCAGGCCGCCAGCCAGTACAGCAGCATGACGCCCAGGGTCAGGATCAGTTCGCGGCGGGATGTCCGGGTCAGCAAAGCGGGGGCTTTCAGGAAGGCCGGTCGATGCGCAGCGTGCGGCAGACGCACGCGGCAAGGCGCGCGAATTGTCCCGCGTATTTCACGGCCCGGGGCATGAAATGCGTGTGAACGAGGCATTGGCGAAGCCCGTGGCGCCCGAAATCGAAGGCTGGCGCCGCCCGGCGACTTAAAATCGTCACGTTCCCACCGCCTGCATCCCATGAGCCTCGACCTCCCGAGCGGCCTCGTCGTCCGCGGCTTCGTTCCACCGCTGCGGCTCGCCGATTTCCGGCTGGCGGCGTTCGACATGGATTCGACGCTGATCAACATCGAGTGCATCGACGAGATCGCCGCCGCCGCGGGCCGAAAGGCCGAGGTCGCCGCGATCACCGAGGCCACGATGCGCGGCGAGATCGCCGACTTCAAGGAGAGCCTGCGCCGCCGGCTCGCGCTGCTCGCGGGCGTGGAGGAGCGCCGGCTGCACGAGATCTGGGAACGGACGCTCCGGCTGAACCCGGGCGTCGAGCGCTTCCTCGGCGCGCTGCGCGACGCGGGACTGCAGACGCTGCTGGTATCCGGCGGCTTCACCTTCTTCAGCGACCGCGTGGCGCAACGCCTGGCGATCGACCGCACCCGCGCCAACGTCCTCGAGATCGTCGACGGCAAGCTCACCGGCGGGCTGGTCATGCAGCCCTGGGGCGACATCTGCGACGGCGCCGAGAAGAAGCGCATGCTGCTGCAGACCTGCGGCGAGCTGGGCATCGCGCCGGCCCAGGCGATCGCCGTGGGCGACGGTTCGAATGACCTGCCGATGATGGGCGTCGCGGGGCTGTCGATCGCCTACCACGCGAAGCCGGCGGTGCGCGAGCAGGCGATGCTCGCGATCAACGAAGGCGGCATGGACGACGCGCTGGCCGTGCTGCGCTGAGCTTCAGGCGGCGTGGCCCGCCGGCCGCCCCGACTCGACGCGGGCGAACCAGTCCGCGTAGGGCGACAGCCGGACCTGCATGCGGTGGTAGTCGGGCGCCCCGTCGGTCCACCACACCTTGCCGCGCTCGCCGAGACCGGCCCGGGCCTGCGCGACCCGTTTGCGCGCCGCGGCGATGGCGTCCTCGCCGCCCGCGCTCTTGGCGGCCTTCAGCGCGCGCCGGGCGTTGAGCAGGTCGCGCAGGTAGCGCACCTTGTCCTGCGTCGACAGCGACGGGTCGCCCGCGCGCCAGAGGCGTGCCCGGATCACGAGATAGCGGCCATCCGGCGTGGTCAGCTCCGACGTCATGGCGGCAATGTAGCCGCAGGCCGCCGGCACCGTGCTGCGAAAGGCTACCGGGACGGCCGCCTGCACACAGCTTGATACAGCGCCGACGCGAAAGGCTTGCGCCAGCGGCTCAGCATGCAACGCCGGCGCGAAAGGCTTCCGTCAGCGGCTGAGCTGCTCCCAGGCCTTGTCCAGCCGCTTCAGGCTGACCGGCTGGGGCGTGCGCAGCTCCTGCGCGAAGAAGCTCACGCGGAGCTCCTCGAGCAGCCAGCGGTATTCCGTCAGCCGCGCGTCGACGGCGCCCCGGCGGTCGGCCAGCGTGCGCAGGTAGCGCTGCTCGGCGGGACGCAGCTCGGCCAGGCGCTGGGCGTCGCGCGCGGGGTCGGCGCGCAGCTTGTCCAGGCGCAGCGTGATGCCCTTCAGGTAGCGCGGCAGATGGTGCAGCTGCGCCCACGGGGTCGCCGCGACGAAGCGCTTGCCCATCAGCCGCTGCAACTGCGCCTGCACGTCGTCGACGACCTCCTTCGGCGGCCGCGCGTCCTTCAGCTTGCGCGTGGCGGCGGCGTATTCGACCAGCACGGCCTGCGCCTGGCGCGCCACCTCCTGCGCGATCAGGTTCAGCCGGCTGCGGCCGACCTCGAGGCGGCGGCGGAAGTCCGCCTCGTCGGCGGGCAGCGGCTCCTCGAGGAACGCGCGGTCGATGGCGACGTCCACGATCTGCTCGCGCAACTCCTCGGCCGTGCCCAGCGGCATGTAGAACACCGACATCTTCGTGAGGTCGGGGATGTTGCGCTCGAGGAACCTGATCGGCTCCCTGAGCTGCAGCGCGAGCAGGCGGCGCAGGCCGGCGCGATGCTTCGCGGCCGCGACGTCGGGCTCGTCGAACACCTCGATCTCGACGTGCGCGCCCTTGTCGATCAGCGCCGGGAAGCCGATCAGCGTCTGGCCGCCCTTGGCGATCTCCATCAGCTCGGGCAGCGTGCCGAAGGTCCACGCCGTGTACTTCGCGGCCGCGGCGGGCGCCGCGGGCACGGCCGGCGCCTCGACGCGCGCGGCGGCGCCCTTGCCGCCCGGCGGCGGCGCGGCGGGCGCCGGCGCGGCAGCGGGCGGCGCGGCCGGCAGCTTCAACGCCGCGAGCGCCTGGAACGCCGAACGCGCCTGCCCGCCCAACTCGGACTTGAGCGCCGCGAGGTTGCGGCCCATGCCCAGCTGGCGCCCGTGCTCGTCGACCACGCGGAAGTTCATGAAGTGGTGCGGCGACAGCGTCTCGCCCTTGAAGTCGTTGCGCTGCACCGCGATCTGCGTGCGCTCCCTCACCGCCTTCAACAGCACCTCCAGCAGCTCGCCCTGCGCGAAGTCGTGCGTGGCGACGAACTCGGCGACGAAGTCCGGCAGCGGCACCAGCCGCGAGCGCGGCCGCTGGTGCAGGCTCTTCACGAGCGCCAGCACCTTGGCCTCGAGCATGCCGGGCACCAGCCAGTCGACGCGCTCCGCGTTGACCTGGTTGAGCGCGTAGATCGGCACCGTGACGGTGAGGCCGTCCTTGGCGTCGCCCGGCTCGTGCAGGTAGACGGCCGCGCAGTCGACGCCGCCCAGGCGGATCGTCTTCGGGAACGACGCCGTGGTGATGCCCGCGGCCTCGTGGCGCATCAGCTCGTCGCGCGTCAGCATCAGCAGCTTCGGGTTCCGGCGCGACTCCTCGCGGTACCACTTCTCGAACGTCGCCCCGCTGACCGCGCCGGCCGGCACCTGCTGGTCGTAGAACGCGTAGATCAGCTCGTCGTCGACCAGCACGTCCTGGCGGCGCGACTTGTGCTCCAGCTCCTCGACCTGCGCGATCATCTTGCGGTTGTGCGCGAGGAACGGCAGGCGCGTGTCCCACTCGCCCTGCACCAGGCCCTCGCGCAGGAAGATCTCGCGCGCCACCACCGGGTCGACCAGGCCGAAGTTCACCCGCCGGTTCTGGTAGACGACGATGCCGTACAGCGTGGCGCGCTCCAGCGCGATCACCTCGGCGGCCTTCTTCTCCCAGTGCGGCTCGAGCAGCTGCGTCTTGAGCAGGTGGCCGGCGATGCCGGGGATCCACTGCGGGTCGATCGCCGCGATGCCGCGTCCGTACAACCGCGTCGTCTCCACCAGTTCGGCCGCGACGATCCAGCGTCCCGGCTTCTTCGACAGGTGCGCGCCCGGATGGCGCCAGAACCTGATGCCGCGCGCGCCAAGGTACCACTCCTCGTCGTCGCTCTTCTGGCCGAGGTTGCCCAGCAGGCCGGCGAGCATCGCGAGGTGCACCTGGTCGTAGTCGGCCGGCGCCGTGTTGACCTGCCAGCCGTGGTCGGCGACGACCGTGAGCAGCTGCGAATGGATGTCGCGCCACTCGCGCACGCGGCGCACGCTGACGAAGTTCTCGCGCAGCAGCTGCTCGTAGCGGCGGTGGCTCAGCTTGTGCGTGGGCGGCGCCGCGATCGCGCCTGCCTGCGCGCCCCCGTGACGCGCCGCTGCCGACGCGCCGCGCGCGGGGCGCGGGGCCATCGGCGCGGCCGCGAGGTCGACCCCTTCGGACTGCCCGCCGCGCGCCAGGTCGAGCCACTTCCACAGCTTGAGGTAGCCCATGAACTCCGAGCGCTCGTCGTCGAACTTCTTGTGCTTCTCGTCCGCGGCCTGCGCCTGCTCCATCGGCCGGTCGCGCACGTCCTGGCCCGACAGCGCCGACGCGATCACCAGCACCTCGTTGAGGCAGTGGCGCTCGCGCGCCTCGAGGATCATGCGGCCCACGCGCGGATCCAGCGGCAGCTTGGCCAGCTCGGTGCCGATCGGGGTGAGCTCGTTGAAGTCGTCGACGGCGTTGAGCTCGCCCAGCAGCGCGTAGCCGTCGGCGATCGCCTTGCGCGGCGGCTCCTCGAGGAACGGGAAGTCCTCGACCGCGCCGAAGCGCAGGCTCTTCATGCGCAGGATGACGCCGGCCAGCGACGAGCGCAGGATCTCGGGGTCGGTGAACTTCGGGCGGCCGGCGAAGTCCTTCTCGTCGAACAGCCGGATGCACGTGCCGTTGGCCACGCGGCCGCAGCGGCCCGCGCGCTGGTTGCACGCGGCCTGGCTGATCGCCTCGATCTGCAGCTGCTCGACCTTGTTGCGGTAGCTGTAGCGCTTGACGCGCGCCAGCCCCGAGTCGACCACGTAGCGGATGCCCGGCACGGTCAGCGAGGTCTCGGCGACGTTGGTGGTGAGCACGATGCGCGGCGCGGCGCCGGTCTCGAACACGCGGTCCTGCTCGGCCTGCGACAGCCGCGCGAACAGCGGCAGGATCTCGACGCCTGGCGGATGGTGCCCGCGCAGCTTCTCGGCCGCCTCGCGGATCTCGCGCTCGCCGGGCAGGAACACCAGCACGTCGCCCGGGCCGCCGCGCCACAGCTCGTCGACGGCGTCGACGATGGCCTCGTTGAGCCCGTACTCGCGGCTTTCCTCGAACGGCCGCCAGCGCTGCTCGACCGGAAACAGCCGGCCGCTGACCATGATCACCGGCGCCGGGCCCGCGGCCGACTCGAAGTGCTTGGCGAAGCGATCGGCGTCGATCGTGGCCGACGTGACGATCACCTTGAGGTCGGGTCGGCGCGGCAGGATCTGGCGCAGGTAGCCGAGCAGGAAGTCGATGTTGAGGCTGCGCTCGTGCGCCTCGTCGATGATGATCGTGTCGTAGGCCCTGAGCAGCGGGTCGCCCTGCGTCTCGGCCAGCAGGATGCCGTCGGTCATCAGCTTGACCGACGCGCCGGGCTGGAAGCGGTCCTGGAAGCGCACGCGGTAGCCGACGACCTCGCCGAGCGGCGAGTCGAGCTCGAAGGCGATCCGCCTGGCGACGCTCGAGGCGGCGATCCGCCGTGGCTGCGTATGGCCGATCAGGCCGCCGCCGTTCGCGCGCCCGCGGCCGAGCTCGAGCACGATCTTGGGCAGCTGCGTCGTCTTGCCGGAGCCCGTCTCGCCGCAGACGATCACCACCTGGTGCTCGCGGATGGCGCGCGCGATGTCCTCGCGCCGGCTGGAGACCGGCAGCGACTCGGGGAAGGTGATCGGCGGCACCGGGTTGGCCGCCGGCGCCGCGGCGCGCGGCGGGCGATCCTGGCGCTGGGGACGCGGCGGGCG
>Ga0247779_1000779_pt1 | contig 17296 bp, 17 predicted proteins | sample UWRJL221509R5_FD_179925 | JGI IMG/M metagenome (GOLD analysis project Ga0247779, IMG submission 179925) | Plant litter microbial communities from Arlington Agricultural Research Station in Wisconsin, United States - UWRJ-L221-509R-5 | ecosystem: Environmental > Terrestrial > Plant litter >... | reverse complement strand
CGACCAAAGCGGAGCGCTGGCGGTACTCGGTCGGCACCCGGCGGCCGACCCAGATATCGTGGTTCGGGCCGGCACCGCGGCGCATGTCGGTGCGATGCGAATACTCGCGGTGGTCGCGATCATGGTCGTGATGGTCGTCGCGGTCATGGCGCTGCGCCGAGGCGACGCCCGCGCCGCCCAGGGTCAGCACTGCCGCGAGCGCGCTCGCAATGATCTTTCGGGTGTTGGTCTTGCTCATGTGGAAATTCCTTCCGTCTGATTTACAGCGAATCGGCGGCGCCTGCGTGCTCAGCTCTTGCCGAAGTTCGCCTTGGCCTGGGCAATGCAATTGCTCTTGGCGTCGCCCGCCAGAGCATCGCATTTCTCGGTTGCTACCTTGTAATCGGCGTCGCGCTTCTGGTCGGCAGCGTCGGTTCGCGCGTCATGGATCTTCTTGCCGGCCTTGGCGTCGGCCAGCGCGGTTTCCTTGGCAGCCTTGGCTTCCTTGACACAGACATCCTTGTTGTTGCCGGCCAGGTCGTCGCAGCGCTCCTTGGCGACGTCGTAGGTGGTCTCGGCGCGGGTCTTCAGGACCTTCACCCAATCGGACTCTTTGCCGGTGTAGTCATGTTCCAACTCCGCCTTGGCCACCTTCTCCTTGGCCTTGGCCTGTTCCATGCAGACGTCCTTGCCATTGCCGCTCAGCGACTTGCAACCGTCCTTGTCGGCCTTGTACGTCTCGTTGATGCGCGACTTGCCGGCGGAGTACTCGCTGTGCTCCATCGCGAAGGCCTGAGCCATCGGCAGGGCCAGCAGGGCGGCCGTGAGGAGACTGGCGCGGAGATCAAACTGTTGCTGTTTCATGTGGTTCACCTTGGTTGTGGAAGTTATCGACTTGCTTGCTCGTTGGGTCAGCCGTTGCGGCGCGGTTCGCCGTCACGGTTCACCGTGACCGTCGAACCCGGAGGCTCCGTCATCTGCACGTGGTGCTCGATGCCGCGGAAGCTGTAGGTCACGTCCCAGTAGTCGGGCCGCATCGAGGCGGGCTGCGTGCGGCAGCGCTCGACGTTCTGGCTCACGCCACGATCGTTGTTGCCGGCCACGTTGGAGCCGACCACCGCGCCAGCCACGGCACCGCCAGCCGTCGCCAGGTCGCGCCCCGTACCGCCGCCGATCTGATGGCCCAGGATGCCGCCGATCAGTGCTCCGGCGATCGCACCGCCGGCACGGTTGCCGTTCTCCTCGGACACGCGTTCACGCTCGACCCAGCAGCGCCGCTCCGGAGGGCCGACCACCGCGTGGACGGCCACCACGTCCGCCTCATAGAGGCGCTCGCCACGACGCGGGTTGGCGTCGTAGTAGGAGGTGGTCGGAGGCGGGGGCGGCGGATCGCTCGCATCGCGCTCGATCATGCGCACCGACGAGATGCGGTCATTCAAGCCGATCGCGCGCAGCGATGGATAGTTGCCGGGACGCACGATCACGCAGCGGCCCTGGAAGCCGGCGTTCTCGCAGACTTCCCAGCGGTCCTCGCCGACGGTCAGCGAAGACGCGCGGTCATTGAAGCCGTAGCGCTGCAGGTCTCGCACCTGGCGTTCGGTCGTGAACGACTGCCCGTTGAAGTTCTCGCCGGCATAGAAGGTGATGTCGGCCATCGCACTGCTGGCGGCCAGCAGGCCTGCGGCGGCCAGCGCGCCGTTCAAAAGCAAAGAGGTCTTTTTCATCTCGGTATCTCCAATGACTCCGATGAAAACAGTGTGGGTGTCCGGCGCTTGGGCGAGTAGCGGACGGTGCCGCGGAGGACCGTAGTAGTCGTCCTACGGCAGCGCCGCGCCCGCGCATGAATCCATTCCCGTTTTGCATAACCCCGCCATTCGCGGAGGTTACGGCGTGATTACATTCAAAGCAGAATGCCGATTCCGGCTTGTGGCATTGGGTCAGCCCCGCTTTTTCGCGAGGCTGACCCAATCTCGCTTTCATGTAATCAAAGGAAACTCGCCATGAACCAACCCAAGATGGAAGGGCTGCGTCTGAACGTACCCCTGCAGGTCAAACATGCGCGGCTGATCGCCTGGGTCGCCGAGGTCGCCGCACTGACCGAGGCGCGCGACGTCTACTGGTGCGACGGCAGCGCCGCCGAGTACGACCGGCTCTGTCAGCAGCTGGTGGATGGCGGCACCTTCAAGAAGCTCAACCCCGAGCTGCGTCCGAACAGCTACCTCGCCTGCTCCGACCCCAGCGACGTCGCCCGCGTCGAGGACCGCACCTTCATCTGCTCGGCGCGCCAGGAAGACGCCGGCCCGACGAACAACTGGAAGGCGCCCGCCGAGATGCGCGAGCTGCTGCAGACCGGGAACGCCGCGCTGTTCCGCGGCGCGATGCGCGGCCGCACCTTGTACGTGGTGCCGTTCAGCATGGGCCCGCTGGGCTCGCCGATCGCGCACATCGGCGTGGAGCTTTCGGACAGCCCTTACGTGGCCGTGAACATGCGCATCATGACCCGCATGGGTAGCGCGGTGCTCGACGTGCTGGGCGAGGACGGCGACTTCGTCCCCTGCGTCCACACGGTCGGCGCACCGCTGGAGCCGGGGCAGGCCGACGTCAAGTGGCCCTGCAACAAGACCAAGTACATCGTCCACTATCCCGAGACGCGCGAAATCTGGTCTTACGGCTCCGGCTACGGCGGCAACGCGCTGCTGGGCAAGAAGTGCTTCGCGCTGCGCATCGCCTCGACGATGGGTCGCGAGGAGGGCTGGCTGGCCGAGCACATGCTGATCCTGGGCGTCACCAATCCCGCAGGCAAGAAGTTCCACGTCGCCGCCGCCTTCCCCAGCGCCTGCGGCAAGACGAACTTCGCGATGCTGATCGCACCGAAGGTGTTCGAAGACTGGAAGGTCACAACGATCGGCGACGACATCGCCTGGATCAAGCCCGCCGCCGATGGCCGGCTGCACGCGATCAACCCGGAGGCCGGCTACTTCGGCGTGGCGCCGGGCACCAATGCGCTGACGAACGCCAATTGCATGGCCAGCCTCGGCCGCGACGTGATCTTCACCAACGTCGCGCTGACCGACGAGGGCGACGTCTGGTGGGAAGGCATGACGGCCACGCCGCCGGCCCACCTGATCGACTGGCAAGGCAAGGACTGGACGCCGGCCATCGCCAAGGAGACCGGCGCCAAGGCTGCGCATCCGAACGCGCGCTTCACCGTCTCGGCCGTCAACAACCCGGCGCTGGACGCCGACTGGGACAACCCGGCCGGAGTGCCGATCGACGCATTCATCTTCGGCGGCCGCCGCTCGACCACCGTGCCGCTCGTAACCGAGGCGCGCGACTGGGTCGAGGGCGTCTACATGGCGGCGACGATGGGTTCGGAAACGACGGCCGCGGCCGGTGGTGCGCAAGGCGTCGTGCGCCGCGACCCGTTCGCGATGCTCCCCTTCACCGGCTACAACATGGCCGACTACTTCCAGCACTGGCTCAAGGTCGGCGAAAAGCTCGAAGCCGCCGGCGGCACGCTGCCGAAGATCTTCTGCGTCAACTGGTTCCGCAAGGGCGCGGACGGCAAGTTCGTCTGGCCCGGCTATGGCGAGAACATGCGCGTGCTGAAGTGGATGCTGGACCGCATCGAAGGCACGGGCCAAGGCGAGGAAAACGTATTCGGCGTCACGCCGAGCTACGCCGACATCAACTGGAGCGGCCTGGACTTCAGCCGCGAGCAGTACGCCCAGGTCACCGGCATCGACAAGGACGCCTGGCTGACAGAACTGGGCCTGCACGCCGAGTTGTTCACGCAACTCTCGCTCGGGTTGCCTGAAGCTCTGCCCTTGACGAAGGCGAAGATCGAGAACAGGCTGGCCGCCCTGTAAGTGCCGGCCTGGAATGCAAAAAGCCCGCTGAAGCGGGCTTTTTTGTTTCCGGCGCGAAGATCAGCGACGGGTGTTGGCGGCGCGCAGTTCGGCGGCGAACGAAGGCATCGTCTTCTCGTACTGTGCGGCCAGGGCCAGCAGTTCGCGCTCGGCGCGGGCTTCAGCAGCGGCGGCCATCTTGGCCTGGATCGACAGGATCACACGGCGCCACACACGGGCACCGATGACGAAGAAAGAAGTGGCTTGGTTACCGCCGCGGCTCAGCGGCAGACCAAAGGTTTGCGTAGCAACGCTCATGGCTGTTTCCTTGGTTGGGTTGGTGGCTCTGTAGAACCGACAGGACGAATTGTGGGGTAAACCCTAGACATGTTAAAAATGAATTGTTTGAATTAGTCATATAAACAATCCGCATGTCACGGAAACTTGTGTCATGAAATTCCGCCACCTGGACCTGAACCTGCTAAAGGTGTTCGACGCGCTGATGGCCGAGCGCAACCTGACTCGCACCGCCGAGCGCCTGGCCATGACGCAGCCCGCCGTCAGCCATGCACTGAAGCGGCTGCGCGAGTCGCTGGGCGAGGAGCTGTTCGTGCGCCAGGCCTTCGGCATGAAGCCGACCACGCACGCCGAGGCGCTGTGGCCCGAGGTGCGCACGATCCTGGCCCGGCTGGAAGCCCTGTTCGATCCCGGCACCTACCAGCCGACCGAGCAGGAGCACACCTTCCGCATCGCGATGGCCGACGCGACCGCCGCGCTGATCCTGCCGCCGCTGGTGGCGCAGCTGGAAGAGATCCAGGCGCTGGCCAACGTCCATGTGCTGCCGCTGACGACTCGCGATCCACGCGACATGCTGGAGCACGGCGACGCTGATTTCGCGCTGGGCTACTTTCCCGGCGTCACCGCCGCCTTGCAGATGCAGGGCATGCAAGGCAGTTCACCGCGGATCCGGCAGCACCGGCTGTACGAGAGCAGCTACGTCTGCGTGATGCGCAAGGACCACCCGCTGGCCGGTGTCGACCTGACGCTGGACCGCTTCTGCGCGGCGCAGCACCTGCTGGTGAGCTTCTCGGGCCGGGCGCACGGCTTCGTCGATGAGGCGCTCACGGCGCTGCAGCGCAAGCGCCGCGTGATGCTGACGGTCAACCAGTTCTTCACCGCGGGCCGCGTCGTTTCGAACTCCGATCTGCTGACCGTGCTGCCCTCGACCTTCATCGAAGCCACCGGCTACCGCAGCAGGCTGATCGAGAAGCCGCTGCCGATGCCGCTGCACACGGTCGAGGTGGACATGCTGTGGCACCTGCGCAGCGAAGGCCGCGGCCCGGAGAGCTGGATGCGCGAACGGCTGATCGAAGCCGCCCGTCGCGCCAAGGGCGAGTCCGCGGCGACAATTGCCGGATGAGCACACGCAACACCGACCTGACCGACGCCGAGTTCGCCGAGCTCGACGAACTTCTGGCTTCGACGCCCGAGCCGCTGCAGGCACTGGACGCCTCCATGCTGGACGGCTACCTCTGCGGCGTACTCGTGCAGCCGCGGCTGATCGAGATCGACGAATGGCTGCCCAATATCTTCGACTACGACGGCGGCCTGCTGCCCGAGGACGCCGATCCGGCCTGGCTGGCGAAGGTGCGCGAGCTGGTCGAGCGCCGGCACGCCGCGCTGAACCGGCAGCTCGTCGAAGACGGCTGGTTCGACCCGGTCGTGCTGGATCTGGACGGGGACGAAGACGCGCCCCAGACCCCCGAGCCCGCCGCCGAGCCCGCCGCGGATCCGGAGCAGGCCGCGGCCGAGGAAACCTATGCCGGCATGAGCAAGATCTCGCGCACCTTGATGCCCTGGGTTGCTGGCTTCCAGCATGCCTGCCTGTGCTTCCCCGATCTGGCCGAGATGGACGACGAGGCGGTGATGGCCGCCATGGCGCGCCTGTACCGCCACCTGCCCGCCGAGACGGACGAGGAAAAGGAAATCGTCGCCACGCTGGATCGCGAGCATCCGCTGAAGGATCTGGACGACGCGATCGAGGAAATGGTCGTCAGCGTCGCCGACCTCTGCGATTTGACCGAGCAGCGGCGCTACGCCGTCGAGACGATCCGCCGCGTCGCGCCCAAGCTCGGCCGCAACGACCCCTGCCACTGCGGCTCGGGCCGCAAGTACAAGCAGTGCCACGGCGCCAACTGACGAATCACTGAGCGATGCGACTGCAGCTGCTCTCGGATCTCCACCTGGAGACCGAGGCCTACCAGCCCGAGCCCGCGCCGGGTGCCGAGCTGCTGGTGCTGGCCGGCGACGTCGACAGCGGCTGGGCCGGCCTGCGCCGCTTTGCCGACTGGCCCGTGCCGGTGATCTACGTGCCCGGCAACCACGAGTACGACCGGCGCGACTTTGACGAAGCCCGGGCCGGGATCCGCCGGCTGTCCGAAGAGCTGGGCTTCACCCTGCTCGACGATGCGGCCTGCGTCCGCACCGACGCCAAGGGGCGCCGCGTGCGCTTCGTCGGCAGCACGCGCTGGAGCGACTTCGACGTCTTCGGGGCGGCGGGCCGGGAGCGCGCGATACGCGCCGCCGGCTACTTCCAGCGCGTGATGGCGGCCACGCGGCACGGCCGGCCCTTCGACGCGGAGGCCGTGCGCGAGGAGGCGCTGCGCTGCCGCGACTGGCTTGCCGAGGAACTGGCTCGTGGCGAAAACGGGCCGGACTGGGAGGCCACCGTTGCCATCACCCATTTCGCACCGAGCCTGCGCAGCGCCGATCCACGCTATGGCAAGCAGCCCGGCACGGCCAGCTTTTGCAATGCGGATGATGAGTTGATGCCCGGCGCTCGGCTATGGCTGCATGGCCACCTGCACTGCCAGCACGACTACCGCATCGGCGCGACGCGCATCGTCTGCAATGCGCGGGGGCATGAACAAAAAGGAGAGGCGGCGGGTTTCGCGCCGAAACTGTTGATCGAGGTTTTCGCGGGGGGCGAATAAATCAGCTGCGGCGGCTCAACCAGGCCAGCGGAGATTCGGCGGTGGCAGCCGCCGCCCCGACCTGCTGCGATTCCAGGCCGTAGTCGCCAGCGCTGGGCCGGAATTCCACGATGGGCTCCAAGCTCGCCTCCATCCCGAAAGCCGTGCCCATTTCCGCCGGATCCTGCTCGACAACTTGTGTGGAGGAGCGACGGAAGAAACGCAATGCTGCTGGTGCGAATCGCATATCAGACCTCACACGAAATGGATTGCGGCGGCCCATCCACCACGCTTTGAGTGTCCACGAATGAAACGTCGCCGTACCCACTGAAGTAGGTGGAAATACCAGCGAAGTTGGTAAAAAAACACGGCAAGTAAGCGTGTGTATCAAAGGAAAAAGAAATCAAGAAGTCACACGCCTCACGTACGATATTGGTAGAAACCCCTTTCCCCCTTCAGGTGGGTACCGAAATCGAATCGCTTTGGGCATGCTGCGTGCCCTCACACCGTCAAACCCGCCTGCCCCCGATCCCTTGACCACATGAATGAAGCAATTCTGAAATGGCTTGCCTCCGGCACCATTGGCGTCGTCGTTTGCGCGTCACTGTGGCTGGCGGGAACCGTGCAGAACGAGATCGCCGATGGCGACCTGATTCTGGGCAAGGCCTCCGCGTCCGCCGCACCCACGCAGCACCGCCGGGTCATCCATCTGGCGGCGCGCCCCGCCGAGCACGCCGCGTCGGCCGTCGCCGCCCGCGCGGCCTTCGTCCTGAACTGAGAGCCGGCGTCGCGGCTCAGCCCAGCGCGGCCTTCGCTCCGGCCGCCAGCGCCTGGCCGATTTGATCCAGCAAGGTCCCTCCTGCAGCGCTGGGATCGGCCTCCAACCTCCACTGATGCCAGAACAGCGTCACGTCGATGCTCAGCTCCGGCCGCAAAACCACCAGCTCACCGCTACTAATCAGGGGACGCAGCTGTAGTTCCGGCGCAACACCGACGCCCCAACCCATCAGAACCGCACGCACATAGGCCTCGCTGGACGGAACGTAGCGCTCCTGCAGGCGCGGAGCCCGCACGCCGAAGGCCTTCGACACCCACTGGACCTGGCTGTCGTCCTTGCGGTTGAAGACCAGGAAGGGTGCGGCGGTGAAGTTGGCTGCGTTGAGGCCTTGCGGCAAGTGCTCGCGCAGGAAGGCAGGACTGGCCACCGCCACGTAGCGCATCACGCCCAGCGGCTGGACGGAGCAGCCGCGCAAGGCCTGCCGCACCGTGGTGACGCAGCCCAATACCTCGCCCTGGCGCAGCCATTCGTGCGTGAAATCCTGGTCGTCGACGACCAGTTCCAGTCCGAAGCCCTCGTTCAGCCCGGCCTGCACGAGCGGGTCCAGCGCCGGCGGCACCCAGGTCGCCAGGCTGTCGGCGTTGACGGCGATGGCGATGCGCTCGCTGCGCGTGGTGCGGACGCCCAGTTCGCGGGCAAGGTCGGTGCGCAGGGCCTGCATCTGGCGGGCATAGCGCAGCAGCACCTTGCCGGGCTCGGTCAGCCGCAGCGGCCGCGAACGCACGACCAGCAACTGACCGAGCTGCGCCTCCAGGTTGCGAAGCCGCTGCGACACGGCGCTCTGCGTCACGGCGAGCCGCTGGGCAGCGCGCTCGAAGCTGCGCTCGTCGGCCAGTGCGGCCAGGCAATCGAGGCCGGCGGAGTCCAGGTCTTTCATAAGTCAATCTAATGGAGTCGCTGAAATATTAATCGCCCTTCATCTCAGACGGGGTGCTGGCGACAATCCGCCGGCCATGCCCATCGCAGAAATCGCACCGAGCTCCGTTCCGTTCGCCGCCTCGATCCAGGGCTGGCTGACCGGTGCCGGCCTGATCGTCGCGATCGGCGCGCAGAACGCGCTGGTGCTGCGCCAGGGTCTGCTGCGCAGCCATGTCGGACCGGTCGTCGCGCTGTGCGTGCTGTCCGACATGCTGCTGATCTGCGCCGGCGTATTCGGCCTCGGTGCCGCGATCGGCGCGAATCCGCTGCTGATGGCCACCTTCCGCTGGGGCGGCGCTGCCTTCCTCGCCGTCTACGGCTTGCGGGCCGCTTGGCGCGCGTGGAGCCACGATGCCAGCGCATTGCAGGACGCCCGCGGCACGCGCAACGGCCTCGGCGCCACGCTGCTCAGCGCGGCCGCGATGACCTACCTGAACCCGCACGTCTACCTGGACACCGTCGTGCTGCTCGGCACCGTCGGCGCGCAGCAGCCCCAGGACCAGCGCTGGGCCTTCGCGGCGGGCGCGTCGCTCGCCTCGCTGATGTGGTTCTCGCTGCTGGGCTTCGGCGCGGCGGCGGCAGCGGGGCCGCTGCGCCGCGCCGGCGTCTGGCAGGCGATCGACGCCGCCATCGCCGTCGTGATGCTGACCTTGGCCGTACAACTGATTCGCTAGATAGCAAGAAAGAGAACGAAGCATGAAGATCGTCGTCCTGGGCGCCGGCATCATCGGCATCAGCACCGCCTGGCACCTGCTGGAGCAGGGTCACGAGGTCACCGTGGTCGATCGCCAGCCCGATGCCGCGCTGGAGACCAGCTTCGCCAACGGCGCGCAGATCTCGGTCTGCTTCTGCGAGCCCTGGGCCAATGCCGGCGCGCCGTTCAAGGTCGCGAAATGGCTGCTGCGCGACGATTCCCCGCTGCTGTTCCGCCCGCGGCTGGACATCGCTCAGTGGCGCTACGGCCTGGCCTTCCTGGGCCAGTGCACGTCAGCGGCCTTCGAGCGCAATGTGGAGGAGCTGGTGCAGCTCGGCCGCTACAGCCACGAGTCGCTGAAGGACGTCGTCGCTCAGACCGGCATCGAATACAACCGGCTGGAAAAGGGCATCCTGCACTTCTTCTCCAGTCAGGCGGATTTCGACGGCGGCATCGTCGCCGCCGAGATCATGAAGAGCCACGGCGTCGACCGCCGCATCCTCGACCACGACGAGGTGCTCAAGGTCGAGCCGGCGCTGGCCAACTTCCAGGGCCGCATCTACGGCGGCACCTACACGCCCAGCGACGAATCCGGCGACGCCCGCGTGTTCACGCAGGAACTCGCGCGCCGCTGCGCCGAGCGCGGCGCCACCTTCCACTACGGCCACGACATCCTGCGCCTGGCCCGCTCCGGCCAGGGTATCGATGCGGTCGAGATCGCCTCACGTGCCAGCGGCGCGAAGAAGACCCTGAAGGCCGATGCCTTCGTCGCCGCGCTGGGCTCCTACACGCCGGCGCTGATGAAGCAGGTCGGCGAGTTCCTGAACATCTATCCGGCCAAGGGCTATTCGGCCACGCTGCGGCTGAAGCGGCCCGAAGCGGCCAGCGTCGTCAGCCTGCTGGACGACACGCGCAAGATCGCGATCTCGCGCCTGGGCGACTTCATCCGCATCGCCGGCACGGCGGAACTCAGCGGCTTCGACCTGAGCCTGGACACGCCCACCGCCAAGGTGCGCTGCGATGCGCTGGTGAAGCGCTACGAGGAGCTGTTCCCCGGCGTCGCCGACCTGTCCGAGCGCAACTACTGGACCGGCCTGCGCCCCAGCACGCCCAGCAACATCCCCTACATCGGCCGCAGCAAGAAGGCGAGCAATCTGTGGGTCAACGCCGGCCACGGCACGCTGGGCTGGACGCACGGCGCCGGCTCCGGCCGCGCGCTGGCCGAGTTGATGGCGGGCCGCCGGCCGGCCATCGATTTCCACTTCTACGGCGACGTTGCTGGCCGGGCCGGCAAGGTCTGACCCCGGCGAACTACATCCGCGCCAGCGTCTGGCGGATCTTGGCCGCGTCGCGCAGGCGCTGCGCCGAGCCATCGGCATCGAGCAGCACCACGGTGTAAAAGCGCTCGCCGGTCTTCATCCGCATCGTCAGGCAGCGGCCCGCCTCCTCGGTGTAGCCGGTCTTGGAGAGCTGGATGTCCCAACCCTTGCCGCCGACCAAGTGGTTGGTGTTGTGGACCTCGCGCGTGCGCCCGTTGACGGGCACTTCGTCGCTCTTCTGGCTGGTGATGCGCACGATCTCGGGATAGCGCGACGCGGCCTCGACGATCTTCGCCACCTCGCTGGCCGTCGAGGTGTTCTGCGGCGACAGGCCCGTCGGGTCGGCGAGCGCGGTGCGCGTCAGGCCCAGGCCGTGGATCTTGGCCTGCACCGCCAGGTCGAAGCCCTTCAGGCCGCCCGGAAAGGTACGCGCCAGCGCCGCCGCCGCGCGGTTCTCCGAGTTCATCAGCGCCAGCTTCAGCGCATCGAGCCGCGAGAGTTCGGCACCCACGCGCAGCCGCGAGGCGCTGTGCTTCAAGGTGTCCACGTCATCGGCGTCGACGCGCAGCGTCTCGCGCGGGTCGAGCTTGGCGTCCAGCACCACCATCGCCGTCATCAGCTTGGTCAGCGAGGCGATCGGCACGACCGCATCGGCATCCTTGCTCAGCACGATCTTGCCGGAGCCTTCCTCCAGCACCAGCGCATGCCGCGCATTGACGCGCAGCCGCATCAATTCCTTCTGCGCCTCTTCGGGGCTCAGCGCCGGCTGGGCAGCCGCGGCCGCCGCGCGATGGACACGCTTGCCGTGATGAGCCGCCGCATCGGCGCTCGGAACATAACTGGCAGACACAGCGGCAAGCAGCAGGACGGGAAACAGCGCACGAACCATGGAGACGAAAAGCTTCTTCAGAGGTGGAGGAAGGGCGCATCGATTGTCCATGCAGATCACGGCCGGACACGCCGCCTTTACGATCGATTGCATCGCCGCCCGTAGAATGCGCGCCCCTCGCATCGTCCGTCCGGCCATGTCCCAAACGCCCTCCTTCTGCGCCGTCGACTTCGGCACCTCGAACTCCGCGATCGCTATTCCAGACGCCGACGGCGGCATGCGCCTGGTCGAGCTCGAGCCCGGCCACGCCACGATGCCCACCGCGGTGTTCTATTTCGTCGAGGGGCGACATGACGCCGATGGCCCGCCGCGCGCCTTCGGCCGCGCCGCGATCAAGGCCTACATCGACGGCAACGACGGCCGGCTGATGCGCTCGATGAAGAGCATCCTCGGCTCCGGCCTGATCGAGCAGACGACCGACGTCGGCGGAGGCCGCGGCGTCAAGTACTTCGACATCCTGGCCGGCTACCTGAAGCGCCTGCGCAACGCGGCGCTCGCGGCCGGTGCCGCGCAGCCGCTGGACAAGATCGTGCTCGGCCGGCCAGTCTTCTTCGTCGACGGCGAGCCCGAGCGCGACGCCGCCGCACAGGCCTCGCTGGAGGCCGCGGCCCGTGCGGTCGGCTTCCATGAGGTGCACTTCCAATTCGAGCCGATCGCCGCGGCCTTCGACTACGAACGCCAGGTCGAGCGCGAGCGCCTGGTGCTGGTCGCCGACATCGGCGGCGGCACCTCGGACTTCTCGATCGTGCGCGTCGGCCCCGATCGCATGCAGCGCGTGGACCGGCGCGAGGACATCCTCGCCAACCACGGCGTCCACATCGCCGGCACCGACTTCGATCGCCACGTCGAACTCGCCAGCATCCTGCGCGAATTCGGCTACCGCTCCTTCGGCCCCGAGCGCGCCGGCAGCCCGCCGCGCGAGGTGCCCAGCGCCGTCTACTTCGACCTCGCCACCTGGCACCTGATCAACACCGTCTACAGCCCGGCGCGCGTGCACGAGCTGCGGCAGATGAAGAGCTTCTACGGTGATCCGCTGCACCACCAGCGGCTGATGACCGTCATCGAGGAGCGCCTGGGCCACGAGCTGGCCGCACGCGCCGAGGCCGCGAAGATCGCCGTCTCCGGCGGTGGCGACACCGTCATCGACCTGGACCTGATCGAACCCGGCCTCGCGGTGCACTTGAGCGAGGGCACCGCCGTCGAAGCACTGGACCGGGACATCGAGCGCATCGTCCAGGCCGGACGCGAGACCGTCGCCCAGGCCGGCCTGAAGCCCGAGCAGATCGACGCGCTCTACTTCACCGGCGGCTCCACCGGCCTGCGCCTGCTGGCCGACCGGATCGCGCGCGAGTTCCCTACCGCGACCCAGGTGCGCGGCGACCGCTTCGCTTCGGTCGCGACCGGCCTCGGGCTGCATGCGGCGCGCCTGTTCCGCGCTTGACCGGTGACGCGGGTGTCGTCGGCGCCGCAGCAGGCCGCGTCACGTCCGCCAGCAGCAGCGTCGCGCTGACCAGGCCCTCCACCGCCTCCGCCACGTCCGCCGGCGGCTCCAAGGTCTCGATCTCCTCGAGCAGATCGTCGGCGTCCTCCAGATCGTCCGGATCCAGGTGCATGAAGAGCGAGGCCAGCGGCTCCAGCAGCGACGCGGCGTCCTGGCGCATCAGCTCGGGGAACAGCTCGGTGGCCAGCGCGAAGCCGGCCACCCAGGGATAGACCACCTCGGAGGGCTCCGCGTCCTCCTCCAGTTCGAACACCAGCGGATCGAACCACTGGCGCTGGACGATGGCCTGGTTCAGCTCCTGGTAGCGGCGCTTGGCCAGGGCGATCAGCGGGCGGCTGTCGAAACCCTCCGGCGGGCTGCGCCCCTCCTCGGCGTCGAGCACGTGCTTGGTCCACTGGAAATGCGGCACCTGCTTGGGCTGCAGCAGCACGCCGACGATGAAGCCGTCGAGCATGCTGACGTCCAGCGGCTCCAGCGGTTCGGGCACCGCGTCGAGCAGGGCCTGCAGCTGCTCGATCTCCGCTTCATCGAGCGGCGTCAAGACGGGTTTGGCGGCGGGCGGGTGGGGCGGCTTGGACGGTTTCATGCCGCGCATTGTCCTGCGGCAGCTCAGCCGACGGCCAGACGTTCCCGCAGCATCAGCACCAGATCGGTTTTGGTCACGTAGCCGGCCAGCCGCCCGGCCGCATCCAGCACCGGCAGCCGTTCGCCCGGATGGGTGGCGAAGACCTCCAGCACCTTCCACACCGGCGTGCCGAGATCGACGCGCGGGAAGTCGGCACGCAGCAGCGCCGCGGGCCAGGGCGCATCGCTCGCCAGGCCCTGCGGCTTGATCAACGGCGCCAGGTCATGCAGCGCGATCGCGCCGGCGAAGCGATCCTCCGCATCGAGCACGTAGATGTGCGGCCGGCGCCACCGCACGAAGGCCGCCTCCAGCGTCGCCAAGCTGTCGCCCGCGCGCACCGTCGCGCTGTCGGTGCGCAGCAGGTCGGCCGCCATCGTCAGCGCCGGCGCGCGCGCGTTGAGCTCGGGCACGCCGGCGTAGATCGAACGCGACCGCAGCCGGCGCGAGATCGAGTAGCCGAGCACGCAGGCCAGCATCAGCGGCACGACGACGCCGTAGTCCTCCGTCATCTCGAAGATCATCAGCACCGACATGAGCGGCGCATGCGTGCAGGCCGCCAGGAAGGCGCCCATGCCGACGGCGATCGCTGCGGGCGCGGGTACGGCACCGGGCCACAGCCGCTCGGCGGCGATGCTGAACAGCGCCCCGCTGATCGCGCCGACGAACAGCGTCGGCGTGAAGATGCCGCCGACGGCGCCGGAACCGGTCGTCGAGGCGACCGCCAGCAGTTTCAGCGTCAGCACGGCCAGCAGCGCCGTCCAGATCCAGTCGCCCTGCAGCACCGCGTTGACGACGCTGTAGCCGTTGCCCCAGACCTGCGGCGCCGCCAGCGATAACGCGCCCACGCCCAGGCCCCCCAGAGCCAGCTTCTGCGGCAGCGCGAGCGGGATTCGCTTGAAGAAGGCGCTGGCTCCATCCAGCAGCCCCAGATACAGCGGCGCGCCGAAGCCGGCCAGCAGGCCGACCGAGGCCAGCAGCACCATCGGCGCGCCGTGCGGCGCGACGAAGGCGGGCATCCGGTAAACCGGCGCAGCGTCGACCAGCAGCCCGGCGGTGACGTTCGCCGCGAAGGCCGCGACCAGCAGCGGCCCGAGGCTCTCCATCGCCAGCGAGCGCAGCACGATCTCGGCGACGAACAGCGCGCCGGCGATCGGCGCGTTGTAGGCCGTCGCCACGCCCGCGGCGGCCCCGCAGGCCACCATCAGCCGGCGCCGCGGCACCGGCGCCGCGCGCCAGCGGCCGATCAGCGAGCCGGCCAACGCCGCAAGCTGCACCATCGGCCCCTCGCGGCCGATTGCGCCGCCGCTGACCACGGTGGCCGCCGAGGACAGTGCGCGCAAGCAGGACCAGCGAAGGCCCAGATCGCCCTCGCCCAGCGCGATCGCCTCCATGTAGTCGCCGCCCCGGGCCTGCGGCATGCGCCGCGCGGCGACCAGCACCGCCCCGGCCACCAGCCCGCCGAGCATCGGCACCAGCAGCCGCAGCCACTCGGGCAGGCCACGGGCGATCTGCACCAGGCCGTCGCTGTGGCCATACAGCAGCCGCTCGACGGCGATCAGGGCCTCGCGGAAACCGATCGTCGCCAGCGCGCCCAGCATGCCGATCAGTGCGGCCCACAGCAGCGTGCCTTCCCACTCGGTGGCGCGCAGGCGGCGCAGGGCAAGCAGGCGGATGTCAAGCAAGGGACGCATCAGAGGGCGGTAGCTGGAGCTGCGGGTGATTTTTCACTCGGCTTGAGGATGCATTCGTACGGGATGACCACTACAGTGCAGACTCCCAACGACGTCCTTTCGAGGACTTGTAACGCTCCCCGGCCCTGCCTGGGAGCGTTTTTTTTCATGCGGGGGCGAAGCCGCTGCGCAGGTGCTGCTTCAGGTGATCGATCAGCAGGCGCAGCGGCCGCGGCGTCGTGCTGGCCCAGCGATGGATCGCGTAGATCGCATCGCCGAAGAAGCCGACCGGGCGCCAGTCCGGCAGCACCTCCACCAGCCGGCCGTCGCGCAGCGCCTCGGCGGCGCTGAAGTCGGGCAGCAGCGCCAGGCCCAGACCGTCCAGCGCCGCGTCTCGCAGGATCTCGCTGTTGCCGGCGCGCAGCGGCCCGAGCACCGGCACGCGCAGCCGCTGCGCGCCCTTCTCGAACAGCCACAGCGCCGGCCCGGGCCGCAGGTAAGGCAGGCAGGCATGCTGCGAGAGCGCCTCCGGGTGCGCCGGCGCGCCCTGCGCCGCCAGGTAGGCCGGGCTTGCGACCAGCAGCGAGCGCGAGGCGCAGAGCCGGACGGCCACGTGGGTGTCCGGCGGCGCGCTGGTGTGGCGGACCGCCAGGTCGAAGCCTTCCTGCGTCAACGCGGCCACGCGGTCGCTCAAATCCAGCTCGATGCGGATCTCCGGGTAGCGGCGCAGGAACTCCCCCAGCAGCGGCGCCACGTGCTGGCGGCCCAGCGCCACCGGTGCGGTCAGGCGCAGCAGGCCGCGCGGCTGGCCGGCCGCGTCTCGGGTGGCGCCCAGCGTGCGGGTGATGTGGGCGAAGCTGGCCTCGGTCTCCTCGACGAGCTGACGGCCGGCGTCCGTCAGCCGCACCGAGCGGGTCGTTCGGGCCACCAAGGTCTGGCCCATCGCGCGCTCCAGCTCTGCGATGCGCTGGCTCACCGCCGCCTTGGACAGCCCGAGCCGCTGCGCCGCCTTGGTGAAACTGCCCAGCTGCGCGATCACGCCCAGCGCGTGCAGTTGGCCCCACAGCAGCTCGTGCCGAAACTCGGGTGTCGTCGTCATTGTTCAGATTATCGAACAATCAAATCGACAGAAGCCGGTTGGCAGGCGAAGGGGTGCTGCCTAGACTCTGCCCAGCCCTTTTCGGAACCGATCGGAGACACGCCATGAGCGCCAACGCCTACACCAGCACCGCCGACATCACGCACTTCATCAACGGCAAGCCGCAAGCGGCCAGCTCCGGCCGCAGCCAGGCCGTCTACAACCCGGCCACCGGCGCCGTGGCCCGCCAGCTGCAACTGGCCTCGGCCGAGGACGTGAATGCCGCCGTGACCTCGGCACAGGCCGCCTTCCCCGCCTGGGCCGATGCCCCGCCGCTGCGCCGCGCCCGGGTGATGCAGAACTTCCTCGTGCTGCTCAACCAGCACAAGGACGAGCTGGCCGCGATGATCACCGCCGAGCACGGCAAGGTCTTCTCCGACGCGCAGGGCGAGGTGATGCGCGGTATCGACGTCGTCGAATTCGCCTGCGGCGTGCCGCAGCTGCTGAAGGGCGACTACACCGAGCAGGTGTCCACCGGCATCGACAACTGGACGATGCGCCAGCCGCTGGGCGTCGTCGCCGGCATCACGCCGTTCAACTTCCCCTTCATGGTGCCGATGTGGATGGCGCCGGTCGCCATCGCCACCGGCAATGCCTTCATCCTGAAGCCCAGCGAGCGCGACCCCTCGCCGAGCCTGCTCGTCGCCGAACTGCTGAAGAAGGCGGGCCTGCCGGACGGCATCTTCAACGTCGTCCAGGGTGACAAGCTGGCGGTGGACACGCTCTTGAACCACCCGGACGTCAAGGCGATCTCCTTCGTCGGCTCCACGCCGATCGCCCAGTACATCTACGAGACCGGCGCCCGCAACGGCAAGCGCGTCCAGGCGCTGGGCGGCGCGAAGAACCACATGGTCGTGATGCCGGACGCCAACATCGACCAGACCGTCGACGCGCTGATCGGCGCC
>Ga0247779_1000778_pt1 | contig 17303 bp, 10 predicted proteins | sample UWRJL221509R5_FD_179925 | JGI IMG/M metagenome (GOLD analysis project Ga0247779, IMG submission 179925) | Plant litter microbial communities from Arlington Agricultural Research Station in Wisconsin, United States - UWRJ-L221-509R-5 | ecosystem: Environmental > Terrestrial > Plant litter >... | reverse complement strand
GACGGAGTACCCTTGTAATTTGTCGAGAGCATTATGACGTGTAATATAACCTTTTTCCATCTTGTTAGCAACTTCTCAACTTTTCATAACTTAAAATTAGTCTTCGAGTATTGTACTTATTATCAACTAGTGGTGGGCTTTTTTAACTTGAAACTTTGACGCTTTTTTGCGCTTTTTTACCTTGTACAAGCGGAAAAAAGTAAAATCTAGAAATACTGATGTACATAGCCATAGTAGAAGTGACTAAGCGAACCATGCATATCCACACTGTGTAGAAGATCGGAAAACATTACATGTACCACAGCAATATCGGAAGAAAAGAAAAACAATCCAAGCAGAGGACGGATGAATGCCAAAAACATATCCAAGAATATTGCTGTCATATTTATAACGATTATTACAATAGCGGTAGCGTCTTTACGTAGCTTGCATCGAGTCCCTCTGCAAAACCATATTAAAAGGATGAAGCGCCCCCAGCTAATCTACCCCAACTAGTCTGTAAGAGTTATAATGATATCTATGTAGCCTTCTTTGGGGCCTTGGCTGGTTTCGTGGCAGCGACCTTGGGCTCGGGTGCAGCGCTGGGTCCTTTGCTGGAAACGGGGGGGCTAGCGCCCTGCTTCTTCGCGGTGGGTGTGGCCTTGGCCTGGGTGATCAATAGGTCAATAATCCGGGACATACATGGCTCACACCGTAGTAAAGCATGATACACACTTGGTTGCCAGCGACCTTGGATGCAGCGGATGGGGTGTTCTTAGCAGGCATAGTAAACCTAAAGCAAGGCGATTAGCATAGGTCGATGGGTTAACCAGAAAAGAATCTCACTTTTACTGCAGGTTGAAAGTCTGAAGAAGGTGGTTGTTTTGTTAATCGAAATCCAGCAGGGCATTTTATACATGACGAGGTCCCCCAGGTGCTGTCAGGTTTACAGTCAGAACGTAAACAGCGCATAAGCTGCGGCGATTTCGCCATACGATAATGACATTCGACATGACCACAACAGCATCTGGGGGTAATCCCGGAAATGAGAGTAGCAAGCAACGTTCGCTAAGAATGCGCATAAGGCTGCTATCTGATCATGATCACCGTTGGGTCATCGTTAGACCTGCATTGCAGATGAGTCCATCCATTCTTGCAAGGGTCGTGTCATGTCGCAATTGGAGGCAAGAATTATATCCGAAGTAGACATGTTGTACTTCAGGCCTACCTGGTCCGGTTCCAGAGATAGGTTGACGTGGAAGAAGTAACTTTCTATAGATTAATAGCGCGAAGTTGTTAGGACGAAGATAGCTCTGATCCGAGTTTCGATATTCGTAGACAAGACACAGCGTCGAGGCGTAGCTTAGTAGCATCTTACAGGAGCTGTACTTCAGAAAAGTTGCCTGATCTTCTGCTTTTGTACTTGTCCGTGATTGCATCCCGCCCTCGCCAGTTATCTTATCCGTGCAAAAATGATATCGCAGCCAACATCATTCAAGGAAGCTCGGAAGTGCCACGGAATTGGAATAGATACGATGGATATGGTAGTCTCAAAGGCCTTTCTGCATGGATGAACAGGTTGATAACATAGCGATGGAATATGGAAGGGAAACGTCCTGGAAATTCGGACAGGACATTGCCGGCGTCTCGTGATTACCAGGTAATAATTTTGAGAATTCATATTCGTAACATGAAATAAAATTTCATAGAATAGTTCAGATTGCTTTCTGGCCTTCTGCTACCTGGCGCTCAAAAACGGCAAGGTGCTGCGCAATTTTCTCCACTACATCGCGTTTGACTAAAACGCCTTTCCATCCTATAACTCTTTTTGTCCAAAAAACACCATCGTCCTCAGATGAGTACCAACAACTTGCCAGCCCCGCATAGATGGCACCAATGGTGTCCGCATCGCTCCCGAGATTGACTGCCATAAGCGCGCCATCCTCAAAAGTATTTGTCGCAAAGAAACAATAGAGAGCAGCAACGGCTGAATGTAGGACGTATCCCGAAGAGGGTAATTTTTTGGCTGATGGTATATAGTACGGGTATTGCTCATCGACAATTTTTGATCCAAAAGAAGTTGCTGAGGATCCTTGAGTCTCGCCGATAAGTTGGAGAAGAGGGTGATGTCGGAAAAACCAATCTTCGCGTTCGGCCTGGTCGCTAGGTGCCGGGGGAAGGTTAATCGGCATTGCAAGCGCATCGCGGAGCTTTATTTGTGTGTATGGAAAGTTGGCTATGTATGCCAGCAGGTTCAATTTCGAGAATGGCTCTTGATGGCTTCTCGTAGTCTTCTGCAGAATCAGGGAAATGGCACCAATCCACATTTCGCAAACTTCGAGGCAAAGTAAACTTGGATGGGTGGTTTGGCTGCTGCGCCTCGCAAAAGCACGAGCTTTTTCTTCGTCATGCCAGTACGCGAGGGCAATGGGCAGAATTCGCATGAGACTTCCATTTCCTGAATAACTTTGGTCGGAAAGTTCATTCTTGATACGAGAAAGTATCTCCTGTGGCGGTCTATGGCGTTCCTCCTTGAAGAAACATAACGCCGCGTCGATAGTAGCTCCGATGTCGAAACAACTATCAACGGCTGAAAGGTAGCCTTTTTCTTTCCACTGGCTATAGAGCGTCAACTGGTGTATTTCGTCAAATCCCCCCTTCTGCTTGTTTCTCTTTAAAAAGCCCCTCTGGCCTTCTTCCAAGGACGAAAGAGACTCTGCAAGGCAGAGCATCATGCTGGTGTCGTCCGTCCACACTCCTAATGGAAGGCCAAAATTATCGTTTGGAATCATTTCAGAGAGAAATGGGAACGAGAAACGAGCTTGGAACTCGACTGGACCACCGAGGGCATCGACTAGAGCTGTAGAGAGCATCGATAGCTTGATTTTCACTGATATTGTGGCAGAAATGGGAAACTGAGAAGCGAGGGAAGGGCAATGCATCCTGGCTGAATGCAATAACATGATGTTCCTGAGACACGCAGCTCAGATATATAGTATCTAAGAGAATGGCAGTGTTCGTTGACGTTACCAAGGATAGGCGTATACGTCTGTTGCCCGTGTCAGATAGCCGACATAATGAGCCAAATGAACCTTTTGTAATCTGAAATGCTAGAACGCGAACAAGCACATGCATGTCCCTCTACATTCCTGTTTTTGGATATATAGACAGCTGAATGAGGCGATAAAGCGAATTGTAAATTGATCTTGCGAATGGTTCAAGTTCGGGTCTACTTCGACCGACTTCATTGTACACTTTGCGGAATCTAAAGCAAGTAAGTCACAGTATGAGCGGAAAAAGGTTGCCAATTCCATGTATTCCACAGATGATCCTTGAAGGGAGGCAGAGAGTACGTATAATATATGCAAAAGTAGGAATGGCGCTATGGAGTGAACCGCAACTTACATAATCTCAGCTCATTAATTGTTTTAGATGGACATGACAAACAATGACCCATCAAAATTTTACGTTTGATTTTTCACTGTCCGTCGTACACCGTCCGAGGTTTGCCATTCTATGTGCGATGCATATCTCGACAGGTTGTGGGTGAGTTTGAAATCTTCTCTCATGGTGTTAATACACACTGTATGATGAATTCATGTCAAATGAATTCTCGCGAACGCCGTTTCTTCAAAGAAGGAACGTTGCGCAATGTGCCTTTGAATAATCCTAGTTATCCTGATCTTTCAGTTTTTGCTTTAATATCTTCATGAATCCTGCTAACAATTTCTTCTCCTAGGTTTCCACGATACCTCCGGGCATAGAAGAGCACCTGTAAGATTTGCAATGGAATTCGGTTCCTCCGCTTCATCGTCGATGGTCCAAAGTCTTCTGGATGATAAAGGATGTACGGTAACTTCCCGACTATTTCTCGTAGACTGGGTTGAGCTACAGGACACACAATTGTATGTATTTCTGTCAAACACAAATACTTTTTTCGAGCATTTTCTGGGTATTATACCTCATTTAAGACTGGTTATGCGGAAATGGAAGACAGCATCTAGGCCGACCCTTAGACTCCATCGGACCCGCCGAATAACATTGTCCAGAAACCCAACTATTGCTATTTCGTCAGATGTACGCAAGCGTCCCAGAGGGATAAACGCTCCAACATATTTGAATCCGCACCTATCTATCACTCAGGTCCAACTCAATTAACATAACGTACACGCAGTCTTCCGAGTCATCAAGCATCAAGCTCAAGCGTCCATGCAGTCTCCGGTTTTTATCTCTTCCAGTTCAGAATCAATATGATCATCGCAAGCCTCGATTTCTGCCTAGCCATGTTAGACTCGTAAGGCTCATCGACCCAAGAAAAGCAACTTTTGCCTGCCTTCCAGAAAGGTTTCATCGCCAGCATACCGTCAACAAGCCTACCTCTTGTCAGACGGTTAGCAAAGACGGTGCTGGCCTGAAATGATTTTTATAGGTAACTTTGCTTTGCGTGTTGTTTTTCACGCTCTTGTATACCTGATCCGAGCAGTCGTAGAAGAAGAGGCTGTAGCTGGGATAGTCTGTGTCATTTTCTTCATGGTCAAGTTGTGGTTCATCCAGAAGAACAGTGATATTTTGGTCTATGATGGCTTCATTTCCTTAGGAAAGTACCAAATTCCATAATAAGTGATATGTACGGACGAGAATAATATTCTTTCTTCTCCTCTTCCAATTCTTCCTGCGACACACCCGAGAAGGCATCTCCAAGGATGTCTCTGGGAATTTATGCTTGATCTGGGGCCACAGTCGTTCTATCGACGCGCAGGTCCCTCAACTTGAACTGCACAAGAACTGCCCACATGTTTTCTTTTTTAATAGGATTGCTCTTGTCCAACAAAAGGGGAATTTGCCCCTTGACATCAGCGTGAGTATCCCTCTCAATCATGGCCATGCTTCGCACGAATGCGACCCACGACACGGTGGATGTCATCGTAGAATCATCCGCTGCTCGAGAAAAGTGCGTGAAACGAACCCCCCCAGGAGGTTTTGAAGGCTTCTTTTAGAGGTCTACCGTCCGCGACATTGTTCGGTTTACACTCCAGAATCATCTCGTGGTATTCAGTGGCCGCAAGACACTTGAGAAAGGTTTCAAGAGAGTACCCATTCTGCCACGGGATGCCAGTATTCATCTCCAATTCCAGATCCTCCAGCATAGCTTCCATATATGCGTGTAAAAGAAGAATTTTCGCTACGTTTTCCCCATGTTCACCCTTGTTGATAGCCCGGGGCTCAAATCCTCAACAGCCACGAGCATATCGAGTATCGGGTTTCCACTGCAGGGGTATCTAATTTCTTCCTTGGCTAGTATCGCTTCCCATATCAGATCCAGTGCTGCAATCGCCAGTATATATAGGTTCAGAAGGATACCCCGTGTACATATGGGAGCGAGTAACTGGGATTGTGTACGCCTTTCGCATGTGACTGGCGACCATTGTGTAGGCGAGGTCCTGTACATGGACTTGATGGGATTGATATTCCAGATTGAGCAGTACATCGAGGATGACAAGAACGGCGGTTGCACTGAATGGAGGAAGCGGATCGGAGACCTTTAGCACTCACGTAAACTCCTTCCGTTGACCAATACTCTCCGATAGACTAGATAATATGTACTCGGATGCTGCGGATCCCTGAAGCTCGGTGACCGCGTTCAATGGAAAGAGTATCGAGAGGTTTCATTTTCCGTTTTTGCCTCCAGGTTCGGGATAAGGTGAACTTGACTTTGGGCACAAAACTCCTTGCAATTCGCTGTTTAGTGATTCGTCCTTAAACATTTATGAGAGAAGCCGAGCTTTATTAATACCAACTCTTTGTTCTGTGCCCCATTTGATGAGTGACAAATTTAACTCTGAAATACTCCACTACTCACAATATAGCTGGGTCGTTTAACATGCAACCAAATCAACATTTACCTCTGAGGACGGAAAGCTACATGTGCGCCGTCTCTCTGTGTTTGATTATTGATTACTGATATGTCATAGTCGTTATGCAGACCACTGAAGTTCGTTGAATAACCTGTACCGCCCATCAGGAAAAACTCGTCTCTTTGTGATGACGACATACAAGTTATATGTCTTTCTTCATGCATTTCTTGTATTTCGTCATTGCGAATGATTGTTCGTTTGTTCGAATACAGTCTGAACAGATGAAATGTGCATGCCCGTTGTCGGACTCGACTCATATGTCAAGGGTCTTCCTTAGTGATACTGCGTGCTTTGAAAGTTCCCAGATTGATCGGAGTTCAACTCACCTCTGTGCGTCACCGAGAGCTGATCGGAGTGAAGTTTATGTCAGACAACGGAGAGAAAACATGAAATGCAATAGATGAATATCGTACATATGAAGATGGTATTAATGACACATATTTTACACACCACAATAAGTTCCCAATAGTAATAATTTAACGTAATATGTCGTAAAGGGGTATAATTCAGAGCGTATTGGAGCGAGGTTTGCCTGGGTAGCGTTTGACGTCGACGAAGGAGGTAGGGGCAACCTTGGAAGAGGGAGTCTTCTTCGCAAGTTTGTCAATCATACTTTGGAGTTGGAGGTCTCGGCAGAAAGCCTGAAGTTTCTCAGTAGCAACGAATCTCTCCTGCTTGCTGTCCTCATCATCGTCCTCATCATCGTCTTCATGGTACTCGTCGGTGGCCGCGGTAACAGAAACGTCAATCTGCCTCAGTTTATGATAGAACTGTGGTCCGCGCTCGACGCGAATGCTCAGGAACTCCTCCAAAGCCGTACACACGTCCACCACATCCTCCTCGAAACACTGCACGCTGATCTTCTCGACCGGTGATCCAGCAAGGTTGGTCATCGTCTCTACGACGCTGTCTACAGGGAAGAAAGGGGAGATGTGAAGCTTGCGCAGCTTGGGAAGGGGCGTGGCGCTGGGCTCGGAGAAAACGCTGTCGGACACGGCAGCTGTCAAGCTGAACTCGTCAATGGTGGGGCCTACAGCTGCCATGATGCGCTCGGTACATTGTGTGTTGAAGCCACTGTCTTCGTGATAGCAGCTTCCGATATCGAGCACCTGAAGACGGCACGCTACGGGGCTTGAAGTCCAGCCTTCATGACCCAGATGAGTGTCCCTGATTGTAAGTTTGCGGAGGGTCGGAATACGTAACAGCGACGGAAGAGAGAGCTCCGAGCCAAGGATTGGGTGGTCAGGAATGTCGGCGTCATTTACTGCAAGTGGTGGGCAAGGGTAAACTCCTTCAAGTTCGGGCGCGTGCATCTTAGAACGGGTGATGCGCTCGAGAGAAAGTTCTTCAAGATTTTTGACGGACGCTGCAATGGATACGACCAGACGTTCGCTCCTTCATACTATGTTAGTTGGATATATGCCAGAGAACAAAAGGTGCACTCACAATGGCGTCCGGGCATCATCTTTATTGCAAATGCTAAGTCGTTTTAGATTTTGAAGGTGCGGAAAGGCGGGGATGATGCACTTGTCCAAAGAGCCAGAAACTCGCATAACGAGCATTTTCAGACTGGACGAGCCGCTCAAAAGAGCTATGACTGCGTCTGCTCGAACTCGTGGCAGAACCGGTGTAGAATTGAACCTATGCTGAGTAGAAATATCCAGCTCTTCAATATAGCTCCAATATTGACGTGGTACGTTCTCCAAGAAGCTTTCAATGGCTTCGTAGTCATTCAACTTGACTTTCTAGAAAGAAAGGAGTTGTCAACAGAAGCAATTATGCATCGCCACACCAGAAGCAAACCTTGAATTTTGCGGGTACACATGCTCTATACGTCCGTTGGTCGACTTTAGAGAGTGCATTGACATCCTCCTCTTGGAGAATGCCAATGATAGCGAGCTTCATTTCGCAAGGAAGTGTGTGCCATGATGAGGAGGACATTTCGAATGTTTTTGGTGAGATAAAAGTCGATGTTGTTGGAGGAAGATAACCACGAGGAGAAGCTGATTTTATAGACTAAGTAAAGCCCATGTAATTAGCATTTCTTCCTCCGAAGTCCACGATTCGCGACGTTGTCGGGGAAAGATTTTAACCAGCACTAAAATAGTATGAAAGACCCCAACAACCTCACCAAGTGATTACATAACATAATACCAAATATTCTTGCATTTTGGGTAGAAATATTGATCTAAATTCTCAAATTTGGTCAAAACAAATTTGGTCAGTACTGGAACGTCAAACAACTCGGTCTCGGTGTTTTCACAATTATATGAAGTTCCAAGCAGAGATTTAACGCTTACCGAACTATCTAGTGAACAGAGGTGCTGTAAGTTTCCTACTGCTCTAGTAGAATTCAATTAACTATCTTTGTATCATGCTCCTTCAACGCCAGGTGGCACGTCCTTTGAAGAAAAACAACTTTTCATTGAAATGAAAGTGGCAGTACGACGTTTCCGGGGTCTATGTTTTACCACTGGATCTGCGATCGACAGTGTCGAAACCTGTGTCCCCTTTTTCTCGTTGTCCGACTAAAAGTTGTCTCGATTATCTGTGATCCTTGATTTGATGAGTATCCATGCATTAGATCAGTTCCCTCTGTTGATGTCAATCTCGTTCAGAAAATAGCCAGGGATGCAAAGTTTCATCTATTGCTTTTCTCAGTGCATGTTGTGGCTGCTTGCTTAGTAGCCACTACATTCGGCTCCGTGATTCTCTGCTGGCCCACGGCGACGGCTTAACGGGTACGGGTTATGCAATTAGCGTCTCCTACCGACGGTTATATTGTTGGAATCATTACTGCAAACATATCGCTGCTGGACACCACAGTTCCGTGCTCAGCGAACTTAACATTGTCACTGGATAATATGTAAGCTTGTATTCCACGCCCACCGACCCACACGGATTTGGGTGTCGCCCGAACGAAGGAACACGTTTTATCTTCTTGGAATGTGTGGCATTATCGTTATTCCTGTCAGACGCAATGTCAACCGGACGCCGAAGGCGCAATGAAAGTGTCACTCGCGTGCGGCGAGCTCGGCTCGACTCATCCTCTGCGTATGTACCGTACTCACACAATTCTTCGGTTCTATGGGAATGTTAATGATTAATCACTCAGTACAAACTAGCAAAGACGCAGAGGGATCCGGCCATGGGCTATCGCTGAAGGCGATGGCTGGACATGAAACTGATCCTCGGCGGCGGCAGTTGTTGATTGCATAAGGTATGTTAATTTTGCCATTACTTTTCACTGTTAAATCAAGTGATTAAAGTATATTTTATTTACAATGGTCGGAAAGGGCTGGGATAGATGCTCATGCAGTGATTGCACTGGCTCCCCGGTCGGTAAACATGCCGTCCGCCTTGAAAATATTCAGTAGGAGATTATGGGACTGTGTCCGGCAGACTCATTACGCCGTCTAATTCTGTTTTGCTGAAGCACCAATACAGGACAATTTTAATCTGGACGATCTGTCCAGATAAGACGACCATCATCGTGTCCACAATTAACCTTCGGGTACTTTAGAAGGCAAGACTACGTTGTACTCTATTCAGAGACTGTCTCCTCCCCTACAGGTATAGTTAAACTTTGGATAGCCTCATGATCAGGAGCTTGCCCGCACGAAGTCGTGGTCTCACAGATCTGCAACATTACATTGTTCCTTAAATACTTAACCTGCAGGCAGCTCCTTGATGCTTCTTCAATCTTATCTTTCAAAGGCTAGGCTGTGAGAAACTCACAACGATGGTAGATTCGCTTCGTTGGTTGAGGCTGATTAGTATCTATCAAGAAATATCACGATCAGGAACAGCGGATACTTCACGGGCGTCGGGATGCCCTTTTTTTCAAGCCTATCAGCTCGCGTTTCCTTTGCGCACCAGAACATAGGCATTTGATCAAGAAAACAGCGCAGCGCCCGGGATACACGATGAGGTCTGTCTGTATCATGAATGCGTGGAGAACTGCGACCGCAACATTACTTGCACAAAAAAATATGTTTGTAGGTAATCGTCATGCCCATCTCCCCTGACATAAGCTTAAATCTGGTGGGTATCTTCAGAACATAATTGACATTGAATTGATTCTTTGGAGGCCGAACACCGAAGCGCTCCTCACCTGCCCGCCGATGATGTGATGTCAATCCTTTGCAATCAATCAAGAATACATCTGTCATCTACTAACGAGCCACTTAAGGCTATGCTATGCGAGGCTCTTAAAGCAGGACCTGTGCATATTTAGCTCCTGGCTGTGATTTAGCTGTGATCATCAAAGAGATCTCGACAAAGGGCTAGGTCTCTGATTAAGTCCCGCTGCCCTAGTGTAAGGGACTATGCCTGTGGTGGACGCCTTTATCTCAGACTACGGAACGGCTGATAGAAGTTCCAACAGCCTTAGAGTGCTTATACATCCGAGCTTAATCATAGAACTGACAACTCGGACGCAAAATCCTCGCTTGAGATCACAGCGGCATGCGACTTTAGACTTATCTGAAAAGAAAAGTATTGAACCAGTCGAAAAATAAACCTTTGGCATCTTTTGCATCATTGGTTTCCATGTCAATAAGGAGTGAAGTGGATAACACGCAAGAATAGCCACTAGAGTCTCGTATTAGAATTCCTACCGCGAATGACGACTTCATTATATGCGACCTTTGGCTACTTTTAGCCTACACGAGACAGTGTATTACAATAAACCTCAGTACTTGGGTCTGCCATGTCAAAGGTCAACGGTTTCAACTTATTCATGCCTATGACTACTCATCAGTAACGTACAAGAATTAGCATATAGAAACAAAATCGTTCTGGTTGCTTCCGCTGATATTGGACATAAACTGTTGACATGCGCAGAGCGCGTGTTTATCCAGTGCTGGCGCTGAGACAAGGACTCATCTATGTACTACGGACATGAAGACAAATAGATCCACACTACAAAAAAATCGATATCCTCTTCGAGAATTTCAGGTAGGAGCTGGCTGTCACCTACAATGTATACTACGCAGAGAGAGATCACGAATAACTTCCAACCGGTGAAGTGGCTCAATGTAGAAAACAACAGATTCAACAACGAACGCAGACCCAATTAAGAGCATTTGAATTTTACATTTACAGAATTTTGGACTACTCAATAGTGCAATGTTTGACTATTAAAACTTTAAACTAAAAGTCATAAATTGCGTGTATTCGTCTTGCAGAGGGAGAGATTTGTTTCATGAAAAGATCTTACAACACCGTACAGGGGGCCTACTATAAGCCAGGACACAAACGACAAGGAAAATGCATCACTCCGTGATGTACGAAAGGTTTTCGAGTAATACGCAGAGAAATGTACACGGACACCTACATGTGTCTATCTATTTGCCTCTCCTTTTTAAAAAAAGACTTCACCTTGACATTTGGCAGCGGCGTATGCCCTGACTTACCATCAAAACACAGAAATTCCGGTAAAAGTACACGGATAATTGTTTGAGATCCTCCAAAGGAGAGTTTAAACTTATACACATACTACTTATGCTGCACAATGTGTACTTTACACTTACGTGCGAGACGGAGGTGATTTAACGAAATAATTCAATAACTCATGGATGGCAGATTAACCGAGCGCTATTGAGACTGACGCTCAGCGCGCTCAAATGACCAGAACATCGAACTTGAGCCTGTCAATTATTATTTCCTTGCATTTTCGTTATTGTAATGATATCAGGGACGTGTTGGCACATACTAACTCATACAATGATCAGTAACAAGTTTCGAACACATGTAGCAGCAGTAAAATACGCCCCTATGTATGGTCGTTGCAGGAAGACTCATTCCGAGTATCGATTATAATTATGGCCCCCAATCTTGCCTCACCAAAACCCAATGTGATCGGAGAAATGAGCGCCTAAACAAATCATTCCCCGACGTTCGGGAGTGTACGATTCTGATCCCATCGTGTCCATTTACTTCGATTCTATAATTAAGAAACAAGTAGTACAGTTAAGATATGATTGGTGAACGTACAATACCGCTGGGGAATGCTTAAATGTAGTCAATTTTTAGGTTGTTCATGTAGTTTGGCCATTAACCCTTGTTGAACGCCGTGACGGGGCATGCGGAATATAAATTTGAAACAAAACGCATGCCTTTGAATAGCACGCGACGCACACGTGGGTCTTGAAGCTTGAGTACTCGAGTCTTCGAGTAAGCACATCGAGAATCAAGGACTGCATAAGTATGTTCGGTGGCATGTACACCAATGATGACGTATCTCAATCGAGGAACCTGGAGGAATAATTGAGTTCATCCTCAAACACGAGCGAAAATGACAAGATAGAACAGGATATTCGGGCGTCCAGACTCCAAATGGGCACAACATCATCTATTGGTCGAAGGGGCACGCCAAAAACATATATTTCGGATGATGCATGGCTTGTGCACAACCTATGCAAGATCCAGATCCTTGGAGGCAACTCGGAAGAAAAGGCAGAAAAGGTTCGCTACCCCTCCAAAAACTCCGCTTAGTACTGTGCATCTGTCATTATTGTTCGAGTTCCGTCGATGATTTGAAGATTAGTATCAGTTACGTCCGGGGAGATTGGGAAAGCATAGTTTGCCTGCAGATTAGATTACGATTTCTACCGTTTACTTCTTTACATACCTAATATTCAAGCATAAGTTCAGAGGACAGGAATCGACGTAGCTTGAGTTCGAGGAATATCATATCCTTGTGCCGTCACGATCTGTACGTTGTGTTTCCCTGAAACAATGAGTTGTAACTGCTATGTTCGTCAGTTGTCTGCAGGCTCGTGGAATAATAAATGAATGTTCTGAACTTAGAAACTCATTAGGGAACCCAAACAGTCATTCGTTACGATGATGACTACATAATCTTACAGAGAATGGTGGTGGTCATGGGAAAAGCTATAAATCTAAGCGAGTTTCCGCCCGTTGGACGCGCATGGGGTTCAGCCCGGGAAAATGATATCAAAACAAATCTTTCTATAAACTCTCATGTCCAACTTTTCTTTTTTCGTTTCTCCCTCTTTCTACCCGGTTTTTTGGGCCTTTTATAACCCGCCATAGCGATTCCCCAACGACGTCTGCTACCCAATGCAATCATTTATATCGTCGCGTTTGGGTTCGGACGACATGGACCCCTTAGCTCTGGCAATAGAACCTCCTCGCAATGAAACAGCAGAAGAAAAGGCAGAAAGAATAGCGTTAGAACAGCATCGAAAGGCAATCTCTGATGACATTGACGCAGAGTTGGAGAGGGAACATAACCTGGAGAAGAGGAACCCAAGGCCAGTCAAAATTCTCCTATTAGGTTTGTTCAAAGCCATTTTCGACCCATTTCTCCAAGCTAATTCTCACTTAAATAGGCCAAAGTGAATCAGGTATTGTATCATTCGAATATGATTTGAGATTCTAGCTCAAATATAAGGTTTGTGCAGGCAAATCAACGACTTTGAAAAGTAAGTGGTAGCCTCTTGGCTGACTTTGGGAATGCCTAACGTCATTTATTGTGCTTCCCAGACTTCCAGCTCATGTATGCTCCGGAGGTATGCGTTCACACTGTTTGCATATACGAAATAACTGACATACCATCAGGCCTTTCGTGAAGAACGCGCATCATGGAGAGGTATCATTCAGCTTAACGTTGTACAATCTATCCGCGTCATTCTCGACTTCATTTCAAGCGCAGAGGAAGAAGCTCCTTCACCTACTTCACCTTCCAGCCCTAAACGAACAATGCCCCTTCTAAGTGCAGATATTATGGTCATCAAAACCAGCCTCCAGCCCCTCATTGAGGAAGCAGAAAGCAAACTTATTCGCCGTCTAACATCAGGGGGATCCGTATCTGAGGATGGGGCATATAGACCTTCTGGAATGATTTCAGATCAGAAAGGTTCACTCAAGGAGATCGCAATAAACTCTGCAGTGAATTGGAAGAATGCCTTTAGTCGCGTACGGAAGAACGGAACTCAGGAAGGCAAAAGCTTTGATTCGGCAGACGCGGTGGACTGGGATGACCCAGAAGACCCTTGGGTCATCCTTCATAATCACATTCAAGACATGGTTACCCTCTGGAATAGTCCTAACATCAAGAAGTTGATGGGTAAGCAGAGCGGCCGCATAGAAGACATCTCTGGATAGTAAGTTCTTCGTATTGACCTCACGCATTTCAGTCTGAAGTTTTTTTTACATTCAGTTTTTTGCAATCTTTGGAAAGAATTACTGCTCCTCGATATTTGCCCACTGACGGTACGCAAAAATATTTCAGTCAAGTTTACTAGAGGTTGACCAAGTACGTCAACAGATGACATCCTCCATGCACGTCTCAAGACGTTAGGTCCGTCCGCCCAAGCACACTTCGTATTAAAGATATAAATTCACAAATCGCAGGTGTCAGTGAGCACTTGTTTAAAATAACCACTGGTATTCGATCTCCCATCATTTCTTATGATTGTAAATTCAGCACAACACGGTTACAGGTAGTGGTACACGGGAATGGAAGGTGTTCGATGTAGGAGGCCATAGATCACAGGCAAGTGTTTCAAACTATACTTTCTCTGGACAAGCAAAACTAACGAGCAATTCACGTCCATTCTATTGTTGGGTCATTGACAGCGGGGTAAGGACCTTTTCTCCCGATACCCCAATCGGCTTTATGTGTGCACCTGGCTTATGACTTACTGTGCTCTAATATTAGCTTCTTGGGCACCATACTTCGACGATATGGATGCTATCATCTTCCTGGCGCCAGTAAGGTGGGTTGTACTGACCGATCTAACCCTTTATGTCTCACCACTAATCAAGGTTTTTTTTTGGCACTGGGCAGCTGCTTTGATCAGGTCCTTGAAGAAGATCATAAAATCAATCGACTGGTGTGTGTTTTTGACTCATTTACCTTATCACGCGTTATCAGATTCCCTCTGTCGCTGGAATTTGAAAGATGATAACTTACTGACATAAATTTCTAATTATTTTTCAATCTCCGCATCTCAGGAAGACTCATACAAACTTTGGACTATGGTCGCTTCAAATCAGCTTCTCAAGCACACAAACCTTATTATATTCCTCAACAAGATCGATATCTTGCGCACCAAATTGGCTTCCGGAGTAAAGTTAAAGGACTATGTTGTCTCGTATGGTGATCGTCCGAATGATGTCGAGAACACTACATTGTGTAAGTCCTCTTTGGAGATTATAGCTTTCGCTCTTTTTGACATACTCTGGTAGACTTGAAAAGAAAGTTCGGTAGGTTTTCTCCTGACGATGATCAAGTCAAAAGACTTGTCTCTCACATATTTTATTTTTAGCTGGAATTCTCAGCGAGAAATCTCCTCTACCGCGTGTGTTCTATTCACACTTTACCACTGTGACGGTCAGCTTTCGCCTTTTTCCTTGCTATTCATGTGGCTGATGAAACTGATTGCTTGCTAGGATACACAATCCACCATGTACATTTTGGCAAATCGTATGCGTCTTTTCCCCAGTCTTTCGTGATTGTGAAGCTAACAGCTCGTCAATTCAGTGAGAGATATGTTGATGCGACAAAACTTACTAAAGACCAATTTACTCTCTTGATACGTGGTCTTACTAACTAATTTAAGAGGCGACTATGAGATAGCGCTGATTTACAATTTTGCGATGCTAGGTCGCAACCAATTAATTTGATTATACATTATATGTAGTGTATCATAGATGTTGTATATCCTACAGTGGCAAGCCTGCCATTACAAACATTACTTTTTATTAAGGTAACCATACACTGTTAATAGATCAAAGCATAGAGTGATCGCGCACATTGCTAAAGGATCTTCTGCTCTATGTAAGTCGCCGTTGCTCCCTGTCCTAAAGCTGTACTTCGGTTCCAGGGCTTTAACGAAGGCCACGAGAATAGCGACACCGAAAACAAAGCACTTCTCCGATGTCGGAGAAAAATCAAGCCCTCTTGCCTGAAAGTGTTCCTTGCGGATGGCTAACCTTCCCTGAAAACAGTGGCCCTGGAGTCGGAAACTCTGGCTTATCCATTTGCAACTATTGGCTCCACTGGCATGTCTCTGACTGTATCCACATCTGGAATCCAACTTTGAAGCTTTTCGTTCTGCCACCATAGAGCGGGTCTTCCGGCACTTTCTTGACCCAGAAAATGTCTTTCCCAACGAACTTCCATTTGCCCCTTTAGTAGACCTCGAGAGCCGCAGAGAGCCGGGTTGCACATGGCGGCTCCTAGGCTACCCAGAGACTCGACAGGTTCTAGGACGCCGTTATCAGGAGAATGAGACGATATCATCCTTTCTTCAACCGGAGGAAGATGCAAGAGAAAGAAGGGTACAGGTGACGAGTGAGCGCGTAGCAGTGTTGATTTGGTAAACACTGATTCGGAGATGAGCAGTGCAACGATGGGAATTTGTGAATTGGGTGATCCTGCCAGTATTCCGGCATCACTGTCTGTAGCTAGCAGAGATGATGGTGACGATGAATTTCCTGTGGCGAGAAGACGATACATCACGCCCTCAAGCTCGCGAACGTAATTTGGGCCCATCTTTTTCTTCTCGGCTTTGCACTGCCCAATGACCCTTATCCGACGTCTGTCGAACAAAGATGAAGGCCGAGGGTGTTTTGATACATCGTGGTTATCGTATGGAAGCCACCACCATCCCAGCAGATCTATGCCTCCATCTTCTTTTCCTCCTACGCGTTTGAGAGTCATCGACATCGTTTGTTCAAGAATCTTGAGCGAACGCTCTTCGAAAGCATTGCCTTTGTGGGTAGTAGACATTTTTAAAGCATGACGGCTCCTGGTCGTAGAGATGAACCTGAAGTTGTATGACCATTGATACAACATTGGTGCAAGCAGCTTTTTCGGTATAGTGTTTATTGTGCGCATGTTGTCAAGTTATCACATAGACAGAAATTGGAGAGGCTGGGCGTGTCAAGAAAGCATCTGAGAAGGCGGTAGGTTTATCCAGAGACCAGCAGATTGGGACGTGTTTTGAACTTCGAACAGTCACCAAAAGTTCAGTAAACAGCTTAGCGCGCGTTCTTCAACTCGAATTCGAACCTTTCAGATTCGAACTCCGCATTATGCCGAGGACAGGCCGGGAGCATGTATTACAAGCCCTCTCGAATGCTCTCAACTGAGCGATTTCTCACATAGTTACATACATTAAAATACAGGTATGTCTATATCTAAGTCGTTAATAATCCGTTGCGTCGTCTGCCAGAGTTGAGAAGCCAGTTCATCCCGTTTCGCGTTTTCGCTCAACTCTCCGATATGCCCAACAGGTTCAAGGTATGCATGCTTATATTTGTTGGGAAAATTCCTCACAAGCGGAGAGGCAGCAGCGAAGCATGAAGTATATGAGCCAGGCTCTGGACGCATGAAGAAGAGTTCCATGGCTATGTTGGCAAGGAAGGGCCATG
>Ga0247779_1000777_pt1 | contig 17311 bp, 16 predicted proteins | sample UWRJL221509R5_FD_179925 | JGI IMG/M metagenome (GOLD analysis project Ga0247779, IMG submission 179925) | Plant litter microbial communities from Arlington Agricultural Research Station in Wisconsin, United States - UWRJ-L221-509R-5 | ecosystem: Environmental > Terrestrial > Plant litter >... | reverse complement strand
CGATATTGGCATCGCCCGTGCCGGCTAACGAGGCCCCGCTATGGTTGCTGACGGGATCGCCGAGACCCGCCAGAATGCCATAAAGCCGTTGTGCCGCAGCATCGCCCGCACCGCTGGCTGAGCGCCACTGGGCGACAGGATCATTGGCGTCGCGCGTACCATAGACACCGGCAATCCGCGCCAGCAGGCGCAAGCCAGGCACGCCTTTGGTGACATCCGGATTGGCAACGGCACCTTGTGCCAGATTGAGCCAGAAACTGCCTCTGTCCATGTTGCCACCCGAGAGCAAGGCGCGGGCCGCATCCGGGGCGAACCAGGCCAGGCTGGGATTGGGCGTAATCTGCTGCACGAAAGGAAGATACAGCGGCAGAGCCGTGAAATACTCACCGCGCAGCATCGCCTCACGCAGGGCCTGGGCAATCAGCTGCGCACGGTTCGCTGGCATCTGGCCACGCGCCGTCATCTGATACAGCAGGCCGCGATGTTCCGGCGTATCCGCGCCGGTCAATGCCGCGGCATCGACCGAGGCCGGCACCTGCAGGTATAGCCCGGTCAGTTCATCCGCCGGCAACAAGCCGGTGGCGAAGGAAAATTCCGCCGCCTTGATCCGTATCGCCAGTGGCTTGGTGGCATCGCGCGCCACGGCGGCCTGCGCCACCGGTCCCACCGGCAGGGAGGGCGCGGCGCCGGCGACCGTCGTCACCTTGAGATTGGCGCGCTTCATCATCGCCTCCAGCAGCGGGTCCGGATTGCTGATCGGCGCCTTCAGGCTCTGCGGCTTGCTGTCGCCCATCAGGATTGCCGCGACAGCAATGAAATCCTTGTTGCGCGGGTCGTTCTGGCCTTGCTCCCGCAGGAGATCGAGGCCGATCGAGGCCTGATCGTTCTGCGCCTTGAAGATCTGGCAGAAGATGACAGCCCGTTGCCAGAACGGTTCCGGCCGCGGCGTGCCAGCGACCTGCTGCTGCACCCGGGCGCAAGCAGCGTCATTGTTGCCGGCCAGCAGCATCTTCTCGACGGCTTCCTGGGGATCGGCCGGCTCGCTGGCGGTATCTTGCTTCGACAGCAGCGTCGCCTCGGTATCGAACCCCATCGCATGCAGGCGCTCGGCCCGCAATGCCACCAGGCTGTCGACACCGCCGATCGATGCCGGCCCCGCCGCTTGGGTCAGCAGCAGGCGCAACTGGAGGTCGCGCAAGGACGGCTGGGTGACAGGCGCGGATAACAGCGGCAGAAGCGCTGTCAGATCCGACAGGCGGCTGCCTTGCCACAGCTGGAGACCCAGTCCCTGATGCTGATCATCCAGCAGGCCGGGGGCGCTGTTCGTCCCCGTCCCGGCCTGTGCCGCCGGCAATGGTATAGCAGCGGGTGCTTGCGTGGCAGGTGCCCCCGTCGCAGGTACCCCTGTCATGGTCGTCTGGGGCATGGTCGTCTGGGGAATTGCCATCTGCGGCGTGGCCACCGGCGCCACAACCGGCACTTGTGGTTGCGCGATAGCCGGTTGCTGGATTGTGGGGTTTTGGATCGTCGGCTGTTGAATGGTGGGTTGCTGCACCGACGGAAGCTGCTGTTCGGGCGGCAGCGGACTGGCAGTGATCCCGCCGATCGCCCCATCCGTTGACGAACCACCGTCAGACGAAGGCGTGGTCGAATCGGGGACACCTAACTGGATGGGCGCACCGGTCGCCGGATCGGCGGACAGCGCCACGGCGCTATCCGCACCAGCCAGCAGCAAGGTGCCCGGCAACAGCACGGCAACCAGCAAGCCTGCTAGCGCCCGAAAACGGGGCCGGTGCACGTTCAGACTGTCCGGGAAAGCGAGGCGGCTGGCGCCCGACGGCGCTGGCGATTGTGGTGATCGGCTATTGCAGCGACAATCGGTCATTAGGGACGGATACTTCCTGCTGGTGAACCGGCGCCGGTATATCCCAGGCGGCAAGCACAGCCAAACCGCCGCCAATGAGGACGAGAAATACCACGAAAACGCCGAGAAGTAGTCTGTTCATGTCGCCCATATGTCCTTGACGCTTCGACGAAATCCTGGCGCCGGGTAGCGCGAAGCCGCTGCGCCAGACCACCCGACTCGTCGAGATTTGAAGGCTAACTTGCCACAGGGCTTGGGAAATATGCTAGTGTCGAAATATGGCGAAAAGGCGTCACATTGTTGCGAGGTTGAGTGTCTATGACTGCACTGCCGATTGATGACGGCGGGGACCAGGCGGCCTGTGTACATGGCCGGACGACCGTACTGCCGACACCGGGAACACAACCTGCCTTGGCGCAGCGGATCGACCGGACCATCGTGCTGGTCGGTCTGATGGGGGCGGGTAAGACCTGCATCGGCAAACGTCTGGCCAGTTATCTGCGGCTGCCTTTCACTGATGCCGACAAGGAAATCGAAGCGGCGGCAGGCTGCACCATCGCCGATTATTTTGCCCGGCATGGCGAGAAGGCCTTTCGCGAGGGCGAGCGTCGGGTCATTCAGCGATTGCTGAGCGGACCCGTCCAGATTCTGGCGACCGGCGGCGGCGCCTTCATGGATCCGACCACGCGCAACGTTATCCGCGACCGCGCTTTGTCGGTCTGGCTGCGCGCCGATCTTGACCTGATGGTGAAACGAGTGGCGCGGCGCAATGAGCGGCCGTTGCTGCACAATGTCGATCCGCGCGAGAAACTTAGCGAATTGATGGCCCTGCGCTATCCGGTCTATGGCGAGGCGAATCTCACCGTCGATTCGATGGATGGACCACCGGAGGCCACCTTATCGCGGGTTGTCGCGGCGCTGGAAGCTGCGCATGCCAAGGCGCCGCGTGAGACATCTCAGGAAGCTGGGCTTCAGGGAACTGGTCCGGAAACTGGCGACACGCAACAACGGACGGCAATGCGATGACCATCGAGACGGTACGCGTCGAGCTGGGCGATCGTGGCTACGACATTCTGGTGGGAAGCGGGCTGATCGGCCGCGCTGGCCAATTCGCGGCCCCCTTGCTGGCGCAAAAGCGCGTCATCATCATCACCGATCGGCATGTGGCCCGGCATCATCTCGATGCTTTGCTGGAATCCTTCAAACGCGCCGATATTGCCACCGAGACCATCATCCTGCCCGCCGGCGAACAGACCAAAAGTTTTACCGAACTTGAATCGCTCTGCGACCGGCTGCTGGCGATGAAAGTCGAGCGGCATACGACATTGGTTGCCCTGGGTGGCGGCGTGATCGGCGATCTCACCGGCTTTGCCGCCTCGATCGTCCTGCGCGGGATCGATTTCATTCAGGTGCCAACCACCTTGCTAGCCCAGGTCGACAGTTCGGTCGGCGGCAAGACTGGCATCAACACCCAGCATGGCAAGAATTTGATCGGCAGCTTCTATCAGCCGCGCTTGGTACTGGCGGATACCGATGTCCTGGACACGCTACCGAAGCGCGAATTGCTGGCCGGCTATGCCGAGGTCGTGAAATACGGCCTGATCAACGACCCAGCCTTCTTCACCTGGCTGGAAGGTCATGGGGCAGCGGTCATTACCGGCGACCCCGTCGCGCGCCGGCATGCCATCATCACCTCCTGCCAGGCCAAAGCGATGATCGTCGGCGCCGATGAGCGGGAAGCCGGTCAGCGTGCCTTGCTCAATCTCGGCCATACCTTCGGTCACGCTCTGGAAGCGGAATGCGGCTATACTGACGAATTGCTGCATGGTGAAGCCGTGGCGATCGGCATGGTCATCGCCTTCGATCTGTCCGCCCGGCTGGGCCTGTCGCCGCTCGAAGACGCGGCCAGGTTGCGGCGCCACCTGGCAAGCCTCGGTTTGCCAACCGACCCGCTGCACGTGCAAGGCCGCAACTGGTCTGCCACCCGGCTGGTCGAGCATATGGGTCGCGACAAGAAGGTGAAGGATGGCCGGATCGGTTTTGTCCTCGCCCGTGGCATCGGCCAGAGCTTCACGCCCGCTTATGTCGATCTGGCAGAGGTTGAAACCCTGCTGGAATCGACCATCGCCGCCTGACGATAGGCCGCCGCGTCCTCGTTCAAGGCGCCAATCCCGAAGGAGACCTGCGTGACACCGTCGATGCTCATGACCATGGATATTTCCCTGCTGGTCATCCTCGTCGTCTTTTCCGGATTCTTTTCCGCATCCGAAACGGCGCTCACCGCGGCATCCCGGGCACGCATCCATGCCCTGGTCAGCAACGGCAACAAGCGCGCGGCCAAAGTCGCCAGCCTGCATGAACGCATGGAAAAGGTGATCAGCACGGTCCTGCTGGGCAACACCTTCATGAATGCGGCGACCGCGTCGCTGATGACCATCGTTCTTGGCAATTATTTCGGTGAAAGCGGCTACGCGCCCCTGATCGCGACGGTGTCTTCCACGGTCTTCCTGTTCATCTTCGCCGAAGTGATGCCAAAGACCTATGCGATCAATCATGCCGATCGCTATGCCCTGGCGGCGGGGCCCGCTTTGACGCTGCTGGTGCGCATCACCTATCCGGTGACCCATGTGACCCAGATGATTGTCAGCGCGACCCTGCGGATGGTCGGCGTTCAGGTCATCAACGAACCGGGCGCCGAGGAAAGCCTGGAAGAATTACGCGGCGCAATTGATCTTCATTCGGAATCGGCTGAAGAGATCCGCGAAGCGAATGCCATGCTGCATTCGATCCTCGATCTCGACGACGTGCCTGTTTCCGACATTATGGTGCATCGTCGGCAGATGGTGATGGTCGAGGACAACCTGCCAGTCGCCGAGATCATCCGCCAGGTGCTCGCCAGTCCGCATACCCGCGTGCCGCTCTGGCATGACGAGCCGGATAATATCGTCGGTGTGCTGCATGCCAAGGCGTTGCTGCGTGCCCTGGAGGCCAATGAGTGGAAGGTCGAGGGGCTTAACCTCGTCGAACTTGCCGGCAAGCCCTGGTTCATTCCCGATAGCACCAGCCTGTTGGCACAGCTCGAAGCCTTCCGGAGCCGCCGCGAACATTTCGCCATCGTGGTCGACGAATACGGCGCCTTGATGGGCATCGTCACCTTGGAAGACATCCTCGAAGAGATCGTTGGCGATATCGCCGACGAACATGACGTCAATGTAGCCGGTGTTCAGCGCGATGAGGATGGCAGCTATCTGGTCGATGGCGGCGTCACCATTCGCGATCTCAATCGTGAATTCGGTTGGCGATTGCCGGATGAAGAAGCCTCGACCGTTGCTGGCCTGGTGCTGCATGAGGCGCGGCTGATTCCCATGCCTGGCCAAGTCTTCGTCTTCCATGGATTCAGCTTTGAAATCCTCGACCGTCAACGCAACCAGATCACCCATCTGCGCCTGACCCCCTTGAAGGCCGAAGGTGAGGCCGAGACCCCGGACGTGACAGCGACCGCGTCGGACCAGCTCATCAAGGCAACCAAGGCGACGGCAGTAGAGTCGAAATAGTCTTCTTCAAGGCAATCTGCAGATCACATCCCTAAAGCGCATCCACAGAGGAGGCCGAGGCCGATGACCGACCTCTATCCACGTAATTTGCCTGAGCCCGCCTTGCGCGAGAAGCTGCATGAGCGGCGCTATATCTTCGACGGATTTCTGCGTCAGGACAGCCTTTATGACATCGAAGGCCGGATGACCGATGTGAAGACCTACGATTTTCCCAATGAGCATCGCGGCAAGATCGAGGCCGGCGATCCGTTTCACGACATGCGCATCCGCCTGACCCTGGATCGCGACTTCATCATTCAGGATATCGCTGTCGTCACCGCTGCCAGTCCCTATGCGATTTGCCCAGCCATTACACCCGCCTTTCAAGGCCTCAAGGGTGCCAAGGTCGGTCCTGGCTGGAGCCGCGTTCTGCGGCAGACGCTCAGTGGCGTGCATGGCTGCACCCATCACGTCGAAATGCTGCGGGCCATGGGCACGGTTGCCTTCCAGACGATCTATGGTCATCGCGAAAAGCAGAAGCGCGATCGTGGTATCAGCCGGAGCGATGGCCCGCCGACGGATCATGGCGACGGGCCGCGCAGCAAACCCGGTTTCCTCGATACCTGCCACGCCCTCGCTTCCGATGGCGAGATTGTCCAACGGTCGTGGCCGGACTTCTATACCGGGCCGGGTGCGACGTCTGGCGCAACGCCGGATACGGCCGACACGACACGGAAAAATTCCGGCAGCTAATCGCCAGGCGCGTCTTTTTACGCCAAGCTCTTTTCCGCCGGTGCCAGCGCCAGCGGACCGGCGGTCTTGATCACCCGTAAGGCGAAGTTCGAGCGGATATCCGCGACCATCGGCAAGGTGAGCAGCCGATCGGAAAGCAGCCGTTCATAGGCCGGCAAATCCGGCACCACCAACTCCACCAGAAAATCGGCGGCACCCGAGACCATGCAGCAGGAGACGACCTCCGGCAGCGCGGCCAGCGCCGTGGCAAGGCCATCGGCATTGCGGCGGGAATGGCGATCGACCTTGATCTCGACAAAGACCGTCAGGCCAAGGCCCACCAGGCTGCGATCGAGATCGGCGCGATAGCCCCGGATAACGCCGCTTTCCTCCAGCCGCTTGGTGCGTCGCAGACAGGGCGACGGCGACAAATGAATGCGCTCCGCCAACTCCACATTGGTCAGACGCGCATCCCCCTGCAGCACAGCGAGTATTTTCACATCTGTCTCGTCCAGGTTCATTTTTGGCATATCTGACCCTTTTGGATGCCTAAGCTAACCGAAGATTGCCGATTATCCGGCAAATGATGGTGACTTCGCAAGGACCTGCCCGGCGCTGGAAGGCCAAACTGGGGGCTGTCTCACGATGAGGTTGTCCCATGGAAAAACAGGTATTAGCCGGTCCCGCCATAGCTTCAGCACGCGCCGCCGGACCAATGCACGCGACCTCTTCCCTTACCGGTTCCGCCGCGGCCCTGGTGACCGTTGTCATCTGGTCTGGCTGGATCATCGCCACGCGCTTTGCTGGCGAAACCTCGACCGGTCCAGTTGCGATCGGCTTGTTGCGCTACGGCCCACCGGCAATCCTGCTGGCGCCGGTCTGGTGCCGATGTGGCTTGTTACCGCGCCGCTGCCCCTGGTGGATCATCTTGCTCATGGTGAGCGGGTCGGGTGCGCCCTTCCTGCTGCTCGCCGCCGCCGCCATGCAGGTCGCGCCCGCAGCACAAGTGGGCGTTCTTCTGCCTGGAACCATGCCGCTCTGGGCGGCTTTGATCGGCTCTCTGCTGGGCGTCAGCCAGTTTAGTCGTGGCCAGCGTTTCGGTTATCTGCTGATCGCACTCGGCATCGTGCTCATGCTGGTGGTCACGGCAACAACGCCGTCCTCCGGCACCTTGCAAGTCACGAGGCATCCTATCTGGTGGGGACAGGTTCTGCTGCTGCTGGCAGCAGCCAGCTGGGCGGTTTACAGCCACGCTTTCAAACACAGCGGGCTGACGCCGCTGCAAGGTGCTGCCGTCGTCGCTGCGTGGTCCTTTCTGATTCACTTGCTGCTGGCAGCCTGTTTCGGAGCGGGCCTGGAGAATGTGTCTGTCCATCAGCTGTTCCTGCAGCTTGGCGTGCAAGGCATCTTGTCCGGCTTGCTCGCCATCTTCAGTTATGGTTTTGCCATCGCCACCTTGGGCGCCGCCCGCGCATCAACGTTCAGCGCGCTCGCACCTGTGCTGGCGACGATCGGGGGAGCCGTTCTGCTCGGCGAGCATCCGCCGGCAAGCGATCTGATATCGATCGCGTTGGTGACAATCGGCGTTGCGCTGGCAAGCAGGATCAGACGGAGATGAGTTTGGCGAACGAAGAGCGACGGGCGAACGCGATCAGTTCGCGGCCGGTCCGTCGTCCTGGCGCAGGCTGCCATGCCCTGCCGTCCGATGACCACGCTCGGTCGCGGCGGATCTGAAATAGGCCAAGGCATAAGCTCTGATAGCAGCGGTCAAACTGGAGAGACCACGCGCGCGAGAAATCTCGGTGCAGAGCTGATGCAAGGTCACACCTTGGCGCTGCGTAATTTCCTGCAGCGCTTCCCACATCTCGGGTTCCAGACGAACTGATGTTCGCCTCCCAGCCACCGTCACGTTGCGGGCAATCATCGCTCTGCTCGCCCCCAATTGAATGGGCCCTTCAGCAAGGCCCATGGCACCGGCAGCTGAACTCGATATCTCTTTCATGCTGACAGAGCCTTTGGTGTTTTGCAGTCCTGAGTGTATATTCCTAAGTACAAATACCTTTTGTGTCAATGCAGTTCAGGCAAAACTTGCAGACATTTTTTGCGCGTTAAGATCAATGAAAGCTAATTGGCTGACAGGTCGTTACGCGCAGAGGCACCTGCGGGCGATCACAAGCTGAATGGCCTCACCTTGGGGGACGTCAGATCCTCTCACTGATCTCGATCAAAAATTTCAGGGATGTCGATCAAACGATCAGGCCGGCTCACCCGGCGCCTTGGCGACCAGTGATAAGGCATGAACCGGGTTGTTCATATCGTCAGCCAGGACAGCATAAATCTGTCGTTGCCGATCGACCCGCGATTTGCCGGCAAAGCCCTCGGCGGTTATTTCGACGCGAAAATGCGTTTCGCCGCTTTCCCGCCAGCCGGCATGGCCATGATGTTCGTTGGTCTGGTCGATGACACGCAGCAGCGTCGGCTGAAAGGCCTCACGCAGCTTACGCTCAAGACGATCGGCAACCTGGCCCATGACACTTCTCCGGATCTTCACGTTGTGGCGGCATTCATCATCAACAGATGGATGGTGACCAGCGTGACGACAATGAGCCATCGCGCGGTCAACGGGGGATGGTTACGTCGCCGCGCACCATTTGACAAGCGACGCGGCAATTGCCGGTTTCAGCCGATACGATCAATTGTCGATGGTGAATTGTCCGATGCGCGACCAGCCCAACGAACCTGGACCAGTGAACTGGGGCCAAGGAAGACGCGGCCATGAACGAGCAGGAGGTTGAACGTCCCTTCTCATGCAACCGACCATCCCCAGCGCTGTCAGCAAGCCAATCTGGGCTGGCAGGTATGATAGCCGGGCTGTGACATCTTGCCGCCGGTCTGAAAGAGGCCCCCATGACCTGCCGATACCGGCACCAATCGTCAACGGGGATCTTGTGGTCGTCCTGCACGCTCGCTGCTTGCTTTGCGGCGCGTCCCTTCCCATACTGATATTGTCATGTCGAAATCATCTGAACCGCGCCGTCGGCGGCAATCCAGCTTCGATCGGCCAGAACCCCAGACAATCCTCTGCAACCATCCAGGTTGCATGGAGGCAGGGGTTCATCGCGCGCCAAAATCACGGCAGCGGCTCAATGAGTATTACTGGTTCTGCCTCACCCATGTCCGGGAATACAATAAATCCTGGGACTTCTACGCCGGCATGAACCAGACAGAGATCGAAAGCCAGGTGCGGCAGGATATCGTCGGCCATCGGCCAACCTGGCCACTCGGCCGCTGGGGAGCGCATAAGACCCGACAATTCAAGGCGGATTTCTTTCCGGAAGACGTTGCCGAAACCTTGAATGGCGAAAAGGCCAGTAGCCATCGTAAGGAACGGGCAAAAGCGGCGAGTTCCCCCGAGGAACAGGCTTTGGCCGTGCTCAACTTGACTGGGCCGGTCAGCTTTAATGAAATCAAGCTGCGCTACAAAACCCTGGCAAAGCAACTGCACCCCGATGCCAATGGTGGTGATAAGACCGCCGAAGAGCAGTTGAAGCTGGTCAATCAGGCCTATAGCACCCTCAAGGCCGCCGCTCTGGCAAGCGCGTGAACCTGATGCGCGGCGCCGCATGTGGCAGCCAAGCAATTGCTATGCTTGTAGCGATGGGCGGCCCTGCGCGGAGCGAAAAACTGGATGTCGCTTCCAGCGCTCAAGTCTAGCCTTACCACCCTATAATCGGGTAGAAATTCCAGCGACGCAGAATTGTAACCTTAGCGGATCACAGAATCATGGCAGCCCAGAATGCGGCGGCAGAACCGACCGCCACTCCCGATATTTCGATTTCCGTCCGGCAGCTCTTCGGGCTTGAGTCCGATATGCAGGTTCCGGCTTTCAGCCAGCGCACCGAGCATGTGCCGGATATCGACGAATCCTATCGTTTCGACCACGACACGACGATGGCGATCCTGGCCGGCTTTGCCTATAACCGCCGCGTCATGATCCAGGGTTATCACGGGACCGGAAAATCGACCCATGTCGAACAGGTCGCCGCCCGCCTCAACTGGCCCTGCATCCGTATCAACCTTGACAGCCATATCAGCCGCATCGACCTGATCGGCAAGGATGCCATCGTCCTCAAGGACGGTAAGCAGGTGACGGAATACCGCGAGGGCCTGTTGCCCTGGGCCTTGCAGCATCCGACGGCCCTGGTCTTCGACGAATATGATGCCGGCCGGCCCGACGTCATGTTCGTCATCCAGCGCATTCTGGAAGTCGAGGGCAAGCTGACCTTGCTCGACCAGAACAAGGTCATTCGCCCACATCCCGCCTTCCGCCTGTTCTCAACGGCCAACACGATCGGCCTGGGCGATACGACCGGCCTCTATCACGGGACGCAGCAGATCAACCAGGGGCAGATGGACCGGTGGAACATCGTCGCTACCTTGAATTATCTGCCGCATGACGATGAGGTGAACATCGTTCTCGCCAAGTCGTCGAGCTATGACAATGAGGCTGGCCGCAAGGCGATCAGCGCCATGGTCGCTTGCGCCGATCTCACCCGCGCCGGCTTCATCAATGGCGACATCTCCACCGTGATGAGCCCGCGTACCGTCATTACCTGGGCGGAAAACGCGCGTATCTTCAGCGACGTGGGTTTTGCCTTCCGGGTCTCGTTCCTGAACAAATGCGATGAACTCGAGCGGCCGATCGTCGCCGAATATTATCAGCGTTGTTTCGGTGTCGATCTCAAGGACAGCGTCGCGCCAGCGAAGCTGATCTAACAGCGGCAGTCAAAGATCGGATCGGGATATGTCTGGCCCCCACAATCCGTCACCGGGCAATCCGTTGGAAGAGTTTCGTCGCGTCACCGGCGCGACGATGCGGGCAATTGCCGAACGCAATGACCTGCAGGCGACCTTCTCCACCGGCCCGGCCAATCTGCTCGGCAGCGAAGCCCGCCTGCCACTCCCGGCCCGTCATCTGCCGGCCGGCGAGGTTGCCTATGCGCGCGGCGAAGCTGACGCCATCGCCCTCAAGGTGCGGCATCACGATGCCAAGCTGCATGCCCGTGAATGCCCGAAGACGCCGCTGGCACGCGAAGTCTTCAATGCGGTCGAACAGGCCCGCGTCGAGGCGATCGGCTGTGAACGCATGGTGGGTGTCGCGGAAAACCTGTCAGCGGCATTGAACGAGCAATGCAAGCTGAAGGGCTTTGCCCGCGTCAACAGTCGACAGGAAGCCAACCTGCCGGACGTCATCCGCCTGTTGGTCCGCGAGGCGATTAGCGGCCAGCCAGTGCCGGAGGCCGCGAAATCGATGGTCGATTTGTGGCGAGGCGATCTCGACCATAAGGTGCGCAACGATATCGCCAATCTGCGCGGCCAAATGCATGACCAGCGCTCTTATGCAAAGACCGTGCGCCGGTTGCTGGCCGATCTCGAGATGGAAGCAGCCGACGAGGATTTCGATTCCAGCGAAGACGACAGCGACAGCGAAGACGATCAGCAGAATCAGCCCGATGATCAGCCACAGCAGGAAGGTGGCGAGCAGGGCGAGGCGGAACAGCAGCAACAGCAGCAGCAGACCGCTTCTGATGCCCAGATGGACGCCGAGGAGGCGGCCGGGGCCGAGGAAGAAATGGATATGCCGACCGAGGACGGCCAGGAACAGCCTGGTCAACCCGGTCGCCGCAATGAACATGAGCTCGGGCGCAATCGCCATGAACCGGCCTACAAGGCCTTCACCACGCAATTCGATGAAGTGGTGAGCGCCGAGGATCTTTGCGATATCGATGAACTGACGCGCTTGCGCCAGATGCTCGATCAGCAATTGATCAATCTGCAGGCGGTCGTCGCCAAGCTCGCCAATCGCCTGCAACGCCGTCTGTTGGCAAAACAGAATCGCTCGTGGAATTTCGACCTGGAAGAAGGGCTGCTCGATGCGGCGCGCCTGCCGCGTGTCATCGTCAACCCCGAAGTGCCGCTGAGCTATAAGCAGGAAAGCGATACCGAGTTCCGCGATACTGTCGTCACCCTGCTGATCGACAATTCCGGGTCGATGCGCGGCCGTCCGATCACCGTTGCGGCGATGACCGGCGATATCCTGGCCCGGACGCTGGAACGCTGTGGCGTGAAAGTGGAGATCCTGGGTTTCACCACCCGGATGTGGAAAGGCGGTCAATCGCGCGAAGCCTGGATCGCCGCCAACAAGCCAGCCAATCCCGGTCGCCTCAATGATCTGCGCCATATCATCTACAAGGCGGCGGATACGCCCTGGCGGCGCGCCCGCAAGAATCTGGGCCTGATGCTGCGCGAGGGGATTCTCAAGGAGAATATCGACGGCGAGGCCTTGCTCTGGGCACATAACCGTCTGGTGGCGCGGCCGGAGCAGCGCAAGATCCTGATGGTGATCTCCGATGGCGCGCCGGTTGACGATTCGACCTTGTCGGTTAATCCCGGCAATTACCTGGAACAGCATTTGCGCGAAACAATCGACTGGATCCAGACCCGCTCCGCCGTGGAGATCATCGCCATCGGCATCGGCCATGACGTCACCCGCTATTATCAGCGTGCCGTCACCATCGTCGATGCCGAGCAATTGGGCGGGACCGTGCTGGAACAGCTCGCCTCCTTGTTTGAGGAAGATCACCGAATACGGCGACGGCGCTGACGCGCATGGCGGTTTGGGCAAAGGCAGCAACCACAGGATCGAACAGCCGAATTTTGCGTGGCATCGTCTCGATACTGTTCGTGTTGTTGTCGTCCCTGCCGCTGGGCCTGCGAGCGGCCCAGGCCGATACGATCGACACCCTGAAGCAGCGCAAAGTCATCTATCTCGGCGTCCGCGCCGATCAGCCGCCGTTTTCGCAGATCGGTGCTGACAACGTCCCCACCGGCTACGCCGTTTCGCTTTGTGGCGAGATCGTCCAGACGTTGCGCGACAGCGAGAACCTGCCGGACCTCACCGTCAAATACGTCACCGTTTCCGCTGATTCCAGATTCGACGATCTGGCGGCAGGCCGGATCGATCTGCTCTGCGAAGGCACCACCATGACCCTGCAGCGCATGCAGACCTTCGACTTCACGTTGGAGACCTGGATTGCCGGGATCGGCCTGATGACCCGCAGCGATATGGCGATCGGCAATATCAAGGATCTGGAAGGCCACCGGGTCGGCGTCGTCGGCAGTACCGCGACGGAAGGGTTGGTGCGCGCCTCCCTGCAGCGCGCCTTGGTCACCGCCGAAGTGGTGACCTTCGCCACGCATAATACGGCGACCCGCGCCTTGCTTGACAAGAAGATAGATGCCTATTTCGGTGATCGCGACACCTTGGCGGTCATGCGGCAGCAGAGCAAGGAAGCCGATCAGCTCAAGATCACCGAAGAATCCGTGAGCCTGGAACCCTATGCCATGCCGATCCGGCGCGGTGATGATCGCCTGCGCGTGGCCGCCAATATGACGCTGGCGCGGCTCTATCGATCCGGCAAGATCCAGGAAATCCTGCGCACTTATTTCCCCGGCGCAGAACCAAGCCCCTTGCTGAAGGCCCTATTCATCCTGCAGGCAATCCCGGAGATCTGAAACCGGATCTATTGAAGCCGGCTTTGCCCGCAGCTGAACGATGCGACTGACTCACCCGACGATCCGGCCCGCTTCAAGATGATAAAGGCGACTGACGCTCTAGCCGATCGTCTGCTTCAGAAAAGCAACTGTCCGATCCCAGGCCTGGCGGGCATCCGCCGCCTCATAATTCTGCCCGGTCGGATTGGCGAAGGCATGTTTGGCATCGGCATAGCGATAGATCGTCGCCGGCTTGCCGAGCTGTTTCAAGCGCACCTCGAAAGCATCGACGGAGCTTGGGGTGATGGACTGATCCAGCCCGCCGAAATGTCCAAGCACCGGTCCCGTCAACGCCTGCAAGGCTGACGACGGCGGCGTCACATCGCCGTAATAGATCACCGTCGCATCGACGGGCCGCGCCAATGAAGCACGCAGAGACCAGCCGCCACCGAAGCACCAGCCGATCGTCGCCAGCTTGCCGGTGCAATCCGGCCGCTTGCGCAACATGTCGATCCAGCTCGTCAGGGTATCGATGGCCTGTTGCGGCTGCACGGCGCCGGCATATTGCTTCGCCGCGGTCGGATCGCTTGCCACCTTGCCGTCATAGAGATCAACGGCGAGGCTGAGATAGCCAAGATCCGTCAGTTGGGACGCGACACCCCGGATCTGCTGATTGAGCCCCCACCATTCATGGACCAGCAGAACGGCCGCCGCCGGTGTCTTGGCGGGCACACCAAGGGCAGCCGTCACCTTGCGGCCACCCGCGGTGGTGATGGTGATATCGCTCAGGCTTGCCGCGGCAGCAGCCAATTTGAGGGGGTCTGCCAGCAAGCTGGCCAAGGACAATCCGGCAATTCCGGTCACGACGTGACGGCGTGGCACATGATTCATGGGGGCCTCCGTTTAGATCGCGCAGCAGCGGGAGATTAGGGCGAATTGCCAGCAGCGAAAATGACAAATTCGTGTGGAAATGATGGCTCGACAGGAGGGGGCCGCTAACGTCAACCAATGGCGAGCCTAGTCGGCCCCAGCAGATCAATATAACCTGGGCCAGATATTATATGGGCAGGGGTTCCATTGATCAGGCGTTACCCAGGTCGGCACGGCGCCACTGCCACGACACCGAAAATCAATCGACGCCACAGGCGACAGCAGAACGCTGCCACCTATGGCGATGACCGAATTCTAGACAGTCACCGAAACAAGATGTCGTGGCGCCGCGTTCTGCCCGGCCTGATAGCGGGCACGATCTTCCGGCGGCAGGAACCAGCCCGCGACATAAATGTAGGGCACTTCGATCACGGCCATGGCGAGGCGAATCCAATACGTGCCGATGATATAGGTGAAGATCAGCGTCGGCAGGGTGAGCGGCGTCTGACCGAGAATCCAGGGAAACACCACCCAAGCCAGCGAATTGAAAATGATGTTGTCGATCAGCGCCGAGATCGCCGTCGATCCGGCCGCCCGCAGCCACATGTGTCGCGTGCCGGTCAGTTTGCGGATCTTCTGAAACACCATCACGTCGTTGAACTGGCTGATCAGATAGCTGGTCATGCTGGCGGCGAGCAAGGTTGGCGCCGGCAGGAACAGGGCCATGAGGTGCTCCTGATTGGGCAAGGCCCAGGCCATGCCATCACCCGCCTCGGCCGGCGTCATCGGCCGATAGCCCATGGCCATCATCATCATCGTCGTCATCAGCAGCATGGCGGCAAAGCCAAGCAGAATGCCACGCTTCGCAGCAGCACGACCGTAATATTCGGTGAGCACGTCGGTGCAAAGATAGGATGAGGCAAAGAGCACGGTGCCCAAAGCCGTCGGATCGCTGAAGAAGCTGTATTTCACGGCCTTCAGCACCTGAATATTAGCGCCGACAATGCCGATGGCGATATAGACGAACATGCCGGCCGGGCCGAATAGCCGCAGCATGATGGGAATGAGCGTGAAACAGACGGCCATTTCGATGACCAACATGGTCTCGGGCGGCAACCCGTTCATCCAGGTAACCAGATTGGCAAGCATGACATGTCCTTTCCTCGGTAACCGGATGCATGCCCGGGCGAGTCAAAAGGTGAAAACGAGACGCCTGAACGACATGGGTCGCGGACGCCGGTCGGTCGTTCAGCACAATCGGGGCCGGGTATATTCCCAGGCGATTTGCGATCATCCGCGCGGATGGTCCGTCACTGAACAAGGCGGACTATAGCCAAAGAAAAACCCGCGGCAAGCGCGGGTTTTACATTTAGACTCTTGGGACGGATCAAGCCGATCGGCACTGACCCATCAAGAGATCAGTAAGCTTACGCAGCAGCCTTGGCAGCGGCCTTTTCAATACGGCGCTTCAGCTTCAGCGCATCCGTGGTCAGCTTCGAATCGTTCGTGCCGAGCAGAAAGGCGTCAATACCGCCATTATGCTCAACAGTACGGATCGCACTGACCGTCAGGCGCAACTTGATCGACTGGCCCAAAGTATCCGAGACCAGCGAGGTCTCCTGCAGATTGGGCAGAAAACGGCGCTTGGTCTTGTTGTTGGCATGGCTGACATTATTGCCAACTTGAACACCCTTGCCGGTGATGGCGCAACGACGTGCCATAGCGAAAATCCCTTTATTTCAGATACTTGTCTAAATCAAAGCGGCCAGATAAGCGAGTTTCCGGCCAGTCGGGGCGGTTTTTACTGGTTTAACGCCATGAGGTCAAGGCGATTCCCGTGCTTTAACCAGCCTGATCAGCTGGTTCCGCCGAGATATGTGGCACCCGGACGGGCTTGCGTCGCGGATCAAGCGCCAGGGCCACCCCACCGAGAACCACCAGTCCCCCCAGCACGGCGCGCAGGCTGGGCTGTTCGCCAAAGAACAGCAATCCGGCCAGAAAAGCCAGCGGCAAAGCCAGGAAGCTGCAACTGGCTTTGATCCGCACCGGGGCCCGCCGCAGGACGGTGATGCCCAGCACGCCATATAGCGTGCCGCAGAAGGCGACGCCGAACATCGCCAGATGACCGCCAAGGCCGAGCGGCTGCCAATGCGGCAGCGCCAGCGGTGCCACGCCCAGGGAGGTCAGGATGGTCAGCCAGAACATCAGCGACAAGACCGGCTCGTGACGGCCCACCGAGCGTGTCAAAACCAGCATGGTGCCCCAGGACAGCGCCCCCAAGACAGCAACGCCCAGCAGGGGGTCGAACCGCCAATCCGCCGTGCCGGTCATGACCAGGATGCCAGCCACGGCAAGGCAGATCCCGATCAGGCAGCTGCGGCTCATTTTCTCGCCGAGGAAAAATGCCGCCAGCGCCATCGCCACCAGAGGTTCCAGAAAGAACACCGCCACCACCAGGGACAGCGGCAGATGGGCCAGGGAGAAATAGAGACAGAAGCTGCCAACCAGGTTGAGCACCGCCCGCGCCAGATGAATCGGCCGCCACAGCGAGCCGGGACGAACTTTCATGACAACCATCAGCGGCACCAGGATCAGCATGCCGTAGATCCAGCGCAACAGGGTCATCTGGGCCGGTGGCGCATCGATGGCGGCCGCCTTTGCCAGGACATCCATGGCAACACCGGCGGTGACCGCGACCAGCGCCATCGCGACATGGCCCAAAGCCGTCTCGAACAGACTCGGCTCGGCACGGGCGGCC
>Ga0247779_1000776_pt1 | contig 17311 bp, 14 predicted proteins | sample UWRJL221509R5_FD_179925 | JGI IMG/M metagenome (GOLD analysis project Ga0247779, IMG submission 179925) | Plant litter microbial communities from Arlington Agricultural Research Station in Wisconsin, United States - UWRJ-L221-509R-5 | ecosystem: Environmental > Terrestrial > Plant litter >... | reverse complement strand
TGAGCCGCCAATCACCGCGGTGGATAGCCGTCAAGATAAAGCTGATCAGCCAGGTCCCTAAAGCGCTCCGTCGACCGGGATCAGACGGCTGCCGTTTGGTTCATGTGCGGGAGGACATGTTCCCGTCGGCGATCCTCGACCTGGAACACGTGAAGTCCCATGACATGGCTGCAAATATCATCGGCGATGTTGTGGAAAACAGTATCGGTGACTGCCCGAGCCTCGATGAAAAAGCCACTGGCCTGAATTATCTGCGGCTGAATTCCCGCAGCACTATGCGTAGCTCGGCCTAGGCGAGCCGATAGCAACATTGCTCGGGCAAGATTTATAACGCTGTGAGATTAACTGAACTTCGGTTGCCGATCGAGACACGGCTTGCTGAGCTTTCGTATCCCTCGGCTATCGGTGCGAGCTACCTTTACGCGCTGGTTGTCGCGGTGCTGGTGCTGCCTTGCTGCGCTTCCGCTGCCTGCAGCAGGTCCGTCACGGCGGCATGCAGGTTGGTGCTCTGCCGCAACCGCATCATCGCGGGTACATTCGCGATATCACCCGGCTCGCTGTTCTGTAGGTTCTTTAGCAACTTTGCCCATTCCTTGTCGGACGTATTATCGCCGCCAACGCCGCCGGTTCCGTTGGTGGCGTCGGTAGCCGATGATGTAGCAGAAGTGCCTGCATTGCCGGCGGTGATGCCACTCGAATTGCTGCCGGCTGAGTGCAGCAAGCTATCCAGTAACTGCGCGGCGCCGGTACCGGTGCTGAACTCATGTTGCGAGATCGAGCCATCATCATCCGTATCGAGGCTGCCGAAAGCGGAAGAGGGCGAATTGGCCTCTGCCGCCGACGCGGTGTCGGCTGCTGCCCCTGAATCCTCGCCGGAGATATTCTGTTGGTCGATCAGTACCGACCGCATGTCCTGGCTGAGCTTCTGAAAGCCGGTCCGGAATTCGGATTTACTGAGCTTGCCATCGCCATCGCTGTCGAGTGTGTTGAAAAGTGCATCGGTCTGCGTATTGAAAGATGGGCTGTCCCCGTCGGCCTGGCTGGTATTGCTGGGATCAACCGGCGCATTGGCATCCGTGCCGTCCTGATCATTGCCTCCGACCCGCTGGAGCAATTGATTCAGCAGGGCCATGTGAAGAGCGGACGAGCCGTGAATCGATGAGCTCATGATGATTGTCTCCATCTCGTCTTGGTGACGCGCAAGTTTGATGCGGCGCAGGAATGTTGCGAACTTGAAACGGTCTCAGCGGTGATACGGTTTGGCCGACAATGTCAGGCGGGAAAGCTGTTCAGCGCAACTGGCAGCCCAGGCCGATGGCATGTGTATGGCCTTCGATGCATTGCCGGACGACCAAGCGCGATCGCCAGGCAGGCGCAGAGGAGCGGCCAATCCGATCAGCCGATCCGACATTGCCCGGGGCTTCCGGATCCAATTCATCCAAGGTTATCTAGATTAGATTATAAGACCAAAGTATTATTCAGACACGCACTAGTATTATTAGTTACTTAATGAGTAAAAATATAGCCTAACTACCATGACAGCTTTGCCCTCAGCCGTCGGTCTATTGCCGATAAACGAGCTGCTGGCTGGTCTTGCTCTTCACTTCTTGTGGTTGTTTGGCGGTGGCAAGCTGGTTGAAAGGAATTGCTGTCATTCCCTGACGATGATCGATGACAGTAATCCGTGGGATCATGCTTCCCCAGCAACATGGGCCTTTGCCGTGCACCCATGAGCCTGGGAATCCTGACGTTAAGCTGTCACGTGGCCGGGAGCCGAACAGGGTTGAGGTGCCGTTTATCTGACGAGCGACGTTCCGACAGGGTTCTCTCTGCAACTTAAAATCGCCCCATCGTCTTGCTTGTTGTTAAGACGGTAGCTCGATTTTCAAAATCACCCGGCAGTTTTTGCCGAGACCATGCACATTTTGCCTATAGCTAAGTAAAAGATGCCGAGTGACGCGCAAATATTGCCGATGCTAAGTTTTTTATTCAGAAAATTTTGCCACAGGGCAAAAACTGTGACGGTATTTTCTGCTCACTGCGTATAATTTCTCAAACGATACTTTTCGATGGCTCTTCTTGGGCCATCAAGCGACCAGGGATGGGGCGCGGCAATGACATCGATACTCTTCAGTTCGCCGCAAGCGGCACCCGAGGCGACAATCGCCAGCCTCGACGATCATCTGATCGAGCGGATGCGGCAGAATGACGAAAGCGCCTATCGACTGCTGGTCGAGCGTCATATCGATCGAGCTTATGGCCTTGCCTTGCGTATCCTGCGTCGCCCCGCCGATGCTGAGGACGTGGCGCAGGAAGCCTTTGTCAAAGCCTGGATCAATCGCGATAAGTGGCAAGCTGGCCGCGCCAAGTTCAGTACCTGGCTATACCGGGTCATCGTCAATCGCTGCATTGATCTGCAGCGGGCGCCTCGGACGGAATGGATTGATGACGCGCCGGAACCGATCGACGAGGCAGAAGACTGCGTCTCGTCAATTCAGAAAAAGCAAATCTACGGCCGCCTGGAGCAGGCGGTCGAGCGGCTTCCCGATCAGCAACGTACAGCTGTTCTCCTCTCATATTATGAAGATATGGCTAACGCAGAAATTGCCGAAGTCATGGGAATTACCGTCAGCGCCACGGAAGCGCTGTTGAAGCGCGGTCGACAGCGGCTGCGCGAGATATTGAAACGTTCTGCGGGCGATGTCCGACGGTTGCTCGAAGACGACTAGACTCTTTTTCCGCCCGATTTCCCCAATCCGCTCGTTAGAAGATCGAATGCGCCGTGTCAGCTGGCCAACGAAAGGCCTTTGCATGTGCCATTTCGCCCGGCAATGAGCTTCTCAAGGAGATGGGAAAATGCCAGTTATTTCTACCAATACAGCTGCCAATACGGCGTTGCGCTACCTGAACAACAACGCTGCAGATCAATCCAGCGCCCTGGCGAAATTGGCCAGCGGTTCCAATATCACCAAGGCGTCAGATGACGCCGCGGGTCTTGCTATCGGCACGCAGTTGGGGTCGGACGTGTCCGTCCTCAATCAGGCTGCGACCAACGCCTCGCAAGCCCAATCGATCCTCCAGATCGCCGATGGTGGCCTGTCCAGCATCTCGGACATTCTCACGCGTATGAAGGCACTGGCGACGGAAGCGGCCTCGGGCAACGTCACCGACGATCAGCGTAAAGATGACATCGATACTGAATACCAGCAGCTGTCGCAGGAAATCGACGGCATCGCCAAGGGTACTCGGTATAGCGATGATTCACTGCTTGATGGGACCAGCTCCTATTCCAGCGGCGTCAACTTCCTGGTTGGCACCACTGCAAGCGACACGATCACGGTAACGATCAGTGCGGCGGGCACCTCGGCGTTGAGCCTGTCCGGTACTAACTTGCAGTCGGCAAGTTCAGCAAGTGCCCTGATCACCACATTGACCTCGGCGATCAATACGGTCACCAAGGATCGCGCGTTGATTGGTGCGCAGGAATCGCGCTTCAATTTCCATTCGCAGAGCATTTCGACGAGCGAAGAAAATACGTCTGCAGCTGAATCGACCATCATGGATGCTGACGTAGCATCCCAGAAATCAAAGCTGGCTTCTGCCGACGTCAAATATCAGGCGAGTGTTGCCGCTCTTGCTCAGGCGACGCAAATTCCGCGGGAACTGCTGTCTCTGCTGCAGTCCTAATAGAACGCGGTGTGAGGGGGAGGCTTGCTTCCCCCTCATTATCTTATCTCGAAGCTTCGGCTACGCAATAGATAGGTGGCAGATATGGCGACCGTTTCTCCGACCACGTCGACGACGAGTACCCCGGCCAGCGTAAGTTCGGGACAGAGCAGTTCCTCGGTCGACCGCTCGGGCCTGACGGAGGATGATGTCGTTGACGCGAAAGTGCAGCCATATCTCGACCGGATCGATTCGATCAACAATACCATCACCGGGAATCAGGCGAAGGTTTCTGCTTATCAAGATATGCAGAAGCTGCTGACAAATCTCGAGAATGCCGTCGATGCATTACGTTCCCCGATCGATTCGTCAACCGACGTCTTCGATATGCGCGCGGCAACCATGACGTCATCGGATCCGTCCATAACGGCATCGAATGTGATGTCGGTGTCAGTCGATCCGAATACCGATGAAGCGACGCATACAGTCAGCGTGGAGCAATTGGCCAGTGCTCAGCGTATTTCGTCCAATGGCACCGCCAGCCGGGCGAGTGCGCTGGGCTATAGCGGAACGTTTTCCATCGGTGAAAGCGGCAAGACGGCGGCCAATGTGACGATCACGGCGGATATGTCGCTCAATGATATCGCCACCGCGATTAATGACAGTAAGGGGACGACCGGCGTCACGGCCAGCGTCGTGGCTGTTTCCAGCACCAGCTACAAGCTCGTGCTGACCGGCGCCGATACCAATCAGACGATCAACATGTCGACCAGCAGTGGGACGGTGCTCAGCGATCTCGGCGTCACCCAGGCCGATGGGGCGACTGCGGCTAACATCCTGCAAAACGCCCAGCCCGCCAAACTCACAGTGGATGGTGTTCAGATTGAACGAGATACGAATCAGGTCGATGACGCCATCGATGGCGTGTCGATGAACCTGACCGCGACGACAGTGACGGGCGACCCGAGCAATCCAACGTCGGACGCCGCCATCACACTGACGGTCGGCAATGATACGAGTTCGATCTCGAATGCGATTGAGACCTTCACGGAATCCTACAATGCCTGGCGGGAATTCGTTGGGTCAAATCAGGCAACGAATTCGGATGGAACAGCTTCGTCCAGCGCGACTTTGTTCGGTGATTCAACCTTGCGACAGGCTTCGAATGATGTCGATTCTGCCCTGACATCGCTGGTCGGCACGACGGCCTTGGGTGCCATCGGCATCACGATGAACTCGGATAACGAGCTTGATATCGACACCGACACGCTGAACACAGCCCTGACGACCAATTTCGCTTCGGTCCAGACGCTCTTTGCCTATACGGCAAATACGTCCAACAACGATCTCAGACTGACCGCCCACGGCAGCAGTACCTATTCAGGCACGTTCACCGTGAATGCGGTCACCGATGCAAGCGGCAATCTCACGGGGGCCACAGCGACGGACAGCAATGGAAATACGACGGCGCTCACCGTTTCCGGCGATTCGATCAAGGGCCCGGCGGGATCGGCTTATGCGGGTCTGCAGTTTTCCTTCACCGGTGACCAGTCTGAAAGCATCACCGTGAACGCGAACCAGGGCATTGCCGATCAACTGTATCAGGTGACCGAGCAGGCCGCGGATCCCAATGTGGGTTCAATCCAGACGCTTATCCAGTCGATCCAGACACAGGACAGTACGCTGCAAAGCAATGCAGCCGATCTGCAGACCGAGGCCAATAATTATTCCACCTATCTGCTGGATTATTACGGCAGGCTGGAATCCAGTATCTCTGAGGCGAACCAGACCGCCACACTTCTGCAGCAAATGCTCCAGCTCGATTCAGCAAATAACAACTGATGCTGAGAATCGGTCACGCGAAATCGTGCGCCGACATAATTTGAGGATAATCTTCATCAATTCAGCCGGCAGGAACGTCACATGAGAGAAAAAACGTCACCCCTTTCCGCTTATACCAAGGCTCTTGGCACCCGGCCGCCGCTTCATGCCATCGTCGGACTCTATGATCTGGTGATCGTGCATATTTTGAAGGCGGCCGATGCTGCACAGCAGCAAGACTATGAGCGACAGTTCAATGAAGCGATGATCGCTGCCAAGGTTCTGAATGGCCTGAACGGCTGTCTGGATATGAAACGCGGCGGCAGCGTTGCTGTCTCCCTCCGGGAGATGTATCAATCCCTGGTATCTGCGCTCTTGCGGACAATCGCCAAAAAAACGGGCGCAGTGGCTTGCGTCCGACTGGCCGAAGCGGTTCGCCTGACCCGAAATGCCTGGGCGGAAATCGCCATGCTGCCCCTTTCCGTCAAGCCGATGGAAATTACCGCGGTCGCCAAAGCGGAGGCGCCAGCTACCTTTACGAGGCAGAAACAATCCGTTATGAATAATACGAGGCAGGGGTAAATTGGGCCTGTCGCAAAGCAACCGGAAGTTGGAAAGATTTGAGCGGCCCAGTGATGCCACTAGCCGCCTTTCTGGAGAGTCTCCAGAAGTACGGCGAAGACCTCTCGATTTGGCCTGAGGCCGATCGCAAGGCGGCAGATTTACTGCTCCTTGAGAGCGACGATGCTCGCCTGGCCCTCGCCGAAATGCGCGTTCTGCGAGATGCCTTGAAGGGAAAGCCCGTACGGGCACCCGGACATCTGACGGACAAAATCATGCGAGCTGTCTCCAGCCCGGTTCTGACAGGAACCTCGCATGACGTATTGCCGACATGGGATGTCCGTCGCTAACCTGGCGGTGACCGTCTGGCCAGGTCCAATAGCTAGGCCAACATTCTGGTTGAATCCCCGGTAAGACGTTAATTCCGCCTGGATTGATTCATTTTTCCTGCCTGATCTCTTCTAGAGCCGCTGACCTGCCTCTTTCGGCGAAGTGGCCAGAAATTCGTCTCAAACATTTCTTATTTCGGGAATCGTGGTTCCCAAAAGCAAACCGCTTCGGCGGTTAAAGCCGGCTGCAATCCGCTCATGCCGGTCACACTGGGTAATTTCTGCCCCTGTTTCGTCGAGCGCTGAGGCGAGCACGATGATGAGGCGATTTCCAGGCGCCAATTAAGCGCTCGAAAAGCAGAAATAAGCCGCCTAGCCAAGCCATCCCGCTCCGTAAAACCGATGAATGAAGCGCGATCAGGTTGCGCTGTCAGCATTGCGGGGCAAAGTCATGACCGTCAATTTCAGTGCGATAACGCAGAACACGTCGAATCCGACGGATCCAACGAACTCGTCGGGCTCCAGTTCATCCAGTACCCCGTCGGACGCTGATACGGCCTATACTACTTTCCTGACGTTGCTCACCACGGAACTGCAGAACCAGAATCCGCTCGATCCCACCGATACCAGCCAGTTCACCAATCAGCTGATCAGCCTGGCCGGCGTGGAGCAGCAGGTGAATATGAGCAACCAGCTGACTTCCATCGCCAGCATGATCAATTCCAACGGTCTGTCGAACGGCGTCGCCTATATCGACAAATCCATCACGTTCGATAGTGCCACCGCTCCCCTGCAGGATGGCTCGGCGAATTGGAATTATACGCTTTCAGGTGATGCCGATACGACCACGCTGACGGTGAAGGATGCCGACGGCGACACGGTCTGGACCGGCAGCGGCGATACCGCGAGTGGTGCTCATACCTTCTCTTGGGATGGGACCGACACCAATGGTGCAGCGCATACCACCGGCGCCTACACCCTGACCGTTACCTCCGTCGACAGTTCGGGTGCGACCGTCTCCAACACCATTTCGGCCAACGGCACGGTCACTGGCGTCGATACGTCGAGCGGCAGTGTCGAACTGCAATTGGGTGACGACGTCACCATCCCGCTATCCGAGATCACGGGCATCCGGAGCGCCACTAATTAGGTTTTGAGGAGCAGAACATGTCAATTGGAAGTGCGCTCAATTCAGCTGTTTCGGCAATCAATGCCCAAAGCAAAGCGCTGGCAATTATTTCAAACAACCTCGCGAATGCGAGTACCACCGGCTACAAATCCGTCTCGACCAATTTCTATGATCTCGTGACGGACAGCTCATCGTCGCAATCGCTGGATTCCGGCGGTGTAAGTGCCTACGCGTCGCAAGATGTCGGTTCCCAGGGCAATATCGTCGGTTCCACGATCACGACCAATGTCGCGATCGACGGCAACGGTTTCTTCCCGGTCACCTATAACAAGGACATATCGCAGCCCTATTTCACCCGGGATGGCAGTTTCGGCCCTGATCAGGACGGCTTTCTGGTCAATAACGGCTATTACCTGATGGGCTGGCCAACAGATTCCAGCGGCAACATTTCGTCATCGGATACCAACAGCGTTGCCGGCCTCGAGCCGATCAATATCTCCAAGTTCAGCACGACGGCGGCGGCGACAACGACAGCAAGCCTGCAGGCCAATCTGCCGGCGGATGCCAAGGTGAACGATACGTTCAGCACCAGCATCACCGTCTATGACTCGCTGGGTGTTGCGCAAAGCGTTCCGATGACTTGGGAAAAGACAGCCGACAATACGTGGAGCCTGACCCTCAACAATCCGACCGATCCATCGGATGAAACGACAACGACCGGAACAATCGGCGGCAACACGACCTATACGGTCAACTTCAATACGGACGGCACGCTGGCAAGCATCCAAGATAGCGGTGGCGCAACGGTCTCGAACGTGGCGATCACGGTCTCCAGCTGGGATGATGGCGCGGCGTCGAGCTCAATCGCCATGAATGCCGGCACCGCAGATGAGGCGGACGGATTGTCGCAATTCGCCTCGGGCAGCGATGATCCGCAAGTGGAGCTTGGAAAAGCCAGTCAAAACGGCGTTGCCTATGGCCATCTCACCGGCATTACGGTTGGTAAAGACGGCACGGTGACGGCCACCTACGACAACAATCAGTCGCTGGATATTTACAAGATTCCCATCGCCACTTTCCCCGACAGCAATGATCTCGCCGTCAAATCCGACAACGTCTATCAGGGCACGGCAGATTCAGGCCCGTATACCTTGCATATTGCCGGCCAGGGCGGCTCCGGCAAGATCGACGGCAGCAGCCTTGAATCCTCGAACGTCAGCACGGCAGACCAGCTCAGCCTGATGATCGTCTGCCAACAGAATTACTCGGCCGCGTCGCAGGTCATCACAACGTCCAAGACCATGTTTGACGATCTCATTTCGGCACTCCGGTAAAGGCGTTCTTGATCATGAATCGTAAATCCAACCTGCCTTTGGACGAAATCGATGCGGCGACCCACCAGGCGCGGCGCCAGGTCGAAGACATATATCGCCTGCTGGCGCCGGATCTTCGTGGGTTGATGCGAACGCAGGTCACCGCGCAAAGCGTTTCGGCGCGCGTCAAGGAAATGGCGGCCGACGAGCGCGACCTGTTCAACCTGAAAGCCTCGCTGGCATTGGCAGATCTGACGACCTTGCAGGATTCGCTGTGTCAGTATCGGGATCTGATTGCCGGCGAAATTCGCCGACATCTTTGCGCCCACAGTGCGGCCACGGCCTATGTGAAATCACAACGCAGCACCAAAAATCAGCGCGTTAACTAAACTTGGAGAACTGACAGATGGCAACGACCCACCAGACCAACGGTCTAAAATCCAATCCAATCCTGAATGAATTGGCAATCGCCGACTTGATGACCGTCATGAAGGAATTGATTGCCGTCGTTCAGTCGGAGAATGACCTCTTGCATCGCGGCTTGCCAGCGGCACTCTCTGATTGCGCGGAACAGAAAGATCAATTGACCAGCCGGTTTACGGATCTCAGCCGCGGTGTCCTGTCGTCCTGCACGCAAGAACTCTCAGACGACGACGATCTACGTGAGCAAATTGTCACCACGGGTCAGGCACTCAAATCGTTGACGCAAGAAAATATGCGCCTGCTGCGTGGCGCCATGGATGCCACGCGTCGTCGCGTCAATTCGGTGATGACGGCCATCCAGGCCGAAGGTACCAAGCAGGGCAGTACGTATGGCGCCAGCGGTACCATTACGGCAGCCAATTTCATCGATCGGCAAGGCGGCTACAAGGCCTAGCCTGTTCCGCCAGCCTCTGGAGAATCACGATGTCGTTGAATACTGCCATAGGATCAGCTGTATCCTCGCTGTTAGCTATCGAGCGGCAGATGGCGGTCGCGTCGGCCAACATCGCCAATGCGACGGTGAATGGCTACACCTCCAAATCGGCAAATCTTGAAACACAGGTGTCGGGTGGCGTGGGGGGCGGTGTCGATGTCTCATCGATCACCAGTAGCGTCAATCAATACCTTCTCAGAGATATTGTGTCGTCGAACAGTTCATCCAGTGCCGATTCAACGACATCCGATTATTTCACCTCGTTGCAAAGCCTGCTTGGCGAAGTGTCGAGCAGCGATTCCGGAAATGATCTTTCGTCCCTGGTCTCGAACCTGGCCAACTCGTTGCAGAATCTGCAATCGACCCCGGATGATGCCAGTCTGAAGACCCAGGTAGTCAGCGATCTTGATAGCCTGACATCGGCCCTGCGGTCGACATCTAACGGTGTTCAAGGTCTTCGCACCCAAGCAGATCAAGAGATCGGCGACAAAGTTACGGAAGTCAACACATCGCTGGACACGATCAGCGATATGAATCAGCAGATAGCGACAGCGAAGGCCCGCGGTCAGCCGACGGCCGATCTGGAAGATCAGCGGAATACCGCCTTGCTATCGATCTCCGGGGATATGAACGTCAGCTATTACACTGACGGCAATGACCAGATGCATGTCTTTACGGGCGGGAACCAGCCGCTGGTGGATAACACGGTCGTCAACCACCTATCGCATAGTAGTGCTGCGAGCATTTCCGACAGCGTCAGTTATACGGGCACCAGTAGTGGCGGCATCTCCGGCATCTTTGTGGCCGGTGTCGACGTTACCAGCCAGATCAAGAGTGGCAGCATGGGCGCCCTGATCGATATGCGGGACGACACGCTGCCAAAGGCTCAGGCGGAGCTGAATAATCTGGCTTCAGGGCTCAGTAGCGCACTCAACACGGTCTCTAACCAGGGCAGCGCTGTTCCGCCGCCATCGACCTTGACCGGAGCGGCGACGGTGGCCGCGACCGATCCGATGACAGCGGCCAGCGGTACAACGTTGCGGGTGGCCTTGACGGATTCCAGCGGCGCTATCACCAGTTACCAGGATATTGACCTGAGTTCGGCGACGACAGTTCAGGATGTCTTGAACAGCTTGAATGGGATCAGCGGCGTTTCTGCCAGTATCACGAACGGCCATTTGGTCATCAGCAATAGCAGTGGCGGGGGCGTCGCCGTCTCCACCTTATCTGGTTCGGTAGGTGGAATGGACGTCTCGTCCTACTTCGGCCTGAACGACCTGGTATCGGGCGGCAGCTCCGCGCAGACGATTTCATTGAGCACAGAGCTTCAGTCGAGTAGTTCTCTCCTGCCCACCGGCGCACTCAGCCAAGCCGCAACCTTGACCGTGGGTGACAAGGCGATCGGCGCGTCGGATGCGAGCACGGTAACGTCACTCTATAATGCACTGACAGACAGCCAAAGCTTTTCCGCCGCCGGGTGGCTGGGGGGCAGCTCGACCAGCCTGTCCAAATATGCCGGCGATCTGATTTCGGATATCGCCACACGGGCGTCGGATGCCGGTACGACGGCAGATTCATCAACTGCGACCTTATCATCGTTGCAATCGAGCTTCGACAATCAGTCCGGCGTCAATGTCGACGAACAGCAGGCGATTCTCACTCAGCTGCAGGATTTCTATGCTGCCTCGGCGAAGGTCATCAGCACGGCCGATGCCATGTTCACCGCCCTGCTCAACGCCGTCGCCTCATAGAGGACAAAATGACACTCAGCATCTCCACTTTTGGTCTGTTCAACCTCGCTCTGGGTTCTGCCAAAACGGTCCAAAAGGCCGAAGCGCAAGCGTCGCTGCAGGAATCGACCGGCCTGGTCGGCAGCAGCTTTGAGGATTACGGCAGCAAGTCCCGGCAATTACTGAGCTTGGAAAATGAATCGACGCAGACGCAGACCTGGAACGACAACACGTCGGTCGCCAGTGATCGGTCACAGGCGACCTACAGCGCCATTGGCGACATGATTACGCAGTTGACGAGCCTGAAGACGGCGATCAGCTCGGCCATGTCGGGGACATCCGCCGCTACGCTGAACAATACCGGCCAAGCTGCCTTGCAGGACATCGCGGGCTCTCTGAACACACAACTCGATGGTCGCTATTTATTCGCGGGCGGTCAGTCGGATCAACCGGCCGTCAATCTGACGACCTATCAGACGACGACAGCAAGTGTAGGTACGGCGGATACCAGCTATTACCAGGGGGATTCGCAACTGGCTTCCGTGCGCATTTCCGATAGCTCCACCGTGACTTACGGCGTGACCGGAGACGAGTCCGGTATAGAAGAAGCGCTGCGGACGGCAAAACTGGTTTCACAGGCAGCGACCGCCCCGGTGGACAGCACCGCACTCGGCAGCATTTTCGACCTGGCAACCAAGGCAATCACGGACCTGTCGAACATGCAGGCGAATGTTTCCGTGACGTCCGGCCGGTTGCAGAATGCCCAGCAGAGCCAGACGAGTTATTTATCGCTGCTGAGCGACGCCACAAGCAGCATCAAGAATGTCGACTCGGCCCAGGCACTGGCAAATGTCAAACAGCTTGATACCCAGCTGCAGGCGTCCTTCTCGGCGCTGTCGATCATCATGCAAACCCATCTGACGTCGTATCTCTGATGCCCGATATGTCTGGCGCCGGCGAGCTTTAAAGGAAATTCGATCATGATGGGGATGGTTGCTCCCGAAGTTGTCCAGGCCTGGTCGGCCCCGGTCGAGGAAGAACCGGTCCCGGACGAGATTGCTCTACCGAGTGAAATCGTTTTGCCGGAGGACGCGCCGGGATTGTCGCGCCAGCAACGAGCGGTGCTGAAAGTACGCCGCTTTATCGCACAGCCATATAGATCCGTCATCACCTTCGATGTTTTCGACACCTTCCTGTTCCGCCGCTGCACGGCTCCTGATGCGGTATTCGAGCGCACTTTCTACCATCTACCTATTGCGAAAACCCGGCCGGGATTGGTCGAAGCCTTCGCCCAGAGCCGAAGCACATCGGAAATGCGGGCGCGGCAGAAAAACCATGAGGAGATGCAGGTTTCCGAGGCGACGATTGCCGAGATCTACGGCCGCTTTCCGAGGCACACCCTGGGTCTGGAAGATGTAACTATCGAGGAGCTGGTTGCCGCCGAGCTGCGTGCGGAGATCGACCTCTGCATCGCCAACCCGGATATGCTAGATCTCATTCGGGAAGCACAGGCGCGCCCGGAACCGCTTCGGGTTGGCTTCATCTCCGATACCTATTGGTCGGCGGAGCAACTGACGCAACTTCTCAAGAGCTGCGCACCCGATCTGCGCTTCGATTTCATCTATACGTCAGCCGATCAGCGTACAACCAAATTTGCGACCTTGTTTGGAAAGGTCATGCAGGGCGAAAACTATAGCGGCACCGAGGGTATTCATATTGGCGACAATGCCGCTGCCGATATCCTTGGTGCGCGAGCCTTCGGCATCCCAGCGGTATATTATCCGCAACCGCATCAGCCAATTTCACATCTGCTCTCCCGCGAAACGCTGGCAGCACAGTTGATGCGAGTCCAGCGCCCCGACTTCAGTCATCGTCTTGACCAGGGTTTTCATCTGGTGCGGCGCAGCACGTTGTCCAAATTGCCGGAGCTGTCGGATGAGCAGCGGGATGGTGCGGCCATTTTTGGTCCCCTGATGGCCGGCTTCCAGCATTTCGTGAAGAAGCAGTTTGAAAAGATCACCGCGTCCGGTGGCAAAGCGGCGCTGCTCTTTCTGGCGCGGGACGGCCATATGCCATACCAGCTTTGGAAAGAAAGCCAGTCGATCCCTGCGTATTATCTCGAGATAAATCGCCGCATCGCCCTAGTCGCAAATCTAAAAAACATCAAAACGCTTCAAGATGTCTTTTCATCCTCCCGCATCATCGATGAATCGGCGGTTCGGGCGGTCCTGAAAGCTGATTTGCCGGCAGTGCGGCAGTATTTCGGCAAGATACCGGGTGGTGTTATCGAAACCAGCGTTTTTGTCAGGGATCTGCCAAATATCCTTGATGGCGTTGAAGCTGCCTATCTGTCCAATATGGTACGGGAGCAGTTGCTCGGCTACCTGCGCGTGGCGATCCCTGATTTCGATAACTACACCGATCTGATCATGGTCGATCTCGGGTATTTCGGGACAATTCAAAAAGCGCTGCGGGGCGCTTTTACCCGCAGCGGCCTGAAACATCGTTTGCATGGGGTCTATTGTGCGACGATCGACGATTGCTTCGTCGACCTTCCGGAGGGAGATACCGCATCCGGCTATATCGATAGCAGCGTCATTACACCACACCTCAGATCGGCCCTGTTGCGCAATATCGCCATTCTTGAGCAGATTTGCTCGGCGCCGCAAGGTTCCGCCAAAGAATACGATGCGGGCGAAGTGCGGCGTGAGATCGAGATCCGGCCATGGGAACAGCTCGCTTTTTGTGCGGAATTGCAGAATTCGATCAGATTGTTTGCGCGTCTGTTTGATGAGACGGCGGAAGAACTGAGGGTCGATTTGACCTCGGATCTGCAGGCGATGCGGGATTGGTCCAGCGTGCTGCTGCTTCGTTTCCTGATCTTTCCCAGCCTGGAAGAGCAGCAGCGCTACGGCGCGTTGAAGCAAGACGTCAATCTTGGCACTTATCTGCTCTATGACATGGCCAATGTCGACCATGTCAAAAGATTACAGGCCGCGAAGGGGTTCTCGAGCACATTGACGGCGGAAGCGCCGCCAATGTGGCTGGGCGCATCCATCGCGGGAATGTCGGCCTTCAGCTCCTGCGCTTATGGTCTGCGGGCTTTCGGTCTCTCGGCACGCCCCTTCGTCGATGACAAAGTCGTTGCATCCGTGCCGGCCAGAATTATCAAGGATGGCCGCGGCATAGCCTTTTCCGCCAGTTGCCTGTTGACGCCGTCGGGCGAGTTGCGGTTCCGATTTGCCGTGCTGAAGCGCGATATGGGAGGGACGATCGCATTTCCGCTCGAAACCTCCCTATCGCGGGGGTTGATCCGCAATATTGCCGTACAGCGCGGCCGCAACAGTGATGATGCGATGAAATCGACCGAGGTCGAATTGCTCAAGGTGAGTGAAATAAAGGCACTTCATTGCCGCCTAGACGGTGGGCAATTCACAGCATTGAACAGTGATGCGCATCTGCTGCTGGAGATTCCCAACACCACAAAAGAAATCACGGTTATCACATTGACCATTATGCCCCTCCCGCCGAGCGAGGTAGCCGATGAGCTCCCCGAGTCACAGGCGTTCTGCGAAGATCTCAGGGCGATTGCGTGACATGGTCGAGTTTCATCGTGATTCTTTGTCAGAATTCGCCGGCCTTCCCCTGGCTTTGTTGGAAGCAGTGGGCGCAGCTAGCGTCGTCCAGATCGGCTTGGATAGCGGCAAGTTCACCGAGCAGCTGGCTCGTTGGGCGAGCGATCGTGCCGCAGACCACATCGTCATCGATCCTGCGCCGAGTCATCAGGCGGTCGCTTTCTTTGCCAACAGCGACAGCGAACTCTACGCCGGTAGCAGTTTGCAGGTGCTGCCGGCCTTGCCCGGTGCCGAGGCTTACATCGTCGACGGGGATCACAACCACTACACGGTTTTTCATGAACTGCGCATGATCGCGGCTAAGCGACCTGCGGAAGGGCTCTTCCCGTTGGTCCTCTTGCATGATGTCGGTTGGCCTTGTGGCCGGCGCGATTTCTACCAGGCGCCCGATTCACTGCCATCTGGATCGCGTCATCGCTATAGCTTTCATCTCGGGGCACGGGTGGATTCCCGGCTTGCCATCAACGGCGGCCTGCGCGGTGGTGGCGACTACGCTATTGCTATGACAGAGGGTGGGCCGGGGAATGGCGTGTTGACGGCGATCGAGGATTTCCTCGGCGAGTTTCCGCACCTGTTCTATACGGAAATTCCCTGCTTTTTTGGTCTCGGCATCATCGCCGATCCCATGCACGCCCAGCGGCTGAAGCCGCTTCTGTCCGCGCATGCTGGTAACCCGCTGCTTCAGCGACTGGAACGCAGCAGGCTCGATCTCTACCTGCAGGTGCTGCGGCTGCAGGACGAACTCAATGCACTCTCAATGGGCAACCAGCGGGCGCTTTGAGGCAACGGCAGTCATCGTCGCACGATGTCGTCACGATTCTGCACCGGCCCTACGGATGTGACCATTTTCAGCTTGCGTCAGGCGGCCACCGCTTTGTCCAGGCCGGCCCGCTCATCTGCGACGCCGGCATTCAGATCTCGAATACCTCTGGCGCGACTTTCTTCGCCTGCCGTTTCAGGACGAACCCGCGAACGGTCACATAGAAGGTTGGGGTAAAAATAAGACCGAAGACGGTGACGCCCAACATGCCGAAGAAAACCGCTGTTCCCAGTGATTGCCGCATTTCCGCCCCGGCACCGGTGGCAAGGGCCAGCGGAACAACGCCGAGGATGAAGGCGAATGAGGTCATCAGAATAGGCCGAAGCCGCGTCCGCGCGGCACCGATCGCTGCCTCGAATCGATCTTGCCCCTCGCTCTCACCATGCCGTGCGAATTCGACGATCAGGATGGCGTTCTTGGCGGCCAGACCGACCAGCACCACGAAGCCGACCTGCGCCAGAATATTGACGTCCATTCCCCGCAGCAACAGCCCGGACACCGCCGCCAGGAGACACATTGGCACAATCAACACGACCGATAGCGGCAGAGACCAGCTCTCGTATTGCGCCGCCAGGACCAAGAAAACAAACAGTACCGATCCAGCGAAGACCAGCAGCCCTGAATTCCCAGCAAGTTTTTCTTGATAACTTAGTTCAGTCCATTCATAGCTAAACCCTGGCGGTAATTTCTCCGCAGCGATCTTCTCCATCGTCGTGATGCCGTAGCCGCTGGAATAACCTGGCAGAACAGCACCCTGGACTTCCGCTGCCGGGTACAGATTGTAGCGCGGCACCCGGTAGGGTCCGGTGACATCGCGGAATGTCGCGACGGAACCGATCGGAACCATTTTACCTTGGCCGTTGCGGGTCTTGAGATTGGCAATGTCGTCGACGTTTCTGCGGTACTGCGCATCCGCCTGCGCCGTTACCTGATAGGTGCGGCCGAGATAGTTGAAGTCATTGACATAGGCCGAGCCCAGATAGACCTGGAGCGCCTCGAATACCTTGTCATCGGCGACATCGAGCATTTCCGCCTTAACCCGGTCGATATCCGCATAGACGGTCGGCGTTCCGTTGTTGAACAGGGAGAAGACGCCGACCAGGCCAGGTGTCTGGTTGGCGGTCGAGATGATCTCGCTGGTCGCTGCTTCCAGTGCCCGCAGGCCATGCCCTCTCTTGTCCTGGATCATCATCTTGAAACCGCCGGAATTGCCGATACCGTTGACCGGCGGCGGTGAGATGACGAGGGTGAATGCTTCTTGCATGGCACCGAGGCGCTTGCGGAGCTCGGCCTGGATCGACGGCGCCGATTGGCCTTTCGCGACACGTTCGGGGAACGGCTTCAGGACGGCAAAGATAACGGCCGAGTTCGGCGCGTTGGTATAGGTCGCG
>Ga0247779_1000775_pt1 | contig 17345 bp, 22 predicted proteins | sample UWRJL221509R5_FD_179925 | JGI IMG/M metagenome (GOLD analysis project Ga0247779, IMG submission 179925) | Plant litter microbial communities from Arlington Agricultural Research Station in Wisconsin, United States - UWRJ-L221-509R-5 | ecosystem: Environmental > Terrestrial > Plant litter >... | reverse complement strand
GTCATCCCAAATTGAACCGCAGTTCCCAAATGTCACACCAACAGGCTGACTAACAAATGATGACTCAGCAACTCCCAAGTGTGAGTTCCCAATTCTCACGAGTGGCAGATTACATAATCCAACAGCATGTACTCAGCGTATTGAAGGCTGCTCACGAGGAACAGGTCAAACCATGGAATCTGGTTATCCAGCACGTATGCCTAATTCCGACCATGCGTTAGCAGAAGGCGATCCGTTATACACCAGCTGGATAGATGTTTTTGGCGATGATGTATCTGGAAACCATTCCAAAAGTTGGAATAAACACTGGAACATCTATATGAGTCACCGAAACCTACCCAGAAAACTTCTTCATCAAGAATTTCACACACATTTTGTATCGACATCACCAGTTGCTAGCGTCACTGAGCAGTTTCACGGCATCAAACAGTTTATTGAGTAAGTCAAAGCTACCTTAATGCGCGCTGGTTCTAGTCAACTGATAGATCAACACACAAGAAACCTGTTAAAGTTCGTCATGGGATGTCAGGAACACAAATGCGGTTCAAGATATATGTTAATTGTGGCCCAGGGGACAACCCAGCACAAAGCGAAGTCTGCGGTCACATGGGTGGAAATGGAAATCATTTATGCAGGAAATGCCATGCTGGCGGAACGTACGAAGTTAAAGAATCAGATGAAGGATTTCATGGTCTCTTTGAGGTGGGCACCGCTTGTTTCATTTTAGTTCTTATTGAATTGAAATGTCTAGCCTGGTGATCCTCATTCTTCCGAGGAAATTATCCTGGATATCGAGCATCAAGTCCAATTGGCCTGTCTGGGTGTCTCCCAGACTGCAGAACCAGCAAACAAAGAGTGGTATTAAAGATGCTTACACCCAATATTGGATTGATGATCTAATAGATCGAGCATGAATAATGTGCAAGGAACACCCTGAACAAAGTGCGGCTGATATCCAGAGAGAACTGCTCACTTGGGTTCAGGAACATAAAATTGAAATGTATAATCCATTTTTGAAGTTGGATGGTGAGCTCTCTCTGGTCAATTTTGCATTCGCTATTTTTCATGATTCGGCAGGGTTCGATGCTGCCATTGATACTCTGGTAGAAATCCTTCACACCATCCTTCTGGGTACTGTCAAATACCTGCGGCATGGCTCACATACTTCATGGACAGTCAGTCAAAGACATATATATTTGGTTTGTTTGCAATTGACTGACACATCCAGGCTTTCTATACATGCTATTCGAGCTAACTATATCATGCAATATGCCAACTCATTGATTGGACGGCAGTTTAAGACTATTGCACAGGTCAACGTATTTCATGTCTATGATCTTGTAGACGCCACTCGTTTTCTACTCACAAAAGCAGTTGGGGAGCTTGCTGCGCTCTTGTGGATGCCAGAAATATCAAATATGGATGAATACCTTGTACGTTTAGAACATCGTGTTGCTTCATATTCTTTTAATGATTGATTTACAGTCAGACGTTGAAATCACTGCTGCGAATGTCCTTGATCTGTTTGCCTTGATCGACCCTTCAAAAATGACATCTAAGTTGAAACTCCACCTCTTGGTACACTTGAAAGCGGACATTCTCCGATTTGGACCTCTGGTTGGGGTTGCAACAGAGACCTTCGAGTGTTTCAATGCCATCTTTAGGTTTTGTTCTATCTACTCAAACCATCTTACCCCGAGTCGAGACATAGCAATTCAGTTGGCTAGACAAGAAACATTGAAATACCGTCTCACTGGTGGCTGGTGGCCGGCAGGCGATGGGGAATGGAAGAGACCAGGGCCTTCCGTCCGCAACTTCATCCATGATCATCCGACACTTCAAGCTCTTGTGGGGTGGACCAGTAACCAAGAGCTTATCGCTGGTAGGTTTTGATTTTACTATATGTTTCAATATCTTTACGATGTTTAGGGTCTTTTAGCTTAGAACCGCTCAAGCAGGATTCACGTCAAAGGGTTGATGACCAAAAGTACCTCGCGTGGTTCCAGACACAAGGCGCCAAGGTGGTGAACTCCTCAGAAAGTACTGATTCACAGTGGATGGCTTGCCGGTTTGCTATCGCAAGCTCTGGAGATAAGTGCTCAATAGGATCATGGGTCTTCACGACATCACCATTCAATGTAAGTAAAATGTTATTATCTCAAAGTATGTCTTGATACCATTTCATACTAGGCCAAGCAATACCTTACCGGTCGAGTTGTTGAAATTTTGGCAGCATCCGAAGGCAATCGTGCTGTTGTTGTGCTTGACGTTTTCAAAATTTGTAGTACACGGCACGAAATCTTTGGAATGCCAATGCTAGCTCAACGCCACAAAGAAATTGTTATGCTGTTGTTCCTTCTACTGTACGTCTATTGACCTCTAGATTCGATAATGCACTTTAAATAACACGTACAGTCTTTGGGATTCTTTTACAATGTCCAACATGATTGCTTGTACGCAAAATGTACAGCATCGGGTAAGCAGCCATTAATACAGGAGCGGGTCGAATTGGGTTTGTTCAAATTCATTATTGAACACAAACCAATTGAGCGCTTTGTCATTAACACGCATGCATTCCACAACGCTCACCGCCTTCGAGCAGTCTTAGAGCATTCACTTGTTGCCCCTATTCCCATTTATCCACCCAGGGTTCAAAAGGCAAAACATGCTGAATTTGCATGCAGCCTTTGGGCCACACAGAAAGCCAAGCTAGCAGTACGTGCAGCAAAAAAGAAGAAAGAGGCGATCGCTCCAGCAGATAAGACAGGCTCAGTAGTGCCGAAGAAGCGGACGAGATCGGAAATGGAGGCGGATGTGAATGTTAACGACAGGGCAGCCCAAGTCTGAGGCACCGTTTGGTGCAGTAGCTACTACAAGCTTTTGCAAGCGACTGGGCGAGACGGTAAGGCTGCATCATTACTCTTTCCCGATGTCAAAGGAGCTTTCTCCAATACTGTAACGGACCACTCAATATACAATTTCCGGAAACAGTGTATCCATGGCATTTGATGACACCGTGGAACTGGAACGTCGTACGAGTAGTGATCTTGAAAGTTCCACACCCATGTTCAAACGGCAATTTAATCCATTTGTAGCCATTGGTCAGGCTTGCAAACACCTGGCATGCGAACACGAATCATGAAACTGAAGGCAGGTTCCACTCCCCAGGCCTCTCTTTCCTCCCGAATATTGTGATCGTCTTGTTGATAGATACCATGGAATTTAGTGAGTTGAGTGTCGCTGGCAGCAAGAGCGCCATTGCCAAAGTCCACGAGACCCTCAGAAATTGCACCGCCCAAGTATCCAGAGGCAGTCTTGATGTGTTCATTGGTGACAAGTTCTGGGTCAGCTTCTGTTACTTCGATAGAATTGACGCCTAAAGCTTTCCAAACGAGAGGCTCCCAAACCATGTATCCAGTCTCAAATCCATCAGCATCCTGGTCATCTCCTAGTCTCAAGTCAGCGAATCTTTCGGCACCGAGCACACGGGCTGCAGCTTTACACTGACCCAATGACACATAGACGCATATCTGCGCAGCTCTTAACACACCCATATGTTACCAAAACAAGAGAACAGCGACTTCTTTGATCTGAAGCTTCTCTCTCTTCCAGCTTGGGCAGCTTACTTCCATTGGGTGGTCCATTTGCTTCTGAAGATCCCGGACGACGGTAAAGTAACGCAGAGACCTGACACGGCCCACATGTTCTTTCGTGATGCACCTGATTTCATGCATCTTCCCTCGATGCTCCCAAATGAGTGCCTTGGTCTTCTCATTAAGATGAACATCTTGTGCTTTAGCCTTTGTCTTGGGTGTACCTGCGCCAGCTTGGTCCAGAAGTACAATAGCTATATCCGTGGACTCCTTGTCGCCAACACCTTCCGTCCTTGATATGCGCACATATTCAATGAACATGGATTCCTGACCAGCGTTGCCAAGGTTCTTTTCCCATTTGACTCCATCCTTAATCACCTGGAGCAAGTCCTTTTTGCATTGATTCAACTGGTTCTGTCATTCTTGAATGATGATGTCGCAGGCCTTCATCGTGTTTTCATTGGAAATTTCCAAGTTGAAGTGTGAACATCTCTTTAAAAGAGCTATGGGTTGTCTCTCGTGGTGGAGAGTATTTCTTTACTCCTTCCATCAAGGGATTGAAGGAAACTATTGCTGCTTGATCTGGGCATGGAACTCTGTATATATTAATGACGACTATTATTGGCATACTCTGAATCATAGCTGTGTACTATATCATGTCTGTGGCAATGTTTGACGACATTCTAGGAACTGCTTCACCAAATAAACCGAGGACCCTGTTATAAAACAATAGTGCATTGGGTTTCATACATCAAAGAGCCCCTTTACATCCCTATACCAGTCTTTTCCTGTATTGTAGATGGCAAGGATCCCCTAAAAGTCATGCCTGAGAGGAATCTTCTAAGTACATCTTATGGCATGATGATGATAGTGATTTCTCGCTAACCTGTAGGATATCATTTTTATCTGGCTGAGGAGGACTCTTTGGAAAGTCTCCCGAATCATCCACTAAGTCGTATTCGTAGCCAAGCAAAAATAACGCAAGAGCGAGTTTAATCTCCAATTTGGCCAACCTCATTCCTGCACAAGGATGTCACCCTGTTGGTGGGGATATGCTTCAAAAAAATCATTCATTTCAAGTAGTGCATGAACGACAAAGCTCACCAACACCCCAGTCTAGGAAGGAAAATGTCTCTCTTTTATCTTCCTACCTAGTAAATATCTATCTGGGTCGAACGTATCTGGGTTGGTGTAAATTGCGGGATTTCTGTGCGCATCAGCCACCTGGTAAGTCAGGAAATCGCCTCGTTTAATGACAATACCATCCACAACGACATCATTCTGCACATTCCGCCTGATCACAGAGCCAGATGCAATTACTCTGAGTGTTTCTCGGATGATAATATCTACTGAAGGGAGTTTGTCTTCCCAGACATTGAACAGTATCATTGCGAGCCGTCTGTGGAGAGGCTGAGACGACGATGAAGTAAGTTGCATATTATTTTCAAGCATAGTTTGAAATTCTTATGTGGCTTTCTTTTTTCATGTATCGTTCATTCCGAGATACAGTAAGCACCGGGACGCTGTCGCTAAGTTAGTCGTCCTAGTTAGGGGTATTTGTTGGAGACATCAATACTCACAGATTACACCGGTGTTGGCTACACCCGCAAAGATTGTTCCCATGATGGTCTAACAGAAAGAACAAAGCTATAGAACGATCTTTGGAATTTTTTACAGGACTTACACCAACAGTATTTTTGTCCGAGTCACCTTGAGCAATGAGAAGGTCAATAGGGTCTGTTGATGAGGTAGGGGAATTTCTTCAAAGCTTCACAAATGAAAGAAGAAGGCCATATAGGGCCGTTGTCGCCTTTTCTTTCGTTTTCTGCTTCGGGCTGGGAAACCAGGGAAGAAGGAGGGAGATAGGTGTCACACATTGCTCTATAGTCCAATAATGATTTGCCAACTCCACTAAAGCCTTCTTATCATCCGAAAGCTCTTGACAACTTGCCATTCTGATTGTCATTTGGAAAACAAGCTTTTTCAAAAGAGAAAAAAATCAGTTTCTCGTCTCTAAGCGCAATTAGAGCACCACCTACTGCATATATCTGCTTGAAAGGGTCTAATCTACCTTCTGTGCCCCATTTATTCATAAAAACATCACAATCTTCGAGCAAGCTGGGTAAAGCTGCAGAAAAGAATACAACACATCTTAACTAGCAAGCCTGTAAAAATGACAAACTCACTGTCCATTATTCTGTCCTTCCGTACCAGCGACAAAATTCTTCTCACAAAAATTTCATCTACTTCTGCCTGGAGATCTTTACCGTTGACAAAATTTCTATCAAGGTCGTTCAGATTGGGAGGACCGCCAGTCAGAATCCTGTATCCTTGTGACAAGCTGAGTGTCGGCTCGCTGAAGAAAGCTTGTTGAGTTTGCTCTCCTGAGAAGCAAAAGATTCTATGCTAGTTTCATAGTCGAGGAGAGAGCAAAGGAGCCTAGTTAAAAACTGTTCCAGTTTCCTCGTTATATAAACATTCACCTGGAGAACCTTGAATTGGAAAGGTTTCCTGCTACTTTCCTTGAACTTCTCCTGAATGAAATCGAAACGTCTGTAGAAGAAACCCCAGGCGTGAGCGAGCGAAAGCCCACGAAGCTCATAAACGTCCCTCAATGAACTTGACCCCACATTGTTGACGAATATGAGATAAACCAGAAAGCAAAGGGTCAAAGTAACCCAAGACCGTGCGGCATAGGAATCCATCATTACAGCTATCCACTCGGCGGCACCTATGAGATATGAGGTCCAAAGCCCAAAGCTGTTGTTACTGACTGCGGATATGACGAGCGAGGGAAACAAAGGGGTCTAAGGCTTCTTGAGGAGCATTTATAGCGCTCAGATGGGTGGTTTCTATCTGTGGCCTCTTTCTTGGAGCTATTCATAGAACTTTAAGCCTGATTAATGACGAAGACAAACTGTTCTATGTTTAGTAGGGATATAGCTTATGGTTTGGTACATTGACAACATCGCTCGTTTCATGCAGACTGATGCAGTTGTCATATATCAAAGCTATACCTAATTTCACTGAGTATGCAAATGAAATCAGGTTAGGATGCTCACCTAACAAAGATTTTTATCTAGCAAAGAGTTAATAGTATTAGGAGTAAGAACGAAGACAAAGAGCTTGCTCTGGACTTGCGTTTGGTCTTGATTATTTAACAAAGTGTGAGCCAAACGTTTCCCCTTTATAAAATGAACAATTTCTTACCAAATTTGCAATAATTCATTCTGAACTACTACCAAAACCACAGTCTACTACACATCCACCACACTTGCATCACCCACACCTGCATTACCTCCATCTTCATCATGTCCACCATAAGACTCCACTACAACACCAACACTGCATCGGTGTTCTTTATTGAAACCGTCGCCAGCCAATACATTATACCAACCCTTCGATGGATCGAGAGGATGACAGGTGTGAATTGGGGAATATTCTGGCTTGAAATTAGGTGCATTTCTTTTCGTTGCGGTTAAAAAATATGGACTGACCAGTGTAGTTATGCATATGCGGCCGGAGTCGACGATCTGCATATCAGTGTCATCGCATACACGTACGAGACTCATCGTCCAAGATTGCTTTTCGACATGTTCATGGGAAACAGCGTCATGCGTGTTTTCTGGAACGAGCTGTAGGGATGGTTGGAACAAGTGTGGTATGTTTCATTATCATTTTTTTTCAGTATGTTTTCCGATATGTCAACTACAGAAAAAAAAAAGTGTTTTATTTTCTCTAATCGTGTGTGCTATGTAACTTATTAATAGTGTACACAACAAATATACACGACACGTCCTTTATCTCAATTGAGCATACCTAATGGGAATAGATTAAACGCAACATGACAGAAAAAACATAAGCATTGTATGATAAAAATCATCACGAGGTTGCATGATGACATATCATAACAGGGTAAGCAAAAAAAAAACAGACCAGGATGGTCTTATTACTTTATGTATATTATATGTGAACATATGCCTACCAGCTGAGCTAACACTAAATATTTGGTCTGCAAAGGAGCTGGTTCTTCAGCTGACAAGATGGTGGGACAAAATCTTCAAAATAAAGTTTCTACTACATAGTGGTCATGTTTAAACATGTGCCAACCAGCTAACTTGACACCAGGTTTTTCCGCTGGTGTAGAGCTGGCTCCATATGCAAGTTATGTGCATTAAAACATATCCTCAATAGATTTAGAAAACGTGACTGTTACATATTGTACAAATGGCGGTGTACGAATCCATAGAACATTCTTCATTAGGTCAAATGAAGATTTCTCATAATAGCCAATGACCGTGAGAACGACTAAATATCTCCGAGTCTTTCGAGACAAGAATAAGTTCACAGAATGATATGCGGGAGATTAATTTATACGATGGCTTATGTATCCAGGATCATCGATCATCATCCAATATGTCATAAAAGAGACACAGCGCCGACATCGCCGACATTTCCTGGGTACATCTGATGAGAGCCGCTACGCAATGTGGCTACGGCCCTCCGTGAGTGCAGGTGAAATGTTCTACGATACTGATAAGCCATTATAGAGCTAGGTTTCTTTCTAAAATAGTACATCGAACCTTTCCAGACACTTGGCAGTGTTCTAGGACTTATAAGCTTTTGCAACGAAGCTAGTTCCGCTTCGAACTACACGTATAAATGAACCTTCACGATACCCTTCCTATGATGAAAAGATCTGTTGTAGTAGGATAATCCTCCATTTAGAACCATACTACGTAACGTTTCGTGAAAATAAATGATGGTTCTGAGTGCTACGCTAACTGCATTTCGAATAGTCCTTGTAAACTACCAATGTCATACGACAAATTTTACAGTTCAATTTACAACTGTTACTACAACCCTATATCATACACGCTGAGTTCCCCGTTCCCTGGCATACAACTGCCTTGCCACAAGAAATAGTACAGCGGCCGCAGCCATGAGAATCTGGGATTTGGATCGGTTATGGTTAGTTCATAGCGCCAAGAAAAATGATCCTTACCCCGGAAAATATGATAGGAACATTCCACTTGAACTGTGGGGTTAAGAGCGAACCCTGGACAGGTGCAGCACCGAGGGTGCCGAAACTACTGATAGCCAAAGCTAAGCCAATTCTTGCCCTACGGATAAATTCAATTGAAGTCGGAGAGATAACACTGACAACATGTCATGCCTACCCTGTTTCACTTGGATGACGCGCTGTTGTAGCGAGGCATGCAACAGAGACTGATAACCCTATAGAAAAATTTCAGCACAGCGTCATGATGAATGCAGGTGTGTAAATTCACTCACATGCTCCAGCAAACAGGCCGTAAATGATACTGACCGCAATTAGCGATCCTGAGTCGCGACTGAGAATGATCGTTAGCTCTCTGTTCGGTTCCGATCCCACAGAAAGACTCACATTCCAAATACGGCAAAGATACTGGCGGCGCTGATTATGGTGCATGGGATGACAACGTTGTAAGTCCCAACCATATCTGCAAGGTAATTGCCGCCAATACGGCCGAAGGTGCTGGCCGCATTCAAAATAGCGATCTATAAAATCTGCTTTATAGATTTACTTGCTGCCCAGAATGTGAAAACATACCGAGTAGAATGCGAGGTTGGTGTCAATTCCATGTTTAATAGCGTAAAGTTGCAGATAAATCACTGTTTTTTAACCAGAAAATCAGCTAATAATGCTCGCAACCTAGGTCATAAATGATACATACAGGGGAAATAGAACCCAAAAAGTGAAATCAGAGCCCTGTCAACGACACCTATTAGTCTCAAAATGTGACCTATTGGCGTCATCTCGTACCCAAGATAAGAAGCAATATATGGAGGATCACTAAGGAAACTCGCGATGTTGAGAGGAGGTTTATCCCGAGCCATTCTATGATATGCGGTTCGGACGAGACAGTTTCCTATGACAAGGGTCCCAAGCACGATGTATGCACTGGCGCGGACAGTCGCTGCGTATCCAATTTTGACCAGAAGCTTGCTGATGTGGAATGTTTTAAGTTGTACATCGATCCTCAAACTATTATACGGCTTACTTTATCACTGAAGTTCGCATAGAATGAGCATATTAGCTAGATGTATAAAGGCGGCACGTACTTATAGGATAAACCACAGCTCCAATTGAGCTGCCGCTCATAATGATTCCTGTAGCAAATGCTTTGCGTCGGCGAAAATGGTGCACACCGATACTAACCGTCGGTATGAATGTTAAACCAGCGCCAATTCCCATTCCAACACCTTGACTGAGGAAGACTTGAACGTATTGTTGTGGCTTTGCCAACGACGAGAGAAACAAACTAAAATTTAACATTTTAGTCGCTGTGGGTATCCATGGGCATAGTTTTCGACCGACCAAACAACAAAAATTATAGAGCCAGATATCTCGACTGCGTGGAAGTATCCAGCGTCAAAAAGCTTTCCCGACCCAACGCCGAGCAGAAACGGCATCATCAATTGGAAGCTTCCTATCCATCTAGATTTTGCGTCAAATCAGCTTATAAATCAGCTTATAAGTCACCCTTCAGGCTTGTACACGCACGCTATCTTGCTAGGACTGTGGTTCGAAAGGAAGAAACGTGTATAAAAATCTGCCTCAATGTGAGTAATAACCAGCATAAGGGAATATATGAATCCATTAATCCATTTCTCACCTTGGTATACCCCAAAGGAGTACAAGTATCTGTTCATTGGATACGTTAATCCTGTGGAGCACAGAAGTGCAAGCAACACTAGTTTCGTACCCAAATGTTCCGAAGAGAATAAACCAGCTTTTGAGATAGAAAACATTGGCTGTAGTTCAAATGTTCAGCAAAAGGGAATACATACGCTCCAATGATAGTAAGCCAGCCGGTCAAATCTCCTTCTCCGTCATACGGCTCCTCCAAAACCTTTTCTTTCTTTGTCAGTTGTTCTTCTGGAAGAGTAACGTCTTGAGTTTCGACCGACATGTAGGAGGGCATGCGTATGTGAGGTAGTAAGTTGGCCTTGGTTGACGGGGAGTCCAAATGGAATGGAGGGAATCTTATAACAGTAGCTAGGAATCTAAGATCATGCTAAAGTGAAGCGCCGAAAGGACGGGCACATTCTGTGCAAGTAATGTTAGCTCATCATGAGAAAGTTATAATTGACCATCCTATTACCTACCAACTTAGGATCCGACATATCAGAAAACGGCGAAGTTATAGAAAGACATGATGCATCTTGTGCCTGTTGTCGACATGCCTCTCCGTGGGTATGATCGTAGCGTAATGGGGTTATCCATTGTTTTCATCGCGTAACGGGTTTAAACAGAGCTTCTGCATGATGGTTCTGACGGAGATGAGAGCTGACAATGATGGGCATGGCACTAAGAGCAGCATACCGCGGCAGCACTGGGATCACAAAAAGACACAGCCATAGAGGCATTGAGACTGACAGCCATGCCATATTATGATGACGTGTTACATATTATGTAAGCTATGCGGTGTTCATCGTTAACGTTCACGCGTTCACTTTCATTCCTCCGGGGCCTCGGGCTTAATTTAAAGCGCATATCTCACAATTTACATGGGTGTTATTCATAGTTTACAAAAATAAAACAAACTCTCAGGCTGTTCAGTGATTGATCCTGCTTTCCCTTTGCGTCAGTCGACGTTCCAAGTTTGCTTTGAGTGGCCGAGAACATGATCAGTGTCCAATTCCGAGTGTTTCTGAACGCCGTCGCATTCTCCAGATGGTAAGCTCTTCTCACATAAAAATAAGCTATGTACCTGCCTATTAATGAAAAACGCTCACCTCATCGATCTCAGCATCAGATGGCTTTGGTCTGCGATCATGGGTTCGAAGTTCGATAGTGTTATTCTCTTGTTGAAAGACCCGACCGTTGAGGCTACGCAGTATTAAACGAGGCTGTGCCTGAGTACATGGCTACTTACGAGGCAAGAAGGGCACACGAAAAGGCTAAATGGTTCTCAGTATAAATATCCATATATTGACTGAATTTACTTACTGCGTCCCAAGAACGCGAAGATTCCCAACCATACAACTTATACAAGTCAATATCAGGGCTTTGCGCTATGTGTTTTTTATTACTTACAAGTATGCGGCAAAGCAAGAAACTAGTTGCGTTCGGTTAAAGTTTAGTCTTTACTTGGATACATAGGAGGAGATGACCTACAGTTACCAACATTGCGATGCCCAATAAACAGCTTGTGAGTCCGGTTTCTAAAAAATAAATGGATGTAAATAAGCTGGAGAGTGGAAGCTTCATAAAATACTTGCGTATCGTCCAAGCAAGTGTTAGATCGAGTAGCAAAGCCCTTCCGAACACGTTAGCAGAGAGTATCTGTGAATGATTGCTTAAGAAGCAGGGGAATATGGAGCTTACCGTTTACTCTTGGTTTTCAAGTAGTATGACAGAGTGACCGTGATTATCACATCGACTGTAGCACCGATTGCTAAAAGAAATGGTATAATCACATTAACCCCGTGTAGTGCTTCTACGAGCGGTATTGGTCGAATGGATCGAGCGGTGGTGAAAAAGCTCATTGCAGCTCTAACAAGGGATAAAAACCAGCATACTATTGGAATGCCCAGCTTTCCGCTGACGATATGAACACGCTCTGCAAAAAAAATCTGCGATATTTATTGGAGAGTGAGTACTAGTTCGTACGCTGATTCTACAAACCTTACTTACCTGGACTATAGGCCCAATAAATCCACTGAATATGACAGAAATTGAGATTGCGCGTGGAAGAAAACCCAGGGCTTCGGGGTTTCCATAGTTAGACACGATTAAGAAATATGTTGCATGGCAGATGCAAATTGAGTGTCCAAGTTCACAAAGCCTTGCGATTAGTGCCCAAGAAGAAATGTCGATTAATCCATGAAAATTTGGAGGGCATCTCAGATTCATGCTCACCAAATCAGAGCAACCTAGGAAAAGCATTAGACCAGAATATTGTAGAATCAGCAAGTGATGAATATACCATAGCTTTTAAACCAAATTTATCACTTGGAAAGCGTGAAAAATATGTGTAGACCTGCACTGTGATAACGCCGAAAAGACACACTGCAATAATAGCTCCGATTAGAAGAGCGCCGAGGGTGTTCTGTACGTTAAAGACTGGGGGAAACAACATGATGGCTAAGCCGATATCGAATGCTCGTACTATGGCGTATTTGTACCGCACATAGCCAATACTAAACTCGACCCAGGTTCACGGTTACCACCTTCGTCCATCATATCAGTTGTGGGTCTTAATATTAGGGTGATGCATAAACGTTGTACACAAAAATACCAAGATCTTTGATCCAAACTTTTGCATCAGAGCACCTCGATCGGTTAGTGTTGGTGTCCGGCCCGCCCACGTCGCCGTTGCGATAATCTGCACTACATATACAGAACGTTCTTTACCATTCACCGGATAACACAAACATGGGAGAAGAACTTCAGAACGTAAATCCAACCCTTGGTCCTCTACTTATATCCCTCTTTGTATCAACATTCTTGTTCGGCGTGAGCAGCGTCCAGGGATATCTTTATCAGACTAACTTCCCCAAGGACGATGCACACTTGAAGGCTATGGTACGTGCATAGATACTTAACATCTCGCTGAGAGGCTGATCGAAATTATTCCTGGTACCAAAAGGTGCTGATTGTGTGGTAAGGACAGTTGAGCTTTTCTATATTATCATCGCCAACACACTCTGTATGAAGGGTCTGCGAGTTAGCCCACAGTATTTGCGTCTGCCACTCGTTTTATACAGTCGCAATCCTGTCCTGGGGCAACGTCAAAGTCTTCACGGAGCTTCCACACTCCTTCATAGCCTCAATCGCTTTATCTGGAGTTATAGGAACCATTGTTCAGGTGAGGCATTTAAACATAGGTGTCCGACTCAGAATCTGACAGCATTAAGGTCTTTTTTATTGAGCGTCTGAGGATTATAAGCGGTCAGCGGTTGATATCAACATTCTGCTGGTTCTTGTCCGCGGTAAGAGCTGGACTCGTGATGACGACATCAATTGTGGCTTGGAGGTCCGTTAAGTTGGAAAACTTTGACAGCAAGTGGAAGTGGCTCTGTGTATTAACAGTTGCACTGGGTGCTGTCACGGACTTTATGTTGGCAGTTCTTCTTTGTTTTTATCTCAAAGTTGCGCAACGGGCATCTGATCATGCCAGGTAACTTTCAGTGACTTCAAGTTCAATATTGGAAGCTGATAAATGATCCTCTAGTACAGTATTACGGATTAACAAGCTTGTGATTTGGACCATCCGTGAGTCCTTTCGACGATGATAAACTCAGACTAGTCTGACAAATTTGGTAGAAACTGGACTCCTCACCGGTGTTACAGAGTTGTCGATTCTTATTAGCGTACGTCTATGCATATCGGTTTCTATCCTCAATGCTGACAGGGTGCGAATTAGTTTCTGACTGCTCCAAACGACTGTGAGAGAATTTCATCGATAGTTCCATTGAACCAGCTACAGGCCGATTGATGCGCTACCTATAGTTACCTGGCTTGGGATATATACTTTCCTAGTCCGATGTGAGTACTACTTCTCAATGCCTGCGCTGCCCATTTCATGCTTAACCTTTGAATCATAGTATTTTCTAACTCTCTATTTGCATCGTAAGCAATACCCAATTCACAAATAAATCATTGCTGATTGAAACGCAAGGCTCAATGGTAGAATAATTCTTCGCGAGGGGAAATATCACCCACAATACGCATATACAAGATACAGGGATAGAAATGCAGTGAGAATTATCACCAATATCAAATTCCGCGCAGATAAGATCCTGACAGAAACATTCTAGTCCAATACCGTTGCAATACAGGTTACTAAATTGGTTGAAGTGAAGAAGGATCCACTTTATGAGTATGGAATCATTTGAATAGTACCACATATTCTTCCCCCAGATATCTGATAGAAAGAGCAGTAACAAGATAATGCAGTGTTATTATTATAAAAATCTCATCAGAACATCTCACCTTCCGATCGATCCTCAAGGTAATGGGTATTATTAATGCGAAGAAGTCACAGTTCCCCGAGTCGTGCTATGCTTAGTCTATTCTAGGAGCCAATCTACCTCAGATCAATATTAATATATAAATAGCCTGACTTTCAGCGTGAAAGAAAAGAAGCTTGACACACCTCGATACGATGTCTTCGCAATTTACTTATCTGCTACGGAAAATTGATGTAGTCAACCGAGACAGTGGCTCCTGTGTCTATGATCTTCCATCAAAATGTGTTCTTTGCTGCAGTGAGTCCTATATCAGAAAGCAGTTGGCACATGTGCAGCCTTTGTAAATGGAGACCGTGTCGAGATGTTACGGTCGTCACATGTCGAAACGAAAGAGATTCATGCTATCTTTCAGCACATATGTATCAGCCATTTTGCAAGTTCGGATATATGCTCTATACCAACGGAATAAATGGATCCTAGGGATAATGCTATGCACATAAGCTATATCCACAGCATTTTCAGCGTGGATTTTTGGTTTGGACATTCTAAGCGCCAAAGTTGAGCCTTTGACTTGGGTATCCGGACTTAGGGCCTGTTTGGATCCCCAGCTCCCACGAAGCGTATCTGCCAAAATCCAAGCCCCGACCTATCTCCGAAGCGGGATCAAGCTAGGTCAGGCTTTGACCCTGGTAAGTATGTAAATCATTACGATGCGATCAGTTGCCCCTATGTTGCTCATTTTTTGTTGTTGCTTTGTTGCCCGACCATCGTCTTGAACGATGAACACGTATAAATGGATTAAAAATAGTGTTTGAAAAGGTGCTTCTGTTGTTCACTAATCTTAATGCACTGGAAAACTGTATATAATGGAGCTTTAAAGAAAAGTTTATATATTTTTGAGTTCTATAAAGGCACCCGAGGTAAAAGGCGGAATGTGCGAGTGCACAACGAGCAGAATACTTTGACAATGTTCAGGGGACTCTCTTCAAGTGTGGCTTGGCAGTGTGACTATAGCGCCCAGGTCTGTGACTCCGGCCATCAATTTTCTTGGTTGCCAAAGCTGACTGAGCTTGCTGATTGTGGAAGCTAGCGTCACCAAGAACAATTCCTGGGGGTAAAGTGTGCATCTTTCCATTTCTTCTAAGCAGCTTATGCATTCTGGATACCTGTGCTGGAATTTGAATATTTCCTCTGCGTATTAGTCGTCTCTTGTGGAGTAGCCACATTCAGATTTCAATTTATTGCCCATCATTGAGGACAGGCACTGGTTGATGTTCTGATGCGAGATTCAGTAATGATATTCCTTGCGTGAGTTCTAGCTTGTTTGTAACACGTTAAATTTAATTTTCATTCAACGTCAAATTTCAATCTAATACATCCACACTTGACCGCTACCGCTATAGTGCGAGGCTGCTTGACGCATTCCTGAGCACCACCTCAGTTTTAGGTAAATAGCACTGCACCATTGTTACATTTACAGGGCAATTTGTGTACAGTGGACATATACTATCTAGCTTAAATCTCTAGGAGAAATTAGCAATCTATTAGATCAATTATCTCCGTTTTTTTCAAGCCCATTAAGCTGCCGAAACTGCTGTTGCATTTGATAGCTCGAAAATGTGCCTTGAGATCCTGGCCTCATTCTTTGTTGCTGCTTTGCGTAGGTTCAGGATCATTCTACTTCCCAGAATGCAGGCCAAGGTAACAGTGATACGACTGGCATTTGGCCAGGGCTGAACATCCATGTACTTAACACTTCTACTTAATTTTTGGCTTCCATTATTACTATTATTTAGAACGTTAAACATACTACCAAGGAGTAGTAGCTGTCAAAAATAAAAGGCAACTAGAGAACTTACGATTATCAATAACAATAGTGGCTGTCCGTTACACAAGAGGTGTGGCCGAAGCAGCATTGATAAGATAAGATCAAAGGCTTCACGTAGTAAGCCAACCGCGATGAACCAACGTGCCAATATTTCCAAAATAGGAATACATTTCCGTTTAGGAAATAGCCAGACTTAAGCTTAGGTGCCAAGGCGAGCGGGTGTCATGTCTGAAAGGAGCCCATTGTATCTGGGTGTTGGGTGTTCCAGTGGTATCTTCTGGTCCTCTAAAATACGAAAGCTTTGTGAATGATATGCTATTGCACTTGCAGGAAGTAAAACAAATACAAGAAAACCAGTCATGTAATGGCTCGTTTGGAACAAACACGCAGAATTAGACTAAAGTATAGGAGAAGTCCAGACCTTCGGATCCGACACGGCTAAATGGTTTACCATATTGGGTAGTTGTGGAGCCTCGCCTAAGAAAAAGAATGTAAAGGTCGATCTTTGACTCATAATTAAAGATTGGCATGTGGAAACCGGGTGCCTACCCCTCTCGGAATGGTGTGCTCTGGACCCACAACCCCAAAATAAAATACTTTCACATACTCGGGAACCAGAACCCATGTGTAGCACTCTTGGCACTTATTCACCTTCTTCAAGGACCAATCATATGTTGTAGATTAATTCCGAGAACCTCCTACGAGGTTCCTAATATTCCTATAATTTCCAATTGTAAAACATATAAATAGAGCTTGCATGTACAGTAATTAGGTGATGCACATCATGCTTCTATACCTTCAGAAATTCTATTTTGACACACCCTACAGCTTCAAAACGTGATCGTTCCGACTTCGACGTGACTTCGACACATTTCGAGCTCAAGGACATGTTCCAGAACACTCCAGAAACATTCTAAAGTTCGTTCCGAACGTCCCCGAAGCGCAGATCTTCCTATCCAGCT
>Ga0247779_1000774_pt1 | contig 17369 bp, 21 predicted proteins | sample UWRJL221509R5_FD_179925 | JGI IMG/M metagenome (GOLD analysis project Ga0247779, IMG submission 179925) | Plant litter microbial communities from Arlington Agricultural Research Station in Wisconsin, United States - UWRJ-L221-509R-5 | ecosystem: Environmental > Terrestrial > Plant litter >... | reverse complement strand
GATGATGATCATAATAATAAGTAACGCGGACCATGTTGCCGAGTTTGCCAAGGTCATCTAGACCAAACACCGTCTAATGGACGTTCTTTTTTGAACGAAATTTAGAGCAAACTCCCTACTACTGTTCTAGTTAATATTCATCCATCATGGATGTTTCTAATATTCTTGCATCCCATGCTGCAAAATAGTAAGTCATTTGCTTACAGTGTGTGGCGCAAATCTTATCGAAACATTGTCCTTTAGTCAGTCAGTTACCGTCGAAAAAGAAACACCTTTAGTGGTCGATGCTGGGCTTCTCATGGTTACAGATTTAAATCCAACAGAAGAAGAACCTTACAAGTAAGAGACGAATCTCGAATTGAACCACTGAATATTTCATTTATCAATCATCTCAATAGTGAAAATCTAGAAGAACATCTGCAGTCATTAGCACGCGACGGTGTTCAGGCCCTTATTGCATCTCTCTTTTCTTTGCCTACAAAACCTTCACCCGATGGTCCTCTCGCCATTCTCCCTCCTCCAATATACCAACTCCCCCGTGCGAAGCCCCTGCCTAAGCCCAAGCCTCCCACAAAATGGGAGAAGTTTGCTGCGGCTAAAGGTATCCAACACAAGGTTAGGGACAAGAAGGTTTGGGACGAAGAAAAGCAAGACTGGGTTAACAGATGGGGTCGTAATGGAAAGAACAGAGAAGTCGAAGAGCAATGGATCCATGAAGTTCCTCTCAACGCTGGTGCGGATCGCTTTCTTTTTCATGAGGTCTTTATATATATTAATTTTTTTCAAATTTATTTATGCGTCTCAGATGTGGATTATGATCCACGAAAAGTTGCACGAGATGAGAGGAAGGAGAGAATAGCCAAGAACGAAAAGAAGCACCGACAAAATATGGCTCGTCAAGCAAATCCTCGTCAAGAACGTAAACAAGAACTCGATAGAACGCTTGCCTCTACGCGTATCAGTACAGCGAGCATGGGTAAATTTGACAAGCGATTGGAAGGGGAGAAGAAGGTCCGCGGTATAAAGCGAAAGGTTAGCTCCCCCATCTTCATACTGTCCTTCTATGTACTAACCGATTGCATAGTTCAACCCTAATGAGGAATCTGTTGAGAGCGAGATGAAAGCATCCTTAGACTTATTGAACAAAATGGAGAGCGACAAGAAAAAGATGAGAAAAGATCCTCGTGGTGAAGAAAACGGTTTGAATGTCCGTAAAGCCGTCAAATTTGCTAGCAAGGGGAGAGGCAGTGTCTCTTTAGGACGAGAAATGACAGGTAAAGGACGAGGTGGAAAAGGAGGGCGAGGAGGTAAACGTTAGATAGTTACATATATGTTATATTGATTTTCTTCCTTTGTTCTATCGCAAAATTATATCTCAAGGGATTGTAAATTAGAGGCAAAATGTTTTATTGTCAGTGTGTTGAATGGCCACTAACTACCTGTACATGTCATATGTCATAAGAATAAATGGACCCAGAATAGTCCGTTGCAACTTGGTAAATGTCAAATGATACAAAAATGATTGTAAGAAAAAAAGAATGCAAAAGGAGGTTTACTTGGTTGAATCAAAAGGGAGGCGTTCCAGTTTGGCTTTGCCTTCATCAATCCACTCTTGTTTAACCAACTTTTCTTTTTCTGCATAGTAGAGCCGGTAAACCAACTTAATGGTTCCTTCGCTCACTCCAGCAACCGCGCTAATGTCCCTGACCGACTTCACTTTCCCTAATAAATGGCAAGTGAAATATATGGCCCCTCCAGCAATAGACACAGGACTGCGACCATCAGCAATGCCATGTTTTCTCGCAGCAATGATGATATCACTGCAAATGGCTTGCACATTGGGTGGCAAGTCCAGGTGATTGCAATACCGAACAAGAAGATTCTCCGGTCCAGTCGACGGTGAAGATGCGGTATGTGTCGTTGATGCACCAGGAGACAGGTTAAAAGCTTGTTCAAGGGCTTTGTAACACTGTCCCAGCATCTTCTTCTGCACGTGGGTGAGGTTGCAAATTTCACGGAAAGTACGCGGAACGTGGGCTTGACGACAAGCAATGAATATGCAAGCAGCAATAACTGCTTCTAGTGGTTTACCACGTAAAAGTTTTTCTTCATCGGCGCGTTTGTATAGTTGCTTGGCAATATCGCTTATGGTTTTCGGAAGGGAAAACTGGTCGCACCAAGTTGAAATATCGCGGAAGGCTGAATGAAGACCTCGTTCTGAACGACCATTTTGCGATCGCGACGATGCGCGTTGAAGTTCTCGGGCGATGCCTGAGCCCCCATCCCGGAAACTGATGATAGTATCTAACTGTTCAATTCCTTCCATCAGAGGGTCGGAGGCAGCACCAACACGTGAAGGATCATCTCCTTCATCGTTTGCGAAAGTCTAATAATTCGTGAAAAAAGGTCCTCATGGCTGAATAGACCAACAGTAAACGCACCCGCCATTCACTTCTAGTGTCGACGATACGGTCACCTAAAACTAAACCACAATTACCACACACGAGATCTCCGCTACCAAACTCTTCGACAATATTGGGGTTCGGGTCCCTGCATTCTGGACAGATAAGGCGAACAGCGAGGTCGGGCCCAAAGACAGGCTGTGCAGCTGCCTTTTGCTGAGGCGCAGCGAGAGGGAATGGTTTTGCGTACGCCATCGTCGTAAAGTTGTAGAAGGAGGCTCTCGGTGGGTATTTCAAACAATGTATTCAACCCTTTGTCGTCGTATGCAGTCCAACTTCAAGGTCTATTAAAGAGACCGTGTAGTTTGCTCCCAATTAGTGAAAAAGACATGCAATAGGACCTACCAGTATACAGTATGTGATTGGAGCCTTTAACCACTAACTGAAGATGAATGCCACCGGAGGGCACAACGACGTCGTGGTGGGCAAAAAACAAAAGTAATTTGCGGCACCGATGCCACAATGAGTCGGTTTATGACAAAGCCGGACGTGACTTTAAGCAGATCGTGGAAATATTAGCCTATATGCGGCATGTTACGTCATTCTCGACTTTGAGAGTACTTATAGTATTCACTTTGAACTTTGATAGAAGGCCTTGACACGGAAGATGTCGTGGACAACGTGTGGGTCTTAGCGATTTATTAAAATGTATACTATACTGGCAGTAATCATGAAAACAAGATAATCGTTGCAGTAATTATTCAATCAGAATCATAGAAACCGTCTGAATACGACGAGCCATATCCTTCGTCAGAAAACACTTCTTCACCCTCATAATCTTCGTCTGGTCCTTCACTGGATGAGTAATAAACGCCTTCATCACTGGCTATCCCATCACTCATGTACTCACGGTCCGAATCATCGTCGTCAAGATCGTGCAGGTAGCTTTCTCGGTAGGCTGTTCCATAATTATGATACGAATCCTTATATGATTCCACATAACCACTGGATGCATTGTGTGGATATTGACTTGAATCATAGAGCTCGTATGACTCCCTCGACAGATCCGAAAAATTTGCTGAGTCTACATCTCGAGTTCCGTTTATAGACCAATGAGCAGATGATGAATGCTGTGGCGAAGGAGGTTCGTCCTCGGGTTGCTCTCCATATGCAGAGTCTTTACGCTGAGCATAAACAGAGTGTCTAACAAGTTGCGTTTCGTCGTGGCCGATGAAAGTATGGGGAAATTGGGAAGTAGGGCTATGGGAAGATGGTGGAACATGACTCTCGTGATATTGAGAAGGTGACTCTACAAAGGAATGGCTATCTTCTGATGGAAAATAGCCCCTATAGCTTGAACTAGCAGAGTTTAAGGGTGGGGGTGGTGGAAACAACGTGCTGGTACGTATTCTGGGAACCGACTTGGACGGAGGTACATAACCACCAGAACGTCTTCGTGAAGGGCTTGGAGTATCATGGTTTGTAGCAGAATAAAATCCGTCTGGTCTCCCAGACTTTCCTCTTGAGTAGCCTGTTGATTCTGAAAAAGAGCGGTAAGGATGGCTGGATTGCCGCCCTGCCCAAGGACTAATTGAAGACTCTGATTGACTATCAGAGCCATTACTCCGATTTATGCGATAATCAGGCGGAGAGCGTAACTGAGAACGATAATGCGTCCCAGAGTGCGCCGTTAAATAGCCTTGTGGTGAAGCCGGAAACGAAGGCCACGGGGCATTTGAACGTGTTGGTGAATTATAGAGGTAATTTTCTCGAATTTCCCTTTCGTGTTGATCAATTTCTCGGAGAGCAGATTCTAGAGCACGTCTGTCGTCTCCCCAGCTTTGGCCTTCTTTAAACCCATATGAATATAAATCTTGCCTCGTCAACCGACTGCGGTTTTGTGAAAATTGGCTATTTTGATTAGCTAGGGCATCGTCTAGTGTGGACCTTGAGTGATGACTCGACATTGTCAAAAAACGAGAAGCTAGGTGAGATGACTGTACAGCCTAAGGTTCCCAAACCTTTATAGCAAACCTTCGAGACGGAGTGTGAGTGACGCATGCGCTGGCATGTGGCCAACGCGAGGACGATAGCGATCACTCTGAGGTGAACCGGTGATGAGAGATAGTTATTATATGATAAAGCAAAAGAAACCAGGCATCGACCGGTCTCTCAATTGCCCACCGAGATGACATATGCCGCAATATGTACAAAGCGCAGCAATTTATAAATTGGAACGAAACAAGAAAAATAAAAAAGTGGAATATGTGGGATTGAGAAAGTAACGATGCATAAGGCAAGAAAGAAAAGAAACAATCATTCGAGGAACAAGTGTACCAAAAAAGAAAACATACTGTAGTGCGATGGATGGGAGAGACGGGTTAATATGTATATGTAATGCGGATGTTAAAAGCGATGATGTAGAAAACAGGGTCAACACACAGAGCAGCCAAAATGACACAACAGAGGAGAGAGAAATTCGAGCGCAGGATAGTCGTAAGCGTAAGCAGTATATAGAATGTAAGTAAGTCAAACAAAATGTCGTGAAAGCATTAGCGAAGAAAAAGATGCTTAATAATAAACAGTGCCTTGAGGTTGTTGGTCCATGTTGTACAAGTCATATTGTCCTGACATATCCATGTATTGCGGATAGCCGTAAGGCTCAGGATAATAATACGGTTGCTGATACGACGGATACATCATCATCGCGGCCTGGTTCATATCTTCCGTGGGGTGACCAATCATACCGTCAAACGAACCTGGTTCAGTAGAACCAGGTTGGTGATAATATGAGTTCTCGGATGAACTGGGCGCTTGAGAGGGCTGAAAGGTAGGCGCCGTGCTTCGCAGTCCAGACGAGACACGAGGGGCGGATTTGCTTTTTGTAGAGCCAGAGTCCTCGGCTGTCGGAGCACGAATTTCGATACGGGATGTCTGCCGAGGGAAAGCAAATATTGGCGTCCCTGTGGCCGGGTCTATGAAACCATTCATAGGTGGGGTATGGGAAGGTTGTTGAGCTAAGAAATCAGGAGAAACCGCAGAGGGATGGTGCATATGGCGCGGTACAAATGACATGCCAGGAGTGTAATGAGAAGGCATTAAGGGACGTGAATTATACATAGGTGGTGGTTGAAGGTAAACAGGATGTCCGGTGGCAACTTCGTAAGGAAGCCCATGCTGATTCAAAGCGACACCAGGTGGTAATTGAAGCTGGTAATTATAAGGAGATCCGTAGGCTGGGGAATGCTGAGATAATGGTTGTGGAGGGGGAGGTGGTGGCGTGAATACAGTTTGAAGAGGAGCGAGGGATGGGCGTTCGGCGGACGAGGCTTCGTCAACGTCATGACTGACCTCAGCAGTAGGACGCCGTAACACTGCTTCCTCGGTCTTCGCTTGGCGGGCGGGATCAGGCGCCTGGGGTTCCATAGAAAGTTGCTCTAACTGTGACCGAATGACTTGTTCAGGAAGCGCCTCTATGCGAACTTCAGACTGTGCTACAACTTCAGTGGCTGTAATGGGCACCGCAGCTAGGGACGACGGTTGAACAGGCAGTGGTAAAGGTTCTGCGGACACTAGTTGCGGTCGCACTGTGAAAACTTCTTCAAGGGGAGTTTCCCCTGGTCTGTCTTCAACTGCAACCTCCCGCTCCTTGCCAGCGCGCTTTGGAAGGCGGACCGGGAAGTGTCTGTCATGTATTTCACATCCTTCACTCACCGCTTTGGAGGTGGAAGCTTGAGGTGGTACACGCGGTTTAAAAGGGGTTCTCACTATAATGGGTTGACGACCTGGAATAGTGACTCGATAACCAGGACCATGCCCTGGCCGGGGCTTTAGATCCGGATCGAAATAAAGAAACACTTCATGTTGTTTAGTCCATATGAATTCGGGTTTCATGGCGAACCTAATACGGCCTGGCATCAACTGGGATGTAGCATTGTATGGTGTCGCTCGTGAAGGGACGCCGCTTCGCATAAATCCTCTTCCTCGACCGCCCCGGCCACTGTGACCACCGCGCTTGGGAGAAGCTTGTTGGTTCCTGGCAGCTTGCAATTCTGCACGCCGTTGTTCTTCCTTTCGCTTCATGTCTTCGAAACCGTCATGCGTCCATGCACGTTCAATTGGTGGAACATCCTCAGGCTTCATAGCATTAGCCTCGTCACTTCCTTGACCAGGACGAAGCTGTTGCCCTGTAAAACCACCGCGCCCACGCATCCCAAATCCACGGCTCCTGCCCCTACTACGACCTCTCCACCATCCACTTAAACTACGAAGCTCGGTATCGATTAGGCGATCATCGTGGCCCCAGAAATTACCAATGGTTGGCACAAAGGAAGGGTCTGTCTCCAACTTGTGTTGATAGGCTTGTCGGGCAGACTGTGAAGATGAACGATTAGCTGGCTTTGGGACAGAATATTCGGGTGGTTCAACAGCATTTGGCTCTTGGACGTGCTCGATTGCCTTGGGGGCTGATTCAGCAGGAGTGGCACGAACGTCGGACGCGCGCTTGGACTTGTTGTGCTTTTTCGGTTTCTTGGTTGGCAAATTGAGAGGAGCAGACTGACCAGCAAAATCAGTAAAGTCAATCACTGGCAAATTTGCAGGTCCATGTGTTTTCTCATCCGCCACCATCTCCGACCAATCACCTGTTGGAGCGAAGAAGGACGGCACCTCTCCGATAACATGAGCCTCCTCATCCTTAACAACAGTCTCGGGGCTTTTGCTGTTTCGAGGAGTAGGCAGATGAGTGCGATCTTGTGGAACGTCCTCGGAAGCTGGTTCTGTGTCGGAATCATCTGTCGCCGAGTCGAGAGACGATAGATCATCATCGTTTGAGTCGGAGTCAGTGACAGCCTCCCGTTCAATTTCTTCGTCACTATCAAGCTCTCCCCTGGCTCTGCCTCTACGTCTCACCACCCGCCTTTTTTTCGGTGCTGCGGCAGTGGCGCGTGGCTTTGGCGCGGCCACTTTACCAATGGGTCGCGTAGATGCTTGCGAAAGAGAATTTGTAGGCATATTGACTACTATGATGAGAGGGAGCATTAGTGAAAATTCAGTTGCAGGGAAGATAGACGGACTCTTGACTTTATACGAAAAATAGAAATGGTATGCACGATGATGAAACAAAAGGTATCAATGGTGATTAAAGGATCCTGTAGTACAAAAGAAAGGAGTTTGTTGTTTAGAGGGATGAAAGAGAGCGATAAGACAAAGTGAATTAACGGACAGAGTTGTGGGATTTGAGACGGTTGTTGTCGTCAAAGAGGACCGGCACCGAACTCGTCAGGAAGAACAGTCTCGTCACTTGCCGTTATTAAAACTCCGAATTGGCGGCCTTTCAAACCGTTGATTGATCCCACGACTTTTATTGCCTTGACTAAGTATATAAAGCTCATGACTATGCTGTTAACCCCGGCTTTCGGTTAACTTGGGTTTCCATCTCCTGTGGCTTATGAGCAATATGGACCCCCGAAATCCAGAGAGCTTCATCCATAGGATTGAAAAGCTATCAACCGGACATACATATCATTTCGTTAGTTACCCGTATTTCAATTCAGCCGACCTGCTTTGCATTTGCTGAAAGCTCGGTTACTTTAGGTAGACCAGCTGCCCAAGGACTACGATCCTAAGAGGAACATTACATTACTTTGCGTCCATGGGTTTCCGGATCTTTGGCATGTCTTTCGTTGGCTTTTGCGAAATGTATGTCATGGTTGAACGGTTGGTGCTCACTGTAGGTATGGCTGGCGCTTTCAAATTGGTCCCTGGGTTCGTCGAGGCTGCCGAGTGGTAGCCCCAGACATGCTTGGATACGGTGGAACCTCCAAACCGGTTGATGCTTCAGCATATTCTACGAAGAATCTCTGTGCCGACCTTGTTGCACTGCTGGACTTTCTTCAGATACGGAGAGCTGTGCGTTTGAGTTTTTGCTTAGCGATTTAATGTACTGATGTTGGGGAAATGAGCAGGTGGTCATAGGACACGATTGGGGAGCATTCACAGCCAGCCGATTTGCTCTTTGGTACCCTGATCGTCTGCATGCACTTGTAATGTCAGCTTCCACTTCCCCATATTGAGTAAAAGAAGACCTGACAATCTGTACGAACCCAGGCTAAGCATCCCATACACACCGCCTTCCCCCACTTATATACCTATTGAAGAAGTTGCTCTTCGCGCTCCAAACCTCGGGTACCAGGTCTATTTTGCAAGTCCGAAATCCACACTGGAGGTTCTTGCTCATGTCAGTGATTTTCGAAGACCTTTCTTAAACCTCGATTCAGAGAAAGGCTTATTTCAATTAACTATTCTTCAGCTTCCCAAATTTCTATCACTCACGTATAGCACGCCCAGCTCAAAGATCGATTATTTCAAGCTAGGTTCACTCGAGAAGTTGTTAATAGCAAAGAAAGTCCCGAAAACACAATCAATACTAAGTGAAAAGGTATACAAATATTTTAGTAACCATTCAAAAAAAACGGTACTGAATCCCTGTAGGAAATGCAATACTACCTCACTCAACTCAGCAAGGGGATGTTCGGACCTCTCAATTATTATCGTACATCAAAACTCAGACACGACGAGGAATCAGGTGAGAAGCGTCATGCTGGTTGTTCAGTGCTTGTTAATTCTTTCTGGTCTAGTGTATGGTCTTCCTGCAAACCTTCGCCAGGACCTTCCCGTACTCTTCATGTACGGAACGAAAGACTCAACGGCCGTGCCATTTGTCATCGAGAAATCAAAAAAATTCATAAAGCGTTATCAGGGTGTCGCATTTGAAGGACGGGGGCATTGGCTAATGGTCGAGGCAAAGGATGAAGTCACACAAACAGTCATCAATTGGCTTGAGGGTTTGACATCTTCCAAGCCTTTGAAACCCAGACTCTAACTCCAATCCAATATTTGTGCAGTATGTTCACTTTGTAAATATATAATTTCTAAGGTAGTATCTGGTTGCTGCCTTTGTATGTCCTTTTGACAATTAAAACATGTACTTGGAATTCATAATAGGCGCCAATTTGTTGATGTTTACAATGTAGTGACTATCGGAGTCTGTTTCATTAGCCGTTGTTCACAACTACATTCTTCAAAGAGTCCAGTTACCTGTACCGCACTTTCAACTATGTCGCAACCTTCACCACCAAAAGACGAAGATGAGATTCCTGTCCCCGAACGACCGCCCTCCCCTCCTATACATACCACCTTTAATGTTCGCGGAATCCATGTATGGACCATCCATTTACGACCGGCTACTTAGTAACTCATTATGCCTCGTCCGTAATAATTCGCGCCTATGTCTAGCCACCAACTTTCTCCGCATTTAAACCGCGAGATTTTCGAGTCCCAAGTTCACAGTCAATGAATCATGTTGCTTGGAGTTGCGATGGAAAGAAGCTTGCGGCTGTCGGGGTTGACAAATTGACGAGAGTATGGAGCCCTGAGAAGAATGTGCGTGTTTTTTCAGACAATTTGACCGGTATCCCGAATCTCATTCTGTCTCGACTGGATAAGCCTGATATACGAAGTGCGCAAACCTACTCGGGAGGGCATGCAGACGATGTCGATTATGTTTCTTGGAACCCAACACACCCTGACTTGTTTTGCACATCGAGTCAAAAAGATAGACGTATCGTATTCTGGGATGCACGTCGTGCGTCGCTTTTCCTGACTCTTACTTGTTTTCTCGTCTCATCAAACTTGTTCATCCAGAAAGTAAATACATCCAACAGTGTCCTCTGCGGGTATCTCCAGTCAAGACTGTTTATGCACCAGACGGTAAATCATTACTGTACATATCAGTAGGCCATCGACTATCCTTCATGACTCTTGCAAGTGCGGGCGAGGGAACGAAAGAAGAATGGCGACATTTCGACAGAGAATCGGTATGAGTCCTATAAGTTTCTAAATCCAATTGTTCCCTATATAACTAACTGGATTACAAGCCAGTAGGCTCATCTGCTATCTTCAACCATGCTGGTGATGGGCTTGTAGTATCACACAGTCTGGAGCATACGATACGCGTCCTAGATTATCCTTCAATGACGGTCCTTGAGAGTCTTGCTGCACACGTTGGAGGATGCATAGCGCTAGCGTTTGATCCTCGTGGAAGGTGTGCATTCAATCCTCACTATTAGGTTTGCTAACCAATGCTGACGGATCTACAAGATATCTCGCTACCGGAGGACTGGATTCTATTGTCAATATGGTCGACCTAAACGATTGGATATGTACTCGTACCATCACTGTTTGCGAGTAAGTTTAGCTATGATGGAACATCATTATCGTTTCCCTGACTTTCCGTAGGAACAATATTAACGACCTCAGTTTTTCATATGATGGTGAATATTTGGCCATTGCCAGTGGAGGCAATTATATCGACATTGTGAGATTCGCGTTTTTCTTGAATACGTCCCTGTCTAAAAGTGATAATAGTGCGCGACGGAAACAGGCATTCCTCTACATCGTGTACCGGCTTTGGCTTCGTCGCCTACGGTGGCTTGGCATCCTTCGAAATACGCTATTGCGTATTGTGGGCAAACAAAAGCGAGAGAAGGAGGTCCACCAGCAACTGCCGTCGTTAGTATGTTTGGATTACTCGAATAGGCTCATTTCATCTGTATACATTGTATCTTTAATACCGATATTCATTGAGATAACTTGGTGAACCATTAAAACTTTTACTTGGATGTATCATTGGTATACAAGGCTGGAATTGAAGCGCACTGTATACGACTACAAAAAAAGAAAAAATCGATGGATATGTAGTAAATGTTTTACACATAACTTGAGACTATAGACAACTTGGGATACAGAAACAGCATAGGGCATAGGTACGTATGAAAGCATTTCGACAGCAACGCAGTTACTGGGAGTTTTGGACTTGAGAGCATAGAGCAAAGCGAGAACGAAAACAGTGAGGACGACTAGCGAGATAACGAAGAGATTCTGTGCGTGTGGTATGGAACAGTGGGAAATGCAAGAGACGGGAAAGCAAGGAAATGAATAAAAACAGGTTTTGAACAGAAAGCTCATGTGTGAGAGGAAGACTGCAGGAAGGTAGTATAGAAAAATAAACATAAGTGCGTGGAAGGAAAAGGAAACACCGCTGCGGGTATTACGTGAATCAATCACGGAAACTGTATACGAAGGCGTTGTGCTCCGAGGTGGAGGGTGGGCGGACAACGACGTCAGGCAAGACTTCGGTCTTGCGAAGAATACCTCGCATCTTGCTGGTTTCAGAGCGGGCCAGTGTCAGGGCTTTGATATTCTTGTTGCGAGAAGCTGCTGCACCGGGGTTAACATTTTCATCTTGACGGGCCTTCGGTATTTTCTGACGTTTTGAGAGGGTCAAAGGTCGGATTTCGGCAGTTACTGGACTGGTATTGTTGTTACCACTAACAATATTACCGCGATCTTGGAGAAGCGTCAGAGTGCGCAAACCTTCCTTGGGTGATGTCGAACCAGAAGAATTGCGCTTGCTCGCTTTCGGGATCAAACGAACCGCGCGAGAGGACCATGAAGTGATAGGAGAAGTAGCAGAGGTCTCAGAGATCGAGGCCATCGGTTCCTGTTCTATGGGTTGTACAACTGGTTGCGCATTATCATCCGACTTGATATACCTGATGCTCGAACGACGAGTGGTAGGCATAGGTGGTGCTGGATGACGAGAGACCGGTTTCTGAGAGACACTGTTGTGTGGGGTACTCTCAGCTTGATGTAATCCAGCTTCGAACTCCTCGAACAAGGTGACGGTGGAAGCGGCCGAAGCTGGTTGCCCATTACCAATACTAGTAACCGAGGATCGTGCCGTATCAACATTGTGAGGAACATCAGCTCGAAGACCTAGTGAACGAGTAGACATCGTCCGGCCTAATGGTTTCGCGGCTTTTTCTTCCTCTTCCTTAACAGATTGTAATGCGCCTTCAACTCCAAGAACCGTGTTTCTGCGTGTGTCATCGCCGGTAGTCGGAACAGCCATGTAGTGGCCGGCCTGTGTTTCAAAAGCGCTTCGAATATCCGATGCCAAAGAATGCACAGCACCCTTACCAAGACTCAAACTAAAGGCATGGATTAGTTATATAAAAAAGCATGTCAACTGCAAGAAATTATTCACCTGGGCAGACTGAAGTGGTTCTTCTTGTGTCCAGATTCTTTACGAGCTCGAGGTTGACGTTTCCTGGCAGGTGTTGAGTGGACTTCAGGAGACGAGAAGTCTTCCCCAAATTCGGCAAGTTTCTTCGCCGTCTTCTTCCCTTTGCTCTTGCTGAATGTGCCAGGTGGGCTGTAATCGCCATCCTTAATCCTCATGTTTTCACCTACGGTAAGGCCAGGAACAAGAAGAGGAAGGACACCAGCAGTCATAGCATCAATTTCATTAATGTCGTCGACAGCTTCGAATGCAAAGTTGTGACCAGAAGAGAAAGATTTCTTATGGGCAAGCATCGCAAGTCGTGCGGCTCGGACATTTGGGGGAGTTGGTGGCAAGGGGAATGAAGGAGGGGGTGTAGGACTAGCGTTAAAGCGATCTTGACCAGTTGGCGTTTCCGGAGGTTCATACAGAGAAGATGTGACAGAACGAGAGCGAAGATGTGACTGATGACTCGCCCTTTTACCGGCACCAGTGGCGACACTGACAAGCGTACTGGCTGCGGCAGAATCACGGCTACCTGTACCGGCTGGGACAACCATAGTCTGTGCAAGAGCAGAGTAATGTCTTTGAGCAATCATGATACGGCTTGCAAACGCCATGCTGTCGTCGCCGCCAGACAAGTGAGAACTTGCTTTCGACTCTTTTCTCATTCTTCCAAATTGGACACTGTTTTCAGACTGGGGAGTGCCGCCAATGTTAATAGGAAGAGAATCATCATGGATAGGGACCGGGGGCATGTCGAGCTGCTCGTCGATTTCTTCTGGCGGAAGAACGGAGAGTTTGGGTGTTGCAGAAAGCATCCCAAATGCCCGTCCAATCTTACCCTTACCATCCACAGCATCTCCTTTGGCGAGCCAAACATCGCCACTGCGACGACCTTCAACAACAGTAATACTGCAGCTGGTGCTACGTTTGTATTCGTGGGACCAAGTATGCGAAGGCAAATTGGCATGGACAAGAGGTTTGTCAAGGCTCTTTGGCAGAGGGTTGTGGACATCGAAAATTCCAACCGGAATAGGCAGGGGCGATCCAATGAGGAGACTCAATGCCAAAATTGGGGATGACATTGTCACCGACAAGATGAATAAAATTTCGAGGGCGTTAGATGGAACCGTATTCTGTGAAAGAGTAATAAAATAAGGTAAAGCAAAACCCTTTTGAACGAATTAGTTTGATCATAAACTGGACTGAAAATGGATTACTCACAAGAGGAAGCCAAATCGTTACTGACCATGTGAAAGCGGGTAAAAGTGAAATTTGTATGGATGTTCCAGGAGTGGCCAAAGATGACAGTCCTTTCTCGGCCTCCATTCCTCCAGGTGCGTATCCGTATCCTCCTAGAACTTGGGCGTCGGCCATAGCAGGCGTAACTGGCCGGGGTTCGGGTGAGTAGGCAGTTGTTTGCGGATCGGGCGAGTAAGAAATCCGTGGGTCTGGTGAGTAGGCAGTACGGAGATCATGTGTGCTTGTATTGGGGATAGTTCCTTCATGATATGTGGTCGGGTAAGACCAGCTCGTCACAGTGGTATGCGATCCGGCAGAAGACGTTAGCCATGAACTTTGCGATCCAAACCGAGGCTTCTGCTGATGGGGAAGCGGGGGGAGATCTCTCCGGAAAGGATCTGTCTCGGCCAAAGCTGGCGAAACAGGTCCGTAGGGAGAAGGCAAGGGAGGGACGGGGGGTATTTGAATATCATTAGCAGTCGTAGAACCAAACCAGAACGATGACTTGGCCGGAACCGATCCTTGAGTGGTTTTGGGTGGTCTCCCATGACCATGATTAGAAGTAGTAACAGTGTGGTGGGTTGAAAATGACCATGCGGACATTGAATTCCTTCGAGAACCGGCGCTTGAAGTAATCCAGGATGCTCCATCGCGAATCGCATCAATTTCTTCCGTAGCGAATGAAGGCCTTGGTTTTTCTTCTACTTCTCGAACTGCGGGCCATTGACGCTCATCCTCATTCTTGGGAGACAGGTTCTTCTTAATCACGAACAAGGTACGAATGAGGCAGGCAAATGCGATGCTGCTCAAGACGCCGATCGCGGTTGTGTAAGCGGTTATGCCAATGAACAGTGTGTTGTAGCCAGTTCCTGACAGGAGACCCGCAATGACAGTGGAAGTGATAACCAACAATGCTGTAGGCGTCCATAACATCCAATGTTTAGGTCCAAAGGAAACGGATTGGGCCATGCGTACATGAAGTAGGGAGACCGATGCTATAATGAGGAGGCATGCTTGTCGAATGGTGACCGCGATCCACAGTCGGATGGCAGATCCAGGATCTGTGGCCAAGTCAATAGCCGATGTCGGTCCAACGGTTGATTCATTGACGGTCTGCCAGATGAAGACTGCAACAGCAACGAGGTCAAGAGATGCAAGCCATACGTGGCCCTTGTCTGCCGGTGAGAGAGAACGGAATCTTGGAAGTCCAAATTCGGCCTACAATGGAAAAGGTGAACAATGAAAAGATGGAACTCGGCTGCCAAGTCAAGAATACGCACCGGTGATACACGTTTACTTAAAGGATGGGGTGGTAAAATTGGGATAACAATGCGGAGTATAACAAAAGCTGAGGATATAAAAGACAAGAAAGCAAGTACGAGAGCTGGGATGAGAGGGATCATATTAGTCGTCTGAAATTGTGTCGGTTCTTGACAGAGAGCGTGAGGTGCGTAGGCGCGTTATGGGCGTAAGGCCTTCGTTAGGCGTTGTGAACACTAACAACAGCGAAAAGCTGCCGCAAGAACGAAAGAGAAACCTTGAGTCGAACGAAGAACACAGTGTCAAAAGGCTTTGAAGATCAGACTCAGCCTCGAGCGCCCTATTAGCTTGTTTGCCATCTGTTTGGTCGTGGTTGAGATTCGACGCGCACCCCACGTGATGGCGTCGCTACCCCGAATGACCTCATTGTCAGAGCCCCTGGAAACGAAACAATCCGAAAATGATACTTTGAATTATGTATATTTCCGCGACTCTATGCATACTCTCATGTACTAGCATCCTGCTTGTTTAGGGGGCTTGTCTTGTCGCACCTGGAAATAGTTTCGAGGAACATCTCAAAAAAATTTTCAACCTGGTAGGAATCGTCAGATAGATAAAATGAAGACATCGGTTCATAGTACACACATTCATAGACTCAGCTACTAGGCAGTTCCTTCCATTGCGACCCCACGTATCGTCACATTTTCGATATTTCCACATGTCCACAACCGTCTCTCCAAGAGTATGCTCGCCGGTTAACTCGACATCGACTCGATGCCTGGTCAACTTGAAGAGATTGGGATGGGCCACATATGCAACTGTAAGAGCATCATGCAAGGGTGGACCATCGTTGAATCCGAAAGTGGATTTATAAGAATCGGCGAAGAAGCTGACCAGCGTGGAGAGTGTGTGGCGCAAGTTAGTTGCAGCTTTGGGAAGCTCCTCCGCGGAGTCTGAGGGAATGGTCTCTGGGCAAAGCATTCGACTGTGCATCTTTCTGGTGACGATCGCAGTATGGGTTACATTGATGGGCATCATAGTCTTCTTTACAGGTGCGTTGAGTACTATTTGAGTTGCGTGTGCTGATGTCCATAATCAGTAGAAAATTAGGTAGGTTAACAAACAAACAAAAAAACAGTACTTACGATCGCATAGAATATTGAATTCCGCAACAGAAGAGCGGTTTCCCATGCCTACACCTCCTCCCATAAACACAAATTCTTCCACAGCCGGCAGCAAGTCCTGGTATACGCTGACGAAATTTGCTATATTTGTCATTGGGCCGGTGGATATGACCGTTACTTGGTGCCCTGCTCCATTTTTCCATGTCTCCTTGATACTTTTGGACATGCCTTCTAGCGCCCGTATGCGTGAGCCATCTTCTTCTGTGGCGAAACGCGCAAGAACTTCAGGACTGTCATATTTGGGGAGACCTTCCACTCCTCCGAGCCCATCGACACCATGAATCTCTGGATCATGTCTAACCGGCAATAAAAGGGGCTCATTGGATCCAGGATAAACACGTATATGAGCTGGTGCCCCAAAAGCATGAAGGCATCTGGCCGCATTCACTGCTGTCCAGTCGCTACTTGCGTTGCCGTGAGTCTGAAATCAAGTATCATTAGGTGAGCTTACGACAAGCGTGCAGCATTTGCCGTTAGTAATTACAAACTGACTGTCGAGACGCCTAGCAAACTAATTTCTGGTGAATTGACGGCCAGCATAATGGCTGTGGCATCGTCATGTCCCTAGTGCCAGGAGGTTAGTGATGTGTATAGATTTTTTTTTACAATAAGACACGTACTGGATCGACATCAAGCCAAACATATTTTACTGGCATCATTCTCGCGTTTCGTCTGGTGCAGCAAGGTCCTATGTATGAGAGAAACGTAGATGGTTTGGGCAATAAATATGTGCTTAAATTTTGTACTTATCATAGAAGTGTGCCCCTATTATTAGGCGGCGATGCAGATAAGAGATTGAAGATCTGGACGCGTTTCTCACGTAACCGTCACTGACGACGCCTATGACCTTGGCCAGGGGCACATGTATCGGGCCGATGCTTCAATGCAGACGCCTTGCGCGCTCATTCGTGAGTTCGACGAGGCTCAGCACGGTGAACTCAAAACTGAGCTCATATCTCTTATCGTATACTTTTTCGAATTCCTCTCATGGCCTACTCAAAACTGCGGCGAAGGGGGTATGGGGGTGTATTATTATCATCCAATACCATCAAGAGACGATAATTCGACAAACGGCCATGAAAGGGATTGACTCTGAGTAATGGCTAAGCGTTAGTCATAGTCCATGCACTATGGCGGATCAGGCTCCTTCTAATG
>Ga0247779_1000773_pt1 | contig 17375 bp, 24 predicted proteins | sample UWRJL221509R5_FD_179925 | JGI IMG/M metagenome (GOLD analysis project Ga0247779, IMG submission 179925) | Plant litter microbial communities from Arlington Agricultural Research Station in Wisconsin, United States - UWRJ-L221-509R-5 | ecosystem: Environmental > Terrestrial > Plant litter >... | reverse complement strand
TGATGCACCACCGAATGGACGGACAGATGCTGACTCGGTCACAGGAAGAGATGGCCATGATAGGAATATTTGCTCTATTCTGGATAGGTCTGTATTCTGGCACTTCGAGGTCTTCCTCTGTATGGCCTAACTGACATTATAAATAGTTGTCCTCGTTGGTTATCGATCCCTAACGGGTCAGAAAGGGGGTAGCAGCAATGGTGCGGACTTGGTAGTTCCCAAGGTGTCTCAAGATACGAAGTCGGCTTCGGGTTCGTATGGCTATTGGGAAGATCCATGCGCGAGAGGGGATACCTATTGCGTCTACGAGGAGTATTATTCATACTTCTAGACCCGCCGGCTATCTGGGAGAAGAGGACGATGACTGTATAGACACATAGGTGCTGTGCACTATTATGTATATTTTCATTATTCTGGGCATACCCAGGAGATTTTTTATTGCATCCATTTTCTTAGAATGCGAGGGAGAATTCTTGAAAGCGCCAGCTGGTAAACACGAGGCGGGGAAACGGTCTTTTCTCTTTTCTAGTATATCTCCATGTTAAAATTTGCAGAGATTCTCGGATCATGCACTGTGATAGAAGACATTAGGAGACAAAGGATGGAATGGAAAAGGAAGAGGTCAGCGTCGAGTGCTGACTTTTCTGTCCATTTTGGGTGATGTAATGGATGTTCGGTCGTTCCCGACCCGTTAATTGGTTTCGCCGCACTGCTTAACACCCATTCACTACCTTCTCTTCGTGCCTCCTCCGTGTCTACTCTGCTTTTGTACCTCTTTTTGTACCTCCTTACTTGATTTCTGCTGAAGTACTTGTCCGAAATTATGATAAGTTCTCCTTTAGTCATCTTTGGGCACCTTGTGCTGATTGAGGCTGCCTTATCTCTCTACGCTAATCCCAACAAACGACGCATAGAAACGGATGTCATGAAGATGTACTGCACTGAATGGAAATCGCTTCTATGATTTTCTCGCTCATGCTCTTTTCAGGTTGATGTCTGATTTCGAGGTCAATCTCGTAAATGACAACATGCAGGAATTCTATGTCCGGTTCTTTGGTCCTGATGAAAGTGAGCATCGTTTTATCGTCCTGCGGTGAGCAGACAACTCATCACTACCCTATATATCAATTAGCACCATTCGCTGGAGGTGTATGGAAAATCCACGTCGAGTTACCCGACCAGTACCCTTTCAAGTCACCTAGCATTGGATTCATGAACAAGATCTTCCATCCTAACATCGACGAACTGTAAGCTTCTTAGTTACCTAGTCCGGATCTAAGCTTTGCTCAACAAACACTGTATAGCAGTGGTTCCGTCTGTCTTGATGTTATCAATCAAACATGGTCACCTATGTTCGGTGAGTAAACCTGTTCGGTGAGATTGCTTTATCCCTCAACCCCAGATTGGACAGATATGATTAACATCTTTGAGGTCTTTCTGCCTCAACTGCTACGCTATCCCAATCCTAATGATCCCTTGAATGGAGAGGCTGCTGCATTATTGATGCGGCACCCCAAGGAATATGAGGCCAAGGTCAAAGGTAAGCATATTATCCAAGTAACCTGTCAATTTTGGATGTGTTTTTAACGCTGATCCACTTTATAGAATATGTACATCGATTCGCCACCAAAGAAGCTGCCGATGCTGCTACAGATAAAGACAAGGATGCTGATGATGACGAAGACGAGGTGATGAGTGATGTTGGTAGCTTAAGTGGCGAAGACTAAACTGTTCGCATACTTATATTTATTTCCCCGACACACTTGGTTCATTGACTATGTGGTCGAACCGCTGATACCCCTTGCCTTCATTTGTAGTTCTTTGAGGCACACATCACTCACGCTAGCATTACTGTACCACCACGCTACACGCCCAAACGCGTTTTGTTGTACTTTTTTTGGTCCTTTGAAACTCCTACTTCATTTGGTTTCCTTCTTTACAACGTGTTGTACAATTATTAGGTCAAATATACAAAAAAAAAAAAGTAGAATTTAGTATAAAAGGAATGGAATAAGTAGGTTCGCGGATGCGTCATGAGGGAACTCCGTTTGGCTGAGTTGGTATGATCGGCTTCGGCTGGACGAGGTCGTCCACCTTTTTCTGGATTTCCGTGGCAGTCTGAATGAGGAAAGCCAAAATGAGTCTACAACACAGAAAAGACAGTATGCTAGGCGAACCTTATGGAGAAGGTCAATCTGAATCTTAACATTATCCACTATTGCAGTTTTGGCTTTGCTCTCTTTCAGCAGGTCCTCCTTTTGTTGCAAGAGTTGCTTTCTCCTGCGATCAAGTCTAATAGATTAACTGTTAGATTCACGCGAAAGTGGCCTGGTTGGATAAAAACTTGCCGTTGACGTTCTGCCAGCTCAAAATTTAGACGGCTGATCATAAGTTGATGTTCGTCGGCCAGTATTTCATCCGTTCGGGCTTCTTCTGGAGCTAGTTCCTTGTATTCATCCAAAGTATATAGCGGAATTTCTTGGTATATAGACCTGTTGATAGCCAGCACAAATCCCGGTAAAAGGCTATATCGGCATGATATGGAAAGACAAAAAGTACTCACGCAAATTGTCGACATTTCTCAATTTCTCTCTCGAGATGTCGTTTCTCGTACAGCAAATTTTGCAAGTGGAGATGTGACTGGTCCATTTCCTGTCTAGCTGCGGCTGTCTCGTCCTTTCTGAGACGCGTGGCAGTATATGCAGCGCGATTAAGAGTCTTTAGGCGCCCGACTAAAGCCATGGCGCGAATGTGCATAGAAGCAGTATCCTGCTGGAGAAGAGCCGGGGACGAAAGATCGCGCAGCTTGTCAAGGACATCATCCGGAGAGGGTGGGAGGGAGTCGTTTGAGGCCTGATGGATGTCTGTGAGCATGGTGGGAGGTTGATGACCGGCAATGAGCAAGGCGAGGTCGGTGAATGGTTCAGGCGTGGGAATAAGATGGACGGACATGGACGGACCGACGGCCGACACGATAAGATTGGGGTAAGGCTCCCTCTGGCTTACTACGAACAAGCCTTATCCCACATCATCACATCATCGTCCCAGGGTTAATCTTTCTCGCACTCTTCTCTCTTTTTCTTTCTTTTCTGTTTACCACCACCATCAGTAATCATGCCTCGCGAACGCTCACTTTCCGGCACAATCCCTTCTATGGAAACCGCTCATGATGAGCTCAAGGACAACACCATCATCATAGGCATGTATCCGATGCCTTATCTCTTCTACGGCATTGGCTTACTTGTCCATCTCCTTCGCAGTCCTCGGCGCGTCTGGTGATCTCGCAAAGAAAAAGGTGATCATTTTCCCCTGCTCCCCCTTTTCTGACCCAAAAATCTAATCTTATCTAGACTTTGCCTGCTCTTTTCGCACTCTATCGTCAAGGTTTCCTTCCTCGAGACTGCAAAATCGTCGGCTATGCAAGGACAAAGATGGACAAGCCCGAGTTCGACAAACGTGCCACTTCTTACATCAAGGGTACTGATGACAAGGAAACAGCCAATGTTGTTGAATCTTTCAAGCAAATCCTTTCTTACGTTTCAGGAGATTACGAGGATGGCGCTGCCTTTGACAGTCTAAACAAGCACTTGGAGGAGATCGAGTCAAGATATCAATCAAAAGAACGCAATCGCATCTTCTATCTCGCTCTCCCTCCCACAGTATTTATCCCGGTCTCCAGAAATCTCAAGGAGCACTGTTACAACGCAAAGTCCGGTGTCAATCGCATTATCATCGAGAAGCCGTTCGGCAAGGACCTTGATTCTGCCCGAGAGCTCCTCAGCTCCGTGAAGCAGTATTGGACTGAAGACGAGACTTTCCGTATTGATCATTATCTCGGCAAGGAGATGGTCAAGAATCTACTTGTCTTACGTTTCGCCAATGTAGCAATGGGTGCTGCTTGGGACAAGAATTCCATCAGCAATGTTCAGATTACCTTCAAGGAGCAGTTTGGTACCGAGGGCCGGGGAGGCTATTTCGATGAATTCGGTATCATCCGTGATATCTTGCAGAATCGTAAGTGGCAAAGGTTGGACGCACAATATTAATTTGTGACTAAGCGTACTTTCAAGACTTGCTGCAGGTGTTGAGTATTCTTACGATGGAGAGACCCGTTTCCTTTGCTGCAGAGGATATCCGCGATGAAAAGGTTCGAACTCTCTCTGGATATATCTTTAAGTATTGTTAAATGACATCATAATCCGGACTTTTAGGTTAAAGTTCTCCGCTCGATCCCTCCTATCGAAAGACAGGACACCCTCCTTGGCCAATATGTCGCAGCCAACGGAAAGCCAGGATACTTGGATGACAACACTGTTCCTCCCAACTCTGTCTGCCCAACATTTGCTGCAACAACGCTGTTCATCCACAATCCCAGATGGGAAGGTGTTCCATTTATCCTGAAAGCCGGAAAAGGTTAAAACTTTCTCTTTCATGAAATCTAGGTAACATAATGGACTGACATAATTCGTGTCTAAAATTTGACAGCTCTCAATGAAAGCAAGGTCGAGGTCCGAATTCAATTCAAAGACGTTACACAGGGCATTTTCAAGGATATCGCTCGCAATGAGCTTGTTATCCGTATCCAACCTTCAGAGGCGGTGTACCTGAAATTGAACGCGAAGACCCCTGGTTTGCACACCAGAGCGATTCCCACTGAGATGGACTTGACATACAAGAGACGTTTCTTGGAGGCGAATATTCCTGAGGCATACGAAGCTCTTATCCTTGATGCTCTCCGCGGAGACCACTCGAACTTCGTTCGTAACGATGAGCTAGATGTCGCTTGGAAGGTAGGTTTCACTTATCCACAAGATATAAACTCTACATGCTGACGGCAATTGCTCAAAAAGATCTTCACTCCAATTCTTCACTGGATCGATGGACAAAATGGACCTCGTCCTCGCCCTGTTGCATACCCTTATGGATCGAGAGGTCCTAAGGAATTGGAGGCTTTCATTGAAAAATACGGTTATAGACGAAATGCTGACGCTTAGTAAGTCTTGGTTTTTTGTCTTCTTCTAACCCGGGTTGCTGACCATGTTTACCAACAGCTTCTGGCCTGTGACTAACATGGCAGCTCTTTGATTTCTCAAACAAATCTGTAATTGTAACTGATTAGAAAATTGATAACTCGTTAGCTTCGATGAAAGAAATGAACTTAAGCCTACTTCTGGCAGGAGAGAAGTATAGATCTACGCATATGGTGTGTAATAAACGTTATAAAGAAGAAATCAATATATAGCTCCTTCGCATGACCGTCATGGTGCATAAACCCGGCCACCTATCAACAGTGGAGGTCATTGGAAAATGCATCCGAAATAACAAGATACATGACGTACCTTTGTATGTTTTTTCGTTGGGGTCCAAAATTTTCTTAAGTTTTCCGCCGATAGTGCGTAGCTTGACACGGCACTCGTCTAAGCCTCTCCAATTTCCAGCTGCAGTCCAGCACTCGGAGCAAGCTCGAGAAGCACAGTCGACGGTTTCGAGCTCGAGTTCATTCCTATTATGAAGTATTACGACCAGATCAACAAGATGGTCTAGACCAAGGAACCAGGTTGAAATTCCTTCCTGTGGGTCGGTAGTGGTATCAGTGACCAGAAAAGAAGAGGCAAGGTTGATGCAGTCGCGGAGGACGGTTTGGGTGATAGTAGACGATTTAGTGCGTCGTGAGTCTCGGGCTAGGATCTGAGTGACGAAGGAAACATAGTTCGTCGCTGGCATCTAATCTTGGAGAATCAGTATAACTCTCGTCTTTTCAAAGAGAACGGACTGCTTCAATGTCGCGAGGGAAGAGATTGAACTCGCTTCCAGGCTCTGGGGTTGTTGTTTCCGAAGGATCATTATCTTCTGGAGCTGCATTCAAGGTTTCGTTCCCGGTTTCTGGAGGCATGACAATGGTGTATATGCATCAATGGTATACGGGTATCATGGCAGATAGAAAGAAAGAGAGTACATATATTCTCTGCTAATTTATGATCGACCCGGCGTTTGCCGTACTTAATGGATCCATAAAGCGCTGGTTTGGAGCGATAAACTGCCTACTTTCTGTTCAAATATTGTCGCTGGGAAATAAACCAGCCGAGTTTTATAAACTCAGGAACAAGGTATTGATTCGCTCGGTGTTTGCCGCACCGTATACTGAGTTTGATGAGCAAAAGTGTCGTTGCAGGACACCACAAGCACAATGTCCGCGTTCATAACCCAATTTCTCCAAAGTATCACTCCTCCCCCAGTCGTTACTCCAGAACACTATGAAGGTCTTCAATACAGATGGAAGGCTATCGTTTTCAGACCCGCTCGTAAGTTTTTGTCCAGCTTCGATTTCGAATTTATCCTTACCAATCTACCGTCCCAGTGCTGAAAACCGAAGCTTACCTGTTGCTTGTTGTTTTATTCTACATTGCTTGGGCTTACATTGGGTCCTCCGTAAATTCGAGCAAGGCGAAGAAGTGGTACGTTTTCTGCATTCTGTTGACGCGTCTGACGCGACGACTCAAGCGATATGTGTTTTCCCCTGACGAAACAGGTTATCGGCCCATCTCCCATTATACGAACAACAGTTTTCCAAACCTCAATCGAAGGGCGGGCTCATCGCGGACGGTAACAGCGACTTCTTCAACTTCTCCACTGGTCGTCGCTATATCGCATCTCTCCACACCATCTTCACTCTTCAGCCACGTCATGATTTCCTCCAGTGGGTGTTTCAGACAGGAAAGACACTCGTGGATCTGCACTTTCGCCCTACAGACGATATACAGCTTGATTTCAAGCTTGCTCCCGGTGCTCTTGCTGATAACTTTGTATGGGCGGTCGTGGCCAAAGATGAACTCCTATCTGTGAAAAATAACCGCTGGGATTTGGTACGTTTATTTATGGTCTTTGAATGACTTATCCAGTTTCTCATTATTACTCTTAGACATTTGCTGGCAAAACTTCGGAGCATACTGCACTCCCTTCAACTTTTCTTGTGATGACAGGTTTGTACCAAGTTTTTATAGCTTTCACAATGTGGCTAATGTTTAACTATTTTCCTCATCCAGAGTTTGCTGATGTCACCGACAACTTGCTCAAGCCTTTGGGTAACTTCTCCTTGGCCGCCGCTCTTAAAGATGCTAAAATTCTGCCTTACTTCCGATCTCTTTCGGTATGTCAACTTTAACATTATGTATATCCCACTATCACCGACCAACCTTCCTCTAAATTTTCTTTTGCTTTGTTTTAGATAACGGACCAGCCACGAGACCGACCATCGACACCCATTCCAGCTTCGGAACGTGAAAAGCATATCATCTTGAGCCTCTCCGCACCTTCAGGAGCTAACGTTGCCGACACCCTGCCACTTGTCACTGCTATATTCCAGCTCGTAGATAACCTCAATAAGATTAGTTTGCGTCCAGAGACTAAGACCAAACTAAAGAGGTTCCGAGAAGACATTGACAAGTCTATCAAAGAAGAGGCCGAAAAAGAGGCAAAGGAAGAGGTGCATAGTATATCAATATTTTTTTGTTATATATTCGAACTAACCCAACTTTTTTAAGGCATTGGACGCTAAATTGGCCGCGAAGCGCAAGGCGGAAGAAGAGCGTATCTCCAAGCTTAGCGCAGCAGACCAGAAGAAGGTAAATCTTCACATCTTTTTTGGTACTAGCTTCTCATTGCTGATGCTTATTGCTATCAGGAAATTGAGAAAGAGCGCAAACGAAACATGCGCAAATCTCAAGGCAAAGTCGTCCGCAAGTAATCAACTCTTGGTTATTTGTCGCCGGAAATTGTTTACTATACTCCCCCTGCATTCATTTTCGCCGTTGTCCACAATCCAGACTAATCACCAAAATGATACATCCAACATTATTGTTGGTAATATATTTATTTAGTATACATAAGGTATCGTTGAAATGTATGGGTACGGGTGTGCTAATGGAATGAGAGAAGCTACTGCTTTGTTGTATACGGAGTCTTGTACCATAGTGAGTTCAATCAGTGTGATGCAGGACGAGGTAATTCCTTCGCTGCCTCCTTGTTCATAATGGGTTTGTTTACCACTAATGTTGGTGTTGAACGCGTTAGTAGTCCCTCCTGTTGTTCGTTGGGAGAAGAGGATGAGGATGTTTTCTCATCTTTGTCTCCTTTGAGTATACCTTCTCCCTTAGTTGCTGCAGAACTTGTCACACCTGCTGCTCCACCATTAGGAGCAGCAGCAGCAGCACTCCATCTCGCACCCCAACTTGTGAAGAACCTCAATAGCCACATGGGTTTGATACCCGGATGTTCGACGACATTGCCTTCCGCCTCTTCCTCCAAAGAAGGCAGTTCACCGCCAACGCTGGCAGGCGTTAGTGGCTGTCCGTCTCTGTACCCACCGCTACCGCGCTCGTCGAACATGCTCTCCTCTTCTGCTTCGCTCTCCGTGCGCCCTAAATGGTCCACCAGACGCGGCCGGCTATCCAAGGTCCATTGCAGACGGTTGAATGACCCGTGAGCTCCATGCACACCAGGAGGCAGACGTCGACTGCCACTAGCTCCCGCTCCTGCCGCCCCATTCGCCCCGAACACCTTTTCGCGCAACTCGAATACTTTGTGTCGGGCAGGGCGCACGGCCTGCCACAAGTCATCGTCGACCTGGAATTGTGCAGACTCGTATTGGAGCGTGTTGGTGGACTGCAGAATCTTAACGGAACGCAGGCGTGCGGCGTCGATGTCTGCGAGTATCGACGAGGCTCGATCAATTTCCACAAGGTTGCTCAAGTGTGTTTCGTAGTGCTCCCGAAGTGTAGTGTTGGTTTCGGAGATAGATTTGGCGATTAGCTGAATGAAACGAAGATAAAAATGAATCAACAAAACTGCTTTTCTGGAAGAGAGAAAGAGTAAAACAACGTACACCAGCAATGGTAAGCACGTTCTTAATATGTTCCTCTCTCCTCCGCATGACAAGCAGATGACCGCAGAGATCCACGTCAATCTTCATTTGCTCTGGAGTCAGCACTTCTACCGCTTCTCTGAACGTCTCTAAATCATGGAAGCTCCGGCGCCTATATAAACCGACTTGAATTGGTCGATTGCCTTTTACGGTTATATATGACGTACCGTTGCATATCAAATCCACGAGCGCCTCTTCTACGTCCTCTCGAACGTGAAAGATCTCCATCCCACCATTCATCGTCCGATTCCGTACCCATCTCATCTTCGTCTTCATAACCATCTTCCTCTTCTTCATCAATTCCCAAAGGTTCCTCAACAAGCACGCCCTCGCCGTCCATCACACTCATTAAACTATGAAACCTGGCTTTCTCTCTCCTTCTTGACTTGAAAACTGCATCTGCTTTCGAGCCTGCCTTTGCCTTGCCCTTCCCATTACTATAGGTGCCTCCTAATCGACTGATATCACTATCGTCCCCTTCGCTCTCGCCATCCCTCCTCCTCTTCTTGCCCGCCAACGCCGCTGTCGTACTACCTTCTTCGCCTGTATCCTCCTCGCCCTCTTCTTCTGCATCTCCCACCTCTTCTTCGCCCACCTCCTCGTCATCTTTGGCACTTACAGGATCGGCCCAACTCGCCACGCGCGCCTGCGCCTGCTGGGGCTTCCGTGTAGCCCACGACGGCAGCTTTTTCTGGCGGACTAGTCGTTCAAGAGTGCGTTCGTAATCTTGGAGATTTATACCTGAGCTATTCGCACCTGTGGCTGTGCCCGGATATAGATTAGTACTAGAGCCGTCAGCGCCTCCTGTGAGCGTAGTCTTGGTGGTATTGTTCTTCCCTAGCATAGTGAATGGGTTGGGGCGGTAGTCGCCTAGAGCGGAGTCAATTCGTTCATTATAAATTTCGTATATACGGTTTAGTATCAGACTCACTAAGAGGCGAAACTTGTCCACTACTCAGTAAATCGTCGTCTGAATAGATATCACTATCAAATTAAATATACGTGTCAGTAAGATGTATTCGGTCAAATAAAAGGGGGTAGAGCGTACTGTGAAAATATCATTGGTGGCAAAGTAGGCGACTGGGCCCCAGGCGCTACGCCAGTGGTTGACCTGCGACTAATCGACGGTCGACGGGGATTCTGATTTGTACTTATCATCGGGCTTGAGCCGATGACGAGCTTGCTTAGTTGGGATGGGGAAGTAGCGGGGGAGGTTCCTCTTGATTGTGACTGAGTTTGAGTTTGAGGGACTGAGAGGTTCGCGCTTCGATCTTTGGTGTCGATGTCGCGTTCCTTGCCTTTCACGCTGGAAGAGCCGGGTGTCATTCCTGACGAACCCAAGTCGACACTCTGGTTTTTCCGTTTTGCCAGTCTTTAGGAATAAAGGTTACACAATCAGGACGTCGTTCATGCTTTATATGCCAATTAGATGGTACATACCCTGCCCATGTTCCTAATTTGCCTCTAACCCTCCCGCTCCACATGCCTCCGAAGGATTGAATGTTGCCAGCGGCACCATTGGGAGGGTTAAGAAAGACATCGCTCTCTTCTTCTGTGGATCTCCCATCATACCGATAGTCAGCTGCTTCGCGGTCTCCATCACTGGCAACACCACCAGCCGCTAGCTGTCTTCTGTTTCGTTCTTGCTGTTCCTGTTTCTGCTTTGACCACTTGGTAGCGTCTGATGACCGGCTTCGCTTGTGCAGCACAGGTGGTCTCAAAGACCCACCGGGTATGAAATTTGAACCAGGCAGAGATGAGGAAACGGACCTGGAGGTCAGACCATTGCTTACAACACCCTCTGCCTCTTCGCGCATCCTGACCAAGTCACTTATGCGTCCGCTCCATAACGCTCTAACCGTTCCACCGATTGCGTTGGCATCCCTTTCTCGCTCGTAGTAGAATCCGAGACTGGTACCACTACTTCCCGCCCCAGTTATGTTTGCTCCAACTCCACCTAAACCAAGATCAACGCTCTCGCCGGCACGCAAGCTCAGACTGTTCCTGTCTTTTTCTTTTTTGCGTCGTTCGCGGCGGGATATTGGGTTATGGCTGCCGCTGCCACTGCCACCTGCGCTGCTCCGCAGGACAGAGGTGACGAATGAGGAGAGGTCGATGGTGGGCATGATAGTGGCTTCTCCACTTGCGCCCAAACCTAAACCGCTGGCGATCCCACTGAGGATTTGGCCGCTGCTTGAGCCTGCGGTACCCGTCGCACTTGCGCCGCCTGCATTTGCAGAAGCAGTATTTGAGCCTCCAGGATTTGATGATGGTGATCGCTCAGTAGTCATGGATGATGGACCCTCGCCTCCACTCATGGTACTCATGCTTAGCGTGTGCTGCCGACGTTGTTGCTCAATACCACTATTATTATCGCCATCGCTGTCTACGCCAGCTACAAGCTTGTTCTTGATGACGCGTCGGACTTTGCGATTCTCAGCTTTGAGTTTGGTGTCATATGCTAAAGTGATGCTTTGCACCAATTCGCGCGTTAGAATAGCGCCGACGGGCAAGGTGGATGCTACTGTGGTAGGTGAAGACATCACGGCAGCGGCGGCAGACGCGGCAGCAGCAGCAGAAAAAAAGTTGGTTGGAGGAGGGGCTGCAGGGATAAGAGATGGAATGTGAATGGCATGGCCAGCTGGAGGAGAAGAGAACGTCTGGTGTAGAGAGGCCGGGCCGGAAGATGATGAGAGGTTAGCGGTAGATTGTAGGAACGAGGAGATTGCGAGGGAAAATGCGTAGGGGTAAAGGAAAGGATCGCGCGGAAGGAGATGATTGTAGCCCAGATAAGCAAGTTTGTTCCGGATAGAAAGAACGAGACTTAGGAGAGCTGAGACGAATAACGGGTCTGCTGTCCGTTTGGTTGGCTGCAGGCTGATTTAGTTTTGATGCACACAATAAGAGACAATGAAAACGGACCTCGAGACCAACGCAGGGACCTCCGATGTGGGAAGTCCAGAGCTGGATGCCTTGGACAGTGTCATCACAGAGCAACCCATCGAACACGAGATTGGGTGGGACTACGGTCATGTTGGGCATGCCAAACAGAGCAAGCCCAACCTGGATAAGCTTGACGAGCTCGAGTACAGTGGTGACAAAGGACTCTCTTGACCGTGCACTACGCGAAGGAAGTGAAGAAGTGCTGTTATTGAAATTGAGCGAAGGTCTGCTCTGAGCAGGCAATGGAAGATGATCCACAGACGTAGGCGGGGCAGGGTCGGGAAGACTGTAAAGAGAAATGAAACGCTCTTTGGTGGACTCGCTTGGGTCTTCGAGGGTCAGGGCAGTGCGACCGCTGCAGCCTATACGAAGAAGATTGATATTTGCATAGAGCTGGTCTTTGACCTGATTAAAGTCACCGCCAGGGATCTGGACGATGGTGTAGTCTGAGCGAAAGTGAGCGAGAGAGGTGACCATGAGCACGCCGTCGGGAGTCTGACGAGGCCTGGCACCGTCAGCGCGGAGGACAGCGATGGTTTCATCCCAGACCTGCTGATTTTCAGGCTCATATGCATCGAGAGTAATGAGATGATCTGGGTTGCCAGTGTATACGACGAGGAGAGTGGTATGTCTACGCTGAAGAAGCCATTTCTCGACGGCGTAGAGCTGATAATTTGGGATACGCTTTGCTTGATGCTTTCGTTTGAAGGAAGTGGGAGACTGGTTGGTGAGTAGGAGGTGCATGTGATCGAGTGATCCTGTCCCCGCATCGGAGACGGAGCTGTGGTTTATAAAAGAGATGGGAACATTGTCACGATCCACTGCTAATGGACCTCACATGTCCCCTCTGCGCCCTTCCTCTTGCAAATCCTACCACTCTTCACTGTGGTCACTCCCTCTGCTCTGCTCATCTCGATGCTCCCACTTCTTCCTGTCCTGTTCCAGAATGTTCCACCGCTCACTCTTCACTTAACATACCCGCAGACTCCCCCGTTAAATTCACCCCTGCACCAACTCCAAATATTCCTATCACTCCTCACCGCTCAGATGTCGTTCTCAACAAGGTCATCGCTCTCCTTCACCCTAAACCACCCCCAGAGCCTGATTCCGACGAAGATTCAGACCCTCGTCCCCGCAAACGAGTAAAACATACGCATCAACATGATAGTGATAATGACTTGTTGTCTCATCTCCGCACCGTAGCTGCCCATGAACGTGAAACCCCTTCTCACATTCCGCTTTCTGACCCCGACGATGAGTTCGACAAGAAACTCCTTGAAGAACTAACCTGCCATATATGCTATGTTCTCTTCTATCAGCCTGTAACGACGCCCTGTCAACACGTCCGTATCTTTCTACCCTTTCTCACTCCGATCCAAGCCTAATATTTCTCGTTCTAGACCTTTTGCGCTAAATGTCTCCAGCGTTCCCTCGACCACAACACCACTTGCCCCGTCTGCAGGCAGGAACTCCCAAGCTATTACTTTCAAGATCAGCCCGTTAACAAAACCATATTGTCAATCAGTATGTTTTTGTCCTTCTTCCCGGAGTCTTACTGACACGTCTCTCAGTTCTTAAATTCTACCCTTCTCTGTACCACGAACGTGGCGCCGTAATAGAAGAAGAAGAACGTCATGCGCGTCTCAATACCCCTATTTTCGTATGTACCCTCAGCTTTCCAGGCGTCCCAACTTGGCTGCATCTCTTTGAACCTCGGTTCGTCTTTTCTCTTTCTCTCTCTCTCGCATCCTCTTTTACTCAACTTGGCATAGCTATCGTCTCATGCTTCGTCGCTGTCTCGAATCCCCAACTCCTCGCTTTGGTATGGTCATGTCCCCGAAACCCGGCGCGCCTCAGGTTGATTATGGGACCATTCTCGAAATACGTAGCGTCAAAATGCTTCCTGATGGTCGAAGTTACGTAGAAACCTGGGGGTCTACTCGCTTTCGTATACTCGAACGAGGCACCCTGGACGGCTATATGGTCGCCCGTATTGAAAAGTGAGTGCTTTGTATGCTCTTATCCCCGTTATTAATCGTTCTTTGCAGGATATACGATTATCCTGATGATATTACAGACACTCTTATTTTAGACGAACCAGAATCATCTGAAAGACCCCCGATGTCCGCCGAGGGAAACCTCGTACGCCAAATGGTGTCTTCCTCGTCCTCCGACAATTCTACCGCCTCTTCATCTTCCTCAAACCCAACTCAGCGTCAACTCCAACCGACCAACGAGGAACTCATGGCAACATGTCGGACATTTCTAGACCGCCTTCAACGAGGTGCCGCACCCTGGGTCGTCCAGCGGCTTTCCAGCCAATATGGGCAAATGCCTACCGATCCAGCATTGTTCGCTTACTGGGTTGCCTTGGTCCTCCCCATCGAGGAACACGAAAAGGCCAAACTCCTGCCAATTCGAAGTAAACGCCTGCGCCTGATGCTTGTGGTCCATTGGATAGAGCAGCTGAATAATAACTGGTACGCCTGGCTGTGTTGTTTCGTCCTCGCGCCCCTTGAGGGCTGGTTGTTTATGGGCCCGGGCCAGCTGTTCTTTGTCCTCCTGCTGGCTATTGGTTGGGCGATACACTATTATTGGTCATGAAGAAAATATCTGTTTTAATCATGCTTTCTCTCTTTCTTTTCTTTCTTTTCATACAGGTGGTTCACCAATGGATGCACAATTTTATGATTTCTCCGTAACGTGACTGCATTATCTGTGTTTCCCCATATCCCCTCGTCTATTTTCTTGGGTTCTGTTCGATCTTTGGTAAATTCATTTCGTATAACTTCCCTAAACGAATGACGCTAAGGCATGCTAAACAGGCTTTCATCGGTCAAGCGCTGACTTCTCGTAATCGCTATGCCGAATACCTCGCATGACGGAAACTTTCACCGGAAGGATCCCATATACACGCACCTATTTTCCTTCGCCTTTTACAACCTTTATATAATAATTCAACCAACTTTTGAAATATCGTTATTGGAATTTGATTTGGAGTCGTGCTGAACTCTTCCTTTAAAGAATTCCCAAAAATGTTTCTCCTTTTTTTTGGAATCATCCTCCTTGCCTCGGCGTATTTATTCTTGAATATACGTACAAGCTTTCTTTCATTCTTTCCTCATCAACTTCCTCCGCCGTGCACGGCATCCTTGCGATTTTGGATTAATAACAACGTTACCAGCTATGTCACCGTTGACAAGTATCTTGCGTCGCGTTAAAATCCCCCGCCTTTCTCCGAAAAAAACACACTTCATTAAAAATCGATATCGACCCGCGAAGCGAAGCATGGGACCCATCGTCATCAGTCACTCGGTGGGAGTTAGTTTGCTATTGCCATCAGCACTGCTGCATGATCGGTTACTCCTGCAACGATGGCTCTACTATTCGTTCATTCATTTCTCCATTCATGTCCATGCACCGGCGTCTAATCGACATCAACTACTACTATCTACGTACATACCTGCCACGACGCATTTTGCTGCTTTGCTTCCTACTTTCCTCGTCGAGTCTCCGAACGGCCGAAATATCGTGGAAATGGAAACGAGCGCCGGATCGATGGTGATGCCACAGTACCAGAATTTCGGCGTTCATCATCTTCCTGTTCCCCCACGTATGCATGTACATATTAGGTGTACACATATTGCATGCAATGCGTAGGCGGCGTCAAATCTCGACGGGAAAGAATATTCACTGCACCACAAGGGGATAATGGTGATGAGGACCAAGATGGATGGCGGATTATCGACACGAGTTTGCTGTCCTAGCTGTGCGCGGTATGGCCTGCCTATCGTGTTTTCGAGATTTGCTCCCGAAATATGGGCACACCATCGAGAAAATTCGAGTCTGGACCCGTCAATGCCTAGTTCAACATTTCAACCCTGAATATAGACCATGGGTGTGTGGGCTCACTCCCTGTAAATGTATGTGGGGAATGTGGTCTGGACCGCGTCAACGGTCGGAACCATCGTCCATTTGTGTGTCTACCTGTCAACCGGCTGCTCAACCCTGTGTAGTCACCCAAGTCGATTCATTGCCCTCCCTCGTCGCCTTTACTGGCCATGGCCCGGACATACGCTGGGATCAGATCGAGCTTTGCGTGGAAGTACGCAGTTGGGCGCAGGTAATAAGCAGGATGAAATAGAACCGGTACATACTGCGATGACGGAGAGAGTTCAGGGCACCATTGACTTGGGTAAGATATACACTAAATCAACCGCTTACGATGTATGTGTGTGGGTCTCGACTCTCTCAAGGACCTCACGATGTGCGAAAGTTGGATAGACGAGACTTCTTCCTTTAGAGCTAATTGATTCGAGGATATGTCATTTCCAATTAATTCATTCAGAATTTCACAGCAACTGAAGCTAATACGTGTTGCAGCCCATCTCTTGGAAGAGGAGAAATAAAATACTATCTTGTGATGTTCGTAAGATGTGAATGTATATTAGTGCACCAGTATAGTAAAAAATGTCCGAGTGTACTGCCCTAGAAGTCCACGGTCTGTCTATGTGTTATAGTCTGTTGCAAGATTAAGGCGTAACTGCTAAAGCGACAACATATCGTATATTTTTTTCGGCTGCTATGCGCAGCACTCGGAAATTACCTCTTCTACACCAAGGTAGCTTTATACCCACTTAATGAAAGTTCTATTCTCACAAAATGCTCCTTGTAGAATTAGCCACAACTATTTCGCCGTCGTTTGCTCGCCTTTAGTATCTACCTGCTAGGCGCCGGTGCTACGGCGACAATAGTGTGGCGTAGCGCCCATCGGGTTTGTAATAGACTCGCTCGAGCATGAATTGGAGACACACTTAACCAGTTCTAGGGTCTGCAACAAAAAAAAAACGTCGAATGTGCGTCGCCGGTGTCTGTAGCGTAGCAGCTAATCTGTAGGTACCTCGATGTGATCCTAAAAGTCCAAGTTGGATCTCAGGCCCCCTGGCATCTCATCTTTCTTTCTTTGATCTTATACACTATTTGCTAAAAACACTCCACTGCAGATTATGTAGTATCGTATTTTATGACTTCTGAATTGCGAGAAAATAAATCACAGCACGTAGCCATAGCGCGCAAACTAACACCTCTGATGTTATCTATAAAGTATCTCTCATGTTTACACTTCTCGGAGAGGAAGGTGCTAAACACTCATCGTATCCTGGTGCAAGTTAGATAACCTTAACAGCAAAACACAACTATCATTTACCATTTATGTAAATTTCGGATATTTAAGTTGCGTAGTACATACAAACGGTACATATATAATAGGGTAAAATCGGGATATCGATTTAGCGGGATTTAGACACCATCCTGACACGAAGAGGCATCCCATCGGTGGGTTCTGTGATTAAGAGAACGACAGTGATTCATCGTCTAGTTAGAGATTGAAATGACTAATGGAGGCAAGTAACCCACTTATTGTAATCGCGGCCGCGGGTTTGGCAACTTGTCCTTCGAAAGTGGGCTCAAACTCGAAATTCACGATCAGGGCACTTGAACAAAACAGAGATTA